>JGI20159J14440_10000378_pt1 | contig 33586 bp, 28 predicted proteins | sample COG_09_FD_14440 | JGI IMG/M metagenome (IMG submission 14440) | reverse complement strand
AAGCTATATTTTGCAAATATCACGCGGCGAGAGTGCTTACACCGCAATACCGGCCTTTGTTAGCCGATCGTTCCGTCACAACGGATTTTATGCGCGCTCTGGAGGTGGTGTTAAAACACTTGCAGATTTGGCAGGGAAACGTATCGGTGTGCCAGAGTACCAAATGACTGCTGCGTTATGGATGCGTGGCCTGCTATCTGATGAATACGGGGTTAGTCCGGCCAGCATCCATTGGCGCACGGGTGCGCTAGATACCGGTGTGCGGCATGAGCGATTATCACTTGAATTGCCCGAAGGTATGGTCGTCGAAGCGATTAGAGATGGGGAAACTCTGCAGGACCTCTTGCTTCGTGGCGATATAGATGCGTTGCTTGCCCCCAACCCTCCCAGGGCTTTCCTCGACGGCAATCCTGAGATTGTCCGTATCGTCAGAGATTTTGGTTCAGCTGAACGAGCATATCATAAAAAAACAGGTTTTTTCCCAATCATGCACCTCATTGCTGTGCGCAAGTCACTGGTTGATCAGAACCCTGACCTTCCGGTTGCGTTATTGGGTGCATTTACCGAGGCGCGTAACATTGCGATGCAAGACCTGCGTGAGGTCTGGCTGGGATCTGCCAATAGGCTTTCCCTGCCTTGGCTGAACGAAGCGATGGAAAAAACTATGTNTACAATGGGCCTGGATTATTGGCCCTACGGCTATGCGCAAAACCAAAAAGAACTAGAGACAGCCTGCAGATACTCAATTGAGCAATATTTGGCTGCCCGACTTGTTGCGCCCAAAGAATTGTTTCCAGCCTGTGTGATCGACGTAGTTTAACCAGTCATGCGTGGCTTTGCTGTTATGCAACACTGGCTCATTGCCCCTTATTTTGATAAACCTGCAGGCATAAACATTCGAAATATCACGGTGTAACCAAGGCGCAAGGAGCGGCGGTTGCGAGCTCCGCAACAGCCTCATACCCAAGAACTAATTGTAGGGTCTTGAGTAAATTCTGCCCCCGCAACTATTGTTATTTTCATCCCTCGCTGTGACTTATTAATGCTTCTTCTCTTTTTTCCTCAAAAATAAAAAAATTTAGTCATTTGGTTCAGAAATAGAGGCAGTTGACACCTCTTTAGTGTTTTGGCATTTTTGAATTCAGAATTCAGAAAGTGTAAGTATGAAAACATTATCTCGACCGACAAATCTATCTGCGCAGGTTTATCAAGCTGTTGCGGATGAAATTGTGTCTGGGCGACTTGAAGCTGGTATGCACCTCCGTCAGGAAGAACTTGCGGCACGCCTTGGCGTCTCCAGGCAGCCAGTTCAGCAAGCAATGGTAATGCTATCCTTAGACGGACTGGTTATCAAAAGTGATAAACGCGGCCTCTATGTTGCTCCACTTGATGCTGAATTGATGCAGAAGCATTATGATATTCGCTGTGCCCTGGACGGTCTGGCAGCCCGGCAAGCTGCCCAAAAACTGAGTGTTGATACTTTTTTAGTAAGCCGAACAGAAAAGCTTGGCGAGGATATTTTGGCAAAAGGCCGAGCAGCCATTTCCCAAAGCAATATTGTTGCTCAGATTACTCTCGATGAGGCGTTCCACCATTTGATTTATGATGTTGCAGATAACCCACTTTTTGCAACCAGCGCACGTATCCATTGGCAATATCTTCGTCGAGCGATGGGAGAGGTGCTGAGGCACGTGGAGTCGCCTCAAAACATATGGCAACAACATGAGGCCATCTTAGCTGCAGTTGTTGCAGGAAATTCAGCAACTGCGGAGAAGCTTGCTCTTGATCATGCAAATAGCGCTTCGAAGAGGTTGTTTGAGGCCTACAAAGACACAGTTGTGTCAAATGAAAAAGTAGTGGGCAAAAGATGAGCAGACTGCTGCACATTGATCAAATGCTTGCCGCTCAGGCCCGTGTGAGGCCTCATGAAGTAGGCGTGCGGGACCTTACCAAAGAATTAACCTTCCAAAGATGGAATGATCGGTCTACTCGGCTAGCTGCAGGTCTTTTGACAGCTGGGCTATCCAAAGGCGATAGGGTTGCAATACTGGCTTATAACCGCCTCGAATGGGCTGAAATCTATGTGGCTGTGGCGCAGACTGGCTTGATAGCAGTACCAGTTAATTTCCGGTTAAGCGCGCCTGAAATTAGCTATATCTTTTCGGATTGTGGAATTGCAGCGATAATTGCTGAAACCGATTTCATAGATTTAGTTGAGATAGTAAAGCCTGATATCCAACCCCATTTAAAACTAACTATATATATTGGTGTGTCGGGACCAGAGTGTTGGCAAAGCTACGAAGCTCTCATAGAGGCTGGATCTTTTACGCCGTCATTGAACGAGATGGAAGGATCTGACACATGGTGTTTGATGTACACCTCTGGCACCACGGGCAACCCAAAGGGCGCAATTCGTAATCACGAGTCGGCGTCCCTTATTGCCATGATGACTTGTGTGGAACTTGGATTTTCTCAGCGTGATAATGGGCTTTTGGTTATGCCTATGTGCCACGCAAATTCACTGTACTTTTTTATTAGTCTTCTCAGCGTTGGCGCCACAATTACCATATTCTCTGCCAAAAGTTTCAATGCAGAGGAATGTTTGGATGTGATGGAAAAATATAAAACGAGTTTTACCTCGCTAACGCCTACCCATTACATCATGTTACTTGATGTTCCGTTTGAAACTAGAAATAGAAAAAATTTATTAGCTGTCAGCAAATTGATGATTTCATCTGCTACCGCAAGGGTCGAAACAAAAAGAGCTGTCATGGATATCTTTCCAAATGCAGGCCTTTTTGAACTTTATGGATCAACCGAGGCTGCTTGGGTGACCATGCTTCATCCTGATGAGCAACTCAATCAATTAGGTACGGTTGGCCGGGAGGTTGTTGGTGCGGGCCCTATAAAGCTTCTTGATGAACAGGGAAATGAAGTGCCAGACGGCGAGCCTGGGGAGTTATATTCCTTCTCGCCCTATAATTTCAGTGGCTATTGGAATTTGCCCGAAAAAACAGCTGAAGCGTTTCATGGGCATTATTTGACGGTTGGTGACATTGCCGTGCGAAATGCTGACGGGTTCATCAAACTGATAGATCGTAAAAAAAATATGATCATTACTGGTGGTGAAAATGTTTACCCAACTGAAGTAGAAGCTGTGGTTGGTGCTCATCCAGCGGTGAAGGACGTGGCGGTCGTTGGTTGCCCTGATCCCAAGTGGGGCGATGTTGTTACCGCGGCGGTGGTTTTGAAAACTGGCATTAGTTTGAGTGAAGCTGAATTGATTGAGTGGACTAAAAATAAGATTGCCGGTTTCAAAAGGCCGCGCCGAATTGTTTTTATCACTTCTGATGAAATGCCTCGAAATACAACCGGTAAAATTATGCACCGTATCCTGCGTGATATACTTGCTGAAGGCGATCAAAACTAATGGAGAGCTTAATGTCTCAGGATCTGAATCAAGACGCTAATAGCGTCGCTGCATGGATTGCATCCTTGTTGAAGCAAAGAGGAATAGACCGAATATTTGGTCTTCAGGGAGGTCATATCCAGCCAATTTGGGACTGTCTTGGCAAGCAAGGCACTCGCATCATTGATGTGCGTGACGAGGGGGCCGCAGTACATATGGCTCATGCACATTCAGAATTAACTGGTCAACTGGGGGTTGCGATGGTCACTGCAGGTCCTGGCGTAACTAATTGTGTCACGGCAATGGCTAATGCTGCTTTGGCTCGCACGCCGGTTCTGCTCATCGGAGGCTGTACTTCAAGGCCTCAAGCGAACATGGGTCCGCTCCAAGACATACCCCACACAGAGATATTGGCTCCGATATGCCGTTATTCAAGAACTGCACGCGTCGCTGAACAAGTCATTCGAGAGTTTGATGAAGCTATAGCACGTGCATTTGGTGATCTTGGTGAACCTGGCCCAGTCTATATAGAAATTCCTACTGACGTCCTTCGAACTTCAGTTAAGAAAACGCTAATCCCAAAGGATTGGATGATCCCAAAGCTGATACGTAAGTTATATCCTGATCCTGAGCTGATTGAACAAGCTGTTCATCTGATTCGGCAATCCAAGCGCCCATTAGTAATTACAGGTCGCGGTGGTAAAAATGCCAGGTATGAGCTGACCCGCTTCCTTGACACTGTCGATGCTGTGTATCTGGACACACAAGAGAGCCGCGGCTTAATTGATCGCAACAACAAAGCGTTTGTTGGTGCAATGAGGGCGGCGGCAATGAAGGGTGCTGATCTTGTCATTACGGTTGGCCGAAAGCTTGACTACCAGTTGGGCTTTGGATCGCCAGCAGTCTTTCCTGAAGCTAAATTTCTTCGCCTTGCTGACTCGACTGGCGAATTGATTGACAACCGTCGTGGTGATGTCGAGGTGCTAGCTGATGTAAAAACAAGCCTTAACGCACTTAGTGATGTTCTAAACATGAATGCAGGGGAACGTGATAGTAATTGGTTAGATGACCTCCGTGACAAACATTTGAAGCGTATTCAAAAGACTGGTGCCCGGGTGAATGACAATGTTGGCCCCGATGGAAAAATCCATCCTATGGCGATTTTTGATGCGATAGCTCAAGTTGCGACCGACGACTACATCGCGGTTGCTGATGGCGGGGACTTGTTAAGTTTCGCACGTATCGGACTGGAAGCTGATACTTATATGGATGCTGGTGCATTTGGTTGTCTAGGAGTGGGGGTTCCGTTCGCCATAGCCGCTTCTTTGGCCTATCCGAATAGAATGATCATTTCTGTTAATGGTGATGGCGCTTATGGCATAAATGCCATGGAAATTGACACAGCGGTTCGGCATGAAGCGAAGGTTGTTTTTATTGTCTCAAACAACGCGGCTTGGAATATTGAACGTTTTGATCAGGAAGCTAATTATGGTGGGCGCGTTATTGGTACAACCTTACGTCACTCAGATTATGCGGCGATGGCCATTGCATTGGGGGCACACGGTGAACGAGTAGAAGATATAAGTCAGTTGAATTCAGCTATCTCGCGTGCCATTGAAAACGCGCCAGCAGTAGTCGATGTTGTTACGTCTCAGCAGGTTGTGTCTTCTGATGCAAAAAAAGGTCTTGGTTTTGTTCCAGACTATCAAGCATTAACTGCTTGGGACGACGCAGAGCAGGCGCGAAGGCAATAGGGCAAATCAATGTCGCGCCTCCGCAGCGCCCTCACACCCACTTTTTAATGGTAGGGTCTTGAGCAAATCCAGCCCCCGCAACCAACAAGACTATACGGACACCGCTATCTTCTTGGTCAACAAAGGATGGCTTTTTGTGCTTTTAAGAAGTCGACGTATTAGTGGGCCGTGCGCGCGCTGAACTCCAGTTTGAATCATTCGTACTGCCCGAATGAGTAGAATGGCTGCAGCACTTAAGTTAAGGAGGGTCCAAGAGATAGTCATATCATTCTTTTGGTTCGTTATTTGCCTCAATAATACAAGACAGGTTAAGAAGGTCAGAAAACTTCTTTGCTAAAAAATCAGACTCAACACAGTTTGGGTCAGGGTTAAAACGTATCGTGGTCATTCCTAGAGCTTTAGCGCCTTCAATTTCAGTTTTAGCGTGGCCAACGAATGCTGCGTCCGTGGGCAAAACATTTATGGGATCAAGCGCTGCAAGATATATTTGTGGATCAGGCTTAATCACTTTAAGGTCGCACGAATTTGCATAACTATCCCAAAGCTGATCGATTCCGATAGATGCAAACCACCGATATTTTTCCTCCTTTGAGTTATAGGTGTTGGTTACGATGCCAAGTTTAAATCCCGAAGATTTTAGTTGGAATAAAGTGTCCGCAACACCGTCAAAGAAAACCACGTTTCTTTGTTCTCGATGAAGCAGTTGTATGCCTTCTTCTACATGTTGTGGATTTGTGACACCGTAATGATCCATCAATTTTTCAAAAAATGAACGCTCTGAAATCTCTCCAGCGTGAGCGCTCAAACGCAGAGCTTTTGCGATAGGATCTGGGCTTGAAGACGCTTCATAGCCTCTCGACATCAAAAATTCATCAAGTGATTTCTTGCGTCCCGGTTTATTGTAAAGAATATCGCCCGCATCGAATAGGATAGCGCGTATCATTAAATGATCCTTTCATGGTCAAATTAAGCTTTAATATGATTATTTAACAGATAATGAGATCGGAGAACGGCACTTCAAAGGGTGAAGTGCCGTCTTTCACCCTTAGTTCAAAGCAAGGTATATTGCCAAGAATCCATATTTGGTGTTGTATACTTCGTCCGGGTCTAGAGCGAAGAGCTTAAGGTCACCAAAACTTGGTAGGTTGTATTTCTTAACCTGTTCAGCTTCGATCGATGATCTAGCTGCATAGTCACCGGGCTCGTTCCAGGGCTTGAATCCCTCTTCCATCATATATTTTATTAACAATTTGGCTGCATTCGGATGAGGCGCCATATCCGCGATCATCAAAGAAGTTGGGTAACTGACACCAAAAGCTGGTTCAAGACTATAGATTGGTGCAGCAGCATATTTTCCCTTTTTATTCTGCCTCATCTTTGAGAATGTCGTGATACCAATCGGGGCTTTCTCTTGCTTCACATCCCCAACGTTTTTGAAGATTTTTGTTGTTGAGCCTTGAAAGACGGGCTCATTCTTTAAAAACCTGTGCAACCATTCCATAGAGGCAGTTGGTTTCTCGATGAGTGGATTTTTTTTGACTGCTTTCAGAACTCCTTTGGAGTATTCAATGTCCGATCCAAATTCTTTTTTATAGGCAGCTTCCATGGCTTCTGAATTATGCAAAATAGTCTGCATGAAATTAGCCATTAGGCCGTCTTCCAGAGGGCTAGGTAGGAGTGTGCGGCCTTTCCATTCCTCCCGGGTTAAATCCCATAGGCTATCTATTGGTGGGCTGTTTGGATTTAACGCAGTGTTGTAATAAACAACGCGACTACTGTGGCGTTGAATCAACAATGGTTCTTTTTCGTTGCTGTTAAGATCGCTGGCGACACTATCGGGTACAAAGTTCCAAACTAATTTATCTGGAAGAGCTTCGTTCAGAAGCAAAGGCGCTTCGGAATTGAATAAAACGTCGACAACATGCACTCCTGCCTTGTGTTCGCGCCGAAATTTTTCTAATTGAAGGTCAGAGGGTATGTCATAGCCTTCAATATCAACACCATATTTCTCTTTGAATCCCTTTACTAACTTTGAGAAACGTGATGACACTGAATAGATTACTACTTTTCCTTCAGCCCTAGCAGCTTTTTCAATTGCAGACCAATCTTGTTTTGTATCTGCATAGGGGCCAAGGCCCGACGCTTTGAGCCAAGCATCATCAGCATGCGCAATATTACCTGCTAAAAAAACTGCTGATAATGCAGACAACACAGCGCTCCATTTTATTTTATGTATCATAATAATTTCCTCCCTTACTATGCTAGCTGACCCTCGGTTTTCTTATGGGTATTACAGTCGTCAGCAAACTGATCCCTATTAATGCGCCTAACTCTCTGGACGGTTTATAAGTTGTCCAGTTTCGGCGTCATAAATATTTAAAGCTTTTTTATCAAAACTAATTTCCATCAACTCACCTTGTTGTAAATTGACGTCGTGATTCACTCGGGCAAGAAGGCTTGTTGAGCCGCCAATCAGCTGGACAATGACCTCAGGACCATTCGGCAAGACTGAGGATACTGTAAAATTACTACTTTTGTGTTTAGTGGCTTTGCAGATGGCTAAATCTTCAGGTCGAGCGCCAATTATTATTTCATTTTGATCAGGGCACCATCCAATATCGAGTTCAATATCTCCATTTGTAAATACTGATCCGGCGCGTTTCGGACGTTTGGCTGATAATAAATTTATTCTTGGCATGCCAATAAAGTCAGCAACGAAAGTGTTCTGCGGATTTTTATATAATTGAGTTGGTGGAGAAACTTGCTGAATATTTCCATGTTTCATCACCACAACCCGTGTGGCCATTGTCATAGCTTCGGTTTGATCATGGGTTACGTAAACAGTAGTGGAGCCCGTAGATGCCTGAAATTTTTTTAATTCAACCCGCATGTCCATTCGAAGCCGGGCATCAAGATTAGATAGAGGTTCATCCATTAAAAATACCGCTGGCTCAGCTGCAAGTAATCTGCCCAATGCTACACGTTGTTGCTGTCCACCTGACAGTTCAGAAGGATAGCGATCCCGTAACTCGCTCATCCCGAGGTCGGTTAGCACTTTCGCAAGACGTTTGTCTGCTTGCTGGACAGGCATTTTTATGACATCGAGGCCAAACTTCATATTGTCACGTACTGTCATGTGAGGCCACAAAGCGTAACTCTGAAAAACCATTCCTAAATTGCGGTCGCCAGGTGGAATAAAAATATTCTTTTCAGAGGAAAAAACGACTTTATCTCCGATGATAATTTCTCCTTCATCAGGAGTTTCAAGGCCAGCAATGCACCGAAGTAAAGTTGTTTTTCCACAACCTGAGGGGCCCAACAGGATTAAAAATTCACCAGATTCGATTGTCAAAGAAACATCGTTGAGCGCCAACATGTCACCGTAGCGCTTTGTCAAATTTTGAATTTTGATGTCTGACATTTGATCCTCTAATTTATGTTTCTTTTTCTCTTAATCGTACAAACTTGCTTTTTCCAGCCCACCATAAAATCAACTCGCCAATGATTGTTAGCACGGCCACTATAAGCACCAACGCATGTGAGAGTTGCGTTAGTCCTTCCTCTGCATAGCCAAAGCCAACGCTCATTAAGACCCTTGTTGATGGTGTAATCAGCAGAATGATCAATGATAACTCCCGCATTACACCGACGAAGCTAACCATCATGCCCGTTAGTGCTCCAGAACTAGCCAGTGGCACTACAATTTTCTGGAAACGTTGTATCCATGATGCGCCCGCAACTTCTGCAGCCTCTTCCAATTCTCTACCAATTTGGGTAATCGCAGTGACCCCTGTTTTGACAGAGTAGGGCAATCGATTAACTACTGAAATTAACACCAATAAAGTGAAGGTCCCATATAGTGCGGGAATGGGTCCATTTGGCTCTGCAAACATCGTAAGGTACATTGCTCCAAAGGCAATTGAAGGAAATAAAAATGGTATAAAAGAAACCTGATCTAGTAATTTAGCTAGATGGTTATTGGGTTTTCGCACGACGATATAGGCTATTAACAATCCAATCAGGGAGGCGATTACTGCTGAAAGAAATGCTAATTCTAATGTGTTCCAAACTGCACCTATAATATTGTGATTGTGCAACACGCCAGGTTCACCCATGGCAATTTCTGGGTCAGACTCTCCGGTCCAGAAGTGTAAAGTAAAGTTGCTTAAATCAAAAAAACCATCGAACAACATTAGCGATTGGTAACCCAAAAGCAAAAGAGGCAAAATCCCAACAACAAAAGCAAACAGTGCAACACTTAGAAATATTGGCCAACGCCAACCCCCCAGACTGACTTGACGGTTTCGAAACCCTTTTCCACTAATGGTTTCAAAGCGCCTTGATTTTTTACCAACGTAGCGATTTGAGAGCCAGATTGCGATCAACGACATAACGATAAGAACGATTGCTAAAACATAAGCCATGGAGTCCAGACCAAGGGCTAACGTTGCATAGACCATTGTTGCAACCGTATGAAATTGTGTGGGGGCTCCGAGTAAGAATGGTAGAGCAAACTGACCGATAGTTTTGCCGAACGTCAGAATGAATGCCGCAGCAAACGCTGGCGCTACGACTGGGAACGTTACCCGGCGTAGTATCATCATTCGAGAAGCTCCAGAAATAAGCGCGCTCTCTTCCATCTGCGAATCAATCGTAGCTAAAGCCCCACAGACCAAAAGGTAAGCGAAGGGAAAATAGTGTATTGCGAGGGTAACAGAAATTGGAAAAGTCCCATAAGAAAGCCACTCGGGAGGTGATAGATCAAATAAAGCTTGGTAGAGGCCCGGTTGTCCACCAACCTTCGGGCTACGGAACAGACTTTCCCATGCTAGTGCGATAGCAAATGAGGGCACAATGTAAGGCAACGTTAGAATTGGTTGCAGCCAATTTTTACCAGGAATGTCAGATCGTACAACGCACCAAGCAAGCATACCACCTGCTAACAAAGCTAACACAGTTGAGATCAAGCCAGTTTTTAGAGTGTTTATAAGCGGTTCATATAGGATTTTTGATGATAGTGGACTGGCTGTAACTTGTAGCCAGTGGAACCATGTATGCTCACCTGGGATTGCAGCTCGAGACAGCCGGCGGTCTCCATCACCCCAAGTTATTGTTTGTAATATTAATTCAAAAAATGGCCATAAAATTAGATAACTTAGGACAGCTAACAACGCTATTAACAATAAGTTAACAGGATCCTTGAGTGTCTTCGTGAGAAAGTCTGATCGGATCAAAAGGGTTTCCATCTACGTCTCATCATTTCTAAATTCACAACGCAATTTTTCTAGAGTTTCAGATCCCTTCACAACTCTTGCAGGCGATAAATGAGCTAAAGTAACAGCCAATGCCTCACAAACCACTAATGGCCCTGTGCGCATTGAGAGTTCTGCCTCGTCGTGCCGACTAACGCTCAGCAGGACATCTGGATTTGGTCTTAAGGTTGGTCCAAAAGAGTCGCTAATGACTATCGATTTAGCCCCGACTGAATTGGCATGTTTTAACAGTGCTGAATAACCAGCATGCAATGAGGTTGGCGCTTGAAACGCGAAGGAAATTAGCGCGTCTTGTTCGCCCATGCCTATGACGCTTGCTGCTAGGTCTCTCTTTTGCATGTTAAGAGCAATTAAAGTCTGGAAACCCCATCGACGCAAACGGCGCTCTAAGTGTATTACCAATGGAGCTGCACTGCCGCGCCCTACAAGATAAATTTGTTTGGCTTGAAGAAGAATATTTGCCGCTGTGTCTATCTCGTGCTGTGATAACGTTTCGAGAATTGCCTCAATTGCAGCAGTTTCACTCTGAATTAGCACTGCGAGATTTGAACTTTCACCTGCCTTGTTCAGTCGTCTTCGGATCCTATCGCTTGGATCATAAGCTGTTCTTGCCTCTTGGTGGAGTGCTCTCTTCAGACCAGGGAAACCATCAAACCCAAGTTTATTGGCTAAACGCACTACAGTTGAAGAGTGAACGTCTGCCCGATTAGCAAGCTCATTTGCAGACTGAAAGGCAACTTTTAGGGGATCACCGAGCACGAGGGATATTAATAAACGATCCGATCCGGTTAGTTTTCCGTTAAAATTTTCTACTACTTGTCTAAATTCCATCGCGCACATTTTTTCAAAGAAATATTAATATGCAATAATTTTATCATTTAACAATAATTTCGCAACATTAATTGCATTTGTTTGATCTTTGAAGCTTTCACTTTTGGGGCTTTGATGGGTTTGCGAAGGCTACGAGATACAGTTTCGTTTGCGCCAGCAAGTTAGGTCCAAAATAATTTTCTAATTTATTCGACGGAGTCTTTGAGCTGGTGCGTTCTATGAACACCAAGCAGGAAAATTGCTACGCGCTCGAACAGCCATAAACAGATCAACTGAAGGGAATTTATAAATGAACAAGATCGCAATTGTGACATTAGCTATTATGGCTGCCCTCACATTCTTACCAGCATCTGCACAGCATTTCCGCGGCGATAGAACAGAGTTTTCAGTTCTGGACACCAATGGTGATGGTATGATCATCAAGGCTGAAATCCAGGCCTATGGCACAGCAAGGTTTGCAAATATTGATATCGACGGCAACGGTAGCCTGAGCAGAGATGAGTTAATGCTCACAATGACAAAACGGTCAAACTGGTTACTTAAGCGTCTGGACACAAATGGAAACGGCACTGTCGAGCAAACAGAAATGCAAGCCAGGCTTGGCGGGCAACGGATGATTAAATTTCTTGATAAAAATAAAGATGGGATGATTTCTCGAAAAGAGTTGGACGCTTCCAATGAATAGCAGGATGACAAGGCCAAAAGCAAAGAGCCTAACTGACGAAGAAGTTAAGGCCTTTACAGCACAAGAAATGTTTAGGGATGAAATACCAAAGTCCGAGCATATGGTCGAAGAATGGTTGATTATTGCTAACTTAATTGTCGCCTTGGCTCCGATAATCTTCGTAACCGTCAACTTGGTTGCATGATTTCTTTGCAACGCCCAGCACGTTAGACAACCCGTGTTGATAACAACGACATTGGTTTTGCCGCAGACTTGATTAAGTAGGGGCTGAGACGAAATTGGATGGTAGTTTGAAAAATTCTTGTACAGATGACTTTTTAGAAACAATGAAAAGGCACAGGGATGAGGAGCTTTTTACTAGATTTTCAAATGGCGATCGCAACGCAGCTATGGCCTTGACTTCACGTCTCGCTCCTATCGTTTTCATCCAAGCCCTACGGATCTTGAATGACCGTGCAGAGGCGGAGGATGTGACCCAAGAGTGTCTTTTGCGTCTATGGAGAGCTGCACCAAAATGGGAGGCGAACAAAGCAAAGATCACCACTTCGCCTATCTTAAACTGATTCATCGAAATCTTGCCAGACCCCTGTTCCAAGGCCCAAGGTCCGAGGCCCAAGGCCCAAGGCCCAAGTTTAAAGGACCACCGTTCAACAGCCAAGGATCACGGAATGGGGTTACTGAGGCACTCTCCTGTTTCAGAGTGCCATAGGCCAAAGGGGAGGCTCCATCTTGATTAGCCACCTCTAAGAATATTAACCGCCAACGAGGATTCAATAACCTTTCCAGACAGGGTCTCTTTTTTCAGAAAAAGCACGAGCGCCTTCGAGCTGATCTTCCGAATTGTAGAGCTTTTCAACCGTTTTTAGTTGGCTTTTAGTAATTCGGTTTAGCGCATCTTGAAAATTCATATCTTCTGCTACGCGAACCACTTCTTTTATGGCTGCATACACAAGAGGTGGGCCAGAGGCTAATAGCTGGGCTATCTCTCGTGCTTTTTCCATAATTTGATCCCTAGGATAAATATGGTTAACCAGACCCCATTTAGCGGCTTCGCGAGCATTAATCCAGCGACCAGTTAGCAGCATCTCCATTGCGATATGATAAGGGATACGTTTTGGTAATTTGATAGAAGCTGCATCTGCAACTGTGCCGGAGCGAATTTCTGGGAGAGCAAAAGTTGCGTGTTCCGCAGCCAAAATAATATCGCAAGAGAGCGCCATTTCTAGCCCGCCACCGCAACAAATTCCATTTACTGCGCAAATTAATGGCTTGTTCAGATGCGGCAATTCCTGCAATCCACCAAAACCACCAACGCCGTAATCACCATCTACCGCATCACCTGTTGCTGCTGCTTTCAGATCCCACCCGGCTGAAAAAAATTTCTCACCAGCGGCGGTGAGGATAGCGACCCTTAATTCTGGGTTGTCCCGAAAATCGCGGAAGACTTCTCCCATTTTCCGGCTGGTCACCAAATCTATAGCGTTGGCTTTTGGCCGATCAATCGTCACTTCTAAAACATGACCATTGATTTGTGTTTGAATAGGGTTAGGCATCTGCATTTTCTCCAATCCGAATAAGCGCGTCCACCGCTACTGCTGACTTTGATGTCAGTATCAATGGATTAATTTCAATTTCAGCCAAGCTAGTACGTCTATCTAGCACACATGCCTGCATCGCCAGCACGGCCCTGACCAGAGCGGCTTTATCAACCGCTGGTTTGCCTCGGTAGCCTGCCAACATGGGGGCTAATTTCAACCGCTGAAGTGCGGCCAGAATATCAATCTGATTAACGGGCAATGACAGGCTGACACTGTCTCTGAGTAACTCTGTAAGCACCCCGCCCGCAGCAAGTGTGAGCACATAGCCATGTACCTGGTCACCGACAATTCCAACCAGCAACTCAGCAATTGGATCAGTTATCAACTCTTCGATTATATAACGTGGTTGGTCCATTTCTAACATTGCTATTTCTAGCTTGGCTCGATTTGACAACCCTATTATAACCCCACCCATCTCCGATTTATGATTCTCACCAATGGCTTTAAGCACTACAGGATATGAAAAGGGCAAGGTTTCTGGCAACGAGCCTTGGGCCACCACTATAAAGTGCGGCAAATCAACCCCGTACTCTGCTAAAATGGCTTTTGACTCCACCTCATCTAATATATGTGTTTGGCAAAGGCGGGGCGCCGCAATAACTGATGCTTCAGGTNCTGGATGAACCGAGGCGACTGACGCAATAGCCGCCAGCCCAACTTCTAGACCGCATAACGGGACAAGGCCCGCCTTGGCGATTTGTAAGGCGCGATCTTCAGGCATGTTTTCAGGTAGCGAGGCAAGCAGGGCAACGGCTTTAGAGGTTCGCTTTTGTGCTATTTGCGCCGCTTCAATCACATAATCCCATGCTGCACCATCACATCTATCTGCGCGTGGAAAATCCACCACAATGATACCAAAATCAATCGGCGCATCAAGAATTGCACTATAGACATCAGCCATTGCAGGCAAATTGCCCCATACATAAGTATGATAATCCAGTGGATTGGCTAAGGCGACCTTCTCACCCAAAACCGATCGTAAGCCGTCTCTTTGGGTTTGGTTCAGGGCTGGAAAAACGACTCCGTTCTGCTGCCTGTGTGCGGTGTCCGCCATCAAACTAGCTTCTCCGCCGGAGCAGGAGGCGGAGACTAGCCTTTTGCCAGCTAGTGGGCCCACTTGATGCAGGATTTTCAGAGCCTCAACCATCTCAGCTAAACTGTTCACCCTCGCCACACCAAGGCGTGCCAGAAGCGCATCTGCCGATGTCGCGCTGCCTGCCAATGAAGCGGTATGTGAAATGGTTGCTTGCTGCGCCTGTTCCGACCAGCCAACCTTCAAAGCAACGATAGCTTTGTTAAGTGTAGAAGCATGACGCGCCAAATTTTCAAAATCTTTCAGATCGCCAATACCTTCAATATATAGACCCAACGCCGTTACTCGCGGGTCATCTAACACTGCCCGCCCCAATGCCGCCAAACTTGTTTGCGCCTGATTGCCTGCAGTCAGCGCATAGGCGATTGGCAGACCGCGCTGCTGCATGGACAGATTGATCATTATGTTAGAGCTTTGCGTGACAATAGCCACACCAGTATCGACAGCCCGCCCACCATGCTGGTCCGGCCATAGGCAAAACCGATCCAGGTAATTCACAAAACCATAGCAATTGGGACCGATAATCGGCATCACACCTGCCGCCTCAATCAGCGCAGACTGCAATGCGGCGCCATCAGCATCTTCGTCTTTCGTCTCCAGAAAACCAGAGGCAAAACACACCGCACCGCCAGCACCTTTTGCGCTTAGAGTTCTCACCTGTTCAATAGTGGCGATTCGGTTCACCCCAATGAAGGCCGCGTCTGGAGCATTTGGCAAATCACTTACCGAGCGATAGGTAGGAACGCCAGCCAAGGTTTCTGCGGTGGGATGAACCGCAAAAATCTTCCCCTCAAAACCAAGTTTTTGGCATTGCTCTATGACTGAACGCCCCCAGACCCCGCCACCGATCACCACAACATTTTGCGGGCTTAATAATCGGCGCAAAACAGACATGTCATTTGCCTTCCCAGATTAGGCGCCCAGTGGACGCAAAAGATCGCGACTGATTATATGACGTTGAATTTCAGAGGTGCCATCCCAAATCCGCTCGACCCTTGCATCACGCCAAAAGCGTTCAATCGGATAATCACTCATTAATCCCATACCGCCATGTATCTGCAAGGTGCTGTCAGTCACTCTGGCTAGCATTTCCGTTGCATAGAGTTTCGCAGATGCGATTTCACGATTGGCAGGCAAACCTTTGTCCAACCGCCACGCCGAAGCAAGGGTTAGATAATCTGCGGCATCAATCTCAGTCAGCATATCAGCCAGCTGAAAACTGACACCCTGGAATTTACCAATCGGCTGGCCAAATTGTTTGCGGGTTGCGCTGTAATCAAGCGCATAATCAAAACAGCGACGGGCGCGACCAACACTCATTGCGGCAACGGTGATGCGCGTTGCGTAAAGCCATGTATTCATAACCTCAAAGCCACCGTCAACTTCACCAAGAACCTGTGCGTTTGGCAGCCGGCAATCATCAAATTCCAGCACCATATTCTTATAACCACGATGGCTAACTGACCGGTAGCCATCACGTATGGCAAACCCTGGCGTGCCACGATCCACAAGGAAAGTTGTAATCCGCTTTTTGGGTCCGCGCGGGGTATCATCCTCACCTGTCGCGACAAAGACAATCACAAAATCCGCATGTTCCGCACCAGAAATAAAATGCTTGCTGCCATTCAAAACCCAGTCACTACCGTCACGTATAGCGGCGCATTTCATCGAGCGCACATCAGAACCAGCATCAGGCTCCGTCATCGCTAGCGCATCCATCTTCTCGCCGCGAACCGCTGGCAAAAGATAGCGTTCAATTTGTTCACCTTTGCACGCCATCAGGATATTTTGCGGTCGGCCAAAGAAATGTGTGAGTGCCATCGACCCACGGCCAAGTTCACGCTCAACCAAGGCAAATTCCAGATGGCTGAGACCAGCGCCCCCAACAGATTCCGGAAAGTTACAGGCATAAAATCCTAGGCTGCGGGTTTTATCGATAATGTCTTGGGCGATGTCCCTTGGCACTTCACCAGTTTGCTCAACCAGATTTTCATGTGGATAGATTTCATTTTCAACAAAGCTGCGCACGGTTTCAACAATCATCTTCTGTTCTTCAGATAAACCAAAATCCATCTTTGTTGCCCCTTAATCTTTCCAGCCAGCCCTTATAACGCTGCAAGCGCTTCTGCGACCGGGCTCAGCGGTGCGCATGATTTACGTGTTACAAGGCTAACATGCAGCAGAAACTGCTCACATGAAGCCAATAGTCTATTATCATCAGCCCGCTTCATCTGATGGGCCAATTTTAGTTTTTTGCCATCAGCCATCAGCACTTCTGTTTCTACAATTACAGCGTCGCCGGCATGCGTTTCCTGCATGTATTTAATTGCTGTCTCAGCTGTAAAATAGCTGTGACCATCTGCTACATAGGTTTCATTCATACCAACGCTTACCAAAAAACTATCTGCGGCATCAGAAAAAACCTGTCCATAGCGGCTTTCATTCATGTGGCCGTTATAATCGGTCCAGTCGATTGGAATAGTGCGGGAAATGGTACGAAGCGCGCGCGCGGCTTTCGCCCGTACAGCAATTGTCTTCTCATGCGCTTTGATTAGTTGGCCTGCGGCACTTCCCTGCTGTTTAAGAGCACGCATCATAGCCACCAGATTATTATCTCGCAAACGTTCCAACGCACGTATCGACATTGCCCCAGACTGGGCATCGGACTGACTAGCAATTTTTTCAACAAGCTCCTCGGTTAGCTCAGGAACATCCATGAGCTTGGTCCAAGGCCATTTCAAAGCAGGTCCAAATTGTGACAGAAAATGCGCCATCCCTGCTTCACCACCAGCGATACGATATGTTTCAAAAAGGCCCATCTGCGCCCAGCGCAAACCGAAACCATAGCGGATCGCATTATCAATTTCTTCAGTGTTTGCTATGCCATCTTTGATCAGCCACAGGCCCTCACGCCAGACCGCCTCCAAAAAACGATCGGCAATATGGGCATCAATTTCCTTTCGTATATGTAGCGGAAACAGCCCAACCATTGAGAGGGTTTCTTTTGCCGCCGTAATATGACCTGGGCCAGTCACCGGACTTGGCACCAGTTCAATCAATGGCAAAAGATAAACTGGATTGAACGGATGACAGACCATGATCTGCTGTGGACGAGCGCTACCTTCTTGCAATTCGGAAGGCTTGAACCCTGAGGTGGAAGAGGCTAGCACCGCGTCCTCTGGGCAATGGGCCTGAATTTCAGCAAACACTTTTTGCTTCAGTTCAAGTCGTTCTGGCACAGATTCTTGAATATAGGTTACATTTTGTACGGCTTGTTTAATTGTGCTGCACAGACGCAGGTTGCCCTCAACAGGCATACTTGTCTCATAAAGCATCGGCAAAGCATGACGAGCATTCACCAGCACATCTCTGATTTTGCGTTCTGCCTCGGGATCTGGATCGTAAAAAGATACATCCCAGCCATTTAAAAGGAACCGTGCTAGCCAACCCGCGCCAATCACACCGCCACCAATAATCGCAATTGTCTTTATCACAAACCGCTCCTTAGGCGCGTGGTGCACGCTTTATCAGCTTGAGCTTCTGTCGTACCTCATCAGGGCCAATCACGCGTGCGCCCATCGTCTCAATGATTGTTTTTGAGCGGGCGACCAGCTGTTCGTTGGTAGCTAAAACACCTTTGTCCAGCCAGAGATTGTCTTCCAGCCCAACTCTAACATGACCACCCGCCAGCACCGCTGCTGCAACATAAGGCATCTGGTGACGCCCCAGCGAAAACGCAGAGAAGGTCCAGTTTTCGGGGACATTATTGACCATCGCCATGAAGGTATTGAGATCATCTGGTGCGCCCCAGGGAACACCCATACAAAGCTGAACCAGCACATCCGGTTTAAGCACGCCGTCAGCAACCAGTTGCTTGGCATACCATAGATGGCCAGTGTCGAACGCCTCAACCTCGGGCTTCACCCCGAGTTCAGTTATCATCTGACCCATCGTTATCAGCATGCCCGGGGTGTTTGTCATCACATAATCCGCCTCGGCGAAATTCATCGTTCCACAATCAAGCGTACAAATTTCGGGCAGACATTCTGCCACATGTGCGACACGTTCCTCTGCACCGGCCATATCAGTGCCTGCCGCTAGCGGTAGGGGGTTTTCTGTGCCGCCAAAAATTATGTCCCCGCCCATGCCTGCTGTCAGGTTCAGCACTACATCCACTGCAGCGTCACGAATCCGGTTCGTAACTTCACGATAATAGGCAAGATCACGGCTTGGTTTGCCTGTTTTTGGATCACGTACATGGCAATGAACAATCGCAGCCCCTGCTTTGGCGGCAGCAATGGCGCTTTGGGCAATTTGTTTAGGGCTGCGTGGCACATATGGGCTTCGATCCTGCGTTCCGCCAGAACCTGTGATGGCACAGGTAATGAAAACCTCTTTATTCATCGTTAATGGCATTTGGCCCTCCCCACTTTGTCAGTTTAAATAATCACCTTTCAGTTTCATTGTAAACGGCTGTAACTATAACATTATAACTTCGGCACAATCGATCCATCTGCCGGATGAATTGACCATCAATCGTCTATGATTAAAAATTCTTTAGGCCTTGGGCAAATATTGGTGCGCCGTCGGTTTCTCAGCCTTCAAACGGGCCCGAAGGCGAAGCAGATTAATTTTGCCAGAACCGCTTTGACAGGTAGATTGCTGTGATAGAATATCCTTGCCTGTATCCTAGGTTTCAGCATTTAAAATTGTTGTGCGAAGGGTTTTCTTGTCGATTTTGCCGACACTCGTTTTGGCAATTTTATCAACGATATCTATACGGTTAGGCGATGCCCATTTTGATATAACACCTGCGGCAATTGCCTCTTGATATGCTATTTTTATCATCTCTTGAATGATGTTTTTGCGATCAGATGCGGTGGTCTGGTTTGAGTTATCTTGTACCACCACCAACATAGGACGTTCACCCCATCTTGAGTCAGGAATGCCAATCGCTGCAACTTCGGCAACACCGGGGACAGTTGACGCAATGCTTTCCAGAGTTAGAGATGAAATCCATTCGCCGCCAGATTTTATAACATCTTTGACGCGGTCCGTAATAATAAGGTTACCTCGTTCATCAAATTTACCTACATCTCCTGTATGCATATACCCTCCGTGCCAAAGTGCCTTTGTTGCAACTTCATCCTTTAGGTAGGCCTCGTTTAACCACGGAGCACGGGCGACAATTTCACCAACGCTTTTGCCATCACGCGGAACATCATTCATCACTGCATCGACAACGCGTATCTCCACCATTGCTGCGGGCCGCCCGGTTTTTAACCTTGCTTCAATATCACCTTCATCATTTGGATCTAGATGCGCCACGGTTAAGAAGGGGCACGTCTCGGAGAGACCGTAAGCGGAGAACAAATTGATACCTCTAGCCAATGCCTGTTCTGCAAGCCCTCGCGGTAATGCTGAACCACCGATAACCACTTTCCAATTTGACAGATCAGCTGAGGCTGCTGCATTGCAACCTAGTAACATATGTAGAATGGTTGGAACGCAATGCGAAAAGGTCACCCGATGCTCACAGACAAGTTCCATCAGCCTGTTTGGAACATAGCGGCCCGGGTATATTTGCTTTAAGCCAAGCATGGTTGCAGCATAGGGAAAGCCCCATCCATGCACATGAAACATCGGTGTAACCGGCATATAAACATCACGATTATGAAAGCGGTTACTTGCCGACATTGGTCCCAGCGTTGCCAAAATACCCATCGTATGCAAAACAAGTTGGCGGTGTGAATAAGCAACCGCCTTCGGATCACCGGTTGTACCTGTTGTGTAAAATGTTGTTGCCCGGGTGTTTTCGTCAAAGTTGGGGAATGAGAAATCTGAGTCCGCTTCTAAAAACAATTCATCAAGGATTGCTTCAATTTGAAGGGTTGTGTGAGGCAATTCACGATCTGGCGCATCACGCATTATGATCAAACGAACATCTCGTTTGACTTGCGGCATGACTTCCTCAAGCAATGGCAAAAAATCGACATGAACTAGAATAACATCATCGTCTGCATGATCGATCGTATAGGCGATTTGCGACGGCGAGAGACGTATATTCACAGTATGCAATGTTGCGCCCAACATCGGCACCGCAAAAAAACTTTCGAGATACCGGTGCGTATCCCAATCCATTATTGCGACGACATCACCGCGCCCAACGCCAAAACGTCTCAATAGCTGTCCAAAGCGACTAAGGCGGTTGATAAATTCAACATAGCTGTAAGAGCCAAGCCCATCGCTGATAATCTGCTGCTGCGGTGCTTGCTGTATGGGACCGTTAAGCAATGTTTTGATTAGCAAAGAAAATTCAGAACTCAACTGTCATTTCCCCTTAACAACAATAAAAGCCATCACTAAAGCATTACATCTGGGCAAAGGATTTGACAATTATTTACATCGAGCTTTGCAATAATCATAAACAGTTTAACGCGCGCCCAAGCAAAGGGAAAATGGTTTAGGTCAGTATCTGAAAAATCCTTTACCCTGGCGGGCTTTAAAATTCAAACATACCAATGGTTGCGTCTGCCTATCGTTGCTTTGACTGCCAGTCAGGATGTGTAAAAGGCCTATCATTTGTTGGGGCTAACAGCGGTTTCCCCAAAATGTGATCAGCCGCTTTCTCACCAACCATGATTGATGGTGCATTCAAATTACCGTTGGTGATACGCGGAAATAACGATGAACCCGCACAAAACAGATTTGTTGTGCTAATGACACGGCAGTCTGGGCTGACTAAAGCCAAGGGATTATTTTCGGCACCCATTCTAAAGGTTCCACACGGATGATAGGCTGACTCAGCTTGGTTCTGAATAAATGCGTCCGGATCTGCATCCAGTGCCGCGTTCGAACCCGGTTGAATCTCGTAATCGAAAAATGGACGCATTGCCTTTTGCGCTAAAATTTTGCTGCTAAGTAGCAATGCCTTGCGAAACTCAGGAAGATCATCTGGGTGGTAAAGATAGTTGAATTTTATTTCAGGGGCTGTGTTTGGGTTTTGCCTCAAGCTTGTTTTTTTCTAACTCGGAACTAAATTATTGAGATGCTCCTACTTTTGGATCTGGGTTTTCGGTATGTCCGTCAACCGCGATGATCTGGCCAGAAACCCGGCAGGCTGCGTCAGAAGCGAGAAACACTGCCATTTCGGCAATGTCATGAGCGGTGACAAAACTCCGCATTGATACGCCCAACTCATAAGCTCGGCGCACCTCGTCAGGCTTGGCGCCTTTCTGGACGGCTTCTTTACGGATCACCTCATCAATCCGTGGTCCGTCTACGCAGCCAGGGGCAATCGCGTTCGCGCGAACACCATAGGGGCCTGCTTCCATCGCCAGAGTTTTCATAAATCCATGTAATGCCCATTTGCTGGCAGAATAGGGTGAGCGATAGGGAAACCCATATAATCCGGCGGTGGAGGAGGTGAAGAGCACAACGCCTTTTTGCTGTTGTTTCATCATTGGAAGTGCGCCTCGAACTGCGATAAAGGCACCTTCCAGATTGACAGAGAGACAATCGCGAAACGCCTCGATTGGCTGATCTTCTATAAGTGCGGTTGGGCCTGCTGTACCGGCATTTGCGCAAAGCACATCAAGGCCATTCCAATCTGTCAAAATGCGATCAAACAAATTCTGCATTGCGGCAATATCGCGGACATCCACTTTGTCGTATAGCCACCTCGCTGAATCATCAATTTTTGTTGGGGGTAATATATCGATCACCCATACTTTTGCACCGGCCGAGGTAAAAGCTTCTGCAAGGGCATGACCGATGCCCGATCCACCAGCCGTGATCAATACTCTTTGCCCCTTCATTTTTTCACTCCCCTGTTTTCGGATCGCTTGCGCTACCGCAATCAAATTGCATCAATTAACATTCAGATCAGCCGCTGTTGCAAGCCTGTTCGTTCATAAAAAAGATGGAGGAAAATTGAGCTTGGCAGATATAAGCTTGCCGGTGATGAGCGGGTGTGGGAAAAGCCACAAAAGAAGCAAAATGATTGGCGTGCTTCGAACAGTTATGTCAAAGTTTTTATTGTTCAAGATGGGAGGTATCTGATGCGTAATGATCCATTTTTCCAGCCAGTGTCGGGGCTTGAGATGCCGCGTTTTGCTGGCATGCCAAGCTTTATGCGTTTGCCGCACCTTAGCATGGATTCGGCAGAAATTTGTCGTGTTGATATGGGGCTTGTTGGCGTTCCTTGGGATGCTGGCACAACTAACCGACCGGGGCCTCGCCACGGACCACGTCAACTTCGGGACCTGTCAACGATGATACGTGCGATGAACTCGGTCACCGGGTTTAATCCTTTTCAGATGGTAAATTGTGCTGATCTTGGCGACGTTGGCCCCAATCCAGTTGATTTGCAAAACAGCCTTGAACGCATCACAGCATTTTATGCTGATCTAAAACAGCGCAACATCACCCCAATGACTGCTGGCGGTGATCATCTGGTGTCATTGCCTGTTTTGCGGGGCCTTGCAAAAGATCGGCCCCTCGCGATGATTCATTTTGACTCGCACACAGATTTGTTTGACAGCTATTTTGGGGGATCCAAATATACGCATGGCACGCCTTTTAGACGGGCAATTGAGGAAGGCTTGCTGAACCCAAAACAGGTTGTTCAAATTGGTATTCGCGGCACCTCATACAATTTTGATGATATTGAATGGGGTGAGGCGCAAGGTGTGCGCATCATCCGTATCGAAGAATTATTTGAACGCGGTATTGCGGCGGTAATGGATGAGGCGCGTGGTATTGTTGGAAATTCGCCAACCTATTGTTCCTTTGACATTGATTTTGTGGATCCAACCTTTGCCCCTGGTACCGGCACGCCAGAAATCGGGGGCCCCAATTCCTTTCAAGCGCAACAGGTAATTCGCGCTTTAAGCGGGGTTGATCTTGTTGGCGCAGATCTTGTTGAGGTGTCGCCGCCTTTTGACCCATCTGGGGGCACTGCGTGGCTAGGTGTGTCCTTGATGTTTGAATTGATGTGTGTTTTGGCAGAGGCGATTGATAGGCGCCGCTAATGGCGCTCCAGATCAGACCAGATGTCTGCTACCCAGCTTTTGATTTGTAATGCTTCCTCCCAGCGGTTGGACAATTCCCGGCCATTCGCATCAGTCATGGCATATTCTGGTGGGCCAAGTTCGCAGAGGAAAATACAATCGCCGTGCAGATTGCGTTGGCGCCAGCTTATCAATCCATCACGCCACCATTGGCGAAATAGCGTGACCCATTTTTGGTGCTGTGGAAAGCTCAGCTGGAGCTGGATTTGCTGGCGACTTGCGACACGTCCTTGAAAACTTTCAGACCGTGCAATAATGCGCTGAATAAGGCCAGCGTCGCGATCATCTAGGGGCAGTTTGAACTCACGATCAACGACAAAATGCGAGAGGTCTGCACAAAGCCGCATTTCTGGCACAGCATCAATGAGGCATAAAGTTGCATATAAATCATTAGTTATGCAGTTGCGATGCGTTTCAAACTGTATTGGCATATCCAACTGGTCCGCCATTTCAATCCACTTTCGGATCACTGGGATCATACCGTCAACGGACAAAGGCATCACCTGACCAATCACATCAACGAAAGGCGCGCCAAAATCCTTGGCCATCAGCAAGGTGTCTTCTAGGGCGTTAATAGTTTTCGGAAAAGCAACAATCAGCGGCGTCAGCCCAAACCGCTCTAAGTGTGGCCTAACGGCATTTGCCTGAGCCACATCACCAGCACCGAGATCAATGGCCAAGCCGTCATAGCCTGCTTCTGCAACCATTTCACATATCTGATCATAGGGTAAAACTACCCCCGTCTGGTCATGTGGCATCATCGCCCAGAGCGATGTATAAAACTTTAATTGGCGTTTGGTCTTTTCCAAAGATCAGGCTTCCAGCTTAACAGTCTTGCCCGCCGCAAGTGGTACCACCCAAACCTCATTGGTAGGCCATTGATCTTCGTCCTTTTGCAAAAGTTTGTGGATAACCGCAATTTGAAATTCAATCCAGCCCATGCGGTGAACCTGACCAGCAACGGACTCAATACGATCGTTCAGTTTACGCAATTGCCAGAAGGGGACAGATGGGTAGCTGTGATGCGCGGTATGATATGGCATCTGCCAGCATAGCCATCGCATCACCGCATTGGTGCGGGTTGATCGGGTGTTCTTCAAAATATCAGACTCATGTGACAGGCCGAGATGCTCAATGGTGTTTTGCAACTGATGAACAGGCTTGGTCAGCAACATTGGGAGTAACCAGTAGGTCACGACTACCCAGCTTTCAAGGTAAAATGAGGCCCCCGCAATTATCGCATAACCAAGAAGGTGTAAGCGTGACTCAAGGATGATTTTGCGCTCATGTGCTGCGCCAATATAGGGTTCTATAATAATGCCGCGCGCACGTCTAATCATGCCGGTAACGCGGTTGCGCCAATAGCTAATTCCGGTCATCCAAATCAGATAACTTTGCAATGTGTAAGGGTCACGGGTTAATTCGCCATCACGTTCCCAGTCTTGGGTCCATCGATGATGCGCAAAATGCATGACTTGATCATAGTCACGCGGAAACAGCATAATAAACCCGATTAACCGTCCAAAAAATTCATTCAGATGTTTTGTTTTAAAAACCGTCCAGTGTGACAGCTCATGCTGTCCTGCATATAAAAAGTTCAGAGCGATACCAAGAAGCCCCCCGGTCAAAAGAATCCACCAGCTTTCCATGGCCAGATAATGTAAACACCCTAAAAAAATGATCGCGCCAGCATGACTGCCAAGTTGAAAAAAACCCATAAAATCAGATTTTTTATTTAATGATTTTAATTCACTTGGTTTTAAAATTTTTTGTGTGGTAAATGACTCNTCCAATTTTTTACCCTCACTTAACAATCAAAGGTTTCAGCATTTATTTTCACGGTCGTCACTCGCCACTCATTTTTTCAACAGCTTCGTCGTCAACATTATCAACGCCCCGCGCCGCCAGCAAATTATCGAGCCAGCTTGGGTCCATTTCTGGCACCGAACTTAACAATAAATCAGTGTATTCATGGTGTGGCGGTCTGAACATTTCGTTTTTGGGACCTGCCTCAACCACGATGCCATCTTTCATCACGACCACCTCATCAGCAATCGCCCTAACCGTCGAAAGGTCATGGGTGATTAACATGAAGGATAATTGCATTTTGTCCTGTAGGTCGGTTAGCAAGCGCAGGATTCCCTCAGCAACCAGCTGGTCGAGGGCAGATGTCACCTCATCACAAATGATAAACTTTGGCTCAGCGGCGAGCGCACGTGCAATGCCGATGCGCTGTTTCTGACCACCCGAAATTTCCGATGGGTAACGGTCGATAAATTCACTTGGTTCAAGTTCAATCTGGACCAACAACTCCTCTACACGTCGGCGTTTCTCCCTACCGGTCAACCCTAGATAAAATTCAACCGGTCGCCCAATAATTTCGCCAATTTTTTTGCGTGGATTCAGTGCCGTATCAGCCATCTGATAAATCATCTGGATTTGACGAAGTTGATCATTGGTGCGATTTCGGTAGTCGACTGGCAAAACTGTGCCAGCAAAATTTATGCTGCCGGCAAGTGGCGGTAATAAGCCAGTAATACAGCGCGCAGTTGTGGACTTGCCTGATCCGGATTCGCCAACAACGGCAACTGTGCGGCCGGCATGAATATCAAAGCTGACATTGCGAACAACTGGATCACCCTTTCCATAGGCAGCGTTACATTTGACAGGCTAATCACAGGCGTTGAGCCAGCCTTGGCCGGTGGCTTTTGTTTTCGTTCAAAACTACGCACTGCCCACAGAGATTTAGTATAGCTTTCGCGCGGTGATTTCAGCATTGCTCGAGTTGTGTTTTCTTCAACCTCATCGCCGCGCAACAAAACTTTAATCCGGTCTGCCATCTGCGCGACAACCGCCAAATCATGGGTGATATAAATTGCCGCCGTTGAAAACTGTTCAACAATATCACGGATCGCCGATAGAACCTCAATCTGAGTTGTCACATCAAGAGCAGTTGTAGGCTCATCAAAAATGATAAGGTCTGGCCGGCAAGACATCGCCATGGCGGTCATGGCACGCTGTAATTGCCCACCTGAAACCTGATGTGGATAACGAAAGCCAATCGATTCGGGCTGTGGCAACCGCAGACGGCGATACAGATTTACCGCGTCGGCCGCAGCTTCACTCCGGATAAATTTGTTGTGAAAAACAGGGCCCTCAGTGTGTTGATCAATAATTTTATGAGATGGGTTAAAGCTGGCTGCAGCCGATTGTGCAACATAGGCGATGCGACTGCCAAGTAAATTTCGGCGTTGTTCGAGCGGCGCATTGACCAGGTCAATACCGTCAAACTCAATACTTCCTCCAACAATTTTACAGCCATCACGTGTAAAGCCCATGCCAGCAAGTCCAAGTGTTGACTTGCCCGCACCAGACTCGCCAATCAAACCCAGTACCTCGCCTTTATGCAAATCGAGGCTGATCTTGTTGATTATCCTTGTCTGGGTTTCATCACTTATGCCATCGATTTCAAGATCGCGAATCTTTAACAAAGGCTCTCTGTCAGACATGGCTTACTCCTTCAGACCGGATGCGCGGTGCAGCACCCAGTCAACCACGAAATTGACAGCAACCGTTAATAGCGCAATCGCACCTGCTGCCATCAATGGAAGTGCTGCAGTAAGTGGGCTGAAAACCGCAAAATTGATAAATTGCGCCAGGTCTTTGACCATGGTGCCCCAATCTGCCAACGGCGGCTGAATGCCAACGCCAAGGAAGGACAGCGATGCAATCGTTAAAAACACAAAGCAGAAGCGCAAACCAAACTCGGCCAGCAGTGGTGCCATCGCGTTTGGCAAAATTTCCGAAAAGACTAGGTAGGACATCTTTTCACCGCGCAATTTCGCGGCCTCAAAGAAGTCCATTACAACGATATTCATGCCGACTGCACGGGACAAACGAAATACCCGCGTTGAGTCCAACACCGCAATGATCACAATCATATATACTGTTAACAGCCATCTTTCTGAACCGGCCCATGCTGATGCAATGGTCATTAACAGCAGCGCAAAAATCAATTGAGGAATTGACATCATCATATCTACGAACCGCGACAGGAACTGATCAAACCACCCGCCAATCGCCGCTGCTAGAAATCCGAAAAAAGTGCCAATTAAAAATGCAAGGCAAGTGGTAATGAAGGCAATGCCAACAGTATTTTGTCCGCCATAAATCAAACGTGATAAAAGGTCGCGGCCAATCTGGTCGGTGCCTAGAGGATGTGCCGGGTTTCCGCCAAGATTTGGATCACCGCCTGGCAATACATTCACATTGGAAAAAATCTCGGCTTGCCCATAAGGCGCGAGCCAATCAGCAAAAATTGAGATGATTGCATAGCTAATAATAATCAATATGCCCAACGCCGCGGTTACCGGCATTTGCCGAAATACTTTGCGGCTTCTCTCAGAGCCGACATGGCGACCAATGGAACGAAACAGATAGCCGGCAAGGCCAAGACCAATAATGCCATGGACTAGCCATTGAAAAAATATCAATTCTTTCACAAAATATAGCCACAGCATGTGATAAACGGTGACTGCGGCCAACACATATCCAAAGGAAGCGGCAAGGCTCATAGCGGTAAAACTGCCTTGTACCCGAGCAACTTGGCAAAAGACGACCAATCGGACGCAATAAGATGCTGGCGGTGATTATTCCGCCAAGCCAAAAAACTATGTTTAAATTTTCCATCTTGCCGCCCCTATTTTGGAATCCGCAAACGCGGATTTGACAAAATGGCCATAATGTCAGCCAACAGATTAAGCATGATGTAGGCAGTGGCAAATACCATGCAACAAGCTTGGACCACAGGAATGTCCCTGATCTTTACACTATCAACGAATAGTTGGCCAATCCCCGGATAAACAAACACAACCTCTACCACGACAACACCGGTAATCAGATAAGCAAGGTTCAGTGCTATCACATTTATGATCGGCGCTAATGCGTTTGGCAAAGCATGAACAACGATCACCCGAAAGGGACTAAGCCCTTTCAAACGCGCCATCTCGATATAGGGTGATGCAAGCAGGTTGATGATGGCGGCACGGGTCATCCGCATCATATGCGCTGTTACGACGAGGGTAAGTGTCAGGGCTGGCAAGAGGGTCTTTTGCAGCCGTTCAGCAAAACTCATTCCTTCAAAAATATTTGATAGTGACGGCAGGATGGGGTTTAGAACGGCAAGGGTCAAAATAAGGATGTAGGCAACAAAAAACTCTGGGCTGGAAATTGATGTCAGGGTGCTAACATTCGCAACACGGTCAAAGACTGAGTTTCGATAAAGTGCCGCCAGAATGCCGATGGTCAATGACAGGGGCACGGCGATGGCGGCAGTTACGCTTGCCAAAAAAATGGTATTGGTAAAACGTGGCACTAGTTGGGCCGCGACTGTCCCATAGTTTGAAGAGCTGCTTTCACCAACATATGCGCTGAAATTGGCTTGGGCAAAACTGGTGCCAAAATCTCCTCTGGCAGCATTAAGGAGCCAGTCGAAATAGCGTGTCACAATAGGCCTGTCCAGCCCAAGGTCGGACCTAATAGCTGCAACGGCTTCCGGTGTTGCAGCCTGACCTAATAGCGCCTGAGCAAAATCACCCGGCAGCATGTTTACCGCCAGGAAAATGATGATCGACACTAAGAATAATGTCAGAAAACCCAGTCCGAGGCGCTCTAGTATAATTGATAAAATACCCATGGATTTCCATGTTCGCCAAAATTGTTGGTGNTGCATTTTCCTGCTCGAATCAAAGCCAACTTAAAACCAAAAAGTATGGAGCAGTTTTGAAAAGCTCCACGCAGTCTCTGAAAACTGCGTGGAGTGTTGCTAAAATTAGCCGACTATCTTACGCAAACCACCAACGCTTTGATATGCGTGAGTTATCTAGCATCCACAAATTTCCCACTTTTGGTCCATGGGCAAGTTTTGTCGAAACCGCATCTAGGTAGTTCTGGTACATTGGAATAACAGTTCCACCTTCTTGAGAGCATAGCGACTGCATTTCAGTGTAAATCGTACGCCTTTTCTTAGTATCTAGTTCAGAACGTCCCTGTTTTAAGAGAGATTGAAATCTCTCATTTTCCCATCCGGCTTCATTCCATGGCTGTCCACTCTCATATGCGGTTTGGAACATCCAGTCTTCAGTAGCTCTGCCTGACCAATAGCTTGCGCACCATGGCTTTTTCATCCAGACATTTGACCAATAGCCATCAGCTGGTTCTTGAATGACATTAATGTTGATTCCACATTTTGCGGCTGAGTTAGAATAGAGCTGCCCCGCATCTGTTGCACCAGCGAATGCACCCTCTGAAACATGAAGATCAAGTTTCAGATTGCTCATCCCCGCTTTTTTCAGATAGTGCTTAGCCTTATCTGGATCATAGGAAGTTTGCGGAAGATCAGCGGCATAATATTGGTTAGCCGGGCCGATTGGATGATCATTGCCAACAGCTCCATGACCCAATAAAATTTTATCAACCATTTCTTGGCGGTTCACGGCATATTTGAGCGCCTTTCGCACATTTACATCTTTGAAAGGGTCCATCTTGCAAAGCATTGGGAAGACATTGTGCATGTTACCCGTAACTTCAATGATTTCGACATTTGGGTTAGCTTTCATCAATGGCACAGTTTTGAAATCAACGCGGTTAACCGCGTCAACTTGCCCAGTCATCATTGCGTTCATGCGTGCGGATGCGTCTGCAATCGCAATCGCCTCCACTTCGGCAAAATAACCAACCGTGTCCGCCCGATAATGGTCTTCAAACTTTTTCACCAATGTGCGAACACCTGGTTCAAATGAAACAACCTGATATGGGCCAGTGCCAATGCCTTTACTGATAGCTTCTGCGACCATGCCAGCTGGGAACATGCAAATATGATAGTCAGATACGAGGTAAGGGAAGTCAGCACTGCCAGACTTTAGCGTAAACTGAACTTGCGAGTCGCTCAGCTTTTTCATTTCTGCAACGGAAGCCACAATTGGCTTGGCTGCTGATTTAGCACCTTCTGCAACATGCATTTGCATTGACTCAATAACATCATCAGCGCCAAAACTTTTACCGTTATGGAATTTTACACCTTTCCGTAAAGTGAAGGTCCAGATTTTCGCATCTGGAGTGGCGTCCCAGCTTTCAGCTAACTCACCTCTAAGGCTCCCGTCTGATGCCACCTCAGTAAGTGTTTCGAACACGCACCCNGCGCCCATGTTAATCATNTAATTATCAGAATGGGTGCGGCTATCCCAGGTATCAGANGTATTTGCACCGGCGAGGCCTAACCGAAGACGNCCCCCATGTTTAGCGGCTGCCATGGCAGGCAAACCAATGGTTGACAGCAATCCTGCAGCTGCAGTTGTCTGCAGCATTGTTCTTCTCGATATACGAACCGTCATTTCAACATTCTCCCAAAATATCAATTATATGGCAGCGAGCTGATTTCCAGACTTTTTCATGTTTTTACAGATGCCACCGTTTTCTTTTGCCTAAAGCCTATCCAGAAAATAAGAGCTTTGACAAGCTTTTTGAAATTTTTGAATCTATGAAGCTCAAAATCCAACTGTATTTCTTATCCCACATATCATAGTTGCTTTTTTTGAGAGTTTTTTATGCGGCTGCAAATTTAGGAACAAAAACTCAATTATTGAGATTTGTTTTGGTTTAATCTTTATGCATAATATTTAATTAGATCATACTTTTTTAGACTACTCAGATAGTCCTCACGATTTATGTAGGCGCCTGCCATTTTTCGTTTACCTTGAAAAGCACCGCGGCCATGCAGAAGCCGCCAATTATCAAAAACAATCATTTCGCCAGGCCTCAATTGATGCCGCCATTGATATTCTGAGCTATTAAAAAGGCAGTCAAGATAGCGGATACCGGAATAGAGTTGAGTCATTTGCGGCTCANCAAGCCGCGTCGATGCTCGGTCATAATTGTTAAACGTTACCTGAACGATCCGCCCTTCACTGTCATGCCGAAAGATGGGTCGACTTGCCTGCAAATATGCGCCGTCACCCTTGTAGGTACCAGTAACCTCAATTTGGCCAAGTGCCGAATAGAGGATGGGATTATCTTGTTGAAGTTGTTGAGCCACTCTAAACCCATCAACTATGACAGACTCACCGCCAGTAGCGTTATATTCAAGACAAAGTAAAATTTGCAGGCCTGGCGCGTCTAAACTGTAAGTAGAGTCGGTATGCGGTCGTAATTCCTTGGGTGTGTAGGCGCTATCTGCCATCGTTTCATTCGCTTCAAACTCCCACAACCCACCAAAAATAGTCTCACGAATATAACCAATATTTTTAGCAACGCTGGCCACAGATGTTTTTTCGCATGGGCAGCTTTTCAAAAGTACAAATCCATAATCGGAAAGTTTACGCAAAACCTCAGTGGTGCCTGACCAAGTTAAAGCGCAGTCAAAATCAAAGGAAATAAGATCATTGGTTATGCTGCTCGCATCCCACAGCTTGGGCTGTGGCACATCAGTGACGGCTCGAGGGTGCAAGTAGGCTGCAAGAAACCCACTATCATAATCCACAAAATTATTTAGATCAGGCCATTTGATGCAAATTACTTGACCATTTTCTTTAAGTTTTACTTGATCTGGGGTGATCTCGGCGGGCACCATAGCGGTGAACAATTCACGTTGGTGACTCTGACTATCAAAGCTGATGGGATCTCGGGCGTTATCTCGTAGCCAAAAATACGAAAAAATAGAAGATTTTCCATTTTGCCAATTGATTCGCATAGAATCAGAGCCAAGTCGATAAGCGCTAATTTTCATCGGTGCGTCCCTCTTGATAAAGATAATTACTGAAAACATTATTGAAATAACAAATCAATCTCAACAATGTCTCGCTAAACCGTCGATTGGTAAATCAGTTCGCGTGAGCTTAATGTTTGCAAACAATCGCAAATTGTAATCGGAAAACTGTGTCATTATTTCAGCCTATGATCTGGAGATGGCCAGCGATCACAATTTTACGTGCAATCATACCCAAGAACTAATTGTCGGGTCTTGAGTAAATCCTGCTCCCACAACCAATTCATTTATATGATTACAGCTAACTAGCCGTCTCGAATTTGAGGCGGCTTTTGCAATGACATGCATCTATTGCAACTTGAAAAATTAGCGAAATGCTTAATACTGGTTTTATGAACAGTGGTCTCCATTCAATTTTCCAAGGTCTTTGTGAACTGCCAAAGCAGCTGCGCTGGAGCTATCTTCCACCTCTTATGGTTTATCTCGCCGCTGGTGTGTCTGGATTAACGGCGATTGTTGGCACTTTTTTTATCAAAGATTATTTGAATTTATCTGCTGCATTTCTGGCCAGCCTTGGTTTTTGGGCGGGATTGCCATGGGCGCTAAAAATGCCGCTTGGGCATCTGGTCGATTTGATCTGGAAACATAAAGCCTACCTTGTTGGGCTTGGGGCAGCGGTAATTGCGGCCAGCCTTTTGATAATGTATGGGCTGATTGGTCATACCGGATTTATGGCCAGCATCATGCCTGTTGAAACATGGTTTGTGACCAGCGTTATTTTAGGGCCGATTGGTTATGTCATTCAAGATGTTGTGGCCGATGCGATGACGGTTGAGGCGGTTCCTGAACAGGATAAAAATGGTAATGATATCGCCACGGACCAGCTAAAGGTCATGCATACAACGATGCAGACACTTGGCCGATTTGCCATTATTGGCGGCACAGTTTTGGTTTCACTTGCCAATGTGATTATGTTTAGTGATGTCGATAGCCTTGATGCCGCTGCCCGGGTTGATCTTTATGCTGATATCTATCTTTATGCGTTGATCATTCCGGTAATTTCGATTGCTGGGGTCGTGCTAGCACGCCTGCAACACTCTTATCGTAATGC
>JGI20159J14440_10000363_pt1 | contig 34132 bp, 23 predicted proteins | sample COG_09_FD_14440 | JGI IMG/M metagenome (IMG submission 14440) | reverse complement strand
CCAAATTTTAATCCGCTAATGCTAAACCCGATTGCATATCCGACCCCCATAAGCAGTCCAATCATAAGTTGTCCACGAAAGAAGGAAACCAGTATACTTACAAATTCCCGGATTAAGAAAAGCACATCCTCTCTTACTGAATCAGAAAGAAAGCTTAATTCCCGGTCTAATTCATCAATTAGATTACGATTGGAGCTAAGAAAATAAAAAAGATAGATAGGAATAACGGCAAGGTAAGTCATTTGGGCAAAGAATCCGAGCAATCCACTCCAAGCTGACTGAATAACAGCCGCCGACTTTTCAGCTATTTCACCACCCTGCTTTTCCATTGTCTCCATCGCACGGTTGTGAATCTCGCTTGCCTTGCGATCCAAGTATTCGATTTGCTCGACTTTTTCTTCAATTGCAAAAAAGACATGCTTTTCCTCCGAATCAAGTAAGCGAAAAGTTTCCCTTTGATCAGTTCCAAGGGTATCATAAATCTCCTGCTCAGGGGGGGGTAAAACCAGAATGCTGTTAGTCTCTTCTCCTACAATTCCTTTCCAGTATTCTTTGAAAGATTCCACCTGTCCGGAAATCGACTCCCAAGTTTCAGGTGGAAGTGAGTCCTTCGCTTTTTCCTCGAGTTGATCTGGCCAATCTGCTGCGGTTCCCAAAAATTCTTTGGTTTGAAAAATTATTTTCCCTCCTAGTAACCAAGTCGCAGAACCAGCCGATGTTATTACTAGTATGTAAAGTAAGAGTATGGAGGAAAAACGACCCAGTTTAATCTTCTCCTCTAAAAAGGTCACGATCGGGCGAAGCAAAATGGCGAGCATACCCGAGATTGCCAATGACCAGATGACCCCGCCAAACAAGTCAAAGGCACGATTCAATATCAAAATGACTGAGGCCAGTAAACATCCCAGTAATAATGCACCGGCAAAACAAGCCACGAACCCTAGAAACTTCCGTTGCCTGTCGGAAAGAATTGGTGAGGCACTTGAACTGTCTTTCATGTATCTTTTCCTTTTGTTTTCTTGCTTGAGCCTTTACTCAAGGATAGACATCAATTGAATGATGTCGAGTTCGTAGTCAAACGAAAGAACTACTCCGTTACGCTTAAACATTATTCCATTATGCTCAATACATACCGAAACATACTACTTTTTTGCTTACTATTGAATTCCTATTCATGGGCAGAAACTCAAAACGCCCCCACCCTGCCCCTCGCTGAAGCAGTGGAAAATGTGTACCCCGCAATTGTTCGAATCGAAGTGGTTTCAGAACAGGGTTCGAGTGGAAGGATGATGAAATCACGGGCAACAGGGAGTGGAGTCATTATTTCCAAGGATGGACGCGTGGTGACTAACCACCATGTGGCGGGCAAAGCAACCAGAATCACCTGCAGGCTACATAACGGCGAGGAAGTTATGGCCGATTTATTAGGTGCAGATCCGATGACTGACCTTGCAGTACTACTTCTAAGAATGGAGGATCGCCCTGCAAATAGTAAACCTCTCACTGTGGCCAATTTTGCAGACTCGGATAAGGTGGAGATTGGAGATGTATGCTTTGCAATGGGAAGCCCGGCAGGACTTTCCCAATCCGTAACCCGTGGCATCGTTTCCAATGTCGCACTCATTTCTCCCAATAAGGGTTCTTTTAGGCTGGATGGAGAGAATGTGGGGGAATTAGTGCGCTGGTTGGGGCATGATGCAGTCATTTTCCCTGGAAACAGCGGGGGACCACTTGTCGATGAAAAGGGATATATTATTGGTATTAACGAAGTCGGAATTGGTAGCTTGGGCGGAGCGATTCCGTCCAACTTAGCACGCACCGTTTCCAAAGAATTAGCCGAGAACGGATTTATTTCCCGTTGTTGGACTGGACTGGAATGTCAACCCGTACTGAATCCCAATGAGAAGGGAATATTAGTTGCTGGTATTATTGAAGAATCCCCTGCTGAGGATGCCGGCTTGAAACCCGGGGATTTAATCAAAACTTACGACGGTCGTACAGTCATGGCTCGAATTGCAGAGGACCTTCCTCTTTTCAATCAATTATCCTATGGAATGAAGGTTGGTAAGAAGTTGAAGATAACGGGGCTTAGGAAAAATAAAAAGATGTCATGGGTACTGACTACGGCCACTCGCGAATCTGCATTTGCCAAAGAAAGAGAATTGAAAAGTTGGGGTATTACCATTCGGGACTTCACCTTAATGTCATCACTTGAAGCACGGCGCTCATCGAAGAAGGGTGCACAGGTTCACTCGGTTGGCCGGGGAGGGCCTTCCAACAGTGCAAAACCTAGCCTAAACCGCGGGGATGTGATCACTGGAATAAACGGAAGTCCGGTAACTGGTATAGCAGATCTGGTTCGCCTATCCAAAAAAATAACCGAAGGGAAAAATGAACCGGTTTCTACTCTGGTCAGTTTTGAACGAGACATGGCCAAGTTGTTAACGGTAGTTAAGATTGGACCGGAAGCGGAAGAAAATCGCCCAGTTCAGGCTTGGAAACCATGGTTAGGGGTATCCACACAAGTATTAACCCGTGAACTTGCTGAAGCCCTTAATATGCCTAAAACAACAAGAGGAGTTAGAATTGCACAAGTCTACCCCAGAACACCTTCCCAAAAAGCTGGCATGCAAGCGGGAGATCTTCTGTTTCGAATTGATGGGCAGATTATCCAAGCTTACCGAACTGAAGATGCAGAAGTTTTTGGAAATATGATCAAAGAATATAAACCTGGCTCACTTGCCCTATTTTCCGGAATGCGCGACGGAAAAAAACTTGACCTTAATGTTACTTTGGAAAAACGCCCGGATCCTTCCAATGAACTACCGGATTATGAAGAAGAGACCTTCGAGTTTACAGTTCGTGAATTATCATTTGGTGACCGAGTAAGCAAAAGGCTCAAGGAAAAGGAACCCGGATTGGTGGTCGAGAATGTGGAACCTGCAGGTTGGGCATCTCTTGCTGGTCTGAGACAGGGCGATTTAGTTCTCAATATTAATGGAGAGAGTATGAGTGAGGTTGATTTGTTCGAAAAGAAAATGAATCAATGGATCAAAAACGAAGAGAAACGAATTATATTCTTTGTGAAAAGAGGCATTCATACCCTGTTTCTTGAACTTGAACCCGATTGGGATAACACGTAAACGGAGTCTGACAAAACTTATATGAAAAAACTCGTACTTTTCACACTCGCTCTTTTTCTTGGAGTTTCATTTCAAGCATTGGGAAAAAAACCGGAAATACTGTGGAGAAAATTGCTCAAGGAAAATGCGAATTGCGTTACCTGGGTTTCAGTAACGGTAAAATTGGAAATTAGTGCGGGGGGAAGAAGCCTTCCTCCCCAAGAACAAAAACTGGAAGCACTCGGAACCATTATTGCAGAGGATGGTCTTACCGTGCTCTCTCTGAATAAAGTCGACCCGACTGCCAATATTCTTTCGCGAATCCGCACCCCTGGTGCATCCGTGAATGTAAACTACACGGAAGTGATGCTTTTAATGCAGGACGGGACCGAGGTACCCGCCAAGCTTCTATTAAAAGATGTAGACCTCGACCTCGCTTATGTCCTTCCGATTAAGGAGAGAAAGGATGAATATAAAGAGGTTATTTTTTCGAAAGTTCCATCCCAAGCAAAACAAAAGGCCGATCCATTAATTTTAGACGAGGTAGTTTCAATTGGAAAGTTAAGACAGACTCTTTATCGACAATCCACCCTTCAACGAGGCTGGGTAAATGCAGTCATACAAAAACCCCGTAAGTACTTTGTAATCGAAAATACTAGCCCAGGTACTCCAGTTTTTGACCAGAGTGGAAAATGGTTGGGAGTAGTGGTATATAAAATGGTCGGTGGCAGACCATCAGAAATTGTCACTTTACCGGCGAGCGATGTCCTTGAAATTGCCCAACAAGTTCGAACAAGGACTCAATAAGTTTTCCTTGCGACTGTTATTAACTTGTAGATATTATGTTATCTCATGAGCATTCAATTCAATCATACATTTAGAAAATTCTACCGGACCGCTTATTTAGTATTTTTCTTTTTGCTTGCTGCATGCTCAGATAAAGAACTTCACCCCGATGATGTTGAATACAGGAGGGATGAGAATGGAACACAAATCCTGTACCAGTTAGGTAGTGAGAAACCTTTCGGGAGCACTAAACGAGCTTTTATTGTCGACCATTACCCAGATGGAAACGATCACTTCAAAATTGGTTTTGTAAATGGGTTAAAGGATGGAAACTTTACTTTCTGGCAAGAAAATGGCTTAGAATTAGTAAGCGGGGCATTCAAAAAAGGGAAACGAAACGGTTTATTTATCGCGTACGGAAAGACCGGAGAATTGGTCTATGAAAAATCGTATAGTAATGGAGAATTAGATGGTACTTTCAAACTGTATTATCCTAGTTCTCCGAGTGATGTAAATCGTTACCTCGATCAATTAAACGATAAAGGAATGGATCCTGGTGAATTGGAAGTAACCAATCATCTTCGTCTCGATGCTTCTTTCTCAGATGGTAAACCAGTCGGTCCATACCGCTCCTATTTCCACCCTAGAGGTAAAATACTAACTTTAGATGAACTCCTTCGGGAAGAAGGTAGTTTTAATGAAAATGGCGTGCTTTCAGCGGAACAATACACCTACTATCCACAAACTCATGCTTTAATTGTCAACATGCCGGATAATAAAAGATTGGATACCGTTCACCCCGCTAGTTCAGACGGGTTTTCACGAGCAATTGATGAAGCAGCAAAAAAGATATTGGAGATTCCTTCCTACCGAAACCCAAATAATGCACCGGCTTTAGTTTGTGCAATTGACGAAAGAGGAAATGAAATTACTCCCATTTGGTCCTCACATATTCAGGCAATCGCCATCCGAAATATGGACGGCTTCCTTCTTAATGCTCGCTTCAACGCAACATACGAAGATTTTGTCTTTGATGCGATGAATTTGGCGAATGAAACCTTGCTTGCCATTGACACTACTTTAGATCCTGAGATGTTATCTCAATTCGAAAAACAGGGAGCAGCAGTTGAGATTGTGGGGTTGGATTCAAGGGGTGTTATTATTGACATTCTGTGGTCTAGCAAACAATCCAATGATATCATTCCTCTCGACGAAAGAATTGATCGGAAAAGAACGAAGTTAAAGAGAATGTGGCAGAAAGGCATGGCCAGCGAAGCAAATTGGCTCCTTTCCAATGGTTCCCAAATTACCATTAAAAACGAGAACTCAACTTTCAATTCAAACCCATTTTTACGGTAAGAATTTAGTTCTTAGGCAAAGCATCAAATGGGTTTCCCGGTAAGGGAACATTTTCAAAGGGATTGGATTGCTTCCCCGCTGGGGCAGGAACATTATCGAATGGGTTATTACTCAAGGGCGATTTAGGTTGTTGCTTACTATTGCCCGTCTCATCAAACGGATTACTCGAAGGTAAACTTGGTGAATCGAAGGGGTTAAAAGGGCTGGAGTTAGGCACTTGATCAAATGGGTTGGCTTGAGGTGCCGGAACCGCTTGATCAAATGGATTGTCTTGGGGTGCCGGGACCGCTTGGTCAAATGGATTAACCGAGGGACGAACTGATTGTGAATTAATTACACCGACAGGAATTGTTTTGCCTTCATAAAAAGGTACAAATACATCCTCTATTTCTTGTTCTATAAATCGCTCGATTCGGGGACGGTGGTCATAACTCCAAACGATACGAACTGGCTCATTCACATCAAACTTATCAAAGAATGCCAAGGTGGTCGGATTATACCCACCACCAGATTCAGGCATACCACCAACCCATTTTGGATAAAACCGCCAGGGTAAAAAACTATCCTCACTTTCAACATCAATCCATCTGTCTCCTTTTTGAACAAGAATGCCGTTCATAACCCCATTTCTTTTAAATGGATTGATAATTTTGATTGAACGAACTCTTAGATGACCATCCCAAAACCAATCCAATCGTACCCGGTTTCCGACCACGAGTTCTTTAAAAACACCAAGCGTCTTTAAATCAAAACCGCCCCCTCGAGCAGGCGAACCTCCCTGCCACGGTGCAAGATAACGTTCGAGCAAACCTTGATCCTCCTTAACCTCGATCCAAGCATCTCCTTTGGCATTAAGAATCCCCTTTAAATTCCCTGCCTTTTTAATCATGAAATCTTCTCCCCATAAAGAGAGAGAAAAAAGGAAGAAAACGATTGGAAGAAACTTCATAAGACTAGTTTCATACTAGAAAAAAATTAAAAATCGTCAATAGACGTAACGATAATAAACTTCGAGCATCAAGGTGCAAAGAGTAGTACGATAGACTTCTGCATCCTGTCCACCCTGACTTGAAGTCTTTCCCCCACCCTCTTTAGGCCAACTTCCGTCTGCGAGTTGAGAATTGAGCAACATGGGTTCCATCTTTCGATTCCAGGCAGTCCAATAGGCTCCCCCATAATTAAAAAGGGCCTGGGCATCATAATACCAGGAATATAAATTTGCATCCGCACTCGTATAATCCATTGCCAAGTTATTCTTCAAGATATGTTCCATTGCCTTTTTTAAAGTTGCCCTCTTTTCCTCTTCGGAAGGATGCCCATGCTTCCATGATTGAAGACCAAGCGAACCCACTCCGGTTAGCTTGTGTTTTATACTCTTTGCATCGGATGCCTTACGATACCCAAACCCTCCATTTCCAGAGGAATAGACCCGATAAAAATTTTTGACCGAAGCTTCCAATGCAGGTTCAATACCAGGGAAAATTGCTCCCGTATTATACGCCGCCTTTAAGGCCTGGAATTGCCAACCACTCACGGATGTATCGCTCGATTGTTTTTCATTTTTTCCAAAATCTACGAATCGTAGATTATCCACACCGGGCCTTTCTTCCATGTAGACCCATCCGCCATCCTGTTTTTGTCCGGCGACAATTCGATGGATTGCTTTTTGCAAGATCGGGAGTATGAAATCCTTCTCAGTCATGCCATAAGCTTCCGCAAGGGCGTAGGTTGCAATGCCATGCGCGTAGGCGGATCCGTGTTTATTGTTGGTAATGTAAAGCCAGCCATCCTTTTCATCACCAAGTTCAACCAGATACTTAATCCCCTTCGCTACCGCCTCCCCATATTCGGGAGAGTCAGTCAGTTCACAATGTCCCAAATAACAAAGAAGGGCAAATCCAGTCATCGCTCCTTTCGCATTATTCCCCCAAGACCCGTCTGCATTTTGATCCTGATTCAACCAGTTCAGTGCCTTAATCACAGAAGTTTCAACCCGATCCGGATTCTTCACTCCTCCCCGGGCAAGTCTTGCCACCCGACCCACTTTGTCGCATCGCCCGCTCATTGACTTCGGTACGGAAACTCCCAGTGAGTTTACCGCAGCCCGTAGATTAGTTATTTTGTCTCCTTTCGCTTTGGAAATAATTTCATTGGGGTCTTCCGCCCCGTTAAATACTGTCGAATCAAATGCAAGGGCATCATCTTCATTTTCTTCGAAAATCAAAGCATTAGGATCACCAATATCTTTATTCTCTTCATCCATTCCAATCCGGGAGAGAAGTAAATCTTTTGAGTCGACCAATCCTTGATCGAACTCACCCGGTTCTATGTTCTCCTCCATATTTTGAGAAGATATTTTGGTCTGATCAGAAACACCGTCATCTGCTCCTGCAATTGCCGGATTAAAAACCTGTGCTTCACGCATGGCATTTTGATTGTCCTCGTTCGCACCTCCAAGTGCGTCCAAACCCTCCCCTCGTCCACTGCTGCCTAAACGGGCACGTTCACCGCCGGATTCCACATCCGTACGCTCACTTTGGGGAACGGTGGAACCCTCCGTTTCGTTTCCTGCCACTTGACCCGCTTTGGCGATAGTTGTCTGGCGAGACTCAGAAGGAGAAATCAGAAGAAAAAGAAAAGCTCCCAAACTGAGAAGAAGTAAACAATAGGACATTCCTAAGTTGAGCCAGGGAATCGGGCCAGTACCCTGAGGTTTTTTTTTCTTCTCCTCAAAAAAAGCAAGATGGCACAGAATCCCGGTACCAAGACCAGTGAAGACTAGAACAGAAGAGAGAATCAGGTTCCCGGCAATGAGATTACCGATTAACGCCAACCCAAGGGTCGAAGAAAGAACAAGAGAAAGTATGGTCTTGGTACTCATACCAAACTTCTCCTAGTAAAAAATGTATGCTCCCTTTTTATAGGAGAAGTAAAAAGGAGAGCTCAGAGATTGTGAAGATCAATCAGCCGATGCATATTTATTTTTACAACCCTTGCAGCAAAACGCGACTGTCTTACCATTAGCACTCTTCGCAGTTATTGATGGGTTTGCCTTGCGATCCTTTTTGATAGGGCACATTTCGTTCAAAGAAGAAGTGCTGGAAGAATTACCGCTTAGTTTTGCATTATAGCGACCATCTTCCTGTCCTCCGCCGTATTTCCCAAGATCCAAACCAATTTTACGGGATGCTTCCATGATCAAATTCATGTAATAAGCGGGATCACCTTCCGAATTTACATGATATTCGTCACTGAATACAATCCCATCACGGTTGCGAATATTGTCACCATTTTCCTGCCAGTAGTACGGCTTCAAGTTTTCACCTGCACCGGAAAGATAACCATCTCCACGCCAGGCGTTTTCCACAAATTCCTTAAATGATTTGGCAAAAGTCTTGCCACGGTCGACTTGGAACATATTCCACGGTACAGTCCACCGTATCCGTTTAACCCTTTTTTAAGATCATTCAAATCGTCCATGTAGTGATCTTCTGGTTTACGATTGAAATTGGGAAGGTGATATGCGGGTTGGGCTTCATCTTGGAAGACAAGTGCTAACACATTTTCTTTCTTTGCCGCATCTGCAAAGAATTTAAGTGTGCGTTCTCCTTCACCATCCACCACGAGTACCCGGCGATTGTAAAGATCTTCGTCGTTCTTGTAATAAGGAAGTAAGGCATTTTTAAGAAGAGTATCTTTCATCTCGTCCAACGCCTTTCTTGTGCTTAGAATTGAGCCACTTCCATCCACATGCATCATAATGTAAAGATTTCCATCTTTGGGAAGGTGATCGTAATCCCAATCGTCGCGTCCAACTCCGTCGCCATCGTTAATACCGATTCCAACCCCGACGCCGACATCTGCCACTCCCAATCCGAGAGGATGAGTGACCCTACCTGAAACCAGACCGGCTGCTGCACCGGCTCCGGCACCTCCGACCAATCCGGCCACTCCACCCGCGACTCCGGGTGCAACTGCAAGAGCTGGCCCCCCCATTTCACCAGGGTTGCTGGCCGGGTTTGTGGGACTAGTCATCGCAGAGATTTCCTCTCCGTCAGTAAATCCATCGCCATCACTGTCCGAATTGGATGGGTCCAGACCGTAAAGAGCTTCCAGTGAGGCGGGGACTCCGTCCTGATCACTGTCAGCACCGGGAGCAGGTGTGCCCGGTTTACTACGGGGATCACGCGGATTGGACATTCCCTTGACCTCGTCCGCATCACTTACCCCATCCTTATCCGTATCATTGGATTGAGGGTTCGTGCGAAAAGTAGATTCCATTGCATCCGAAATTCCATCGTTATCTGAATCAGGACCTTCCGGTTGACTGGGTGCAGCGGGCGTGTAGGTTCCGATTCCTCCCAATGCGGGAACTGCTTCACCATTCATTACCGCCTGCCCAATTCCTGCTCCAAGCCCAGCAAATCCAGCTGCAGCTCCCACGGCTGGACTTCCAATTCCTGCCCCTACACCCTGTGAAGGAAAGTTGTATGCAAAAACCTCAGACCCTTTCCCTACTCCAGGCATCGAGCCCTTTCCAAAACCGGCACCATCTTTATCAAATTCTCCCACGGCACCCAGTTCTTCATCATTAAAATTTCCGCGGCGAGCATCGGGAACAAAATTTCCCACATCAACCCGATCATTTCCGCCCCGGTCCAATCCGATATCCTGTCGATCCAATCGGGCCACTAAGTCATCGTCATTATCATCGATGATAATAAGTTCATTGTCGTCTAATCTAGCTAATCTACGATCTAGCAAGCCGACATCAACATCGTCTTCAATCACAGTGCGATTTCGGCCACCATGTATTCGACCGTTCCCACCATTTCCTCCGACTACCCTTCCGTTACCTAAGTCATTCCCTGCGAGTCGGAGATGGCGATCATCGTTGTCCACATAAACGATATCATCATCGTCGTCACCAATCACAGCGGTTATTCTTTTATCATCCAATATCACACCATCAAGTCGGTCATTATAAGCGACATTTGCACCAGCAATAAAGCCACCTGCGTTAACCGTAACAAATCGCTCCACTGAATCTGATACCTCTCCAGACTTAGGATCTTTGACAGTGTAAATAACTTTGTATTGCCCAGGAGTAGAAACATCAACGAAAGAGACTGTTTCGACAAATGCGGTTAGATCTTCATCTCCATCAATCGCCGTGTACCCAGGGTCTACCCAAAGTTTGCCGACCGGCCAAGGTATGCTAGTGCCTCCCGTTAAGGTAATGACAGAAGATTCTATCTCTGCTCCCTCGGAAGCACCAACGACTTCGCCCTCTTCGGTAATAGTTTCATTTACTAGGACCTGTGGGTCTTGTTGGGATCCCCAATAGAGAAGGGCTCCAAATCCTAATGCCAAAGCATAACCTGCCGCTAAGCTGGTTAATGCAATGGTTCTATGCTTTGGATTGAGTTCCCGTTCTTCAGACTGCGACTCGTCTACCGCAGTCTCTTCAATCGTCGAATCCGTCGCTTCCTCGTTCTTCTCTTCCTTCTTCATTTTTGGTACTTTCTTTAGTGGTTTGTACTGAAAGGTTTTTATACTGATTAAATGCTAAGTGAGCCATAACGATTTGACCGAGTATAATCGCGAAGCCAAATAGCAGAAAAAACGGGCTGGAAAGTAAACTCGTCTGAACCAAACCCAAAAGGACACAACCCAGTAAAAATGTGCCCAAAATAAGAGAAATAAGAAGTTCTTTCGACATAAAGATTATAATTCGAGCAGTTGGTAGCTTAGGCAAGGTAAAAGAGCAGTCATTTTAAACATTACGAAAAAGAAATAGTAATGCGGACCGAATAAGATCGTTCGGAAACTGTACTGGTAAGAGTAGATCCATTTTAATAGTTCTGCCAGTAGTAACCAAATTTGGACAAATAATCGGAATTACTCTAAAATTTGATTTCTTACCAAAAATTTCGTGATTCTTACCCGGCCAAATTGAAGAAAAACATTCTGTTCATTGCACTTTCCAAGGAACATTGTCCGAGCGCAGAACGAGGGGAAGTTCAGCAATGGGAATCCAATTATAATCTAATTTTCTTAAAACTGCTTCGTCTCGAATTTTATTAAAAATCGCAAAATTTTCTGAATCGGAAAATACAAAGAGGTTCAAAAAGAAATTTTGACGAACTAAACGGGGGGCATCTCCAACCGAGGAGAGAAACAAATCCAATGCATCATCATTCATCGGATCGACTCCCCTGCTTGGATCGACTTTTACCTGGAATCGCTTGTCGGGAGTTTGATTCCATACCAATCCATCTTCATTCTTTTCAACCGAACCGATCCCCAGAGAAATCATCGGATACATTTTACCATGTGCCACAATAACAGGGAGTGGCTTTTTACGCGTGTCTTTTTGTTGAGGAAGGCTGACCTTACGATAGGGCTTTTTTTTCAACTCTTTACTTAATTCCTGGTGGGCAAGAATCGTTTCCAAACGACTTAATTCTTCCTCCATACTTAAACGTTCTTTTTCAATTGTTACTTCGCTATCCTCGAGTTCATCAAGTTTTTTTTGTTCACGCTGCATTAATTTTTCAAGGGCGAAAGAATCGCTATTTAAATCGTCTAAATTATCCTTTATCTCTTCAATTTCCTCTCGTTTGGAATAAGAATCATCTTCCAAGTCTTCTAAAATCTCAATGTTTTCATCGGTGAGGTCGAGTAATGAATTTTGTAACTGCTCACGTTCCCTGATAAGTTCAGATTGATTGTCATCGGTCTGAACTAATTTATCGTACAATTCGACGCTTTTTTTGTTCACACTGAGAGCAAGTAAGAGAGCAATTAAAATAATTCCTCCAAATGTATTGCACAAAGTATCGAGCAACATATCCAAGCTTCCACCCTCTTCTTCTTCGCGTGCCATTAGTTGAACATCAAATTAAAAATTGGTGAGTTCTGAAAGTTCATGGATTAGGAAAAAACTCAACAAATGGATCAGCAATCTTGTCAGTAAACAAGACAGCTGCCTCTTCATGGATTGGCTCGAATCCGTATTTGTACCCGAGCATACGGGTCAGGTTATTTTTAGGGTCACATAGTAAATCAAATAAATTCTTTTCAATCGTCCCATTTCTACCTGGTACATTGGTAATGGTTAACTGACATGCCGAAGGACGAAAGAAATAAACAAAGAAATTTTTATTCTTATCATAGGAAGTCAGGGCTCCACCAAGTTTTTGATAATAGTTGGCCGAGTTCACTGGTATCGTTCTTTGCCCCCCATTAAAAATTCCTATTGTAAATTCGGATGATCCTAGAATTACCAGGACCGGCTTTTCTCCCTGATTATTTTCTTTAGGGATTACCCGGACTTCATTTTCAACTTGTGATTCTAACTGCTCGACCTGTGAATTAAGGTTGGAATCAAGCTCCTGTAATTCAAGTTCGGAGAGGTTTTTTAAAGACCGTAATACACGGGCATTAATTTTATCTTCCAGTCCCTTCTTCTCCTCATTTAGTTCATTTTTTTGAACCTTTGCCAGGTCCATAAGTAATTCTAAACTTTCAATCTTATCTTTTGTTTCTTTCGAATCATTTGAATCTTCAATCCCAAGCTTTTTTTTAAAAACTTGAAGTTCTAAATTAAGCTTTCTCAATTCCTCCGACAGTTGTTCAATTTCGCTATTCTTCTTCTCTCTTTTGACTAAAAATTCTTTTTTCTCTTCGCTTATTTCTTGGTGCAATGCTGCAATCTCTTCGATTACTTGAGTCGCATTAAACTCACTTGCCACCACAATTGTGGCGTTCCCTCCCCCCTCATTTGCTCCCACAATTAATTCAACAGGAGCAGTATTATTACCCGGACTATCGCCTTCATTTTCTCGCTTTGGGTTGACCTGAAGGGCAAGGATAAGAGCGATTAAAACTAGGATACCAATCACAGCAGTGATAATATCCTGAAAGGCAAAGAAACTAACCCTCTGCTCGCTATTTCGACTACTTCTCCCCATCTTGACTTACTGTAGGTGAAAGCTTGCTACGATCAAATTGATTTACGAACGAGTTCTTCCCGTTTTTTCAAGCTTAAGTTTTGCTAAAACATAAGTTTGGCAATACTCATTGCACTCGTCCAAAAGTAAAAATTCTTGCCGTTTTCGAAAGGTCATTACCATTTGCACAACAATCGAGCCTACCAATCCAAGTAGGGTAGTATCAAACGCAGTGGATAGACCCCCGGTCACATCAGTCAATGAATTCTTCAATTTGTCAACATCGTCAGCGAGCTGTATGGTCACTCCAAATTCTCCAATCGCAGACCCCAATCCAAGAACTGTACCAATAAAGCCGAGAACTGGAATCGCCCAATTAAATCCGTTGATTAAACTGTAACTGGCTGAGACTTGATCTTCATCAATTGAAGCCTGTGCATTGGTCAAACTTGCGACCTCACTAATTTCTCCGATGTTCTGCAAATTCGATAAGGCGACATCAATTCGGTTTAAAAGCAAAAAGTGCTTCGGGTCATCAACCTGACCACGAATTCGTAACAACGCATCTCGGGCAGTCGCATTATTAAGAAAAAAGTTGGGGTCCTGGGGGATCAGATTGAGAGCCAGAATTTTCTTTTGAAAACTCACTTTCCTACCCTTTACAAACAGAATCGCAAGAGCCCAGAAAAAAAGCATGGTGATTCCCGCACCCATTAAATACCCCCCGAGTCCTCGATTTATAAATTTATCAGATAATGCTATATGTAAGGGAATGTCCCTCACTTGTTCCTCTTGCGTACCATCTTCCAGTGTTACCATTTCCGAGTTCTGTTCTTTCCACTCGGCGGCAGTTCCAGAATCTCCAATCACAAACTCCAATACTAAAAAAAAGAGTGTTGATAATATGAGCCCCACTAAAAAAGTGAAAAATGCATTTGTATCGGTATATCTACCGCCACTAAATCCAATTTTGTTCTCAATATCTTGCGTCGACCAACTTAACTCAGGTTCATCAAATCCTACTCCTCCGTCCATTTATTTTTTTCCTTTCACACGATTAAATAAGGCATTTTGAAAATTAATTCTCTTCTCCTTCACTCTTTACGATCGTACCACAGGCTAAATCATGCAGACCCTGTCTGCGAGGAGTCAAAAATACAATAAAGGGTAAAATAATAGTCAGGGAGATCAAAATTTTAAGGACTGCTCGTAAGGAAGAAACACCAAATCCTGGAATTTCATCATCCGCCAATCGTACCACTTTAATTTTGCTTATTCTTTTTCCAATAAATCCGCCCGCTTGAGAAGATTCTCCCAGTCCATAATAAAGCCAACCCAATAAGAAGTAAGCACATACACCGGCAAGATACAGAGTATTATCGAAATCTGAAAATGCACCGGCAGTACCAATTAAAATAACCACTACCAATAGTAAAATAGCACTATCCACAATCCCCGCAATCGCCCGTGCTCCATGCGGGGCAATGTTTTCAATTTCCATGCTGGGCTTATCCGGAGTTACCTCATCTTCGCCCGCTTCCTTTTCTGCAGACTGATCGGAATCCATCAACACTGTGTTCGATTGCTTCGCGGAAGAAAGAGATGGACTGGATGGGACAGACTGTACGGGAGGAGGGAGAGCAGCAGGAGCAGCAGGCACTGGGGGCGGCTTAGGGGGAGGAGGTGCAGCAGAACCCAATGAACTTAGATCATCTGCAACTCCAGGTATTCTTGATAAAGGAACCCATTCTGAAACTCCTTCAAACCAAACTAAATCGCTGAATCTTAAATTACCCGCTTTTAAATAATCTTTTAATTCTTTTAATAAATATGGGCCAAATTGAGTCCCGGATCGATTAATNTGAATTTCAGTTGCTGGACCTGGTTNGGGCACTTCAATTACTTTTTCAACCGGTTCAGGTTTCGGTTCAGGTTCAGGTAATTCGACGGTCTCCTCTTCTTCTTTCTTCACTTCTTCCTCCTCAGGCTCATCTTCAAATACCTGATCTAAATTCTGTTCTGGAAGAAGTCCTTTTTCATATTGGTCAATAAAATCGGATACGGTGAGCCAATCCTTTCCTAATTTAACTTTATGAATAGTGCTGATCTCCTTCATGCGAAGAAGGTCAATAATTTCCAAAGCCGTGAAGGGACCCGAGATTTGTCCTCTTTTTGAAAGTGAATATTTTTCTTGGTAAGACATACTCAATTTGAAAAATCAACTGGCAGGAAATCCTCCACTCCTCCAAATTTTCCATTCGTCACATTCGCTTTCGAATAATTTTGTGCCAGTATTGCTCCAATATTGGGGTTGGTTCCAACTAAGGGACTGTATGAAATAAAGGAGGCCCGTGCCCCCTTGGTTAATTCAAAAGAACCATTAACTTGAGAAATACCCCAATACAAAGCTGGCTTACTTCCGGTAAATCGGGCCTTCTTTTCAATATCAACATGTCCAATATAAGAAAAATTTACTTTTTGTAAGGATTGTAAAACCCCAAGTGTAAATTTTGCTTCGGGAAAATAATCTCGCTTACCCACTACACGGTAATACTGTGCCAAACTTTGGGAAAGGGATTCGTTCGCTTTCTTATCCATCCAATCTGTCGGTCGGATTTTTATTTTTACCTGACTTACAAGAGCATCATAGTCTTTCAATAGTTGATTGCTCAGAGCAACTCCCCAAGAGGCAGGCTTTTTTTTCATCAAATCAACTATCTCACGATGGAGATATGCCTTGAGCAGGGGGGAAATTGATTGTTCGGCAATCACAACCTCAAGCATTTCCATCAAAGGTCCGGCAACACTTTTTGTATTAGGGTCTAGTCTGCGTTCGATTTGTTGCTGCAAAAAAGTAGATTCAGGAGTCAATTCGCCCCCCTCAACTGCAAGCCCCTTCATTCCTCCGCCAAAAATGGTGGTTTGAAATTCTCGGCCCTCCACCTTTCCATTCCAATGAAATTCGCCTACTTGCACATTAGTTTTGATCGGGTTGGCAATAGGCTGTCCTTGTTCATCAAATTTTTGTGCCACTTCCTCCTCCTTCACCGGACCATAGGAGTACAAGGACATCATCTGCTTTTTTTGGGTTGAATAAACCCCGGATGCACCGGATTGGAATGGAGTACATTCCACTAATTGATAGCTCCAAATAGAGCGAAGATCGGGGCGGGAAAGAAGGGCCATAATATGATCGTATTCTGTTCGAGATTCATCGGGCTGGAGTGTAATCTTACCCGATTCCACTTTTTCCCATATCTCGGCAGGTCCCTCTATAAAGAGACGGCTTCTTAACTCACCGTTTTCATTTGAAAATTTCTTTCGATGAGAAAGTACAGTACGGACCAGGGAAGCTTTTGTTTTTTCAAATGCATCATTTTGCAAAAGTTTTTCCAAAGCAAAAAAATACTCGTCCAAGTTTTGAGCTTTCCCTAAATCTCCCTCCACTTCTCCTAATTGGCCCAACGCTCCGACTGATTCCTTTTGTGCCTTCACTAATTCTTTAAATTCTCTGCCCTGTGCGCTAGACATTCGCTCCTGATCGGTTGAACTGCCGTTCAATTCCGTAATCTTACTCAATGAGTCTGACATTTGCCTGAGGAAAGCAAGTTTCTCATCCCGAGATTGGGCTTTTTTACTTTTCCCCAGTAATTGATCGGCTTGATTGAGCAACTGATCGTAAGACGAACCGGACTTATTTTCCACTTCTTTAGAATAACCCTTCCAAGTTTGCTTAAGTTGTCGAATCGCATCCCTGACCTCACGATAATCATTGGGGTCAATCGCATCTGATCCGGAAAAACCACGGGTTTCTTCATCCAATTCCTCGAGGTATTTTTCCTGAGCAAGAATGCCATGATCCGCCTTTCCGGAATCCCGGAAGGCTTTCCATGCTTGTAGCACTTTTGCATCAAAGTTTAAAACCTCCTTCTTTAAATTATTAAACCGATCTCCTTTTCGATCATTTGTATCCTCGATCCGAGCCAAAAATGCGGCAATCTCCTGTAATTTGTCCAAGACTAATTTGTTGTCCTGGAAACGATAATAATCGACCTCGTTTAGGGGTAAATCTTCTCCTTTATCATTCTTTCGAATTCGTGGTGCACTCTCAAATAATTCTAAAAATCTTTTGGCATCCCGAATCTGAAAATTTGGATCATTATCAAGATCTTCAAGGATTTTGCCACACATCGAGGCAACCACATTGCCCCTTCTCCGTTCAATGTCCTCCTTTTTTAAAATAGGTAAAAGACTTTTATCCTGAGTATTGAGCAAAAATTCGTCCTGACTTTCTGAAACTAAATTTGCACCCGCATCTCGAAAAACTTCCTCCACTGCTTGATCCACAAACTTGCGAACCTTGACATCCTCTAGATAATCAGGGTAATTCCCTACAAAGGCAGATAACTTCTCCCACTGTTGTGAGGGATTGGGCACCTCCAAAACCGCTTCTGCAGCGGAGCGGGCATCCCAAAAACCTTTCAACCACCAAAGTCCTGCCACTGCACCAATCGCAACTAAAACGAACGCAAAAACACCCGCCATCCAGATTCTCTTAGTCCGGCCACGAAGGCGAAGAATACGATTTTTCACATGGGACTCTGCTTTTTGCAGGTCCATCATAATCTCTGCAGAGAGCGATTTACCAAGGTCTTGAAATTCCTGACGAAATTTGCGCAATTCGTTTTGTTCCTCCAGGTAAACCTCCAACGTTTTTCCTCCCTGACTGTCCACCTGATGCATTTCAGCAAGGCGGTTCTTAAAACGAGAGATCATGCCCTCGAGTTCACGCTCTGATTTCGCGTCCTCCGCTAATTCTTCAGACCATTCCTTGTATTCGTTGTATACATTGATGTCATCCTCAGCTAATTCATTTTCCAGGTTATGCTCCTGGGCCAAATTAAAAAATTCTCCGATTAAAGCAAGGGATCCCTTCCAGTCATCCGCAGCTCTGTAGGAAGCAATCTCGACCAAAATTTGCTCCAATCGTACCTTTGCATTTCTTCGCTCCACTCCTTCTCGAACTGCAATTGCATTTTCCCATTCATCTCCTTTGGGTTGCACCACCCAATCGGTATCCTCAATATCAATCATCAGATCAAGAAACTCTGCTTCTCGACCCGCTGTGATTAACTGCGTTAATTCCTTAATTTTATCCTCTAGAATCTTTACACTTAATTGACCGAAATGTCTCTTGGCAGCACCATGATCTGGATTTGCTTTCAAGATCATCTTTAACACCTTAAAAGTTTTTTCCTGGTCCCGGCTTCGTGCCGCAGTACGATATTCACGAAAAAGTGGGCTGTCCTCTGTGATTTCCTTATCGTATAATCCATTGAGCAAATCCACATGCTCATCTGCCCATGTGGGTCCGACATAAAGTCCCTTCTCTTCACATTCTTTTTTCCATTTACCATCATTGGCAAAGGAAAGTTTTTCCATAAGTGTAAGTACATCTGGAGATTGTTCCGCAAGTTCACGGGCAGCAAAGTCTTTACCGGAACGAATCAGAGTTACGCAGTGCTCTAATCTTTCATCAATTTGAGTTCGAAATTTCGCATATTCCTTCGCCAATGCATGAAATACTGGATCGGTAGTTCCATCCTCACGAAGAGCTTTTTCGATGCGATCAATTAAACGGTCAATATTCACAGGTCTAAATTATTGTTTCGTGTTGGGTTTTAGTAAAGTTGATTCCCTATAAAAGTTAAAACTTGGACGGAGGAGCAAGCCGTAAAAAATCGGATTGCTTTACATATTGTCCATTTGAGGTCCTTTTATAGACTGCCAGTGTCCAGGGGATTTCTGATATAATTCTTTTAATTCGTTCCGCAGAGTCCAAGGGAAGCGAATTAATAATATCTTCCTGCTTGGCTAAAATCTCTTGATTAATCGAAGCAAAATTTTGAACCCAAAATTGATATTGCCTAATCTCCGATTCCTTTTCCTTGTAGATTATATTTTTGCCTAAGTCTGAAATTGTCGAAAGAGCCAGACCCAAAGTTTCAAAAGTAAGCTTCGTGGGAGGAATCAATTCTCTTTGCTGATTCTGATAATTTTTGTAGTACCGGTCAAAAGCTTCTTTTAACTGCGGATTCGATAACCCACGAATTTCTTTATTGATCGACCCGAGTGGATTCTCAACGGAGGGCGAGGCAAGTTTAGAACGGATACCCTGCAGGTTTTTCAATAATTCGCCCTCGTTTATTCCCAATGTTCTTTCTGTGCGAAGAATTAAGGTCAAAAAGTCAAAAAGCAATTTCATATCTTTCAATGCCTTGTCCGCTTTATAATTAAAGTCTTTTTGTATGCTGTCCGAGATGTATTGGTCCACCACTTCGCCTAATTGGGTCCAGTACAAAGAAAAAAGGGCAGGGTCAGAAAGTAATTCTGCATTATTATAAGCGAGGTCTAGTTCTCCTTTTAAATTGTTAAATCGAACCTCATCCCAGGAATAAAAACTTTGCTGAATCAATAAAAGGGGTAATTTGTAAGCAAAGGAGGAAAAGGGGGTACCAGGCTGAAAGGTAAGCAAATTAGGGTACTCACTTCCATAAGTTACTAAATTTTTATAAACTTCAGGGTTCGGAAATGCACTGCCCAACTGACTTAATTTCTCTTCACACCTCTGCCTTTCTGTAAGAAAATCTTCTGAAATCCCACGAAAGTAATCTAAGTCCAGTTCAACCTGTGCATCCAAGGGACGGGATGGGTTTAATTGAACTAGTGCAGTCGGTAATCCCGCTAATTTCATCGTTGTAGAATCGATAAAATCACGCCAGACAGGTTCGTTAAAGAAAACCTTTGAGGCATGAGGGGAATTGGGCAGAACTGAATAAGTAAGGTGTAATTTATTCTCCCCCTCCGATAAAAATTGAAACATTCCATCGCGCAACAACTCGTCAGAAACGGATAACGCTTTTCGAGTCAGGTCATAATCCTGACCCACTTCTGAAAGGTCTGTCAGGTTGGCGTGTTGATGAGATAATAAAAATAAATCAATACATCCACCAGCGGAAGAAAGCAGGGGCAATCGAATAAGCTTTCCATTGTTTAATGAATTCCAAGCGTGATTAGAGCCATATGAAATTTCAATGCTTTTTCCTTCCGTTATTTCAAAATCAAAGGAATAACTCTGCCCGGACTTAAAAGATATGTTGGCAATTTTGACTGGGTCTAAAGGGTGCTGGCTCAATTTATATTCATAGCTGAATTCCTCGACAAGAGACTCTTTCTCAAACTGATTATTAGTAAATAATGAACCTTTCTGGTAGTCCGTCATCCAGGCAACTGGATTAGTCGATTTCTTCGCTAACTCGCGAAATAAAGAAAGCAAAATATCGGCCGTTTCGGAATCGTTATAAACGAATGACTTTTTAGAATTATCAATTCTCCATTTTCCATTATTTTCCACTCCCGGTATCCAAAAGAGGAATTTTTTTTCTGAGAGTAAAGAACTGGGAGATAAAATAAGTTCTTCAGCCGATGGACGAATTTTCTCTTCCGGAAACTCAAAATCAAGAAAAGTAATTTCCTCACCATCCTCGCTTAAGCGAATATTTAAATCGATTCCCTCTTCTCCTTTTTCAAGAAAGTCGAAGAGGTCTTTCATTTTTGCACTCTCGTCTTCTTTGAAGGTGTAGGCTTTTCGACTAGTACCATTTACTGGTAATTGAATCCTCATTTGTTCGGGTTCAAAATAAGCAGAACCTTTTCCTTTTACTTGCTCAAGTACCATTGGCTTTCCCCTCTGCTTGGCAGTGTTGGCAAGATTTGAATCATCAATCTTTTTATCGTCCGGTAATTCAAAGGGTTCGATGTGAACGACCCGCGATCCCTCAAGCCTAAGAGTAAGGGGCGTTTTTTGCCCCGACTGTAAAAGTTTGTTTAACTTTCTGAGCCTGTTTGCTTCGTTGCCTTGGGCACGACGTAAGTCATAGGAAAAAGTTTCGTCCCCCACCACGAAGGAGACCTGATCCCCCTCTTCAGAAATGGCAATTGTTTCCTCCTCATTAAAAGATATTTGCTGGGCTCGACCACGATCCTCGGGGGCAGGAGCCATAGAGAGTTCATCAAAAACAATCTCTCCCTCCTTTTCTGTAAGCACTACTTTTAATTCATCCCCCTCCTGACTTTTCTCCAAAGTTTCTTCAAACCGATCAAATTGGTCGTCATTAATATTAATCTGGAAAGGTTCATCGGTTCCCACATCAACACTAACCCAGCGTAAATAGGGGTGCTTTTGGGCAATTTTTAAATATTCAATTTGATCCAATTGAGCAAATGCACCGGGAACGACAGAATTTACAGTTGAAAGATTATCCCCTTCATCTTGTTCTTGCACTACGCTATTTACTTGATTTACAGGGGGTTCCTCTTTTTTAAACCAATCTCCAAGGTTGTACGCCAATCCTACAATTAATGCACCCAGCAAGCACAATGCGGTCGAAATAACGGCTAATTGCAATAGCCAGGGTCTTTTCTTTTTTTCTTTTTTGGTGGAAGCCTCCTGAGCCTTAACGGTCGACCCACTCGGAGCGGTGCTCAAGTATCCTGAATTTGCACCCTTAATTTGCTCAACTTGTTTTTGACTGAGAGGAGAGCGGGTATTAGAAGAGGTTGCATTCTTCACTCTCTTAGTGGGGGCAACGTTCGGACCTTTTCGAGCCACATGGGCAAGAGCGGGGTCCACCTCATCTGCAATTGAACTGGATGTCCAATTTCGTAAATCAATGTAGTTCCGCAAGCCTCCTTGTTTCAATCGTTCTCCCGCCGGCTGTCCTTCAATCCCGACCCAGGCAAAAGATTTTATATCATCATTCCCCTGTAAGAATGTGGTAAAGGAATAATCCCATGCATCCAAAGATAACTTCAACAAAGCAGAAGATTCAGCAAATAACTGTAATAAATGTTCACTTTTTGCGGGGCTATTTTCTAAGACAATGGGAGGGACCAATCCCGGAGAAACAAGGGTCGCCGCATTGCCAGGGTCATTGGTAAAACTTAACCAATTTTTACAGGGTATCAATCCGCTGGATTTATAATCAGTTAGAGTAATTTCCTCCCCAGGCGTTAGATAACGTGCATCCTCCTCCCACTTACTCTTCCATCCATTCCAATTAAGAAAAATCTCTGCGGGGGATGGACAGGTAGCAATTTCAAAGCCATCCAAAATTAAATGATGGGCCAAGTAGTTGGTTCGATTGGTATAATCAAGCCCCGCGTCGCAAATTTTACTGAGAACATAAAATTCCTCGGACCCTAATATAATCTTTCGAAAAATTGAGATTGCAACCCGGGTACCTCCCTCTTGCTGCCCAAAATCATAGACACTCAACCTTTCGAGCTCCCGGACAAGTCGATGCCTTAAGTCCTTGTGCCGAGCAACGGTACAATAACCAGTACGTCCAGGTTCTAAACCCTGGGGCGTACTGGTAAAAATGAGTTGTTGAGCCATTAAAGGAAACCCAATCTAATTAGGTACCGGAGACTACGGGCAACAATTCTGGTTCGACATGATGAAGTACCCACAAGGTAGGAATTTCTACCATTACAGGGTCCAATTTGTCTGGATCTGGGGCAATGTATTTTTGTCCATTTAATTCAACCCGTTCAGGGCTGTGCCCAAATGGGCTCACAGGGAAATAACGTACATTACGGGAGAGTGCTTCGGAGTTGGCCACTATCGACGGATGCATATCCATCATGTATTCCCGTAAAATCTCGGAATTCTTCTCTACAATATCAAGGTCTAATTTCTTATCCTTAACAGGCCAAAGAATTCGCTCCCAGTCCAACTGGTCTCGCAAAATATCACACTTTCCAATCATCACCGCAAGGGGTACATCAATTTTATCTGCAATGCTGATATTTTGATTTTGTTTTACCCGGATTTCCAGTTCAGCCATGATCGTATCTTGCTGGTCCAATCTCTTCCCTCCTCCATCCATAGAAAATTGCGGGTCATCATGCCCCTTAAGTGCACGGCGGAATTCCGGACTGGCCACTGGGTCAAAAAGAAAAAAGATACCCGAAGAACTCGCTACATGTAAAGTACCCGGGCTTTCTTCGTTGGTAATCCCCGGTTCAAAGTGTTCCCCTGCATTATCATAGAAAATGAGCGAACAATCATGTCCAGTACCCCGTGGGTCAGATAAACTGAATATAAATGGACGGGGTAATGCCACTACTCGATCGTGCCTCTGTAATCGTTCATACATTTCACCCTCAAGTTGAGTTTTGATCAACATTGCATCCGCTGAACTACTCCCCGCGAAGAGTCGATTTTTCATTGAGTTTAAAATCGCATTACAACTCGGGTCCGCATCACGGAAAGCAATTCCAAACTCTCTAAAAAGGGTTCGTTGTAACTGACGGACTAAAACACTGAGGTAGTAAGATTTACCCGAACTTGGTGCCCCCACAATAGAAAAAATATGGTGAGATACATCCATAAAACCGGGGGGCAGTTTTCGGTGACAATGGACACAGGCAACATCAGTAGTGGGTAACCCCATTGCATCCATCGCTTGTCCCTTTGAATTAAACTCAGTTGGTACGAAACGAAGCATTGCATCCTCTCCCAATTTACGGTCCCCTCTTAGGTCCTCATGAACCGCAATACTGAGCACATCGGCCCGATCAAATTTTAGCCAACAAGTCGGACATGTAAATTCGCCACGATCCGGATCAACGACAATTTCCTCTTGGTATAATGCCTCTTCTTCCTCTTCCTCCTCCTCAGGTCTTTGCAAGAATTCCACCAAATGAACCACCCAGAACGGAACATCTAACCCAACTGGTTTGATCGCACATTCTGAAAGATCCGCACCAAATTCCTGTATCTTTTCTAAAATTTCATATCGACTACACTGTGCATAGTCTGTGCCCGTGCGTCCGTTTGCAAGGATCCATTGACCTTTTTGAATCTGATCCGCCCAAGACTTCGGATCCTTTCCAGCAAAGACAACTAATGGATACCCCATAAATTGAAGGGTACAAACTTCATCGTCTTCCACATTAAAAGGCTCTGCAAAAGGACCCCCATTTACCAAAAGGCGCTCATCTCCTTTTTTATTCGGTACAATTCGAAAGGCACTGCCCGACTTCTTGACCATACAGGCTCCCTCCCACCCTTCTCCACCGGGTACTTGCCAGTCTGCATTTCCCATGCATCCCACAATAAAGGGGAATTTATCGAGCATACGAAATTGCCCTTCAATGCAATCGTAAATACCTATGGTGCTTTTCTTACCAAGCATAGTTAAAAAAATGTGTTACAGTCATTGAGAGATAAAAATAAATTATAAATCCGATGCTAGTGATTTTTCGTGCTTTATGGCAAAACAATTATACACGATGTGGTTCCTTAAATTTCAACCTTCTTTTCGTTTGATTCCACCCGGATTTTCTTCCTTTAGTTCTTCGGGAAGAAATTCATCCGGAAACCCCTGATAGCAGACGGGTCTCGCGAATCGTAAAATGGCTCCAGTCCCCACCGAGGTTGACCGACTGTCTGTGGTAGCAGGATAAGGCCCCCCATGGACAATTGATTCGCACACCTCTACTCCTGTCGGAAATTGATTAAATAAAAGTCTGCCCGCTCTCGTTTCCATCAGGTCGAGTAAGTTTTCATGCTGGGGTAACATTTCTTTATGACCGAAAAAACTGGCCGTTAATTGGCCCTCCATTTCACGGGCTACTCTTAATAAATCTTCTTTATCTTCGTAAGAAACAAGAAGAGTAGTGGGGCCAAAAACTTCAGTTGTTAATTGAGGATTTTTCAAAAAACACTCAATATTAGTGTTTAATACACAGCTACTTGCATCGCAACCGCCATTGCCATCTTCCGATAAGTCGCTCAGAACGAGTACCTCAACTCCCTGTTGTTTTACCATTTCCTCAATTCCCTGGGCATAGGATTCGCGAATCCCCTGGTGCAACATCGCGACTGGAGTATAGTCCTTCATTTTTTCAACATAGGAATCCCGAAATTTTTTCCCGTCTCCATTATTGGGATAAAATACAATTCCTGGATTAGTACAAAATTGTCCCCCGCCCAAGGTGGCTGAAGCATATAATCCATCGGCAATATTCTCCATTTCATCCGATTTCAATTCAGGAAGTAAGAAAAGGGGGTTGATACTGCTCATCTCTGCAAAAACGGGAATTGGCTCTTTTCTCTGAGAGGCTAGATCAAAAAGAGCACGACCACCAGAACGAGAGCCTGTAAAACCAACTGCTTTGATTACTGAATGAGTCACAAGTGCTTGTCCCACTGTTCTACCCTCACCAAACAGAAGGGAAAATGCCCCCTCCGGCAATCCACTTTCTTTTTGAGATTGAACAATTAATTTCCCCACTATTAAAGCAGTGCCTGGGTGGGCATGGTGCGCCTTGACTATCACGGGGCAACCCGCAGCCCAGGCAGAAGCCGTATCTCCTCCAGCCACTGAAAAGGCTAATGGAAAATTACTGGCACAAAATACTGCAACGGGGCCAATCGGTCGAAGCATGGCACGTAAATCGGGCTTGGGCAGAGGAAGGCGATCGGGAACCGCTCGATCAATCCGCGCATCAACCCAGGAACCCTCTACGAGTAAATCTGCAAACATTCGTAATTGACCACTGGTTCGGCCAGTCTCGCCACGAACCCGAGCTTCTGGCAGACCAGTCTCAACAGTCATAACCTCGACAATTGAATCCACCGCTCCATCCAATCGATCGGCCAATAATCTAAGAAATTCTGCTTTTTTCTGACCCGAAAGTGAAGCCATGGGCAGGGATGCCAATTGAGCAAGTTCACAGGACCGCTGGACATCACCTTCCGACGAATGCGAATATTCTGTGCCCAATTCACTTCCCGTTTTCGGGTCTACCGCACGAAAAGTTGAACTCGTCTGTTCTCCTCGAGAAAAACCAATTAATGAAGTTTCAGTCATAATTATATAATTGTTTAATTTAGTAAGCTATTCCACGGAATTTACTAGAGTACCGATAAGATCAATCGAAATCGAGACAACATCGCCCGATTGTAAAGTAAAGTTATTACTCGGTACGATACCAGTGCCAGTCATTAAAAAAACCCCTTGTGGAAACGAGGTCTCCCGAAAAAGAAAACCGATTAATTCATTTGGCGTTCTTTTCATTTCTGAAAGTGTCGTCTTGCCGGAAAAAACTTCCTTTTCTTCACGATGAATCAAAATGGATATAGTAGTGTCCAAAGAAAGAGGTTCTGGTGGAACATACAAGCAGGGACCCAAGCAGGCACATTTATCAAAAGTTTTAGCCTGTGGTAAATACAATGGATTCTCTCCCTCTATACTCCGGGAGGAAACATCATTCCCAATCGTGTAGGCCACAATCTTTCCCGATGTTGTTGCAAATAAGGTTAATTCTGGTTCTGGGACATCCCAATCGGAATCCTTGCGAATTCGAAAATTTTGCCCATGCCCCACTACCCTGCTTGGAGTGGCTTTTAAAAATATCTCCGGTCGGTCAGCTTGGTAAACCCGGCTGTAAAAATCTCCACCACCAGCATCCCGGGATTCCTCCATCCTTGCTAATCGACTCGAGCGGTAGGTCACTCCTGCTGCCCAAACTTCTTGTACCCCGACAGGAGGGAGCAAATTAATCAAAGCTTGTTGAGGGTCAGAAATAGAACTCCCCCTTTGCCATTCCTCCTCAAGGCACTCCCACAAATTATCGTTATTAATCAGAGAGTTCCAATCATCAATATTGTTCACAAATCGATGATCTTCCTCCTTTTTAATAATAAATCCGTCACCAGTTTTATACAAATGCATCGTTCAACAAATAAGAATGAAAAAATGAATTTACTACTTTCTTACAGACTTTGTAGCAAGGGGTAATTCATGGCAAACTACCGATTTGTCATCTCTTGAGAACACTCGATTATTAGAATAGGCGGGATGGGCCCAAGTTTTACCGATAATTTGGTCACGCCAGTATTCGGTATAACCCTCTTTTCCTAAGTTGATAAAAACAAGTTCTCCATAGGCATTCAAAGCAAGTGCGTCTCCCGCTTCCTGCTCCGACCATACGATGCTTGCCTGGGGATTTCGTTCAGACGGAGTGAGTTGATGTTGATCACGCCAGAGAATCTTACCGCTTTTCAATTCAAATGCAGATAATCCACTGGATCGATCAAGAAGAAAACAAATGCCCTTCCGATATAAAGCCTGCGACATTAAACCTCTCAAATTGATCTCGTCTGACCAGAGGATTTTGGCATCACCGAGCTTTTCCCCCAATAGAATCGCACGAGTCCCATGCCAGTATCCACTTACCAAAATAATGTCTTCGTGATAAATTGGCTTAGTGATAGAGACTCCGTATTTCACCTCATATGGAACCTCCCAGTACGCCTGTCCTCCTCCAATCGGTAAACCCATAATTCGATTTGGCCCCCAACATATTAATTGCGGTCCCCCCTTCGATTCTATCAACAATGGAGGAGCGTATCCCGCACCCTCATCCCTTCCCACCTTCCACTTCGTTTCACCATTCGCCTGGGACAACGCCAAGACAGAACCAGTGGGTTGACAGCCAACATGGAAAAGAACTTCACTCGCATGAGGCTCGGGCGAACTCGAAAATCCCCAGATTGGAACAGTGGCATTTTCCTCTGCCACCAAATTACGCATCCATATTTTTTCTCCTGTTTGCGAATTAAAGGCGAAAGCATGTCCCCTGGCTCCTAAAGTAAAAACTCGCCCGTCTTCAACGGTAACGGAAGACCGTGGTCCTTTCCCGTACCCCATATCACCATAATCAACCGGGTAGGAAAAACTCCATACCTCCACTCCTGTACTCGCATTCAGACAAACTATTCGTTCCATCCCCTTCCCCTCCTCAGAATTCGGCCGATCCATTAGGTAAAGAAGTCCATCCTGTATCGTTATTCCGGAGTAACCCGGAAACACTTTAGTTTTCCAGACTCGCTTAAGACCGGCAGTCGGTAACACTCTGGAAATCTCAGGACCATTCCATGTTCCATCTCCCTGTGCTCCCCTCCATCGTGGCCAATCACCGTGCAGAAAAGATTGTAACGCAAGAGAAAGAAGGCAACAGATTGGAAGAAAGTGCCTATTCATTTTTCCCCGATGATAAATACAACTGTAATCGGTCTGCCAATTTGGCTCCGATCCCGTCTAGCTCCTGGATTTGAAGAGAGGTGGCTTTTCGCAATTTTTCAATCGAACCAAAATGGGTAAGTAGTGCCACTTTCCTAACTGCACCAAGTCCTTTAAAGTCATCTAAAATGGACTCTTTTATACGCTTGCTTCGAAGATCTGCATTGTACTGGTTTGCAAATCGATGTGCCTCATCTCGAACTTGTTGTAACATTCGTAATCCCAAGTCCCTCGGGTCTAATACCATTTCCTCACGTCCGTCGGGAAAAACAATGCTCTCCTCGCGCTTTGCCAAACCAATCAGTGGAGGTGGGTCAATTTCCAACGAAGTAAATGCCTTTACTGCAGAACTTACCTGCCCTGCCCCCCCGTCAATTACAACAAGGTCGGGAAACTCACGGCCGGCTTTAGACAATCGGCCATACCGCCTGCCCACTACTTCCTCCATCGATCGAAAATCATCATTTCCTTCAAAACTTTTTATCTTGTAACGCCTGTAGGAACGGCGATCTGATTTCCCCGAGACAAATCGGACCATTGAGGCCACCACAAAGGTGCCAGACACATGAGAAATATCAAAGCATTCAATGACCGCAGGTGGACGATCCAGCTCCAAAACTTCACGCAAGCGTTCCAAACCATGCCAATTCCCATCCTCCTGCTTGGGCCATTGCTTGGTAAACCTTCGAGTTTTTTTAATCGTTTTGGAAAGTGCATCCGCTAAATCCCTAAACTCTGCCGCTCGTTCAAATTGCATCGCCTCGGCATGCTTTTGCATCTTTTCTCGCAGTTCTGCCAGCCAACTTTTTGCTTTTCCTTCCAAAAAAGAACAGGCCTCTTCCACGCGCTCGCGATATTTTTCCTGAGTGGTTTCATTATGTCCGGCAAAGATCTCCGCTCGTGCATCATCATACAATCGAAAGCGTCCGTCCTCTAATTTTACAGGATTGGCGTCCGAGAGAAGAATTCCAAATTTTTTTCGCATTTCGGAAAGAGTCGACCGTAAAAAACCGGCCTGTGCAAAGGGTCCGTAATAATAAGAACCGTCTTCTTTTTTATGCCGACATAAGCGAAAACGGGGAAGCTCATTCTGCAAATCAACCCGAACCAACAAGAATTGTTTGTCATCTGTAAAGTCAGTATTGTAACGAGGTTTATACTCCTTAATTAATTTTCCCTCCAGGAGGAGAGCCTCGGTTTCATTTTTGGTTTCATGAATCGAAATTTCACAAACCATTTCTACCATAGCGGCAATTTTAGGTTGTGCCCGCACAAACCTACGGGAACCCTGAAAATAACTGCTCACCCGTCTCTTCAGATTTTTGGCCTTCCCCACATAAATAACATGCCCCAATCGGTCCTTCATTAAGTACACACCTGAGCCCTGGGGAAGGGTTCGGATAAAGCTATGAAGTTCGAGTTTCTGATTTTGCATTGGCAATCTATAAAATCTTGAGTATTTTAGAAGTTGGCAAGATTACAAATTATAACCTCTGATCCTAAATACAACTATCTATGAGTTCTAACATACGCGTCGAGACAATTACCCTCGGCGATGAACTTCTCCTTGGTATTCGTGAAAATACTCACCTTACTTATCTAGGCAACCAACTCGCCCACCACGGCCTGGAACCCGCCGCCAATTTAGTGATCCGGGATAATCCGGAAGATATTCGTCTTTTTTTCTCCGAAGCCTGGAAACGGTCTGATTTAGTGATCACCACAGGTGGCCTCGGTCCAACCACCGATGATATTACCCGGGAAAATATTGCCCAGGCACTGGGAGAGGAATTAGTTTTTGATCCAGTAATTGAAACTGCATTAAAGGATCGATTCAAACAACTTGCACGCCCCATGCCCGAAATAAACCTCAGGCAATGTTACCGACTGGGGAATTCAGAAATCTTAGAAAATCCTTACGGTACTGCTCCCGGAATTTGGCTTAAAAAAGATAACAAAATTCTCGTCATGCTTCCCGGGCCCGCTCGCGAAATGCATCCCATGTTTGAAGAACAAGTGATTCCCCGCCTACAAAAAGAAGGCATTTTCCCGGAGATTGATTGTTACTTACAAATTCGTACTGCCGGTATTGGGGAATCCACCGTGGCGGAAAAAGTGGAGCATTTATTCGAAGGAAAAAAAGGTCTCATTATTGGCTACTGCGCACATGCGGGCATGGTTGACATTCGATTAAGTTCGCTGGATTCAGATAGTATTAACGATCAAGACTTGCATAATCTGGCAGATGCCTGTCGTGATGCATTGGGCGAAGATTTTGTCTGCCTGGGCGATCGTACAATTGCCGAAGTTATTTTTCGCGAAGTTCGAAATTTAAATAAGACTATTGCCGTGGCAGAATCCTGTACCGGTGGATTACTTTCCTCCTCCTTTACTGAGATCCCCGGGATTTCAAAAGTCTTTCATGGCGGTGCAGTTTGTTATCACAATGATGCAAAAGTTCAAATGCTTGATGTTCCAGAAAGCATGATTGAACAGCATGGGGCAGTCAGCGAGGAAGTGGCGATTGCTATGGCCACTGGTGCCTGTGAAAAATACGGGGCAGATTATGGTCTCAGTGTGACCGGCTTTGCTGGACCAACAGGGGGCACACAAGTGTTGCCAGTCGGTTCAATTTACCTCGGTTATGCCTCTCCTGTTGGAGTATGGGCTAAAAAAATTCAACTTCGGGGAGATCGGGCATCCAACCGCAGGAGGGCTGCAACGGCCGCACTGGATTGGATGAGAAGAAAATTACGCAAGTATAAATTGGAAGAAGTTTTTGCCGCAGCGGAGTCAGGCGAATTTAATATCTAGTTCATCCGAGACTCTCCCTTTCACACTCACTCCTCGGCAAAATGGCAAACGGTGGATTTTTTGTAGTCTTAGGAGATGATGACTTTTTAGTTCGTCAGCGGGCAAAAGAAATTTTTGAAGAACACATCGATCAATTTCCCGATGATCTTTCCCGCGAACAAATTGATGGCCGGGCAGATCGGGTCGATGAAGTGGAAAGAATTTTAAATGAGGCCCGTACTGCCGGGCAAACCCTCTCCCTTTTTGGCGGAGGAAAACTGATCTGGATTAACGAAGCAAACTTTCTCAACCAGACCAAGGTGGGGGCGGCTCAGGGTTCGAAAAATGCCCTCGATTCAATGAAACCATTTCTCGGAAATCTAGGAGACACTGTCCTTATTTTATCTGCCTGCCCGGTTCACCGCGGGCACAGCTTTGTAAAATGGTTACAGAAAAATTCCACCTATGAAGATGTGGCCAAACAGGAAAAGGAAGATGTCGCATTTCGACGCCTCGTTCAGGAAACAGCGCAAGCCTGCGAGGTAACTTTTGCCAGTGGTGCGCTCGAATATCTCGCCGGTAAGATTGGAGCACACTCCCGCCTCGGAGTGGAAGAGACAAAAAAATTAGCATCCTACCTCGGAGAAGAGGGTGGTGACATTACCGAGGAATTAATCATGCAACTCGTTCCCGATTTTGGAGAGGGCGATTTTTTTGAAGCCACGGAGGCTTTCTTTTCCGGTAATTTGAAATGGACACTGGAAGCAATTGACCGGCACTTTTTCCATGCCAAAGATGCCCGTCCACTCCTCAGCAACTTACAAAACCGCAATCGCTTACTCATTCAACTTCGCGTCCTAGTGGATGGCAAAGAAATTGATCCCAATGGCAGGCTGGGAAAAGACCAACTCGAAAGAATTGGTCAGAAACACGCTCATCACTTCTCCGGATCAGGAGATAAAACGACACTCAATCTCTTTTCACAAAACCCTTGGTTTTTAGGTCGTCTGCTCCCCCTTACAAAAAACTTCAATACCCGTCGATTAATTGACCTGCAAGCCGACCTGATCGGAGCCTTTGAAAAACTCCTATCTCAAGGCAAAGAGGAACAACCTAATATTATTAAAGACTTAGCCATCCGCACCCTTACAAAATAATTAAGTTTTAGAACTAATTAGAAAAAAATTATAAACTGTGCTTAAACTAGCTTTTTGCTTGGCTAAATTAGGTCTGCACTTTTAAAAAGGTAAGATGCATAAATATTTTTTCTTAATTATTTTTTCTAGTATTTCGGTTTGGGGCAACGATGCGGTTTCGAACAAAGAACTCTTGGCCAAAATTGAATTAATTTCCAATAGAGTGAAACAATTAGAGCAAAGAATTCAATCAGTTGAAAAAGAAAATAATCAACTACGAAAAGAAATTGTTAAATCTACACAAACCGATGCTTCTAAGCTTACCGACCTTGCCCAAATTTTACCCAGCGATCCAGATCAAAAGAAATCATTCCTCGATAAATTACGCTTTGAAATCAACAGCAATGCCGACAAAGCATCCGGGCCCTGGGTAAATCCTAAAAATTGGAAAAAAATAAGAAAAAGAATGTCTTATTATGAAGTTCGGAAAGTTTTAGGTACCCCTACAAGAATAAAACCATCTGTTAAACCGAACATTGAGCAAATATATTACTACAGTGGCGATTTAAATGCAGATGGATCCCAAGAAGAAGGTACTGTAAACTTTTCTGACAAACGGGTAGTCTCTTTCGAGTCACCCTTCGGCTAACCAAAACCTGCCACCGATACCGTTCACATATTTCCTCTCATTAACAAATCCTCACCAGCCCCTCTCAATACATGAAACTCAAATTATTTATCGTTTTACTAACCTCTAATTTACTCTGCGGACAAAATACTAAGACTGACCCCAATTTGCTCCCAAGAATTGAAGCTTTAGAAAAAAGAATGGCTGTCCTGGAAAAAGCAAACTCTCAAACCCAGCAGGATTTGTCGCTGGTGGAAAAAAAAGCGGACGATGCAAAATCTGCATCGGAGTCCAAGATTTCGCTTCCACAAAATGAAATTGAGAAAAAATCATTTATGTCAAAACTTCGTATCGAACTCAAAAGTGAAGAGGCGAAATCTCGAGGTCCCTGGACAAAAAAAGAAACCTGGAATCAAGTTAAGAAAAACCTGACCGAATTTAAGATTCGTAAATTACTCGGAAATCCAACTACTACCAAAATTTCTATAAATCCTAGAATTGAAAGAGTCTATATCTACAAGGGAGATCTCAACGCAGATGGAAAAGAACAGCAGGGTGTCGTTAATTTCTTTCGAGAAAAAGTGGTTTCGTTTACCAGCCCTTTTAAATAAACTTCCATTATTAAAGATTTTATCTACAGGTTTTAAAAAATAGAACAGCGGGATCGTATCACGAGCCTTATTGGTTGACATTTTAGAAAATATCGTAATAGTGAATGATTCTTTCTTAGGGAAGAAGTTTAGGATTACCTAAATATAAACAAACAAACAAACAAACTGAATATATGAAAAACAAAATACTAGCTACTCTTGTTGCTTTTGGATTGGTGGGATCTGCTTCTGCTATCGAAATTAATGAGAATTTATCTATCAACGGTTTCATCGATACCTCATGGAGCGATTTGGACGCATCTGGTAATACAAATGATTCACAACGCGTTGGACTCGACGAAATTGAATTAAACTTTCTCTTCAATGTTGGGAATGTTTCTGGTGCAATCCACATCGATGATTATGATCACAGTGCAGGTTATCCTGAAAACGAACAAATTGATATAGAGCAAGCACACTTCACTTATGGTTTAGAGAACGGATTATCTATTACTATTGGTAAATATGGTTCTAAACTCGGTTTTGAGCGTGAAGATCCTTCCGGAATTTATACTCATAGTCGTGCATACGCTGACGACATAACCGAT
>JGI20159J14440_10000337_pt1 | contig 34974 bp, 31 predicted proteins | sample COG_09_FD_14440 | JGI IMG/M metagenome (IMG submission 14440) | reverse complement strand
ATCTCCAACCCTGAAATTCGTAGGTACATGTGACCGTACTAACCAAACGAAAAGGATTGAAAAACCAACCACTAATTGTAAAATTTAAGCGAGATTTTCCATTTAATAAGTTGGTTATAAAATTATGTGCCGGATTATGCGAATGAAATATATAATATTCTATACAATCATTGAATAACAATTTCTTTTTAAAACTCAAACTCCTCTACCGAAAACTAAGAGAGAGAAAGTAAGGTCGGGTCCTTTTGTCCACTAGGCTATTTTTTCTGACAATTTGGGATTTGTGTTGGGCAGGGAAGCGGTGAAGAAGAAAGTGAAATCACATTTGTTAGAATATTTTTAGAGGGGGAAATCGGTCTTGGTTAATCCTTCGATCTAATTTTCGTACCCCGACCACTTAAATGTAAATACATAAACATAACAGTATTGGTAGAGATATCTACAAACTTGTAGTCACTTGGCCTGTCTTTACAGGGCGATATCGGCTATAATTCACTCTTTACCATGGGTGGTGGCGAAACCCAGAATCGAACTGGGGACACAAGGATTTTCAGTCCTCTGCTCTACCGACTGAGCTATTTCGCCGTTCCCATGGTAAAACCAAGTGGTTTATTAATCAAATGATTGTCTTGGGGTCAATCGCAAAGGATTAAGATTTTTCTGAAGCTTGATGGAGAACTTGATTTAATGGTAGTCAACTAGGTGTTGATCAATGGGAGAGAGAGCTCTGGGAGGTGCTTGATTAGTGGATTTTCCATAAAATATCAGTGCAATTACACGTTCATGCTCAGGCGATAAGAGTCCTACAGTTTTTGAAAATTGGGGATGTTTCCAAACGGGCCCGGTACTCCACTTGGATGAGATTCCTTCTTCCTGAAAGAGGAGGAGGATATTTTGGCAAATACAGCAACAGGTCGCATAATTTTCTTCGACTACTGCGGGCTTTCTTTGAACGAGTTCGGATTTATGATCAGTGTGACAGGTTATAATCAGCAGTCCGGGGCATTGACCCCATTCCATTGTTTTCTTTTTTCCTCTTTCCACTAATTGGGAGTCGGAACAATCTCCCGCTACCAGTTCACCGTATAGTTGACCAATATTTTTAATCTTTTTCTCATCCAGTAAGTAAAAACGCGCTGGTTCGGTCCGATGGTGATTAGGAGCGTTGCGAGCGATTTCAATTAATTGACGAACGAGTTGAGGATCGGGCGGGTCTTTGGAGAAGGTGGCTGGTTTTGAGGTCCTTCTTTCGAGGATCGATTTTCTCAATTGCGACATCGGATGGAAATTTTAAGTTATGCTTTTCCAAAGATTACGCTGACATTCGCCCCTCCAAATCCACTGCTATTACTCATGACTCGGTCCACTGGTTGATCTTTGCTTTCCTGTACGAGTTTCAAGTGTCCGAGTTCGGGGTCGGGCTGTGTGACATGGGCAGAACCGGGTAGAAATTGATCTTTTAGCCCGATACAGCAAAAAGCAGCTTCCATAATGCTGGAGAGAGAGAGACCATGTCCAGTCAATGGCTTTGTGCTCGATACCAATACCTCCTGAGGCAGTGGGAATGTGGCTTTCAGTGCTTTCATTTCAGAGGCATCTCCAATTGAAGTGGAGGGTGCGTGTGCATTTACATAATCAATATCGGTGGGATTCATTTTTGAATCTCGCAAGGCATTTGACATCGCAGATTTTAATCCGCGACCTTCTGGATGTGAGATGGCGACATTGTGCCCATCTGAACCTTGTCCCCAACCTAGAAATTTAGCATAAGATTGAGCGTTTCGACGCTGTACTTCCGATTCTGTTTCTAATACCAGGCAGACTGAGCCCCCGGTTCCCACAAATCCATTTCTAGTCACATCAAAGGAACGGGATGCGTTGTCAGGATTAGTATCAAGGGAGAGGGCGCGCATGCCACAAAAAGGTACAATGCTTTCAAAATTACAATCTTCAGCCGATCACAATCATCCTTTTTTGCCTGCCAAGGCGAATCTCATCGAGAGCCATACCTAGGGCATGTCCGGAGGAGGCACAGGCCGATACGAGTCCGGTAGAAGATCCACGGATACCAAGTGCGGCCACTAAATTAAAGGATAATGTCCCCGCAATGGAGGCGACAATGGCGAGTGGATTACATGCCATGACCCCACGGGCATCCATTTTTTCAAAGTGTTTATGAATAGATCTCATTGAACCTCCTGAAGAAGTATACATTCCCGAATCCGGGTCCTGAACTTCATCTTCGGTCAGGTTGGCATCTTCAATCGCTTGCTTCAGTGCGCACCAGGCATAAAGAACATGAGGGGAAAAACTTCGAAGTATGGGTCGAGGAACCCGATATTCTTTCGGGTATGTCCAATCTTCCGGATCGGAGGATTCAAGATTAAATTCTTTGACAGTTCCTGCTAATTTGACAGGAGAATCATCACCTTGTAATTCGGGATGAAAATCAATTCCATGTTTCATTTCTCGAAGGCTTTGCGTCACGGCCTCGCGATTATTTCCGATGCTTGTAATCAAGCCCATCCCAGTTATGTGCACAGGTTCCATATTCAATGATTTCTTGTGATATTTGATTTAATCGACGGAGGAAAAGAGATTATCATAGTAGTCGAATGAAATTTATTTTTCAACTGTAGAGCGATGGTCAATACTTTCAACTAATTCTCCCTTGTTGTCCCAGGTACGCCAAGTTCCGCTTGGGTTTCCATTATCATGGCTTTGCTCTTTCCACTTTACACCGTTCAAGTGCCACATCGTGGAAAGGCCATGCTTTTTTCCTTCTTCATAATTCCCTTCAATTTTTCTTTTACCATTTGAATACCACATGGTGAAAGGGCCGTGACTGACCCCCTCTTTTTTAACACCCTTCCATCTTGGTCGTCCGTCAGGAAAGAAAGTGGTCCAGTTTCCATGGGGCTTTCCATCTTTCATGTCACCCTCGAAGGAAACTTTTCCTTTTTGGGTAAGGCCAACCGTTTGAGAGACTTTTTTTTGATCTTCTCTTTTTGTAAACTGTAAGCCATCTGAAGAACGGGTGACCGATGAATTGTTTTGTTCCTGCAAACTTAGAATTGAAGCATTTTCGTCAAATAACTGGATCGCTTTTTCCCGTAATTCACTTTCTCCGCATGAAAAAAATAAAAATAAAAAAACCAAGTAAAAAGCGAAGTATATCTTTTGTTTAATTATGCTTTTCCCTATTTTTTAATGGTGGAGCCGATCGGGTTCGAACCGACGACCTCCACAATGCCATTGTGGCGCTCTTCCAACTGAGCTACGGCCCCTTACCTGATTAACTTATGATAAAGAGTAAGACATTTGTCGAACTCAAATCATCAATGAAATTTATTGAGATGGTGGAGGCGTACCACGCATGGGGGGGCGGGTAATCTTTAAGCCTGGTGATTTAGATTTCGGTTTTAGGGAAAGTGTAGGTTTTCCTTTTTTTCCAGTACTTAACTTTGGCTTGAGTGTTGGCTTCAGTCCCGAGGGTGGACGCGTTAATCCACCAGTAGATGATTTCGCAACCATGGGGGGAGGAGAAGGGGGTGCACTCGGAATATTTTCAGGAGCGGGTGGAGTTGGTGCTTCTGGCACATCGCTTTCATTTGTTTCCTCGAAAATGGGAGCAGGTGGACTTATGTCCGGTGACGGAGGAGCAATATCTAATGGTGCAGGAGGGGGAAGAGAAGGTTCTTTACTTCCAAATGATGGCAAAGGAGGGGTCGCCTCACCAACTGGATTTTCTGCCTCTACCTCATCTGAGACAAATGGAGCGGGGGTGAACTTGGGAAGTGGCGGGAGAAGATCGGCATCACTCTCGTCCGCCTCTTGGGATTCCTCAACTGGAAGAGGAGGAGCAATATCTAATGGGGCGGGGGGAGGAAGTGCAGGTTCCTCATCGCCAAATGAGGGGAGAGGGGGAGAAACTTCGTCCTCAGTATTTTCTGATATGTCCTCGTCAGCATCAAAAGGGGCGGGGGTGAACTTGGGAAGTGGTGGGAGAAGGTCAGCCTCATTCTCGTCAGTCTCTTGGGGTTCCTCAACTGGAAGAGGAGGAGCAATATCCAAAGGTGCAGGGGGAGGAAGTGCAGGTTCATCATCACCAAATGAGGGCAAGGAGGGTGTCGGCTTATCTTCCTCTAAGTTTATTTCAGAGTCGTCAGCATTGTCGGAAAAATTATCATTGTCCTTGAGTGCTGGTGCGGGGGGGGGNGCCATCTCTTCCAAATCCGTTTGTTCAATTTTTTCCTCTTCAATAATGGGGGGAGGAGCAATTGAAGGTAAGCTTGGGCTTTCTTTCGGTGTTGAAGAGGATCCGGAACTAGAATCAGAACCGATATACTTAGAGTCAAATCCACCTTCTGCCACTTTTCTAACCTGCACCACACTGACACCGGTTTTGCGTGCAATGGCTGCCTTGTTGGGATCGGATTCAGTGAGGAGTTTTTTAATCTCCTCAAAAATCGTTTTGTTCATCGAAATTGTTTTGCGACGACCGCTTGCAGTAGTACCCGAAAGTTTGTCTCTCAATGCGGGTGCAGCAAAGGGGGTCAATGCCCTGATTAAATCACTTACAGTATTAAATTCAGTACCAATTTTTTCATTTACTGATTCATGTAGTTTGGAAAGGTATGCGGCATTGCGCTCTTTGTTTTCACGTTTTTCAACTTCAGCTTTGGCTCGCTCTTGTATTTCTTTAAGGATTTGCTCGGGATCTTTACTGAAGTCTACATCGAAGGATATTTTAGTCATAATTCGTAGGGTATTTTAAAATAGGTGCAGGAAAATTACTATTATCAAGTCAAAAGTTCTCTTAAGTTCTTTGCAAGTTCATTTTAATTATTAAATGCTTAATTATTAAAATAAGTTAAAAGTAGAAAATTTTTTAACCACATAAATTTTGAAGAGACACGGTACCTTCGTAGAGGGCTTTTCCAACAATTACACCTTCGATATTAGGGAATTGNGTGGCAAGCTTTTCAAGATCGGTTACATCGCTTTCTCGAGTCACTCCACCGGATGCAATTACTTGGCATTGCGGTACTGCTTCGGCCATTAGTTTTTGGGCTTCTAAATTGGGGCCCTTCATTGCACCGTCTGTGGCCACATCGGTGTGGATAATCCAACGGACTCCCAGACTTTCCAATTCCTTGGCTAATGTGATGGCATTTGTTGTCGAAGTTTCAACCCAACCCTTGGTGGCAACCAATCCATCTTTTGCATCAATTCCGACCACTATTTTTTCAGCCCCAAATTTCTGAACTAATCCACCCACCCATTCTGGTTCAGAGCAGGCACGGGTACCAATTATTACTCGTTTAAGACCCAAGGAAAGAGCGCCTTCAATTGCTTCTTCGCTTCGCATTCCTCCACCAAGTTGTACTTGGAGTCCTTCTACCTTTAGAATGGAGCGAACCGCCTCTAAATTAGCAGATGCACCGTCGAATGCACCATCGAGATCGACCACATGTAAATGAGTGGCACCAGACTGCTTCCACGCATTTGCAGGTTCAGCCGGGTTTTCAAAGTAGACTGTTTCTTGGTCGGCTTTTCCTTGGAATAGACGAACGCAGCGTCCTTTTCTTAAATCGATTGCTGGATAAATTGTCATTCCTCTTTGCATAAAAGGTTTTTCGATTTTCGCGATGCAAAAAAGAACCCTACTTCCAGTCGGACTTGCCAATCAAGTGTTGGGACAGTAAAATTGGAACTTCTAATCTTTTTATCATGCCAAAGAATACAAAACCTAAATCCGCACCGCGTAATCCAATTGCGCCCGTTTTTTTAAAGGAGTTATTACAAGCCCGTTCCCCTTCCGGTTACGAAGAGGAAGCTCGTGAGGTAGTGCGCAAACGAATGGAGTCTGTGGCGGACTCGTTTATTGTGGATGCGTTGGGCAGTTGCCACGCTACGCTGGGTGAGAAGGGGTCTCCCACTCTCATGCTTGCCGGGCATATTGACGAACTGGGTCTGATTATCAAACATGTAAACGAAAAAGGTTTCTTATATTTTGATGCGATTGGTGGCCATGACCGGGCAATGATTTCGGGTAGACGGGTTGATATTATGACTCGAAAAGGAATCATTCGTGGAGTGACCGGTAAACGGGCTATTCACTTAATGACACCTGAAGATCGAAGAAAAGTGCCAGAGATGCACCAAATGTGGATCGATAGGGGCGAAGGATAAGAAAGAAGCACTTTCGCGGATTACTATTGGCGACCCTGCGGTGTATGTCCACGGATTTGAAAAGCTCCATGGACCTTTGGCAGTCTCCCGTGCATTTGATGACAAATCCGGAGCCTACACTGTGAACGAAGCTTTACTTCGACTGGCGAAAGGAAAAAAGCCGGCATGCAAAGTGGTGGCAGTTTCCACATCCCAGGAAGAAATCGGCACAAGGGGGGCGATTACATCCGCTCATTTGGCGGACCCCGATGTTGCTCTTGCCGTCGACGTGAGTCACGCAACAGATCATCCGGATGCGGATCATCGTAAATTTGGGGCCTTTACTCTAGGAGGCGGACCGATTCTTACCCGTGGTCCGAATGTGCATCCGGCCGTATTTGATCGATTGATGGATTGTGCGGAAAAAGAGGGAATGCCGGTTCAAATCGAAGCAGATCCCCGTCCAACGGGAACCGATGCTCGGGCCATTCAAATTGCCCGCAATGGAGTACCGACTGGATTAGTGGGTATTCCCCTTCGATATATGCATACTCCAAGCGAAGTGATCGACTTGAATGATCTGGAAGCAGTGGTTCAATTGCTAGTATCTTTTGCCCGTTCCCTTCGAAAAGGAGAGAAATTTGCTTAAAACCAATTTCTATTGCTTGAAAATCTTGATCCCATTCGCTAGTGTGTAATTTTGATTGGTAAAAAACTTTAACTTATTTAAAAGGACAATATTATGAAAGAACAAGTGTACGACTTACAATCTGTGGCAAACAGTCCAGCTTCTGAAAGAGCTGCATTTATCCGTAGAACTTATGCCCACCTGGCGGTGGCTCTTCTTGGCTTTATTGCTGTGGAATATTATTTGGTCCATTCTTCATTTGCTCCTAGTTTAGTATCAAGCATGATAGGGGGAATGAGTTGGTTGATTGTCTTAGGACTTTTCATGGGTGTGAGTTATCTTGCGAACAAACTTGCTTCTTCACAGACCTCACAGCAAATGCAGTATTTAGGCTTAGGCTTATTTGTGGTAGCGGAGGCAATAGTTTTTCTTCCGCTTTTGTACATTGCCACAAATTATGCGGGTGAAGGTTTGATTGCGACCGCTGGTTTAATGACATTACTTCTTGTTGGTGGCATTACTGCCACGGTATTTATCACTAAAAAAGACTTCTCCTTTATGGGGAGCTTTCTTTCGATGGGTGGATTTGTTGCATTAGGATTTATCTTATGCAGTATGATCTTCGGTTTTTCTTTGGGCCTTGTATTCTCCTTGGTTATGGTTTTGTTCGCGGGGGGATCTGTTCTTTACAGCACCTCTAATATTTTACACCGATATCATACCGACCAACATGTGGCGGCTTCACTCTCCTTATTTGCTTCGGTTGCTCTTCTCTTCTTTTACATCCTTCAGGTTTTGATGAGTCTGAGCAGCAGAGACTAATGCAATAGTTAATAATTCCAGTCTTCGGGAAGGTTCTCGATAAATTTTGTCTGAAGTCCGCTCAATGCGGACTTCAGTGTTTTTGCACCCCAAGCCGGGTGAATCAGGTCGGGATTTAAGTCAAGTAATGGAAGGAGAACGAAATCTCGTTTTAGTATTCCCGGGTGTGGTAATATAAGCTCCTTAGTTTCGATAATTTGATCCCCCCATAACAGTAAATCAAGATCGATTATACGCGGTCCATTCTTATGAATTACTTTTTTTCCCAATTTTTTTTCTGTATCCTTAAGACGGATCAAAAGATCGTTTGGGGAGTGGGCGGTAGAAATTGATACCGCTGCATTGGTAAAGGGAGGCTGTTCCGAGAAGCCAAAGGGAGCTGAATGATAAAGACGGGATAGTTTTTCGATCGTGGCGAATTGAGATATTAAATCGAGGGCTTTTTCAAAAGTGTCCTTTGGTTTTCCCAAATTTGCACCTAAGCCGATGTATGCATTAGCGTTCAACCTCAACTCTGATTTCCTTTAAGCCCAGTTTTTTGGTATATCGTGGTTTATCGACTGAAAGAAGGACTTTCTCGACAGGGAATTTTTCTTTAATCTCAGTTGCGAGTAAATGGGCAAATCGTTCTAAGGTTTTACCATCATAAGAGGAGGCAAAATCGCGCACATGTGAAATAAGATCGCGGTAATCAATCCCTTCCAAAATTTCATCAGAAATCTTAATACTTTCAAAATCGTAGGAAAGATCGAGAGAGACCAAAAGGTCCTGCGGCGCATATTGCTCTTCCTCCAGTAAGCCAATTCTTGCCATCACTTCTATTCCCACTAATTGAATTTTTCCCATATGTAGAAATCTTTTAGGGCATTGATTTAAAAAGGGCGAGTTCTTTGGCTACTGAGATTGCCTGGGTGGTTTCCTGTACATCATGAACTCGAATGATTTCCACCCCATGAAGGATCGAGGCAAGGGCCGAGGCGATCGAGCCGCCAAGTCGATCGGAGGGAGTAGGGGCATTGCACAATTGATCAATCCACGACTTTCTTGAAGAGCCAAGAAATAAGCCCCATTCTTCCTCTTTGAACTTCGATAGGTTGCGCATTATTACTAAATTATGTTCGAGTGTTTTTCCAAAACCAATTCCTGGATCAATCCAAATCCGAGGTAATTGTCTTTGAATAAGGTCGTCTTTTTTACTATCGAAAAAGGCCCGGACTTCCTCGACTACATTTTGATATGTTGGACTAATTTGCATGGTCTTAGGAGACCCTTTTGCATGCATTAATACAAAGCCTGCGTGGTGTTTCTCCGCGAGATTAAGAAGTTCGTGATTTCCTCCTGAAACATCGTTAATGATATGAGCACCTGCCTGCAATCCTGCTTCTGCAACCAGTGGTTTTGTGGTATCCAATGAAATTAAAAATTGATCCTTGGGTAGTTTTTCAAGGACAGGCAAGAGCCGTGATAGTTCTTCTTGTTCAGAGACAGGTTCACTTCCAGGCCGGGTACTTTCTGCACCAAGGTCGATAATTTGCGCTCCCTGTTGATACATTAAATTGGCTTGTTCCGCAGCAATTGTGGGGTCATTAAAAAGTCCACCATCACTAAAAGAGTCGGGGGTAAGGTTCAATATCCCCATTACCGCGGGGTATTTTAAGTTAAACCGTTGTCCATTAAAAAAGTATTCAGGCATCTGATCGTTTTAAGAGATTTTCGTAGGTCAATCTAACCTGCTTTAATACGGCATCAGAACTTGAAGACCAATTTAGTTCAGACAGTGCAGAAAGCGGAGCCACACCTCGGCCCGTGCCACAGAGAAGGATTTCGTTGTATTGAGATAAATCATGAGCCTTCGGAGTTGCTCGAATAATTCGGAATGAATGGGCGAGGGCGGGTAGGAGATGAGAAAGGATGACACCGGGAAGGATTTGTTTTTCTGGAATGATTAGCGAGTCACCACGAACAAAAATAAGGTTACTGGTTGCGGATTCACGAATCTCGTTTTCTTTTGGATCGTTTATAATCCAGTCCTCTGTAGAAATATCAAGTTCTGATAATCTTCCGTAAAGTTCTTTTTCCTGCGTAGATTTTGCACGAGGGATAGGGCGGCGGTACTGAAGGAGGCGGCCATTAACTGGTTTTCCATCTGATCTTGCAGGCCGACCTGAAATTCCAATCGAATTTTCAAATAGGCAGATGCGGATAAGTCCCTCTTCAATTGCAGATTTTGATAAATATTGATCGAGTCTTTCCTTGAGAAGAGCGAGTTCCGGGATCCAGGGTAGTTGTAAAAGAGTCGCCGATTCAAGCAATCTGGCCAAATAAGCGCATCGAAAGGGAATCAATCGATTTGGAAATAAGCGAAGGGTGGAAAAAGCCCCGATCTGCCCCCAAGGTTCAGGGTGTGGGGTTGGATCCCCCGATATTGTCCAGGCATGCATGATGAATATTTTGAATAATCCGTTTCCCTTGTTTTGATAGAAAGGATTCTGGGTGATATTGCAATCCAAAGAGTTTCCGGTCCAAGTCCTCGAAAGAAAGCGGAACTTTTCGAACTGGGTCGATTCCAGTAATCAGGATTGATTTTGTAACCGAAGAAAGACTTTTTTCTTCGATCTGAAGCGAGTGATACCTGGCAACCCTTAGGTTTTTGTCAATTTGATCATAGGTTCGGGTATTGGGAATAATTTCAATCTCTGTTTCCACCCCGTGTAATACTTGGTTTTGTCGAATCACCTGTCCGCCTTCCTCTTGCAGAATTAGTTGAAATCCGAGGCAAATTCCGAGTATCGGTTTGAAACCAAGAATTTCCCGATACATAGATTGTGTCTCTGGATAATCATCCGGTTTTCCGGGACCCGGAGACAAAACGATTACTTGTGCATCTTGAATATGTGTGGGAGTAATTTTCTTTCGATCAACTACTAATACATCGTCAAAATTAGCTAAGAGATGCTCCAAATTTCGGGTGAAGGAATCCTGGTGATCAACTACAAGAATCATGAGAGTAAATCAAGCAATGCCTGTGCCTTGAGCTTATTTTCATTGTATTCATATTGGGGCGTTGAATCGACGACAATGCCCCCTCCCGCCTGAGTGTAACAATACTCGTCAAGAATGAGCATCGAGCGAATAATTAAATTAAGAGAAAGATCGCCTTGGTCAGAAATAATTCCAAAGCTCCCTGTGTATGGACCGCGGAAGCAGGGTTCCAATCGATCAATCCATTCCATTGTGCGAATTTTTGGACATCCTGTAATACTACCCCCGGGAAGCATGGCAGTGAGAATTTCATTTACTCCAGCATTCTCTTGAAGAGTTCCTTCGATCGTGGATACCAGATGGTGAAGATGGGAGTAGGTTTCAACTTCCCTAAAACGAGTCAGTTGTACAGATCCGGGAATGCAGACTGTGGATAGATCATTACGTTCGAGGTCAACGAGCATATTATGTTCTGCTACTTCTTTTGGGTCCTGTAAAAATCGTTTAATTACCGAGCTGTCATTTTCATTTTCGTTTCGTTCGTAAGTTCCACCAATTGGTCGGGTGGAAATATGATTTCCCTTTCGATTAATCACTCCCTCTGGTGAACAACTGACAAGGGAAAATTTTCGAGTCTGTAGCAAAAATGATTCGGGTGCAGGATTGGCTTGACTGAGTTTCGAAAATGCGAGGATGGGCTCGATTTTAACTTTCGCTTCATATCGTTGGGAAATTTTAATCTGATAACTTTCTCCATCTAGGATTGCTTCTCGTGCACCCGCAAAAATTTTTTCATATTCTGGATAGCTAAGGTTGCATTTTTGAGATGATGTAGCGAATACCACCTGATTGAGATCGAAAAGGTCTGAAAATTCGAGTACGTGTGCAATCTGTTGCTCTCGTTCGGGCAGGGTTGATTCAATTTTGGTTTGATTGGGCAGGATGTGAATAATGCTTTGTGGACGGCCAAACCATCCATCTGGTACCTCTAAGTCACGGGGCGATTGAAGGGTTAATCCAAGATTGGCAGAAAGAAATTCGTATCCAAAAAAGCCGAGCCAACCTGAAAAGCTTAGCGAGGAAGGTGATTGTTTTTCGGTCAGTTTGCCCAGGCCATCGGCAACTTTTTTACAGTCTAAACAATAAGCTTCTTGGAAATCGAAGTAGGCAATAAATCCTTCTTCTCCCTTGGACCTGATCGCGATTTCCGCACAGTTCAATTTTTTGAGATTGGGGAGAGGGAGGTGTTTTCCAATTTCAATCATGGTAAATGATCGAGCAATTCAGAAAACGAAGTGATTTGTGATTTTTCAATGATTGGAAGTCCATATAGCAGAGCAGACCAACCGGCTTTTTGCGCCCCCATAAAATCTCTTGAATAACTGTCTCCCAAATGCAGGAAGCCATCAGGCTTTTCTTTCATCTTATCCTCGACAGCCCGAAAAATAGCCGGGTTTGGTTTTTCAACACCCAATTCAGAAGAGATGAAAATTTCATCAAATAGTGGGGTCATATTATGATCTTCTAAGACCGATCGAAGCCGGGAATCATTATTGGATAGAACGGCTAATCGATAGCCTCTCGAGCGGAGTGTTTTTAAGGTCGATTCAGCGTGCTCCGCAATTCGCCAATGTTCACCTTCTGCAAAAAGATCCCATAAAATTTCAAAGATGGGGTCGATGTCCTGCCCCTTTGCAAACGGTTTAAAAGTAAGGGTTACTACCTCTCTCCAAAAATCCTTTTCTTCCCCCAATGTAATCTTCTTGTCTTTTTGGGCCTGTCCAAAAACTTCGTAAAATCTTTCATCCACCTGTTTGTCATTAATTTCGATACCATATTTTCGAGCTGTTTTTGCATAAACTGCTCCAACGGATGGCCATGGTTTAATGAGAGTACCAGCAGCATCAACTGTTAAGACTCGTATTGAGTTGGGCATGATAATAGAAGGTTAAATTCTTTATAAGTTGGTGAGATGATAAAAATATGAGACAACAATTGCTATAGTTTAAAACAAAGTATCATGCGAGTTTTTCCAAATGGAACAGGATTATTATTGGGGTTATTACTCACCTTTTTTGGGGCGTGGGAATGGCCGAATGGTGCTCTATGGTTGAATACTTTTTTCTCCAATTCTGTTTCTCAATTTGCAGTGGTGCTCGTATTTTTGATTCAGGGTTGGAATCTAAATGCAAACCGAATTCCTACTCTGTTTAAGGATTATCGTAATTTAGTACTCGTTCAGGGTGCCATTTTTGTGGGACCTTTATTTTTTGTTTTATTTCTTCACGCGAATAATTTTTTACCAGCTGCATGGAAGGATGGCTTTATTTTTTTGGCAGTTTTACCTACAACCATTTCAAGTTGTGTAGTTTACACCTCGATGTCGAATGGAGATTCAGACCTCGCACTTGGACATGCCACGCTATCGAATTTTCTCGCCATATTATGGGTCCCCCTTGCCTGTTCAATCTTGATTGTTACTCCAAATGTTGGAGTTTTCAACGAGTGGTTTGCAGCGGGGAAATACATTTTGCCTCAACTATTCATGTTCGTATTGCTTCCCTGCTTTGTGGGATGGCTTGGGCGAAAAGTCTTTTTAGGGAACGAAGAGAGTCGATTCGATGAACATTTAAAAAGAATCACTTTTGGATGCATTCTCTTTCTTGCCTATCTCTCCTTGTCCAAAAGCATTCTGCTTCGGGGAGAAGTTGATTTTCTTAACTCCATTATTTTTTTATTTCCCTTCTTATTTATATTTCTACTTTTTCACTTATTTTTAAGTTGGTCTGGAAGTTTGATATTTTCAAAAAGTCCGAGAGTCCGTGTGGCAAAATTTTTCTGTATTAGCCAAAAATCATTAGTCATGGGCTTACCTTTAGCTGGGCTTCTATTCGCGGGGGAACCTGAATTAGAAATCCGAATTATCTGCCCGTTAATATTGTATCATTTCCTCCAACTCGTAGTCGGGGCATGTTTCATATCGCCATTGAAAAGATGGGTAAGAAGAACATGTTAACAAAATTTACTCTTTTGTGGTTGTATGCGCGCGAATTTCATACGAAAAAATTGGTGTGATTTGTAAAAACTTTAAGGATAAAGAAAAAATGCGCAGAGCTAGTCGATCCGCAGCCACAGTTCTCGATCGACTTTGCAGTATGGTAAAACCAGGAATGAACACTTTGGAGCTTGATGAAGCAGGCGGAGAGTTAATGGCCACCATGAAGATTAAGAGTGCCTGTAAGGGATATCGTTCGGGGCATCGGGTTTTTCCATCCTTCACCTGTTTGTCAGTAAATGACGAAGTGGTGCATGGTATTGGTGTTGAGGGCAGAGTGTTAAAGGAGGGAGATATTATTTCTGTGGATGTATGCATTCGGGAGGATGGGTTTATTGGAGATAATTGCCGGACTGTTCCCGTTGGGAAAGTTTCACCTGAAGTGGCAAATTTATTGCGGGTGACTGAAGAGTCCTTGTTCCGCGGAATTGAAAAGGCAGTAAATAAGAATCGAGTGGGTGATGTTTCTGAGGCAGTACAAAATCATGTCGAAAAAGCAGGATTTGCAGTAATTACCAATTTTGTAGGTCACGGGGTCGGAAGATCGTTACATGAAGATCCACAAATACCCAATTTTGGAAAAAGGGGAACCGGTATGAAGTTTCGAAAGGGAATGGCCATATGCATCGAGCCTATGGTGAACATGAAAAGTGCACAAATTCGAATGGCTGAGGATGGTTGGACGGCCTTGTCAGTCGATGGATTGCCCTCTGCTCATTTTGAACACACCATCCTAGTGGATGATGAGAAAGCTGAAATTATTACCATTCCGGATGGCTATGAAAAGGCAGAGCGATTTTTTGCTGAAGTTCTTCCATCTTAACATTAAACCAATTTTATAAATGCTTAAATTACTTGCAGATGCCGTTTTTTCTTTTGATGTGGAATGGATTCCCGATCCCAAATCGGGAGAAATTCTTCACCAGACTGAACCCGTTAATGAACCCGGGGAGAAGGCCAAAGTTTCTTTTGAAGCATTGTGGAGTGCGGCCCGGAAAGACGGGGATCCGGATGATTTTAAACCCTACTTAAAGACCATTTTATGTCGGATTGTATCTCTTGCCGGGATTCTTCGAGAAAAAGTTCCAGGTGGAGCAGAATTAAAACTCATCTCTTTACCCATCGATCCAAATGATCCTGCTAAGAGTGAAGAAAAGGCATTATTGGTAACATTTTTAAAATCTGTGGGGCGAAAAAAACCTCAGCTTGTTGGCTACAATTCTGCACAGGCAGATGTTCCTATTATTGTGCAACGTGCCATAGTTAACGGCTTACCTGGGTTCGGGTTTTCGGACCGACCTGACAAGCCATGGCTTGGAGTCGATTACTTTGATGCACGAAATTCAGAATATAATGTCGACTTGGCAGATGCGCTGGGACAGTACCGGGATCGTCCCTCACTTCATCAAGCAGCAACACTCAGTGGGATTCCCGGTAAAATCGATGTGAGTGGAGATTCAGTTGCGGATATGTGGGCGGAAGGAAAACTGGATGAAATTGTGGCTTACAATGAATTTGATGCATTTACCACACACTTACTTTGGGCAAGAGTGGCCCATTTTTCAGGGCTATTAACATCCGAACAGTATGAGATGGAACAGGAGTTAGTCCGAACACTACTGAACGATGAAATCGCCGCCGGACGAGAGCACTTAACCAAATTTATTGAGGAGTGGGATCGACTTCTTGCTATTACCGGTCAAAGCAAGAAAGATTAAATATATCCGATTTGAATATGACTAGATATTAAAAATATTCTCAGATTACAATTTGCCCTACTTACTTTTAAAAAATACATAAATAATATATATGACAAAATCGGATAATGTGGAAGCAACCCTTGAACAATTACCTGAAACCCGTGATCGGTTACTGAAAGAAATTCGTAAGGGAATTATTGGACAGGACGATGTAATCGAGCAATTACTGGTCACTTTACTAGCAAAAGGACATTGCCTACTTACCGGAATTCCCGGATTGGGGAAAACATTATTGGTTAAAACATTATCAAAATGTTTAAGTCTAGGCTTTAAGCGTATTCAGTTTACCCCCGATTTGATGCCAGCAGATGTTGTTGGTACTGAAGTTGTGGATGAAGATCCATCCACTGGTAAAAGAAGTTTTCGGTTTTCGGCGGGTCCCATATTTACCAATATCGTATTAGCCGATGAGATTAATAGGACACCGCCCAAGACGCAGGCTGCACTGTTGGAAGCGATGGAAGAAAGACAGGTAACAGTGTCGGGAGAAACCCGTTCATTGGATGCTCCTTTTCTCGTTCTTGCCACCCAAAACCCAATTGAACTGGAGGGAACTTATCCATTGCCAGAAGCTCAACTTGATCGGTTTCTTCTTAATCCAGTGATTCAATATTTACCCATCGAGGATGAGATTAAAATGGTCGGAGAAACCACAGGGCTTGATCGTGAAGAACCACAACCTGTGCTGGGTGCAGAAGATATTATTTCCTTACAGAATTTAACCCGTCAGGTTCCTGCACCAGAAAATGTCGTTACCTACGCAGTTTCTCTTGCTTCTGCCTCGCGTCCACAATCTGAGAAATGTGATGACTGGACAAGCAAGCGAGTCAAGTGGGGTGCTGGTTCACGAGGGGCTCAGGCATTAATTTTGGCGGGTAAAGCTCGGGCGCTTCTATCGGGTAGACCTAATGTTTCCTGTGAAGATGTTAAATTTATGGCCAAATCTGCACTAAGGCATCGCGTACTGCCCAGCTTTTTTGCCGAATCAGAAGGTTTGGATTCGGATGATATTATCGCGCATTTGCTGGAAGAAGTACCGCAATAATTCAGATTATTTTACTCAGTCCTTTTCTTATTAAGAGCGACTTTAATGGTTGATAAAAAACTACTGGATCCTAGCCACCTTCACAGTATTGAAGATTATTCACTTCTTGCCCGTGTGGTTGTGGATGGTGCAATGCCAGGAATTCATCGAAGTTTGCGACAGGGCAGGGGAAGTGAGTTCTTTCAGTACCGACCTTATTCTCGCGGAGAAGACTTGAAGTTGGTTGATTGGAAAGTATTTGCAAAAAGAGACGAATTGGTTGCCAAAACGTTTCAGGAAGACACTAATTTTACGGTCTGCTTGGTATTGGATGTAAGTGCATCTATGGGATACGAGGGAAAAAGAGCATCCTGTTCAAAACTTCGTTATGCAAGCATGTTAGCTGCTTGTTTTGCCTATTTGGCCAATCGACAAGGGGACCGTATTGGATTATTTGCCTATTCGGACGAGGTTCGTGAATGGATTCGTCCCAATTCGGGAACGGGTCAATTGAACCGTGTCTTTTCTTCTCTGCAGGGTCTGAAGGCAGAAGGGAAAAACGCACATGATTTTGCATGGGATCGAATGGCGAGTGGTTTGCCTGGACGTGCAATGGTGGTCTTTTTATCTGATTTCCTTGAAGCTGAGAATACTTTAACCGAGCGACTTCGATTTTCTCTTTCTTCTCGATATGAATGTTTATGTCTGCAGGTTTTAGATCCTGATGAAATCGATTTGCCCGAAGGCGAAGCATTACGGTTTGCAGAATTAGAAGGGGAGCGAGAAGTTTCAACTTCCCCTCCTGCCATTCGAGAGAAGTACAAAAAGGATATGTCTGAGTTTTGTGATGATCTTAAAACAAAGCTTTCCTCTGTATCTGCCGAATTTGAAAGTTTGATTACCAACCAAGACCTGGGACATGCCATGCGTCGTTTTCTTGGTATGAGGAATCGTAAATGAATCGTAAATTTTTGATGTAAAGTGATCGAATTTGCTCAACCTGCTGCCTTGTGGACCGCTCTTGCGATTGGTCTGCCTGTGGTTGCACACATGGCTTATCGTCGGGTGACAGAAAAGTTTTATTTTTCTTCTCTACGTTTCATTCGCCCGTCCCAAATTCCCCGTACGGGAAAACGTACTCCTTCGGATATCCCTCTTTTACTAGTCCGAATTCTTCTTTTTATTATCCTCTCTCTTTTATTAGCTGACCCGTATTGGAAATCTCCTTCCACGCCCTCTCTAGAAGGGCAGAATAAAGAAACTTTAATTGCAATCGACCTATCGCCCAGTATGGGGGGATGGGGGGGGATTGAAGAGGCGAAGGAAAAAGCTTTAACAATTTTGGAAAAGTCGGAAAACGAGGTGGGATTTATTGCTTTTGGAAACACTATCCTGAATAAAATCGAGATTGGAAATGATCGTGATTCAATCAAGGCACAGATTCAAAACTTGCTTCCTGACTGGAGTCGAGGAAATGCCCAAGTCCTGCTCGATCAAACTCCCGCTATGTTCTCTGAAAAAGCAAAAGAACGAAAGTTATACATTCTGAGTGATTTTCAAGAGTCCGATTGGCAAACCGCTTACACTGATTTACAGAATTCTGGAATTACCTATGAATTAATAAAAGTGGGAGGGGAAAGTGAAATTGAGGGTAAAAGGCAGAATAACTTAAGTGTGTTAGAAGCCCGGGCAGTACCGGCGGGTCCCGACAAGATAAGAGTATGGACTGTTATACGAAATTGGGACGATACCAATAAGACCGCAGAGGTAGAATTAATTGCAGGTGGAAAAGTAAAAGCCAAAAATATTGTCTCGATTGCCCCCTACGGTTCTGTACAGTCTCAATTTGTGATCAAGGAGGGGGATTTTTCTTTCGCTAAAGTTCAATTAGTGGAGGGTGATGCATTCGCACTCGATAATGAAAGATCTGTATGGTTAAAAGCACCCCCCGCTCGCCGGTTTGGTTTTTGGATGCCTGAATTTGAAAATGATGAAACAGATCAGGAAAAGTCTTTTTTAAAGACCGCAGTTGCGAGCTCTGGCGATAATGGCTGGAATCGTTGGGAATGGGATCAGGACCGTGCAGACGCGTTACGATTAGGAGATGACCAGTTGGAGGTTCAGTTACTAATGATTTTAGGCTTGGGGAAATGGTTTGAAGAGGAACAATTGGGCGGATTGATTGAGAAATATATTTCCAAGGGTGGGGTGGCCTTGATCACTCCAGGCGAACCCTTTTCCTCTACGGTTTCAATTTTAAAATCGAATCAGTTTTTTGATTATAATTTTGTCCGAGTGGCGGGTGGAGCGGTACAGAGCAAAAATCCTTTTCGCATTGGCGCATTAGAGTCCAGTTCTGCTCTGTCGGAAGTCTTTGCCGGCAAAGCTGCTCGTGACTTGTACCTTTCTGCTATTCATCGATTTGGAATCATGAAGCCTGGGACAAGTTCCGAGGGAATCGAGGTTCCCTTACGAGATCAGGAGGGACGTCCTTTAGCCTTAATTAAACCTTTTGACGGGGGAGGACGATTAGTTTTCCTTCCTTTTCGGATGAATACGACATGGACAGACCTTCCCCTGCGAAACTCTTTTTTACCGCTGCTGATGGAGTTAACTCAGGGAGTGGAACGTGAGTCGCGTTCATGGCCAGTAATTGAGCCTGGCGAGGAATTGATTGGCGTTTCGGGAAATTTTATTGCAAAAAAACCGGGAGCATTTCGATTTGAAGATCAATGGGTAGAGGTCGTTCTTTCTTCAGCTGAATCCTCTCCTGATACATTTTCTATGAATGAACTAACAGAGAGCCTTGGTGGCCCGGGAGTTGATTCCACATCTTCCACTGTTGAGGGGGGTGACTCCGAGGAAGAAAGTAATCCCTTATGGATGTGGTTTGCAATTTTAGCCACTACTCTCTTGATTGTAGAAATGCTTTGGTCTCGTCCCCGTCAGAATTCTAACGCACAAAAACAAATTCATGCCTAATTTTCTAGAGTTTATCAAACGGGAAGCTCGATTTTTTATTTTCAGTCGATCTTTGTTTGCCTTGGTGATTGGCCTGCTCTGCTGGCCCTGTTTGCTCTATTTACTAGATCTTTACGATTCAGTTTATCCCATCCTTGAAAGTGCTGCCTTTAACTGGGTTATTTCGACAACTGTCTTTTCTATTGCTGTTTTCTTGATTCTCTTAGTTCGTTCTTGGACTAAAAAGCCCTCGGTGAAAAATTTGGCAAGGCAAGTGGAGCAATCAAACCCTGATTTACTGGATCTGCTTAATTGTGCCGTGGAGTTGGAGGATAAATCGAAACAACGTTCTTTGACTTTTATGGAAAATCGGGTCCTTCGTCAAACGGAGGAAAAGGCCAGCGAGATTGTCTGGACTGAGGGTACACGCCCCCCACCCAGGTTTTGGGCTTCTTTAGTATTTGGGTTAATGCTGAGTCTCCTTTTTACAGCATGGAGTGTGGATCGAAGTCCTCTGCAAAAATCGATGGATTCGTTGTCTGGTGAACCTGGCTTATTTCTCTTTACCACAAAAACTGGTTCCACAAAATTGGAGGAGTACCCGGCTAGCAAAGAATTTAGCCGCGGAACAGATATTTCTGTTTTTGCAGATGTTACCCGTGGGCACCGCGGACAGAAAAAAGCGTTTATTGAGTTTGAAGAAAATGGAATGATTGAAAGCTTGGAAATGCTACGAACCCCGATCATGGGACGTTTCGAATTTGTAGTGCCTTCTCTTCAAAGTGATTTTAGCTACCGAGTCGTTACTCCTTCACTGGAAAGTGAATGGCAATTATTGGAGGCGTATGATCCCCCTTCAATCAGCACATTTAATTGGGAAATTACTCCGCCTGATTACTTGAAAATGGAAAAAATTTCTCATGAGGGCTTCGGTTATTTCCGAGCACCTGAGGGAAGTCGTATGATTTTGAACTTATCAGTTGAGGATAAACCAGAAAATGTCGGTGCATTTATATTATCTGGTGAATTGGAGATTCCACTGGAGAGGGTAGACGCAAATTCTTTTACCACCGATCATGTTTTAGAGACTGAATGGAAGGGGGTTGTTTATCTCAAAGACTTGGACTTTCCCCACCGTGATCCGGTCGTCTATGAAGAATTCCTTTTTGCTCCAATCCCAGATGAACCTCCCGTGGTGGAAATAACAGAACCTGCAAAAGATTTACAGTTAGCATCTGATGCCAGTCTACTATTAGAGGTTTATTCTTCCGACGATCACGGAGTGACCGATGTTCGAATTAATATTTCACATGCAGGAGAAAAAGAAGAGGAAACCATATTTGTGGGTCCTGTGGAAAAGGAGAAAACGATCTCCTACGTATTGGATCTGAACGAAATGGCGTTGGCGATTGGAGATGTCATAACCTACATGGCACTGGCGATAGATAATAAAGAACCTGATGGTCAGATTGCCCGTTCAGAGATTTACTTTATTGAGATTCTTCCACCGGAGGGAAATTCCACTGAGTCAGATGCACAAATGGATGGGGAGCAGAAGGAAATACCGGTACGGGATTTTATTAACCGAACCAAGAAAATCATTCGTTCCACCTACGATGCATTACTGGAAGATAAGTTTAAGAAAGAAAAACTTAGTCTTGCCATAGTGACTGATTCACTGAGCCTGAAAAATGATATGACCAAGGTATTCGATGAGTTTGAGGGCCAATTTCCAATCGTGGACGGGATCGATCTTGGGGAACTATTAAACGAAGCCACCTATCACATCGAGCAAACCGAGATCTATGCCGGTGATCAAATGTTGGATGAATCTTTAGAACCCTCTGAAAAAACTCTTCGAAAATTGGTTCAAATTTATGCGTTGATGCAGAAAATGCAGAAGCAAAAAGCGAAGGGAAAAGGAAAACCAAAAGAAAGCAAAGAGGAGAGTGCGGGAAAACCAGAAAAAGAACAGGAGGAGTCCAGTAAAGACCCGGCAGAAGAGTTAAATGATCTTGCCAAGGACTTGGAGGAATTAAAAGATTTCAAAGAACGACAAAAAGAATTAAACCGTGAAATTGGCCGTGCTGCGGGCACGGGTAAGAAGGGCGAGGCGAATCAAGAGATAGCACAGGGCCAGGAGGATTTAAGAAGAGATTTAGAAGGGCTCCGGGAGGAGTGGTATGAAAAGAGCGGTAGCCTTGGGAAAGTAGGCTCGCTTGACCGTGCGGGAGCAGAAATGAAAGATTCTGCCGGAGAGCTTCGTCGGGATTCTCCTCGTGATGCACAACCCCATGGCGACCTTGCTGCGGAGGCATTGGGCAATGCAATTTCTGAGGTGGAATCTGCAATGTCTTCATTGGCAGCCGGAATGGTGGATCAATTACAGGCACAAGCATCCGGTCTCGCCGGTAAGCAAAGACAACTGGGTGAGGAAACCGAGAATGCAAAAGAGGGGCAGGGGGAGGATTTAAAAGGCGAACAGGAGGAGTTGAATGAACTTGCCAAGGAACTTTTAGATAAAATTGATCAGACGGCCCGTTCGATGGGGAATTTTAATGAGAATGCAACGGAAGATTTATTACGCGGGGCAAGAGATTCGCGCGAGGGTGGAATCGAACGTGCAGGTAAACGTGCCGCAAATTCTCTTCTTTACGAAGCTTTTCCCCAGGCCAAAGAGGAAGAGGATAAGGTAGCGGAAAACTTAGAGAAGTTAAATGATGAATTACAGGGCGTTGCGGACAAACTCAGAAATCTTGGAAATGGAGCTCTCCGTGAACTTGTAGAAAATTTACAGGAGACACAGAATGAATTACCCGGAATGAGTGGCGAAGAAATGAAGGAAAAAGCAGATGAGCTGGCAAGGTCAATCGGTTCCCTTCCGAATGCGGAACAAGATGAAAGGCTTCAAAATCTGACTCAGTTTTTTGAACAACTGGCAATCAGTGAGGATCCATCCCAATCGAGTTCAATGGCATCGGCTGCAGTATCAAATGCCCTTGAACTAGTGGAGCAGTTTTTCTGGAAGCAGGCAGTTGAAAATCGTCTCCGGCGGAATCAAGAAACTACTTCTGCACCGAGTCGTTATAAAAAGCAGGTCGAGGAGTACTTCCGTAGAATTGCGGAGGGGGAATAAGTATGGGTTGGGATTGGCCCTTTTCTCCTTTTTTGTTCGGTATCATTGCCGTACTTTTCATTCTCATATTGTCGTATCATTCAAGAGCAATGTTTGCGGTTGCATTGCCTCGACTCGCTTGGAAATTATTACTACTACGAATTTTCGCGGGTATTTTATTCTTCCTGCTGCTTGCTAGACCTTACTTAATTACAGACGAGCCTAATCCAAAAGAATTTAAATTGCTCAGTTTGACTGATTTGTCGGGAAGTATGAATACGAAAGACGGATCTGAACAAAATACGCGCATTGAATTAATTCGACCTTTTCTTGAATCCAAGGACTCCGGTTCTTGGTTAAGTCGAATGAAGTTAAGTTATGGAAAAGTGGAAAACCTTGGCTTTTCGAATGAAGTCCAAAGAATGAATCGCGATTCATGGGATGTTATAGAACTGGGGAAAAAGACTGCTTTAGGGGATGCATTATCAAATAGTTTACGAAATGAAAGAGGCGAACAATCCCTTGGCTCAGTAGTCGTTTTTTCGGACGGAAGAAATAACCTGGGTTTGCCCATTTTAGAAGTGGCCAAGGAATTTCGTATCCAAGGTATTCCAATCAATGTGATCGGGGTGGGACAAGAGCAACCCGTTGGAGATGGGTCGATTAAGTTTGCTGATCGCCGACCCAATGCGGTGGCCAAAGAAGAGTTACTTTTGACTGGAGAAGTGGAGAACAAATTCAAGGATTCGATCCAAACCAATGTTAAACTTACTTTAGATGGTAAGGTATTGGAGGAGATTGCTCTCAATTTACGGGGAGGTGAAAAAAGGAAAATAAACTTTTCTCCACTACTTCCCAAAAATGCCGGTCCACAGCGTTATCGGGTCGTGATGGATGCCCCCCCGGGGGATGCCGATCCTTCTAATAATTCGGATTCACTTCTTGTGGTGGTAAAACCACCGGAGCAATTTTCAACACTCTATATTTCCAATCGAATACAGCCTCTCTTTCCCTTTATAAAAAGGGTCCTTGTCAATGAAGATCGCTTTGACTTTCAAGCTCTTATTCGAATGAGTTCGACTGTGTTTCATGCCTTTGGAGAACAACTCAATCCCGAATATTCGAATGACCCTTCTTTTTGGATGGATTATGATGCGATCCTTATGGATACTATGGTTTTAGAGGATTTGAACCAGACATTGGTGGATTCATTAAAGGATTTTGTCCAGAAAAAAGGAGGGGGATTACTCCTTTTTGGCCCCTTGGAAATTGCCCGTATTAAATTGGGAGGAATTGTTCCTGCAAAATCGGTTGAGCGAGTTTTTGCCAAGCAAAATCTTTCTTTAGTGACCTTGGAAGAACCCCTTTTTGGACCGGTCGATGAGGTGGATAAAATGAAACCATTCTTACCGAACCGACTTCCCGGCTTTTTTGTAAAAGAACAAAACTCGGCCGCTCGTGGAGTGGTTCTTTCCCGTGCCAATGGAAAACCGGTCCTAACCGTGCAGGCTTATGGTTCTGGCAAGGTTGGGTATTGGGGTTCCCCCAGTGATTGGAGACGGTCGATGAATGATGAAGAGGGTGCTAAGGAATTTCGTGTTTTTTGGCAGGCTTTGGTCCAGTGGCTTGGTACTGGGGGAGAGGATCGGCTGAAAACACAGGATTCAGAAAAACCATTTCTTCGTGGAACGGAGGCACCATTACAGGTGGAAGCACTGGGGGCCGATTTTGAGCCTTCTATGGATGCTATGGTGGAAGCCAGAATAGAGGGGCCCGATGATTTTGAGCGGGTGATTCAACTCTACCCCGAGGGTTCAGTGGCAGGGAGGTATGCAGGTTCATTTCGGCCCGTTTTGGCGGGTGCTTATCAGGTGAAGTATACTTTAAAGTTTCCAGATGGAGAAAGTCTGGAGAGGGAAAACTTTCTTCGTGTTTCGGAGGCTGGAGAGGAAGCAATAGATGTTTCTTTTGCCCGTCTTGATTTAGAAATGTTGGCCAAGTTGACTGGGGGACAATACCTTTCTGTGGATCAAATGAATACTAATTGGGATCCTACATTTGCTGAGGATTTGCCTTCCGTTCGGAAACGCCACAGTTTGTCGAATGCGTGGATTGTATTTATTCTTCTTTTTCTACTAGCCGGAAGTGAGTGGATTATCAGGAGGCAATCGGGGTTAAGATGATCTTTCGAATATTTCTTTTCTCTTCTTTCGCTTTTCTTTTTGAACTGAGTGCCCAGGTGCCAATTTCTCCTAGCGAAGTCATACCAAACGCAGATAGCGATGTGGGGGATCAGAATACAACGATTGCTATCGCACCCCCCCCTGCGCGTTCCAGCGAAGAAAAAACAATCGAACGGGCTCAGGAAGGACTTAAGAGTGCCGAGGTTGGAAGTCGGGTAGGAGCGGCAAAACTACTCGGTAAGTATCGTTCTATCAAAACATCAATTCTTTTAATTAGTGCCCTTGATGATGAAAGTGCATTAGTGAGGCGTGCGGCAATGGTCTCTATCGCCGAACATGCCTCGAATGGTTTTCCAGTATACGATAAAGCTTTGGCGGAGAAAATTTATTCAAAACTTGGTGATCCGGATGTTGAAGTACGAAGAGAGGTTTCCACCATGATTCCACGAATTATTTCACCGATGCGTAGAAGTGGAATGGAACTGATTGAGATTAATGGAAGGAAGGTATATCGTTCGGTATCTTCTGCAATGCGCCCGGATTTGTATAAGATGACTCAGGATGCTTTTTTAGACAAAGATGCAATTGTTCGACAAAATGTTCTGAAATATCATACTTATCTTAGCGTCCCACTCCCTCTACTTTCTTTAGAGAAATTACTTTCGGACTCTGATCTCGGTGTCCTCCTTACTGCATTGGATCGAATTTCTTCAAGTGCATCGCAACCAAGAATTGTCAACAGGGTGAAAGCATTATCGAAGCACGCGAATAAGGGCATCCGTTTAAAAGTGGTCGCCGTTGCTCGAAATGCAAATAGCTATCATTCGGACTATCGTGGCATTCTTAGGGAAATGACAAAAGATTCTGACCCCGAAGTCCTATCAATGGCTGCCGTTGAACTCGCCCGTTTTGGAGAGCGAGTTCCGGGGAAGGTTGTGGAACAAATTAAAAATTTCCTACTGGGGGTAAATGGATTATCCACGCAAGTTACAACCATACTGTACACCGTATCTTCCTTGGGTGTGGATGGTGCGGAAATTTATAAGGCATTGACTGAACACAGTAGTTCACAAATTCGGGCCATTGCATGGCAACGATTTATTAATTTGAGCGGAGGTTGGAGAGACAGTTCAGTTTGGTTGCCCGCTACAAAAGACCCCGATCCAAAAGTCAGAAAAGTGGTATTGAACGGTTTGCGTGGTCAGAGTAATAATTTGTCAGAAAAACAATTAGGCGTTTTGGTGGAGAGTGGATTCTCGGATGTGAGAATTTTTGCTGCTCAATCGCTTTTAGATGCGACTCAGAGTACTGTTGAATCACTTGGCTTTGATTTGTTAATTGATGAGGATACTATTGTTCGTTCCACTACGATCCGGGCAATGTCCGCTCGAAGGGTACCCGGTTGGTTAACCATAATGAAACGATCATTGCTGGATACCGATTATGTGATTCAACGGTCTGCGATGGATGGTTTGTTGGGGGATAGAAAAGAGGGCGTCCCGGTATTGATCGATTACATTTCGAAAAACCCACAAAGCCGTATTTCAAACTTAGCCAAGATTGAATTAAGTAAAATAGGAGTTCAACCATGAGATTTATCCAATCTTTTTTAATTATATTAATTACTTTCAGCTCGTTGGTGTTTTCACAAAGCCCAAGTCAGTCGAATGAAGGGAGCGTAAGAATTGTTCAGTTGTTGAGACAAGAAAACTCAACTCGGAGATATCCTGATGCTTTACCCAGCCTGCTTAAAATGTTGAATGAGCAAAGTAATGCCCGCTTTGATACTGACCCTCTCTTTATCAATACTCTCACAGATGAGCGACTTCTTGAAAACCCGATCCTTTATATTAACTGTGATGAACAGCCCAATTTGGAATTTCCCCAGGAAGAGAGAGATGCATTGAGGCGGTATATGGAGCAGGGGGGCTTTATTTATTTGGACGCGGGAATAAAAGCTTCGTTTCTTGGCCAAGATTTAGGCCATAGCTATGCGGCATGGGAAGAACGCCCCGAGGTGAAAGAGCTTTTTTCAAAGATTCTTCCCGAAAAAACTTTTATTCCTTTGGGCCGCGATCATGATTTATTCAGAACTTTTTTTACCGGATTACCCAAGAACAAAGATCTCGAAATCCAGACCGAACAAAAACGATTACCCGAAACAGTTCTTTCATTTGTGGAGAGAGAAAAGTGGCCGCAGGCGACTTATTCATTTGTGGGAATAAAAGTAAAAGGTCGACTTGCCTGTGTTGCATCTCCTATTTGTGCAATGGGTTGGGGGAGAGATGAATTTGGTGCCTGGATACCCCCGATTTCATTTCGGGTAAGAGAATCAGCAGAGAATTTTGATCAAAACCTTAAGCTGGCCTCTTTTTCCGGAGGTACTTATGAAGTCACTCGAGAGGATGGATTAAAAGATATTATTTATTCAGAAAATGGACAGCGCCCCCTTTGGGTACAAGAACCAAATGGGAAATGGAGGATTTTTAAGTATTATTCAGGGGAAGAAATTAGTAATTATGCACACGCTTTTTACTCGCGCTTAGGAATGAATGTATTTCTTTATGCCTTGCTTAATTAACCTTACCTAGGCTTTACTTTTGTAAAATGAGCGAACAGAAATTTCCAGACTTACCTGATCCAACAGAACTCCCGCGCCGTCGTTTACTTTCTCCCGTTGCATATTGGTGGATCGGAACCGTTCTTTTATTGGGGATCACCATAGTTTGGCTACCCTCCCAATGCTCAACTGAAACTATTACTTCTTCNGAAAAGAAGCTAGAGGATATGAATTCACTCCCTCAAGCAGATCAAAGCAAAGATCTTGAATTTCGAGAAGATGGCTTGTGGTATAAAATCGACCAGGAATCTCCTTATGATGGTGCGGCAGTGGACTTTTACGAGAACGGTACTATGAAGTCGCGTACCAAAATGGTAGGGGGAACAGCAGTTGGCTTGATTGAAGAGTGGGATGAGAATGGTACAGTGAGGGGGACTCGTTTTAAGAATGAGTTTCCCCAATGAACCTGCGTTTCTTTTTATTCTTCTTTGTCCCATTCATTTCAAACTACCTGGGAGCAGAAGTTGATCTCCCAACATCTGAAGAATTATCCAAACTCGAAAAAAAATATTCTGAAATAGATCGTACCTGTACGAAAAGAATTTTAAAAAACCCAGTTGAGATCTCTTCCTTTTCTTCACGAGGAGATGCACGTTTATTTTTGGGTGACTTTAAAGGTGCACGCTTGGACTACGAAAAAATGATCGAGTTAAATCCAAACTTGGAAATCTCTCACTGGCGGTTGGGAATTGCTTATTTCTATCTCTCTGAGTTCAAGATGGCTTCTCGTCAATTTGAAATATATCACCAATTTGATGAAGTGGATCGAGAAAATGGAATTTGGAGATTTATGTCTCAGTTTCAATTGAGTGGACTTAACAAAGCAAGAAAAGACCTTCTTCGCTATTCTCAAGACGACCGCCCTCCTTACCCATGGCTTTATTCAATGTTTGCTGGAGAAATTTCACCGGAGGATGTGTTTGATAGAATTAAGCAGCAACATTTTCCTTCTCAATATGAAGTCCGTGTTCTTTTTCATGCCAATCTATATGTCGGAGTTTTTTTGGAATTAACGGATGATGATCCTCAAAGAGCGATGAATTATTTGGCACATGCTACCGCGAATCAATATGGCCGGTCGACCGGTACTTATATGTGGCAAGTCGCACGTTTACATCATGCCAGATTAGTTCGGTCAGTACAAAAGTTGCAGAATTAGTATTACAAAAGCTAATTGCTTGTTTTGTTTTTCATAATTGCATGGAAAATAGAATTACAGATAAGAAGTGGGGCAAAAAGATTTACTAGGGGAACCATCATTAGTGCTGCACCGAGTGATCCATATCCGGTAAAAGGTTCGTTTTGATTAAAGTTTTCCTGCGGTAACCTTTGTTTCAATGTGACTTTATATTCTCTACCGAATAAAAATCCATTGACGCCAAGTTGAAGTGCAATTCCAAGCGGAGGAAAAAACCAGCCCAATAAAAAAAATGGGGCTGCGATCAAATTGACAACCGCACTCAGTGCGACTAAGCGAATGGATATAAGGATTGAAGTATACAGATTGGGTGCGGGTTGCAGTACGATGTCGGGGTAGTGTTTTTCTTGGACTGCATTAATAATATCATCAATATATATTCCCAAAAACGCAGCGTGGATTGATCCGAAGAAAAAGAAACCCAGTATAATGAAGAAAATTACAAGTATTGATTGTGCTACAATTCTTATCCATGAACCTTTTTCATAAGAATCAAAATAGGAAAAAATAGAGTCAAAAAACCAACCCGCCGCAGAGGTTCCTATAAACAGAACGAGGGCGAGAGAGAGTAATGAAAAGAAGGTAGCCCATAATACAGGTTTCCATAGGCGCCGATCTCCTAATTGTTCAATGGCGAGCCAGTAATTATTGATCATTGAAAAAGTTTGTTTTTAAAAAATTTGTTCTATTATTCATTTTTCCTGTGGACAAAGGCAAATCTTCTTCGCATAAAGAATAAAGGTGGTAATGGTATTTAGGGAAAAATGGCGGAACATAATTATACAGCAGATAGTATAAAATCGCTCGATTGGAAGGAGCATATACGTCTCAGACCTGGGATGTACATTGGAAAGTTGGGCGACGGTTCGTCCGAGGATGATGGGATTTATGTACTTCTTAAGGAAGTCCTTGATAATTGTATCGACGAATTTGTGATGGGATTTGGTAAACAGATCGACATCGAGTGCGATGGGCAAAATGTAGTGGTTCGGGATCATGGCCGTGGGATTCCTTTGGAAAAACTTTTAGATTGTTCCTCCAAGATTAATACCGGTGCAAAGTACGATTCAGAAGCTTTTAAAAAGTCAGTTGGATTGAACGGAGTCGGTATCAAGGCAGTAAATGCACTTTCAAGCAACTTTGACATTCAGTCTTTTCGTGAGGGAGAGACGAGGCGAATTGAATTTTCATGTGGTGAACCAAGCACCATGGATAAAAAAAATAAAGGTACTAAAGAAGAAAATGGCACCTTGATCATGTTCACCCCGGATGCAGAAATGTTTAAAAAGTTTCGCTACCGGAATGAATTTGTTGAACGCATGATGCGTTATTACAGTTATTTGAATCGTGGATTAACGATCAAGTACAACGGTAAACGTTTTCGATCCAAGGATGGTTTAAAAGATTTATTGGAAGAAAACCTTTCAGAAGAACCTTTGTATCCCTTTATTCATTTGGAGGGGAGTGATATCGAAGTCGCTTTTACCCATATCGAACAATACGGGGAAGACTATTTTTCTTTTGTCAATGGACAACACACGACCCAGGGAGGTACCCATCAGGCTGCTTTTCGTGAAGGATTAGTTAAAACCATTCGTGACTTTACAAAAAAGAACTTTGATGCACCCGATATTCGTGGCGGTTTAGTTGCTGCAATCAGTGTGAAAGTTCAGGAACCGGTTTTTGAATCTCAAACAAAAACAAAACTGGGTTCCCTCACTATGTCTCCAGAGGGCGAAACAGTTCGATCATTTGTAGGGAATTTCCTGAAAGAAAAACTGGATAACTTTTTACATAAGAATCCCGAAACTGCAGATGCCCTTCAAAGTAAAATACAAAGAAGTGAAAGAGAGAGAAAAGAGCTCAAGGGAATCCAAAAGATTGCCCGAGAACGAGCTAAGAAAAGTAAGGTTCACAACCGTAAACTGCGGGATTGTCGAGTCCATTTAAACACTAAGGATAAAAATAGATTTAAAAGTACCTTGTTTATTACAGAGGGAGATTCTGCAAGTGGTTCGATTACGAAAGCCCGAGATGTTCAATTTCAGGCTGTATTTAGTCTTAAGGGAAAGCCATTAAACTCGTTTGGATTGACTCGTAAAGTAGTATACGAAAACGAAGAGTTTAACTTAATTCAAGCCGCACTTGGAATTGAGGAAGACCTGGAAGATTTATGTTACAACCAAGTTGTTATTGCAACTGATGCGGATGTGGACGGTATGCATATTCGATTATTACTCATCACTTTTTTCCTGCAATTTTTTCCTGAGTTAATCCGGCAAGGCCACCTCTTTGTTTTGCAGACTCCCTTATTTCGGGTCAGGAATAAAAAAACAACTCTCTATTGCTACGATGATGCGGAGAGAGAGGCCGCGTTAAAAACCTTGGGTAAAAATCCTGAAATAACTAGGTTTAAAGGTTTAGGAGAGATTTCACCGGATGAATTTAAGCACTTTATTGCTGATGATATCCGTTTAGATCCTGTTAAAATTGATGCCCATGAATCTATTAAGGAGATGCTCAAGTTTTTTATGGGTAAGAATACTCCTGAAAGACAACAATACATCATTAGAAACCTTCGCTTTGAAGTTGATATTGTTGATAAAAAAGAGGAGGCACCGGTAGATTCTGAAAAAAAGTCGCTGCCCTCCACAACGGTTGTCAGTGATGGCGAAGCCGCCTGATAATAGTAAGAACCTGTTATCATGTCCGATCAAAAAAATGACTCCGATCCTTCACTAGAAAATGATTCTGCTGATGAAGAGAGCAAGGAAGAGGTAAAGGAAATCGCAATCCGGCGGTTTGACCCTGAAGCATTACTGACTGATGACGGTGTTGAAAGAGGGGAGGATGATGCCATCTATGTTGATGACATGTATGGTGATTGGTTTTTAGACTATGCCTCTTATGTTATTTTAGAACGAGCTGTCCCACATGCGGATGATGGGTTGAAACCAGTACAGCGCAGGATACTTCATTCCATGCGTGAATTAGAGGATGGTCGTTACAATAAAGTCGCCAATGTAATTGGAAACACAATGAAGTATCATCCCCATGGAGATGCTTCGATTGGTGATGCCATGATTCAACTTGGGCAAAAAGATTTGTTAATTGATATGCAGGGTAACTGGGGTAATTTACTGACTGGTGATTCTGCTGCAGCCCCCCGATATATTGAAGCCCGATTGACGCCGTTTGCATTGGAGGTTGTGTTCAGCCCTAAGGTTACGGAGTGGGCTTCTTCCTATGACGGGAGAAATAAAGAACCAGTCACCTTTCCGGTTAAGTTTCCCCTGTTATTAGCACAGGGAGCGGAGGGAATCGCGGTGGGTCTTTCCACGAAGATTCTGCCTCATAATTTTATTGAAATACTGGATGCTTTAACGGACGCACTTCGTAAAAATCCAATCAATTTACTTCCCGATTTTCATCAGGGTGGAATCGCTGACTGTACCGATTATAACGGAGGTGCAAGGGGAGGGCGTGTGCGGGTGCGGGCACGAATTGAAAAAGTAAAGAAGCACCTTCTCAAAGTGACCGAGATCCCCTTTGGAACTACCACGACCAGTTTAATCGATTCAATCCTTTCTGCGAATGATAAGGGTAAGATTAAAATATCTAAGATTGAGGATAATACGGCTGAGTTTGTTGAAATCATGATTCACCTGCCGTCCACTGTTTCAGCGGAAGATCTTTTGCCTGCGCTTTATGCATTTACTGATTGTGAAGTAAGTTTGGCCCCGAATGCCTGTATCATACAGCATAACCATCCACAGTTTCTTTCTGTTAATGACTTGATCAAATCGGCTGCTTTTTTAACNCGGGATCTTTTGCAAAAGGAATTGGAGATTAAACTGGGTGAACTTCAGGAAAAATGGCATTTTGCCTCTTTGGAAAAAATCTTTATCGAAAAGCGGATTTATCGCGATATTGAGAAGGAAGAAACTTGGGAGGGCGTAATTGCTGCCGTTGATAAAGGACTCAAACCCTACATTAAATTATTTCATCGTGCGATCATCGAAGATGATATTTTACGACTTCTCGAAATAAAAATTAAAAGGATCTCGAAATATGACTCATTTCGTGCGGATGAATTAATTCAAGGTTTCGAAGATGAAATTGAAGTGGTGAAAGGGCACCTCAGTCAAATCACAAAATATACGATTCGTTATTTTAAGGAATTAATGAAGAAGTATGGAAAGGGACGAGAGAGAAAGACGGAATTAAGTGTTAATGAAAGTGGAGAGCTGATTGCTTTTGATAAGATTGTCGCCTCTAAGGTTGTGGTCGCAAGTGAGACTCTTTATATCAATCGTAAAGATGGCTTTGCGGGATACGCTTTAAAAAAAGACGAGGCGATTGAAAAATGCTCTGACCTTGATGATGTAATTGTGATCGGTAAAGATGGTGTTATGAAAGTGATGAAGATCGCAGATAAAATGTTTGTTGGTAAGAATCCAATGAGGATATCAATTTTTCGGAGAGATGATCAAAAGGTCTACAACATAGTTTACCGAGATGGTCAGTCGGGTCGGTTGTACGCAAAAAAATTCAAGATTGGCGGGGTGACTAGGGATAAAGATTATCCTCTTTTCAAAGTCCATTCAAAGAGTCGAATTTTTTATTTTTCTGTTCACGACTCAGAAAAGAAAAATAGTCGAGTTCTTGTTCACATTGATCCGGAATTAAAAAGAGTGAGAGAAAAAGTGATCGAATTCGATTTTTCTTGGATTGAATTACAGGGACGCTCGGTAAAGGGGAGCACCCTTACCGCACACAAGATCGATCGAGTTATTAACGCACCGAAGGTCGACGATGCAGATTTGGAGATAGAGGAAGTTGAAAAAGCTTTGGTCCCGAGTGAAAAATCGAAAGCACCTGAATCTGGCAAAGCACCTGAATCTGGCAAAGCACCTGAATCTGGCAAAGCACCTGAATCTGGCAAAGCACCTGAATCTGGCAAAGCACCTGAAGAAAAAGATCAAGGAACTTTTAATTTTGAGTCTAATTAAATCGTTTGGTTCAACTCGGTTGCAGAATTAATTTTTAACTTCTAGTCGTCCTCAATGCTTGGAAATCTGACTATTGAAGAAGTAAACCGTAAACTGCTTCACATTGTTGCAGTTCTATTACCACTCACTATTTTTTATGGTCCCCTTCTAGTAGAGGTTCCAAGAAGTTATGCCTGTTACCTGATTTTTTCATTATTAGTAGTATCTCTTTGGGTAGAGTATTGTAGATTGAATCAATCTTTATTTGCTGGGTGGTTTAACCAGTTATTTGGCTCGATGATGAGAGCAGAGGAAAAGAGACAACTCACTGGTGCAACCTATATACTAGGTGGTTCTGCCATTTGTAGTTTGATTTCATTACATAGTGAATTTTCGGCCGTTACTTCTTTTCTTTGTTTGTCCCTCTTTATTCTTGGTGATGCGGTTGCTGCGTTAGTTGGTAAAGCAGTTGGGCGAATCAAAGTGGGAAATAAAACATTGGAAGGTGCGGTTGGATGTTTTATGCTTTGTGCCTTTCTTACTGGTTTAGTCTTTCCTCAATTACCATACTTTTTAGATCTGTGGGGAGGGAGCATAACAATTTCAGAAATAGTAATTATCGCAGCAACAATTTCGATTTTAGAATTTTTTCCGATTAAATTGGGCCGATTTGTTTTTAATGACAATTTATATGTTCCTGCAGTAGCCACTTTTATTACGATTTGGGTTCACTCGGGACTAGTCTTTAACTGAAGTTTCCAATCTAATTTTATTCAGTTTCTAATCGATTCTAAGTGGTGGGGATAATTGGATAGAAAAGAGTATTTAGGAGTTATCGTATAAAATAAAAAAGCCCCTCACCGAAGTGAGAGGCTTTAAAATAATTACTGAATTTCAGTAAATTGCAGAATGTAATTACTCAGCAGGCTCGATATGATCGATCTTGCCATCACGACTAGCAATACGAACCATTCTACCTTTCGATTCGCGCTTGAAATCTTCAGGGTCAATATCCATTAGAGCTTCAGGGCGTTCTCCGGGAATCAGTAATTCGGAATCATCGGTGACTTTCAAGGAAACTGGTCCTTGTTTTGTCATAATCCTAACTAATTGTTTTTCTACATCGATACCAATCACAGATCCAACAATTTCATCATGGTCGGGCTCACCTGGGTTATGTGCTCCCGGGCCGTTATGAGTGTTAGGATGAGCTGGGCCAGGCTGACCATGAAACTGGGGGGCACCTGTTGGATGTGCAGCTGGGCCAGGTTGACCATGAAACTGGGGAGCACCTGCTGGATGCGCAGCTGGTCCGGGTTGACCATGGAACTGATGAGCACCTGCTGGATGTGCAGCTGGACCAGGTTGACCATGGAACTGGGGAGCACCTGCTGGATGTGCAGCTGGACCAGGTTGACTATGGAATTGGGGAGCACCTACTGGATGTGCAGCTGGACCAGG
>JGI20159J14440_10000330_pt1 | contig 35277 bp, 28 predicted proteins | sample COG_09_FD_14440 | JGI IMG/M metagenome (IMG submission 14440) | reverse complement strand
GACCCCTTTTTTTCTATGAAATTATTTTGAATATGGAATGCTATATTTTTAGCTGCCAATGAAGATCCAATTATTTTTGCCTTAAATGAACTTTCTTTTTTATAGATAGTTCCTACTTTTTGTCTTTCTAGATCTGATAAAACTGGGCAATTTATAGCGCCAACAATATGGTCTTCTGCAAATTCTAATGGTGACCTTACATCTATAATAGTATCAAACTTTTTGTTGTTCCATTTTTTAATTACTTTATGTTTTGTCATGAGATGAAGTTACATTATTTTGATTTGGTTATCTAAATTATTCACATAACCTATTTCAACAAAGTTGATTTTGTAATTTTTTAAAATTGCAAATTGTTTTTCTTTATCTTCCCTAGGTATTATAAAAGCTAATCCTCCAACAGTTTGAGGGTCATATAATATTTCATCGATTGATTTTTTTTGTCGATCATAAATAATACTTTTAATAGCTGAATTATAATTTGATTCAAACAAAGAAGATTTTACATCTTTATCAATAGCTTCTTTAACTCCATTAAATATTGGTATTTTTTCAGGGAAAATCGTTAACCCAGTCTTATTCTTATCCCTTTTTATCAAATTAAGAAGATGGTTTGCAAGGCCAAATCCAGTAATGTCAGTCATTGATAAAATATTTAATTTTTCAGTTATACTACCAAACAAGAAGTTGCCATTTATCATTTGAGTTATCACGTCTTTTTGAAAATAACTGTCAATTATATCATTGTTGATACCAGAAAAAATAATACCAGAACCAATTTTTTCTGTTAGGACTAAAGTATCATTATTTTTAATCTTATAACTTTTTTTATTTTTATTTTCTTTTAGTTTACTTTCACCAGTAACTGTAAATCCTATTACTGGATCACTATCTTTACCTATCATGGTATGGCCACCATTTATAATACAATTATGTTTATCAAATACCTCTTTTGCCCCGGATAAAACTTGTTCTAAATCTCTAGAATTTATATCAACTGTAGAAAAAGGTAATTGAAGCATCATTAAAGCTGCAATTGGGTTGGATTTCACAGCTATAATATCACTCAGCGAATGGTTAGCCGCTATCTTGCCCAATAAATAAGGGTCGGTAATTATAGCATTTATCATATCTATAGTTTGAAAAAGTTGTGGGTAATTAAAAATTGAAGATGCATCATCTGATGAAGCTGTTATATTTTTAGGAAGGGTATTCTTTAATGCAGTAAAAGGAACTTTTGCTGCGCAGCCTTTACATTGCATTTGGTTAGTTTTAACAAAATTTAAATTTGAGGTTATGTTCAAAAATGAAAGAGTTTTATCTATTATGTTTAAGATATATTCACTTTGTTTAGAGTTTTTATTATTAAATTTATTTATAAATTTTTGATCAATATACTTTTTTAAAAAACTATTAAATTTTGAAGAATATGAAAAATTATATTTAGTTCCAATTGTATATCCATTAGAGAGACCAATCAAGGCTAAGTAATTTTTATTAAAAGAATATTTTTTTCCTGATTTAGTCATTATGTAGGACTTAATGCTTCTAGCTAATGGTTTACCAGATCTTACAGCAAAAACTCCAGCTTTATGAAGGTTTTGATTATCAAAATCAACTATATCACCTGCTGCAAAAATGAATTCTCTATTTGTTTGAAAAGCACTATTTACTATTATAAAACCATTTTCATTTAATTTTATATCCGAGGATTTTAACCAATTTGGAGCCATGGCATTTGTAGACAGAATACATTTATCAATCTTTAACGTATTATTATCTGACATAATGACTTTGTTTTGTTTGACCTCTAAAACCTCAGTGTTTTCTATAATATCTATACCAGCTTCTTTAAGGACATTTTTTGAGGTCTGTCTTGTATGATTAGAAAAAGAGCTTAACAGACCATTTATACCGGTAATTATTGATATTTTTAAATTTGGTTTATCTTTTATATATCTTTTCTTTATAGCTAATGCTAATTCAACAGCTCCCGCACCACCTCCAATAAAAGCGATGTCATTTAAATTTTTAATTTTATTTAAAAAATTATTTGCCAACCCTGAGATAGGTTTAACAGGAATACAAAATTTTTCTGCACCTTTTATTTTTTTATAATTACTTTCAATTCCAGAATCTACAGATAAAACGTCAAATTTTAATGATGGTCTATCTTTTAGATAAATCTCTTTATTTGCAGAAGAAATATTTATAACTTTAGAATGAATAAAACGAATATTTAGTCTTAAAGATAACTTATAAAGATCGATATGGCTTTCTCGCCATGAATAAACCCCTTCAATAAAGCCTGGTATCATACCAGAATATGGAGTGTCAATTTCATTACTTACTAATGTAATTCTATTACCTTGAATAGGTTTTTTAGATAACTCCATCATTAACACTATGTGTGAATGTCCACCACCAACTAAAACAAGATCATTTGTAATTGGTATGTCTTCTTTCTCAATCATTTTTAAAATCATCTTTAAGTGGAGGCCCGAAGCGGAATCGAACCGCTGTAAACGGCTTTGCAGGCCGTCGCATCACCACTCTGCCATCGGGCCACTGAATAGTTATATTTAAATCTATAACTTTACATTAACATACAAGCAAATAAAAAAATATCTTATGTAATTTAATTTGTAATTCTTTTTAAAATAATAAATATAATGTATGTACTATTTATATAATTTTCTTTTCAAATTTTTAAGAGATGTTATTTATTAGCTAAATTAAGTTAATATTATAAATTGGAGTTTTAATGATTTTACCATTAGAAAAAAATAGAGCTTTTATATTTTTGTCAGCATTTTTGCTAATTTGTTCAATAGGTAATATCCCGAAAGTATCAGCGTCTGATTTTACTTTCAAATTATCAATCACTGAAGCTCTTAAAAACAGTTTGGAGCTTAAGTCAGAAAAATACCGTTTAGAATCTGTTAGGCATTCTCTAGAGGAATCATATTCTTCAAAAGATTGGTCAAATTCGTTTACCACTGTTTATAATTCATTAAACAAACAGTCTGACTCAGTTGGTTCTTATGTTAATGATGACACAACAACTTCTACTATTTCATTAAGCAAAAAAATATTAGATGGTGGAGAGGCTTTTGAAAAATATTCAATTGCAATGGATAATATTAAACTACAGGAAAATAAATTAAAATTAATTGAGCAAGAAGTTATATTAAATGCAGTTAATTCTTATTTAGATGTTTATACAAATCAATCTTTTTTTAGTTTAAGAAAGAGAAGTTTAGAAAGATTCAAAGAGAACGTTGAAGCAACTCGTTTAAAGCTAGAAGCAGGGACTGTAACACCAACGATCTTGGCTGAAGCACAATCTAAATTAGCAAAAGCAAATTATGATTTGATTTTAGCCGAAGGTAACTTAAAAAATGCAGTTTCAAAATTCAAAAGTATTACTAAATTCAAGGTTGTTCCTAATAAATTTTATTTACCAAGTTTGAATTTCAAAGAACCGAAAACTGAAAATGAGACAATAAAATTGTCTAATAAAAATAATCTTTCATTAAACATCGCAAAGCTAAATAAAGCTTTAGCTGAAAAAAACATTAAATTATATAAAACAGGTAAAAGNCCATCTTTAAAATTAGAATTTCTTCTAAAAGATAGTCAATCATCTGCTTCAAATTCAACGAGCGATTATCAAAGTTATGGAGCAAATATTACTTTCAGTTCACCACTTTTTTATAATAATTCTTCAAAAAGTTCATTAAGACGATTAGATAAATTATATATGGCATCTTCTTTAGACTTGTCTGAAAAATATAGGAAGGTTGAATTGGATGCTATTTCTTCATTTCAAAATTATAAAAATTCTATAGCTAAAATAATTGCATCTGAAAGTGAAAAAAAGTCATCTTTATTAGCATTAAATGGTATTAAAAAAGAAGCGGAATTTGGAATTAGAACTGTTTTAGAGGAACTTGACGCAGAAGTTGAATATTTGAATGCTTCGGCAAATTTAATTAAAAGTGAAGCAGAAAAAGTTTATAACTTATTGTCTATCAAAGCAATTTTAGGTGAACTCACAATAAAAGTTATTGATAGTAAATATAAAGATAACTTTGTTTTAAAAGATAAAGATTTAAACTTTAACATTTTAGATATGAAAATGTTTAATTAAATTAAACCGTGGATATAATTATATTATGATGGATAAAAGATTTGATTCAAAGTCAATAGAAAGAAAATGGTATCAAAAATGGTTGGAAAGCGGTGCTTTTGCTTCTAACAACACGTCATCAAAAAAACCTTATGTAATTATGATGCCACCGCCTAATGTTACCGGGTCCTTGCACATAGGTCATGCTTTAACTTTTACAATACAAGATATTTTAATTAGATTTCATAGAATGCAAGGCTTTGATGTTCTTTGGCAACCTGGGACTGATCACGCAGGTATAGCTACACAAATGGTTGTCGAGAGAGAATTGGCAAAATCTGAGATAACACGACACTCTCTTGGAAGAGAAAAATTTATTGAAAAGATATGGGAATGGAAAGATAAATCTGGTGGTGAAATCACTAAACAATTGAGGGCTCTTGGAGCATCACCTGATTGGGAAAAGGAACGATTTACAATGGATGATGGTTTATCTAAAGCTGTCAATCTAGTATTCGTTAAATTATTTAAAGAAGGTTTGATTTATAGAGATAAGCGCTTAGTAAATTGGGACCCCAAATTATTTACAGCAATTTCTGATCTNGAGGTTGAGCAAAAAGAGACACAAGGAAAGTTCTGGTATTTTAATTACCCCATTGAAGATAGCAATGAATATATAACTATTGCAACAACAAGGCCTGAAACCATGCTGGGTGATACAGCTGTTGCTGTTAATCCAGAGGACGAAAGATATAGTCATTTAAAAGGTAAAAATGTAATTCTGCCAATTTTAAACAAACCTATACCTATTATTTTTGATAAATATTCTGATCCTAAAAAAGGTTCAGGAGCTGTAAAAATAACTCCTGCACATGATTTTAACGATTTTGAGGTTGGTAAACGTCATAATTTAGAAATGATTAATATTTTTAATGCTGATGCATCAATAAATGAGAATGGAACAAAGGACTTTGAAGGTTTAGACAGGTTTCAAGCTAGGAAAAAAATTTTAGAAACCTTAAAGTCATTAAATTTATTTGTAAAAGAAGAAACTATTACCCATACGGTACCTCATGGTGATAGGTCAAATGAAGTTATAGAGCCATGGCTTATGGATCAGTGGTATGTAGATGCTCAGAAAATGGCAATACCAGCCATTCAAGCTGTTAGAGATAATAGAACAAAATTTATACCTAAAAATTGGGATAAAACATATTTTGATTGGATGAATAATATNCAACCTTGGTGTGTTTCAAGGCAACTATGGTGGGGACACAGAATACCAGCTTGGTTTGGTCCAGATAAAAAAATATTTGTAGAGTTAAACCAAAAAGATGCTGAAAAAGCTGCCGAACTACATTACGGTAAGAAAGTAGTCCTTAAGCAAGATGATGATGTTTTAGACACCTGGTTTTCATCTGCTTTGTGGCCTTTTTCTACACTCGGTTGGCCAGATGAAACAGCTGACTTAAAAAAATATTACCCTACAAATGTTTTAGTGACAGGCTTTGATATTATCTTTTTTTGGGTTGCTAGAATGATGATGATGGGAATTCATTTTATGGATGGTCAAGTTCCTTTCAAAGAAGTTTATATTCACGCTTTGGTTAGAGATGACAAAGGTCAAAAAATGTCAAAATCTAAAGGTAATGTAATGGACCCACTGGATTTGTCTCATAAATATGGTGCAGATTCTTTAAGGTTTACACTTACTGCAATGGCAGCTCAAGGGAGAGATATTAAGTTATCCGAAGAAAGAATTGCTGGTTATCGNAACTTTTCTACAAAAATTTGGAATGGCTGCAAGTTTTTAGAATTCAACGAATGTANTTCAGAATTAAANACAAATNTAANTACTNTAGANTTACAAGTAAANAAATGGATAATTAATCTTTATAATCAACTAAATAAAAAAGTGGAAATCTCAATAAAGGAATATAAATTNAACGATGCTGCAGANGCATTATATCAGTTTATTTGGAGAGATTATTGTGATTGGTANATTGAATTTATAAAACCTTTGTTAAACAATAAAGATAATAATGAAGCTATAAAAGAAACTAAATGTGTTTCCATTAATGTTATGAAGAACGTTTTATTGATGCTTCACCCAATTATGCCTTATGTTACAGAAGAAATTTTTGAAAATTTATTGAAGCCTTCTGAATTGGTTATATCGTCATCTTGGCCTGAGACTATGTTTAATGATATTTCTTTAAATAATGGTATTGATTTATCAATTAAATTAGTTTCTGAAATTAGGTCATTAAGAGTTGAAAAAAACATACCTCTTGCGTCTAAGCCGAGTGTAATTCTTAAAAATGTTAATTCCGAAAAAAAGAAAATTATAGATGAGAATAAAAAATTAATAATTAATTTAGCAAAATTAAATAAATTATCATTCTCTCTTGAAGAAGATTTATCAATTGATAATTTCATAGTAAGCACTGTTGATGAAATTACTCTTATGATACCTCTTGATGGTTTGATTGATATTGAAGGTGAAAAAAACAGGTTGAATAAAGAGTTGTCAAATATTAATAATGAAATTGAAATTATTAATAAAAGATTGAATAATCCTATGTTTGTTAGCAAAGCACCTTTAAAGGTTGTAGAGGATGTTAATAATAAACATGATATTTTTAAACAAAGAAAAACCGAATTAGAAAAAGCTTTATTAAATTTATAAAAAAATAATTGGAGAAATTAATGAAGAACTCAAAAACAGTTTTAATAGATAAAAATCCTGGTAGAAATTCTCAAACCTATGGTATTGCTAGAGTTCTTAATACAGACCTTGAATTAATTCATGAGCCATCAGTTGGTGTGGTTGGAAATAAAGGGGACTCCCAATGCTATTTAGGAGTAGAAGAAAAAGTTAAAACAATTCATGAAAAACTTCGTTTAAGAATTGGTCAAAACTCTGGGGACATAAGAATGAGATTGGTCCAACCAGAATATACAGTTGCCACCTCTGATGGGATTAGAAACGGCACCAGAGAAATGCGATACTCTCTAATAGGACGAGAGGTTACTAACGACACTCTATGTGAACATTTGAGTGCGTCAGGTCTAGAAGGAACAATAGCTGTAGTAGCATGTGACAAACCTCCAGTTGGCACTTTGTCAGCAATATTAGAACATAATAGGCCTGCTATAATCATGTCAGATGGTCCAATAAGACCTGGTATTGACTCAGTGACTAACGAGCCCCTGGATATAATTTCAAGTTATCAAATTGCTGGTAGTGACGATGAAGAGTTGAAAAAAAGAATTGCATGTGAAGCTTGTCCTGGTTTTGGGAGTTGTGGTGGTATGTTTACATACAATACAATGCAAACTTTTATTGGTGTAGTTGGTATGCAGCCATTACATATGGTGTCGCCACCCTCTGATGATAAAAGAAGAACAGATATTTTTCCCGATGAGCTTATTACCTATTTAGACGACATGGTTAAAAATGATATTAAACCAAGAGACATTGTTACAAGAGATTCTATCAGAAATGCTTTGATAGTTGCAATGTCTATAGGTGGCTCAACAAATGTTATGCTTCATGCTCCAGAATTAGCTCGTGCAGCTGGTTATAATAATTTTAACGATGACATAATGAGTTTTGAAGAATTCAATCATCTATCTAAAAACGTCGTTCCTGTTTTAGTGGATGCTAGACCATTTGGTAAATACTCAATGGTTGACGTTGACGCAAAAGGTGGGGTTCAAGTTTTTGTAAAAGATTTACTTGATTCTGGATTGTTGAATGGAAATACACTTACTTGTACTGGTGAAACATTAGAAGAACAAATCAAAAGAATTTCTCCTAAAGATCCAGATGGAGAAGTTATATATACTGTTAAAAAACCTTTTAAAGAAACTGGAGGACTAAGGCTTTTAGGAGGTAATTTATCTCCAGAATATAGTTCAATTTTAAAGCTCGCTGGAGTTGAAGGTGGATTAGAAGATAACGTTTTTATTGGTAGGGCTAGAATATTTAATGGAGAACAAAAACTTTTAGATACACTAGAAAATGAACCTGAAAAAATTAATGATAAGGATATGATAATCGTAAGATATGAGGGGCCTGTAGGTGGACCTGGAATGCCTGAAATGTTGGATTCAACTTCAAGAATTACATCTTTATGTAGGGAAAAAAATATAATAGTAGGTTTAATGACGGATGGAAGGTTTTCTGGTGGTTCAGTAGGTCTTGTAATTGGTCATGTAGGTCCAGAAGCGGCGCTTGGGGGGCCTATTGGTCTAATTGAAGATGGAGACGAAATTATAGTAGATTTGAATAAAAACACTTTAGACTGCACTCAGTTATTAGATACAAACACTTTTAGTGAAAGAAAGAAGGCATGGCAAAAAATTGTTGATATGAATAATGGGCTTCATCCAGCGGTAGGTGATGCTGACACTAGGTTATTAAATAGAATGAGAAGCTCTGCTGTCTCTGCCATGTTTGGAGCAGGAATGCATCCCAACAGGGAAGTATGGATACCAAATCCACGTGAAATCAAAAAATCAGATTTTATACCAAAAAATATTCATAAAAAATAATTTAATATTTTTCTTCAATTTCTATCCAAACTGGAGTGTGGTCACTAGGCTTTTCTTGCCCTCTGAGATTTTTGTCTATACCTACGTCTATTAATATATCAACTATTTCAGGTGAAATTAAAAGAAAATCTATTCTTATTCCATTATCTTTTTGCCATGCTCCACCTTGATAGTCCCAAAAGCTATACTCAGTTAAATTTGGATGTTTTAAACGATATGAGTCTATAAGACCCACATTAATTAATTCTTTCATTTTAGATCTTGTTTCGTCAAGATATAAAGCATCATCTAGCCACTGAGAAACATCATGGCAATCAATTTTTTGTTGTATTACATTAAAGTCACCACCTAATATAAGAGGTTCATTAGTATCATAAATCATTTGTGTGTATTTTATTAATCGTCGCATCCAATTTATTTTGTAATCATATTTAGGACCAGGCGCTGGATTACCATTAGGTAAGTACAAACAAATAATATTTATGTTTTCAATTTTTACGTGCAAAAACCTCGCCTGATCGTCAGTTTTGCTATCTTGTTCATAAATAGGCAAATTATCAGATATTTTCTCTATCTTAAACTTACTAGCTATCGCAACTCCATTATAGGATTTTTGTCCTAAATAGACAGTATTATAACCTTTTTCTAAAAATTCATTTTGAGGAAAATTTTCATTTACTGTTTTCGTTTCTTGCATTAACAAAATATTAGTATTGGTTTCTTCAAGCCAATTAATTACCTTAGGTAATCTCATTTTTATAGAATTTACATTAAAACTTGCAACTTTTAATGACATAGACTTAAAATGTTTTCATATTGAAAAGCTTGTACCACAACCACAATTAGCTGTTGCGTTAGGGTTTTCAATTTTAAAGTATGCACCTGATAATTCAGAAACGTATTCTAAAGTGCTTCCTGCGAGAAAATCCATGGATGGTTTGTCAATAAGGTAACTTATTCCATCTTGATTGAAGACATAATCATCATCATTAGGAGATGATGAAAAAGAAAAGTCATATTGAAAACCAGAACATCCTCCACCTAAAACTGAAATTCTAAAAAAGGAACTATCTTCACTTTTCAGTAAAATTTTAATTCTGTTTGACGCGTCTTGGGATAATTTAAATTCATTTTCTATTATATTATCAATATCTTGCATAAAAAACACCCTATCAATTTTATTTACTAATTGAAACAGTTATTACATTGTTTAATAATTTATATTATCATATTTGTTATACATAACGAACTAATTTTAGGACAAATTATTGGTAAATTCTATAGATAATAGGTTTTTAAGCACCTTTGCGTGTCACAGCTCAAAAACTAGAGGAAGAATTTATAAAGATGAGCCTTTAATACTTGGTCGTTCAGAGTTTCAAAGAGATAGAGATAGAATTATTCACTCTGAAGCTTTCAGAAGGTTAAAAGACAAAACTCAAGTTTTTGTTTATGATGATGGAGATCATTATAGAACACGGCTCACACACACAATAGAAGTAGCTCAAATTGCTAGATCTATTGCAAAAGCTCTTAATGTTAATGAAGATTTGGCAGAAACTATATCACTAGCTCATGATTTAGGTCACCCTCCATTAGGTCATAGAGGTGAAGAGGTTTTAAAAAAGTTAATGTTCAATTTAGGTGGTTTTAATCATAATGTGCAAACTGTAAGAATTATAACATTTCTTGAAAAAAAATATTATAATTTTGAAGGATTAAATCTTACTATTGAAACATTAGAAGGTTTAATTAAACATAATGGCCCTTATTTAGATAATAAAAAAATCCCACCTTATATTTTAGAAATTAATAAGCTGATTTCATTGGATCTAAATAATTTCCCATCTATTGAAGGCCAGGTAGCTAACATATCTGACGACATTGCATATTTAACACATGACTTTGATGATGGTCTTCGTAAAAAATTATTTACGATCAATCAACTTCGAGAGATAAAAATTGTAGATTTAATTATAGAAAAAATTGAAAAAAAATTTCCAAGTATACAATATGATATTTTAATTCATCAATTTATTAGACATTTAATAAGTTATTTTATAAATGACATTGTTTTAACATCAAAATTAATTATAAATAAAAACAATTTTAAAACTGTGGATGATATAAGAAACTTTGATAGAAACGTAGTACAATTATCACCTATTGCATTCAAAAATATGGAACAAATTAGAACTTTTTTATTCAAAAATATGTATCATAATAAATCTATTTTAGATAACTTAAACAAAGCTTCATTAATGATAGACAAATTATTTTCTTTATATAACAAAGATATTAATTTACTCCCAAAACAATGGAGAAATTTAAGAGGGGTTCCTTTATCAAGTCTCTCTAAAATTGATAAAGCAAGAGTGATTGTAGATTATATTGCTGGAATGACCGATATTTTCTTAAAAAAAGAATACTTAAAGTTTTATAAAGAGGAAGATTAGTATTTATGAATATCTATAAAATATATTTTGGTCATCTAATAAATGCGATTAATTCTTTTAAAAATGATTTTAGTTATACGTTTGATATTGAATCGTACCTCACAAAGTTAACTTTAGAGCCTCCTAAGGAAATAATTAATGGTGACATGTCTACAAATATGGCAATGGTTTTATCTAAGGAAATCAAATTAAACCCTCGTCAGATTGCTCAAAATTTTGTTCCTTATATTATAAAAATTCCTGGTATAGAAAAAGTTGATGTAGCTGGAGCAGGTTTTATTAATATTAAATTGGCTCAAGTAACCTGGACAAGTTGCTTAAAAAATATTTTATTAAATGAATTAGATTGGGATAAATTTGATCTAGGAAAAGGAAAAAATATTAATCTAGAATTTGTGTCTGCAAATCCAACAGGACCATTACATGCCGGGCATGCAAGGGGTGCAGTTTTTGGAGATGCGCTAGCTTCTCTTTTAACTAAAGTTGGGTATAAGGTAACAAGAGAATATTATATTAATGATGCAGGGAGCCAAATTGAGAAATTAGTGAAATCATCTTTATTAAGATATGAAGAATGCATGGGAAAGAAAATTGACCAAATTCCTGATGGTTTGTATCCAGGAGAATATTTGAAGGATGTTGGGAAAGTTTTATTTGATAAATATGGTAAAGATTTATTACTTAAAGATAAAACTAAGGTTTTTGAAATGGCTAGATCAATTTCATTAGAAATAATTTTGAAAACAATAAAAACTGATTTACAAAAAATTGGCATAGAAATGGATGTTTATTCTAGTGAACAGAGGATTGTTTCAAGTGAGTTACTAGAAAATGTGATAAAAATTTTAGAAGATAAGGAACTTGTTTACTCTGGAACATTACCAGCTCCAAAAGGTGTCAATTCTGAAAATTGGGAAAAGCGTGAACAGCTTCTTTTTAGATCAACAAGTTATGGTGATGATACTGATAGAGCTCTAAAAAAATCAGATGGTAGTTGGACATACTTTGCAACTGATATGGCTTATCATTTAGATAAAATAAAAAGAACTAATGGAAACTTAATTAATGTACTTGGCGCAGATCATACTGGTTATATTTCAAGAATAAATGCTGCCGTTAGAGCGCTTTCTAATGAAAAGAGTTCCATAGATACTAAAGTTTGTGCTTTGGTAAATCTTTTAGAAGATGGTAAGCCAATAAAAATGAGCAAAAGAGCTGGCAATTTTGTAACACTTTCTGAGATTATTGAAGCAGTTGGAAAAGATGTAATTAGATTTATAATGTTAACAAGACGTAATGATCAAACTTTAGATTTCGACTTTAAAAAAGTTACAGAAAAATCAAAGGAAAATCCTGTCTTTTATGTTCAATACGCCCATGCAAGGTGTAATTCTATATTTAAATCTGCTAAAGTTTTAGAAGAAGATGTGTTGCCAGAAAATTTAAACTTGCTTACAAATGAAAATGAAATTGCGCTTATAAAGTTTATTACTTTATGGCCTAGAGTTCTAGAGTTGGCAGCGAGAAATCATGAGCCGCATAGAATTTGTTATTATTTAATTGAATTAGCAAGTAATTTTCATAGCCTTTGGAGCAAAGGAAAGGACGATAATAATATTAAGTTTGTTCTAGAGGGCAATCATGTCTTAACAAATTCCAGACTATCTTTAGTTAAAGCAGTAGCATTAACCTTAAGAAAAGGATTAACTCTTCTCTCAATAGAACCTATTTTTGAAATGTAACCTATATGATTAATTATTTAAAATTATCAGCATATTTTTTTTTAGGAGTGGGTATCTTATTTTCTTTAGGAATTTTTGCTTTAAAAATTTTCTTTTATGATAACCATAATGATAGTTTAATAATACTAGGACCTGATAATGCTGATGTTATTTTAAAGCCAAGTGACCCTAAGGGATTAAAAGTTCCTAATTTAGATGTTGAAATTTTAAATAATAAAAAAGCTTTAATTGAAAATGAAAAGTTGAGACCTCTTCCAGTTAAACCAGAATTACTGCCAATTGAAGTTATTGAAAGTAACAAAACAAAGAAGAATTTTAATAAACAGGATTTAAAGAATAATATTTTAACTAAAATAGAACCAAAAATTAAACCAATCAAAATTGATAAAACTAAAAAAAAATCAGGTCTTTATAGAGTTCAATTTGGTTCTTTTAAAAATTTAGATAAAGCACGAATTGCAATAAAATCTATGAATAAACAACATAAAATCTTATTATCTAACGTGACGTTAGAAATTTATACTTTTAAAAATACTAAAAATTTTTTATTTCATAGAGTTTGGACTTCACCTTTGATTAAGAAAGACGGTCTTGATTTATGTGAGAAATTTAAATTAAAAAATATAGTTTGTATTTTACAGCCAAATAAATGAGAGTTTTTAATGTCTAACTTGGTAAATAAACAATCAGATGTATTAAGTTTAACATTAGACGGTTTTCAAGGACCAATTGATTTACTTTTGAGCTTAGCAAGAGACCATAAGATAGATTTGTCTAAGTTGTCTATATTGCCCCTAGCTGAACAATATCTTGAGTTTTTAGATTATGCTATTAAGAAAGATATAGATGTCGCAGCAGAATACTTAGTTATGGGAGCTTGGCTTGCTTTTTTAAAATCTAAAATTCTTTTACCAGTTAATACCGATGACGATATAAATAATGCACAAGAAATGTCAGAGCTTCTTGCACTTCAATTAAAAAGATTAGAAGCCATTCAAAAAGTATCCAAACTACTATTTAAGAAACATCAACTAGGGCTTCATTTTTTTAAAAGAGGGGTCTCTGAGGTTTTTAAACCTAATCAAAAAGTGCTTTATGATTTGAGCTTATTTGATTTAATTAAATCCTATGGCCAAATTATATCAAAAGATAAAAATCAATCAGTTACAATAGCAAGGTCAAGACTATACGCAGTAGAAGAAGCCGTAAAAAATTTGAGAAGTTTGATTAATAAATCTACTGGCTGGAAAAATCTTTTTGAGTATTTACCACAAAATATTAGAGATAATCTTGAAAATAGATCTGCTACGGCGTCTTATTTTGTAGCTTCTTTAGAGCTTGCAAAAGAAGGAGCTTTATCTTTAAGACAAGAAAGTTTTAAAGATGAAATTTATTTAATTTCTAAAACTAATATGTAGACATTATGTGTAAGTATTAGATATACAATGCATGTATGGAGTAATAATGACAGATTTAAATGAAAACAATATAGATTTTAATTTTAATCTTAAAATTGTGGAAGCATTAATTTTTGCTTCACCTGAACCTGTTTCATTTAATGAATTAAAAAAAACTATTCCAGACATTGATATTTTAGAAGCAATACTGGAATCTTTGGAAAAAAAATATTCATCAGGCGGATTTAATTTATATAAAATTAATAATAGCTACGCCTTTAGGACATCTCCAGAAGTATCAGAATTTTTAAATGTTGAAACAATAATACCTAGACCATTATCAAGAGCTGCTTCTGAAACTTTAGCAATTATTGCTTATCATCAACCTGTAACTCGAGCAGAAATAGAAAACATTAGAGGTGTTTCTTTTAGCAGAGGAACTTTAGACGCCTTGTTGGAATTAAATTGGATAAAACCAGGTCAAAGAAAGTCAACTCCAGGCAATCCATTAACTTGGAGAACATCTGATACTTTTTTAGATCATTTTGGTTTAAAAAATATATCAGATCTCCCTGGTATTGACGATTTAAAAAGTTCTGGCCTTTTGGAAAAAGATAATATTATTTTTAAAGATGATCCTGCTAAATAATTTTTTAAAACTGTTATTAGATTGGTTTTACTTTGCTTGAATTTATAAAAATATCTCACTCGTATGATAAAAATTATATTCTTAATGATTTCTCTATGAGACTAAATGATGGTGAAGTTGTTTCTCTGTTAGGACCATCTGGTTGTGGTAAAACTACTTTATTAAAATTAGCAAGTGGAATTGAGAAACTTCAAAAAGGTGAAATTAAGTTAAATGATAAAATAATTTCTTCTTCAAACACTCATCTTAGTCCAGACAAACGAAAAGTTGGTTATGTTTTTCAAGATTGTGCATTATTTCCACATCTAACTATTTTACAGAACATTTTTTTTGGAATGAATAGTAAAGAAATAAGTGCTCAAACAAATAAAATTCAAAATTTAATGAATGAAATTAATATTTCTAGACTGTCTGATAGTTTTCCTCACGAATTATCAGGTGGACAGCAACAACAAGTAGCGCTTGTAAGGGCAATTGCATCCGATCCAAAAATTATTTTACTAGATGAACCATACTCTAATTTAGATTCAAGATTAAAAGAAAAAATTAGAGACCAAATGCTACATATTTTAAGAGAACATAACATATCTGCCTTACTTGTCACACATGATCCTGAAGAAGCTATGTTTATGTCTGACAAAATTGGCGTTTTAAATAACGGTGTTGTTGAACAATTTGGTAGCCCTATTGATTTATATTTACGTCCTAAATCAGCTTTTATTGCAGAGTTTTTTGGTGAAATTAATTTATTTGAAGGATCTGTGGATGGTGGCTTGGTAAATACTGTTTTAGGGACTTTTAAATGTTCTAAAAAACTTAATAAAAATAAAGTTACAATTGTAATTAGAAATGAGGCTATTAAATTATATGCCGTAAATAAAGCTATGTCTGAAATAGTAAATGAGAATGGTTTTATTGTGTCACCATACTTTGGTTATGTAATGGAGGCTAGATTGTTAGCAGGCTCTACTTTAATTCACCTGTCTTTAAAGGTAAATCAAACTAATTATCATATTCATGCAAGAATTCCAGGATTAAATTTTTTTCATATTAATGAAAAAGTTAAAGTCTTGACTGACCCAAATCAAATTTTTGTTTTTAAAAAATAATTTATGTCTTTTTAAGAAATAAATGTTACATATGTTAATATATTGTTTTTAGGAATATAATTTCGGGAGAAGATAAAATGGGTGCTTTTAGTATTTGGCATTGGGTTATCGTTTTAATCGTGGTGCTTATCCTTTTTGGTGGTAAGGGAAAGCTTTCAAGTATAATGGGTGACTTTGGTAAAGGTTTAAAAAACTTTAAAGATCAAGTTAAATCTAATAAGGAAGTTGAAGAGGAAGTCGTTGAGATAATTCCAGAAAAACCAAAAAAGAAAGTTGTTAAAAAAAAGGTTGTTAAAAAAACTACAAAAAAGAAAACATAATTCTTAGAGAGTTTTTAAATGCTAGATATTGGTTTTCCAGAATTTTTACTTATCTCTTTTGTCTTATTGATAGTAGTTGGTCCCAAAGATTTACCTAAGGTTTTACGTTCTATAAAATCTTTTATTACAAAAATTAAATCAATGGCTTCTCAGTTTCATTCAGGAATAGATGATTTAGCAAATGAATCTGAAATATCCAACTTAAGAAGTGAGATTTCAAAAATAGAAAATAGTTCAACTTATAATTCTGAAATAGACGAAATTAAAGGTGTTGAAAATGAATTAAATATGAAATCTTTGAAGAAAGATTTAAATGAAATCAATGACTTAAGTTCTAATAAAATAAAAAAAAATAAATAATACTTGATATTCGAGAATATAATGGCAAAGACAAAAAAGTCAGAACAAAATATGACGTTACTCGATCATCTTATAGAATTAAGAAATAGACTTTTAATCTCATTTTGCGCGTTTATTTTTTTATTTTTTTTATGTTTTATTAAATTTACTTCAAATAATCAAAACCTGGCTGATATTGTATATAACTTTTTACAAGCGCCATTAGCTTCTCAGATATCAGAAAATGGTGGAAGAATGATTTATACTGCATTGCACGAAGGTTTTTTTACTCAAGTTAAAGTGGCTTTTTTTATATCACTTTGTGTTTCTTTACCAATTTTTTTAATTCAAATATGGCGTTTTGTAGCACCAGGACTATATCAAAATGAAAAAAAAGCTTTTCTACCTTTTTTATTAGCTACACCAGTTCTTTTTGTAGCAGGTGCCGCCATGGTTTATTATATTGTAATTCCTTTAGCTTGGGACTTTTTTTTATCATTTCAAGTTAACGGTGTAGATGGTTCTCTTCCAATTGAGCTTGAGCCACGAATATCAGAATACTTATCCTTAGTGATGAAATTGATTTTTGCGTTTGGTCTTTGTTTTGAGTTACCTGTTATATTATTATTACTTGTTAAAACTGGTATTATAACGCCTGATGATTTAGCAAATAAAAGAAAATATGCTATTTTAATTGCCTTTGTTATTGCAGCGATCTTAACTCCCCCAGATGTAATTTCACAAATATTATTAGCGCTTCCAATTATTGTTTTATATGAAATTTCAATTATATTTTCTAAGTTCTTAAATAAGAGTTAATTTTTTTAAACGAGTTTTTTTATGCATGATATAAAATTTATCAGAAACAAGCCAAATGAATTTCAGTTGTTAATGGAAAAGAGGGGATTAAAAATTGATCTACCTGAAATACTAGAACTTGATAGGCAAATCAGAAATTACCAAACTAGTATTCAAGAAATACAAGAAAAAAGGAATAATACGTCTAAAGATATTGGAAAGTTAATTTCTCAAGGTAAAGATGTAGCCGAATTGCAGTCACAAGTGTCTCTTTACAAATCTGATCTCACAAAATTAGATGAGAAAATTAAAACATTATCAAATAAACTACATTCTTTACTTATTACATTTCCTAATTATTTAGAAGCTGATGTTCCTTTAGGAAAAGACGAAAGTCATAATGAATTGATTAAAGAATGGGGTAAAATTCCTCAATTTGAATATCATCCATTAGATCATGTTGACCTTGGGGAACAGTTAAACGGACTTGATTTTAAAACAGGGGTTAAAATTTCTGGATCTAGATTTGTATTATTACGAGGTCATTTAGCTTTGCTTGAACGGGCTTTATCTTCTTTCATGATTGATACTCATTTAAATAATTTAAATTTTGAAGAAATTTCTCCTCCCTATATTGTAAGAGAAGATGCTTTATATGGCACAGGACAACTTCCAAAGTTTTCAGATGATTTATTTAACACTATTGATAACAGGTGGTTAATACCAACATCAGAAGTTCCATTAACAAACATAGTCAGTAATGAAATAATTGATAAAAAAACATTACCTTTAAGATTTGTTGCTAACACACCTTGTTTTAGATCTGAGGCAGGTGCTGCTGGAAGTGATACAAGAGGAATGATAAGACAGCATCAATTTTCTAAAGTTGAGATGGTTTTTATTACGGAGCCTGAAAATTCGAATGAAGAATTAAATGTTTTAGTTTCTTGTGCAGAATCTATACTAAAAAAATTACAATTACCTTATAGAGTTATGAAATTATGTTCAGGTGATGTTGGGTTTTCTGCAAAAAAAACATTTGATTTAGAAGTGTGGTTACCGGGTCAAAATAATGGAAAGGGTGCTTATAGAGAAATCTCATCTTGTTCTAATTGTGGAGATTTTCAAGCAAGAAGAATGAATGCAAAATTTAAAGATAAAGAAACAAATAAAATTGAATTTTTGCATACTCTTAATGGTTCTGGTTTAGCAATAGGTAGAACTATGATTGCTGTATTAGAAAATTATCAACAAGAAGATGGATCAATTTTAATACCTGAAGTTTTAATACCTTATATGAAAGGCATTACTAAAATTCAAAATCCAAATATGAAATAAATGGAAAATTTTATAAATAAAATTTTAATAACTAATGACGATGGCTTTGACGCTGTTGGTCTTCAAGTATTAAAAAGTATTGCTTATGAGTTTTGTGATACTGTTTATGTAGTGTCTCCCAAGCATAATCAATCTGCAAAATCCAGATCTATAACCCTCATGGATAAGATAAGTTTTGAGCACAAAAATCTATACGAATGGATAGTTGATGGAACTCCAACAGATTGTGTTATTTTTGCATTAAATCATATAATGAATACTAGTAAACCTGATCTTATTTTAAGTGGAATTAACGCTGGAAGTAACATTGGTGATGAAGTTTCTTATTCTGGTACTGTAGCGGCTGCTATGGAGGGTGCTTTAAGGGGTATAAATTCTATTGCATTAAGTCAACTCGGAGGAGACCATAAAAGTAATTCATATTTATGTTCAAAGAATTATAGTGTCGAAATTATTAAAAATATTTTAAAGCTTAAAATTAAGGCTCCATTGTATTTTAATGTTAATTTTCCATTGAATATATCTGAATCTGATAACAGTAACTTCTTATATACAAAATTAGCATCTCAAAAAAAATCTGATGAAATTTTTGTTAACAATACAGATACCTCATATAAAATTGGAAGAATGTTAAACTCTTATCAAACCACACAAGAAACTGATATGGATGCTTTAAGCAAAAACAAAATTTCTTTAACACCTTTAACATTAGATCTAACTAATATTTCTTTATTTAATCAATTAAATAAAAGATAAATAAAATGCTATATGAGACTTCAATTCAAAAAGCTAATTTAATAATGACATTAAGATCTATGGGCATTACTTCGGATAGAGTTCTTTCTGCAATAGAGTATATTCCAAGAGAAATATTCTTACCTTCAAATTTTCATTCTTATGCTTATCAAAATAACCCTTTACCAATCGGATTTGATCAAACCATTAGTCAGCCTTTTATAGTAGCAACAATGACAGAGGCACTGGCGCTTCAGGGCAATGAAATAGTATTAGAAATAGGAACTGGCTCAGGATATCAGGCGTCTATATTATCACTTATGACTAGAAGGGTATATTCAATTGAGAGATTGAAACCATTATTAGTCAATGCACAAGCTTGTTTTAAAAAACTAAAATTGACAAATATTATTTCTGAAGAGGGTGATGGTTTTTTAGGTTGGCCAAAATTAGCTCCTTTTGATCATATTATTATAACGTGTGCAATTAAAGAATTAGATGGAAGATTGTTAAATCAAATTAGATATAATGGTATTTGTATAGCTCCAGTAGGTGATTTAAATTCAGGGCAGAGACTTAAAAAAATTACAGTCAAAAAGAATAGATCTGATGATATATGGGAGGATCTAGGTCCAGTGAGTTTTGTTCCGCTAATTAGTGATAAGGATTGAATTTTTTAAGTAAGTTGTTAAAATTCAAATTTTAAAAGGTTTTTTATTTTGTTTAAGTTTATTTTACTTTTTTTGTTCCTGACTAGTTGTAAAACTGCAGAGTTAATTGAAAATGTTAAAGGTGATTTTGCTCCAGAAAAAAAAGCTACAATATTTAATAAATCTAATGTTTTAAAAGATAACATTCCAACAAATGGAATGATATTCGTTAAAAAGAATGAAACAATATTCTCGATTGCAAACGAATATAAAGTCATTCCTAAAGATATTATTGAAGATAATAATTTGATTAAACCTTACTCTTTAAAAGAAAATCAAATTCTATTTTTGAGAAACAAGAACATTTACATTATCAAGCAAGGAGACACACTTGATAAAATCTCTTTGAGATTTGCAGTAAACAAATTAGACGTAATAAGTCTTAACAAGTTAAAACAAAATCATATATTAAAAGTTGGGAATAAAATTTTAATTCCAGTTAAAAGGAATTATTCCCTAATAGATCAAATTATAGATAAAAAAATTTATAACGTTAAACCAAGTAAAAAAAATTATAAAACTAATGAAGCAAAAAAAATTAAAAATGCTCCAAATTTTATATGGCCTGCTAAAGGTAAAATCATTAAAGGCTATGGCAGCTTTGGCAAAGGTCAACATAACGATGGTATAGATATAAAATTAAATAATAATTCACCTATATATTCCTCTCACGGTGGAAAAATAGCTTTTGTTGGTTCTCAAATAAAAAAATTTGGAAATCTTATTCTTATAAAACATGATGACGGTTGGTTAACAGCTTATTCAAACATTGCTAAATATAATGTTAAACAAGGCCAGTCAGTGAAAAAAAAACAAGTTATAGGTTACAGTTCTTTAAGTGAAGATGTTTTGCATTTCCAGATTAGATATAAAAGAAACCCTGTTAATCCCAACAGTTATATAGATTAATTAATCTTTACTTTTTGTTTGCTTGCTATGTCTTGAATAAATTGCCAAGCTACTCGACCAGATCGGGCGCCTCTTGTTATGGACCATTCTAATGCCTGAGACCTTAAAATATTTTGCTCAAGGCTAATCTTGAATTCTTTACAATAGGCGAAAACAATTTCTAAATAAACATCTTGAGACATGTTATGAAACCCTATCCAAAGTCCAAATCTATCAGATAATGAAACTTTTTCCTCTACTGATTCAGATGGATTAATTGCAGTTGATTGCTCATTTTCCATCATATCTCTAGGCATTAAATGTCTTCTGTTAGATGTTGCATAAAATATAACATTATTAGGTTTTCCTTCAATTCCACCATCTAAGGCAGCCTTAAGACTTTTGTATGTATTTTCGCCGGCATCAAAAGATAAATCATCGCATAATAAAATAAATTTATATTTTTTATAGTTTGATAAAAGTGACAATAGTTCGGGTAATTCTGCAATATCTTCACGGTGAATTTCTACTAATTTCAGCTGTTCAGATTTTGTTTTTAATATAACTTCTGCATGTACTGCTTTAACTAATGATGATTTACCTGTCCCCCTGGCTCCCCATAATAAAGCATTGTTGGCAGACAAGTCATTGGCAAAGCTAATTGTATTATCCAACAATGTTTGCTTTTGTGAGGCTATACCTTGGAGAAGTTCAATTGGTATTCTATTAATTTCTAGGATTGGTCTAACTAAACCTGATTTAGATTCATAAACAAAACCTTCACTTTTATCTAAGTTATTAATTTTCTTTTCTGCAGGAGCCATTCTGTCTAAGGCATTTGCAATTCGTTCTAATAAATGTTTCGAATTATCATCAATCATTTTTGAATTAACCTAAGTAAATCATAAAAATAGCAATATATATATATTTTAAATTTTATCTATGGTGTTTATGTTTTTTTTTTTATATAAGATATTATTAATTTTACTTTCTAGGAGTTACTCATGATTTCAAGTGCATTTGCTCAATCCGCAGCAGGAGGAGCCGGAGGGTTTTCTCTGCAAGGTCTTCTTCCTTTCGTTCTCATTTTCATTATATTCTATTTTTTACTTATTAGACCTCAACAAAAAAGAGTTAAGCAACACAAATTAATGGTTGAAAACTTAAAAAGAGGCAATAAAGTTTTAACAGCTGGGGGTATTTTGGGCGTTATTTCAAAGGCCAATGAAGGTTCTGAAACTGTAAGTGTAGAAATATCTAAAGATGTTATAGTTGATGTTGCGAGACAAATGATTTCAGAAGTAAGAGGTGAAGAAAAATTAAAGTCTGCTCCTGAGAAGCCTAAAACTAAATCTAAAGTCAAAAAATAATATATATGTCCTAAAAATCCGTGTGAATTCTATCTATATTGAGTAATAATGAAAAATTTATCTAAAATAAGAGCTGCATTTCTGCTTTTTTTAGTTTTCTTAGGTATAGCTTATGCAATACCCAATTTTTTAAATAGCTCAGTAAAAAACACCTCTTCTAGTTTCTTGCCAGGTAAATCCATTAACCTTGGATTAGATTTAAAAGGTGGATCATATCTGTTACTTAAAGCAGATATGGACATAGTTTTTTCAGAAAAATTAGAAACATTACTATCAGATATTAGATCAGCTTTAAGAAAATCTAAAATTGGATATAAAAAATTAAGTGTTAAGGATAAAAAGATTTCTTTTCAAAAAAGAGGTTCAATTCTAAATGATAAAATTAAGTCAACAATATTAAATATAGATGAAAACTTAATTGTAAAAATTAATGACAGCACTTTTTTTATTGAATTTTCAGATATTAATAAGAAAAAAATCATTAAATCAACAATGGCTCAAGCTATTGAGATAGTTAGAAGAAGAATTGACGAAACAGGTACTAACGAACCAAGTATACAACAACAAGGAATTGATCGGATTATAGTTCAATTACCTGGACTTGATGACCCAAGCCGTATTAAAAAATTACTAGGCAAAACTGCAAAATTAAATTTTCAATTAGCTCATCCTTCTATCTCTTCAGAGGATATTAATAGAAATTCAAAAGCACCACCTGGTTATACAATACTTGAAGATGACAAAGATTCTGATCTTTTTTACATGATAAATAAAAGGGTAATGGTCTCAGGCGAGATGTTAAAGGATGCAAATCCAACATTTGATAGAAATAATAGTCCATCAGTATCTTTTCAATTGTCTGCTCTTGGAGGTAAGAAATTCGGAAGGGTAACTGGCAAGCATATTGGAAGAGCTTTTGCTATAGTTCTAGATGGTAAGGTTGTTAGCGCACCAGTTATTCAATCACAAATCTTCTCAAGTGGACAAATTACTGGTAATTTTTCTACGCAAGAAACAAATGATTTAGCATTGGTTTTAAGATCCGGTGCTTTACCTGCTCCAATGATTATTTTAGAAGAACGCTCAGTTGGACCTGGTCTAGGAGCAGATTCAATTCAATCTGGTAAAATAGCCAGTATTGTAGGTTTGATTGCCGTGATGATATTTATGCTTATAACATATGGTATCTTTGGTTTGTTAGCTAATATTGCTTTAATGTGTAATATTATCTTTATAATTGCATTGTTAAGTTTAATTCAAGCCACATTAACTTTACCAGGAATTGCAGGCATTGTTTTAACGATGGGTATGGCTGTTGATGCTAACGTATTAATTTTTGAAAGAATTAAAGAAGAATATAATGTAGGTAGAAATGTTTCTGACGCTGTTGAAGCTGGTTTTCAAAGAGCTATTTCAACTATAATCGACGCTAATTTAACAACTTTATTTGCAGCTCTTGCATTGTTTTCGTTTGGCAGCGGTCCTATAAAGGGCTTTTCGGTTACTTTAATGATAGGCATAGCTACTTCAATGTTTACTGCAATAATTATAACTAAATATCTTGTTTTATTTTATACAAAGAAAAAAGATATTAATAAAATTAAATTTTAAGGTAGCACCTATGAAATTATTAAGATTGGTACCATCAAATACAAATTTGGATTTTTTAAAGTTAAGAAATTATGCTTTTATTTTCTCTACTATTATTATTCTAGGTACTCTTTTAAGCTTGTTTGTTAATAGCTTAAATTATGGAATTGATTTCAAAGGTGGAATTTTATTAGAGTTAAGAAGTAAAAATATTAATTCATCGAATATTGATGACCTGAGGAGTAAAATATCTACATTAGAGGCTGGTGAAGTTTCTATACAAAATTTTGGTAAAGATGTTGATTTTTTAGTTAGAATTCAAAAACAAGAAGGTGACGAAAAACAACAAATAGCAATGATTGAAAAAGTCAAATCAATTACAAATAAAGATTATGAAATTAGAAGGTCAGAATTTGTTGGTCCTGTAGTTGGTGACGAATTAAAAACAGCTGGTATGTTGGCTGTTGGTTTAGCCTTAATATCAATTATGGTTTATATTTGGTTTCGATTTGAGTGGCAATTTTCAATAGCCGCAATAATAGCTTTAACTCATGATGTAGTTACTACTGTTGGGCTTTTTTCTATTCTTCAATTAGAATTTAACCTTGCTACAATAGCTGCTATTTTAACTACAGCTGGTTATTCTATTAACGATACAGTTGTGATTTTTGATCGCGTCAGAGAGAATTTAAGACGTTATAAATCAAAGGATCATTACTTTATTTATAATAAATCTATTAATGAAACTTTATCTAGGACTGTTATAACTTCTGTTACAACATTAGTTGCATTGTTTATTATTTTCTTTTTTGGTGGAGCCGTTCTATCTGATTTTTCTTTAGCAATGATTTGGGGTGTATTAATTGGAACTTTTTCCTCAATATTTGTAGCTGTAGCTATATTGACTTTTTTTAATATAGACAAAGGAGAAAAAATTCAGGATGAAAAGAATGTACCTGAATATGAAAGAAATAATTAATTTTTTATCTTATTAATCCACTCTTTAAAGGCATTAAGGGATTCTGCTGCTTGAATTCTTTTTTTATCTCTTCCTTTTAAATACTTTCTTTTTTTCCCATCTACATTCTCATTATTGTTTACATCAGGCATTAGACCAAAATTAATATTCATAGGTTGAAAGGTCTCAGGGTTAGCGTTTAAAGTTATGTGCTTCAATAACGCTCCATGAGTAGTATTTTCTGGAGGTAATTCAAAGTTAGTGTTGTTAAAATCATTAACTGCTATTAAACCTGACATCAAACCAATTGCAGATGATTCAACGTATCCTTCTACTCCGGTTATTTGCCCAGAAAAAATGATGTTTGGGCAACTCTTTAAACGTAAGAAAGAATCTAGAATTTTAGGAGATTTAATAAATGTGTTTCTATGAAGTCCACCTAACCGGGCATATTCTGACTTTTCTAAACCTGGTATTGTTCTAAAAACATCTTTTTGAGAACCATGTTTCATTTTAGTTTGAAAGCCTACTATATTATATAAAGAACCTGATTTATTATCTTGTCTAAGTTGAACTATTGCATACGGTTCTTCATCTTTATGTGGGTTAGTTAATCCTATAGGCTTCATGGGCCCAAATCTTAATGTTTCATCTCCTCTTCTGACAATTTCTTCAATTGGCATACAGCCTTCAAAAAAAGGTGTTTTTTCAAACTCTTTAAATTCCATTTTCGGAGCATCTTTTATAGCATTAACAAATTGATAATATTGTTCTTTTGATAAAGGGCAGTTTATATAATCATCTCCTTCACCTTTATCATATCGTGATTGTTTCCATGCAATGCTCATGTCTATACTTTCTTTATAAACAATTGGTGCTATAGCATCATAGAAAGCTAGAGAATTTTCTTGTGTTTTAATTTTTATATTTTTTGCTAGTTCTTTAGATGTAAGTGGTCCTGTTGCTACAATAACTATTTCATCATTAAATTCGTCTAAGTTTTTAATTTCTTTGTTGATAACATTGATTTCTTTAATGTTTGAGATAGTTTTATGAATTTTTTTTGCAAAATTATCTCTATCAACAGCTAATGCTGACCCAGCGGGAACTTTGTTTAAGTCGGCAGTTTTCATTATAAGAGAGTCTGCTATCCTCAATTCTTCGTGAAGAACCCCAACGGCATTGAACTCTTTATCATCTGATCTAAAAGAATTAGAGCATACTAATTCTGCCAAAAAATCTGTCTTGTGAGCTTCCGTTTTGACCTTAGGTCTCATCTCATAGAGATTTATTGGTATTCCATACTTTGAAATCTGGAAGGCTGCCTCGCATCCGGCTAATCCTCCACCTATAATGTTAATTTTTTTGAATGTTTGCATATTATTTTGAACTATTTAATAGCTTTTTTAAAAAAATTCCAGTGTGACTTTCTTTTACTTTTGAAACTTCTTCTGGCGTTCCTTTAGCAACAATATATCCGCCTTTATCTCCCCCCTCAGGACCTAAGTCAATTACATGGTCAGCTGTTTTAATAACGTCTAAATTATGTTCTATTACAATCATTGTATTGCCATTATCAACGAGCTCTTGCATAACTTCTAATAATTTTTTTATATCATGAAAATGAAGGCCTGTAGTTGGTTCGTCCAAAATATAAATAGTTCTGCCAGTTCCTTTCCTAGAAAGCTCTTTTGCCAGTTTTATTCTTTGAGCTTCTCCGCCTGATAGTGTAGTAGAACGTTGTCCAATTTTAATGTAACCAAGGCCAACTCTTTCTAAAGTCTCTAATTTTTCATGAATTAAAGGTACAGCCTTAAAAAGTTCGGTCCCTTCAGACACTGTCATATCAAGAACATCAGATATAGATTTATCTCGCCATTTAACTTCTAAAGTTTCTCTGTTATATCTTTTGCCTTTACATTGGTCACATTGTACATAAACATCAGGCAAAAAATGCATTTCAATTTTGATTACGCCATCGCCTTGACAAACTTCACACCTTCCTCCTTTGACATTAAAAGAAAATCTACCTGGTAAGTATCCTCTCGCCTTAGCTTCTGGCAATCCAGCAAACCAATCTCTTATATGATTAAAAGCACCTGTATATGTAGCGGGATTTGATCTTGGTGTCCGTCCTATAGGTGATTGATCAATATCAATAATTTTATCAATTTGAGATATCCCACTTATAGACTTATAGGGTGAGGGTATTGAACTGTTACCATTTAATATTTTAGATAAACTTCTTTGCAGTGTTTGTATAACTAGAGTTGACTTACCACCTCCAGAAACTCCAGTTACGCATGTTAATATTCCAAGAGGAAAATCTACATCAATGTCTTGAAGATTATTACCAGAAGCGCCTCTTAAAGTTATATTTTTATTTGGATTTATCTTCCTTCGAGATTTTGGAATTGCTATGCTTTTAATGCCTGATAAATAATTTCCCGTAATACTATTTTTATTTTCTTTAACTTCTTTAGGTGTTCCTTGAGCTATTATTTTTCCGCCATTAATCCCAGCTCCTGGTCCAATATCTATTACATGATCAGCAATTAAAATAGCTTCCTCATCATGTTCTACTACAATAACTGTGTTACCTAAATCTCTTAGTTTTTGAAGGGTGTGTAATAATCGTTCATTATCTCTTTGATGCAGTCCAATACTTGGTTCGTCAAGCACATAAAGTACACCAGAAAGTCCTGATCCTATTTGGCTAGCTAATCTAATTCTTTGACTTTCACCACCTGATAAAGTGCCACTATTTCTAGAAATTGATAAATATGACAAGCCAACGCTTGTTAAAAACCCTAACCTATCATTTATTTCTTTTAAAACTTGTTTTGAGATAGCCAGTTCTTGTTCGTTTAACACTTGGTTTAAACTTAAAAACCAATCTCTAGCTTCTTCTATTGTTAGACGCGATACATCAGCGATGTCATGTTCATTGATTTTGACGCATAGAGTTTCTAACTTTAATCTTTTGCCATTACATTTTTCACAGTCTTTATCAGATTGGTATCTTCCAAGTTCTTCTTTAACCCATTTACTTTCACTTTCTTTTAATCTTCTGATTAAATTTGGAATTATACCTTCAAAAGCTTTATTTGATTTGAAAACTCTAGTTCCATCATTATAGATTATTTCAATTTTATCATCTCCAGAACCATATAAAATTTTTTGTTTTGTTTCTTCTGGAATGTCTGAAAATTTATCATCAATGTTAAATTTATAATGTCTACCAAGGGATTCTAATGTTTGAATATAAAGTTTACTTGTATTCACTGACCAAGGGGCAATGGCTCCGTCTCTGAAAGTAATATTTTGATCAGGTACCACAAGATCTAAGTCAAATGCTACAGCATTACCTAATCCATCACATTTATCACATGCACCTGCTGGGTTATTAAATGAAAATATTCTAGGTTCAATTTCATCTATGGTAAAGCCACTTTCAGGACAAGAAAAGTTAGATGAAAAAACTTCTTTATCATTGCTGTCTACATCTAAAGTATAAAGTAGCCCATCTGATAGTTGTAGGGTAATTTCAATTGAGTCAGCTAACCTTTGAAGTAAGTCTTTGTTATCTTCCTCAGTAGATTTTTTTATAACTAATCTATCTACAACTACCTCGATATAATGTTTTTTATATCTATCAAGAACAGGTATGTCTTCAATATCATAAAACTCATCATTAATTCTAAGCCTTTGAAATCCTTTTTTTCTTAATTCAATAAATTCTTTTCTATATTCTCCTTTACGACCTCTAACAATTGGTGCAAGAAGATATATTTTACTATCATTTTCTTTTTTAAAGATTTTATCAACCATTTGGCTTACCGTTTGACTTTCTATTGGTAACCCAGTTGCGGGAGAGTAAGGCACGCCAATTCTTGCCCATAATAATCTCATGTAATCATATATTTCTGTTACAGTACCAACTGTTGATCTTGGGTTCTTGTTTGTAGATTTTTGTTCGATTGAAATAGCAGGGGATAATCCTTCTATTGATTCCACATCAGGTTTTTGCATCATTTGAAGAAATTGTCTTGCATAAGCTGAAAGAGACTCAACATAACGTCTTTGTCCTTCTGCATATATTGTATCAAAAGCAAGTGAACTCTTACCTGACCCTGATACACCAGTCATGACTATTAACTGATCTTTTGGAATGTCAATATCAACATTTTTTAGATTGTGCTCATTAGCACCACGTACCTTAAGAAATTGTTTCATTTGAACTGTTTTGGACATTAAATACTTTAACCCTTGTATAACATAAACTAACCTTCCATTTAGTTAGCTCTGAACACTTAAAAGTCAACTAAAAAGATTAAATTTATGTTTTTTTTAATGTTATACTGTTCTATAGTAATATTAGATTTTATGGAGTGTTTTTTATGAGTGGAAGTGTAAATAAGGTAACGTTAGTCGGAAACTTAGGCCGAGATCCAGAAGTTAGAGCCATGCAAAATGGTGATAAAATAGTTCAGTTGAGTGTTGCTACATCTGATAGGTGGAAAGATAAAAACACTGGTGAGCAGAGAGAAAGGGCTGAATGGCATAGAGTAGTTATTTTCAATGATGCCTTAGGCAGAATTGCAGAGCAATATCTAAAAAAAGGAAGCACTGTATATCTTGAAGGTCAACTTCAAACTAGAAAATGGACAGACCAACAATCAGGCCAAGAAAAATATACAACAGAAGTTGTTTTGCAAAGATATAGAGGTGAGCTTACTCTATTAGGTTCAAGGCCAGATAGTTCTATTAATAATGACAATAATAACACACAAATTGATCAATCAGGCTTTCAAGGGTCAAATGATGCTCCGGCATCTAATATTGCGTCTGACTTAGATGATGAAATACCATTCTAACTTAATATACAAGTTACATTAATTAATAGATATTGTTATAGTTTAAAATAAAAGTTACAATATATTGTATTAAAATTAAATTTATTAGGAGTTTTTTGTGTCTGATGAAGATAATAAATCTTTAAATCAATCATTGATATCTATTACAGATGAAATGAAAAAATCCTATTTAGATTACGCTATGAGCGTAATTGTATCTCGTGCTCTACCAGACGTAAGAGATGGTCTTAAACCTGTGCATAGAAGAATACTATATGCAATGATTGAGGGAGGGTATGATTGGTCTAAAGCATATAGAAAATCTGCACGTGTTGTTGGTGATGTTATGGGTAATTATCATCCTCATGGTGATACTGCGATATATGATTCAATGGTAAGAATGGCCCAAGATTTTTCTATGAGATTAATGCTGGTTGACGGTCAAGGAAATTTTGGATCAGTAGATGGTGATCCTCCTGCCGCTATGAGATATACCGAGTCTCGGCTTGCTAGATCATCAGAGAATTTATTGAGAGATATTGATAAAGATACTGTTGATTTTATACCTAATTATGACGAATCTCAATCTGAACCATCTGTCCTTCCGGCAGAATTTCCTAATATGCTTGTCAATGGAGCTGGCGGAATTGCAGTTGGAATGGCGACAAATATTCCTCCTCATAATCCTGGTGAAGTGATAAGGGCATGTAAGGCACTTATAGATAACCCTGATTTAAGTTTAGATGAATTAATGGAAATTATACCTGGGCCGGATTTTCCCACTGCAGCTTTGATAATGGGAAGATCAGGCATTAAAGAAGCCTTCAAGACTGGAAGAGGCAGTGTTATAATGCGATCAAGAGCAGAAATTATCCTCACTGGTAAGAATGCTGATAGAGAAGTAATTATAATTACAGAAATTCCTTTTCAAGTTAATAAAGCTTTGGTTTTAGAGAAAATTGGCGAATTAGTAAGAGATAAAACTATTGAAGGAATATCTGATTTAAGAGATGAATCCGACAGAAATGGAATGAGGATTGTAGTTGAAATCAAAAGAGACTCACAGGGCGATGTAGTTCTTAATCAATTATGGAGACATACTAGATTACAAACTAGTTTTCCTGTAAATATGCTTGCCTTAGATCACGGTAAACCGAAACAGATGGGCTTGCTAGAAATACTTAATGCATTTATTAATTTTAGATTTGAGGTTGTAACAAGAAGAACTAAATTTCTTTTAAATAAAGCCCGCAATAGAGCTCACATTTTAGCTGGATTAATGGTCGCTATTACAAGTATAGATGAAATTATAGAGCTAATTAAAACTTCATCTGACCCTGAAAATGCTAGAAATTTATTATGTTCAAAATCATGGCCTGCCAAAGAAGTTCAGGGTTTTATTGATTTAATAGATGATCCAAGTCACCAAATTATTGATGGAGTTTATAATTTATCAGTTTTGCAGGCAAAAGCTATTTTAGAACTTAGGCTTCAAAGATTGACGGGAATGGAGAGAAATAAATTAGAAAAAGAAACTGAAGAATTATCTGAGCAAATAAAAGAGCACTTAATAATTTTATCTGATAAATCTAGATTAACAAATCTTATACAAACTGAGCTTGATGAGGTATTAAAAAGGATTGACGATCCTCGTCGAACTGAAATCAATGACAGCGCAGTTGACCATGATGATGAGGACCTAATTCAAAAAGAAGACATGGTCGTTACGGTAAGTCATAGAGGTTATATAAAAAGAGTATCATTATCTACTTATAAAGCACAAAGAAGAGGCGGAAAAGGAAGATCTGGTATGAAAATGAGAGATGAAGATACTGTAACTTCACTTTTTGTAACGAACACTCATACACCAATCCTGTTTTTCACTTCTTCAGGCATGGTTTATCAATTAAAATGTTATAAACTCCCGGAATCTGCTCCCCAAGCTCTTGGTAAACCGATGATAAACCTGTTACCTATAGAGCAAGAAGAAAAAATTCATACTGTAATGCCAATGCCTGAAGATGAAAGCTCATGGGAAAAGTTACAAATTATATTTGCTACAAAGAATGGTAATATTAGAAGAAATCAACTTAGTGACTTCACTAATATTAGGCAAAATGGAAAAATCGCAATGAAGTTAAATGAAAATGATGAACTCGTTTCTGTTATTCCATGCGGTGAAAAAGATAACATACTTTTAGCAACAAGACTTGGTAAAGCAATAAGGTTTGATGTTCATGATGTTAGAGTTTTTGTTGGTAGAGGGTCTTCTGGTGTAAGAGGGATAAGGTTAAAGCCAAATGATTTTGTTGTGTCAATGTCACTAATACCAAATGAAGAAAAAAGGTTTGTATTATCAGTCACTGAAAATGGTTTTGGAAAAAGAACTCCTATTGAAGACTATAGAAAGACTAATAGAGGTGGTCAAGGTGTTGCCAACATTGAATGTTCAACTAGAAATGGTCCTGTAGTTGCTTCTTATGTGGCTTCTGAAGATGACCAAATAATGCTAGTTACAAACTCAGGTAAATTAATAAGAATTAGAGTTCATGGTGGAGAAGGTGATTCAATCAGAGTTGCTGGTAGAAAGACGCAAGGTGTAACATTATTTGATGTTGATAATGATGAAAAAGTTGTGTCAGTCGCACTTTTAAATGAGAGTGATGATGACGACGATGATGAAGTTGAAGACCGAGATACTACTGAAATAAATGATGCCGAAAATAAAAATGACAGTTAAATTTATAGAGATTTAATTTGAAAAGAATTGCATTATATCCAGGTACTTTTGATCCCGTTACTAACGGTCACTTAGATATTATTTATAGAGCAAGTTCTTTATGTGATTTATTAATAGTGGGTGTAGCGGAAAATATTGGTAAAAACCCTTTTTTTAACGTTTCTAAAAGAAAATCTTTATTAGAAGATTCAATTAAAATAAAATCTGAGAATAAATCTAGAAATTTTGGAGAAATAAAAGTTAAAAGTTTTAATAACTTACTCATAGACTTTGCTCGATTAAATTCTGTTACTATGATTATAAGAGGATTGAGAGCAGTTTCAGACTTTGATTATGAATTTCAAATGGCTGGGATGAATGCCAGACTNGCAAGCGATATTGAAACAGTTTTTTTAACTGCATCGGAAAGACATCAATTTGTTGCTTCGCGTTTTGTTAAGGAAATTGCACTTTTAGANGGTGATATNAGCTCTTTTGTTCCNGAAAATGTTGCGAAGGCAATAGAAGNTAAAAAAAAGTNAAAAAAATAAGAAAATTTATAACTTAAAACTTGATTATAATACTATTATCAAATAGTTTCATTTTTGTCTAAGGGCGCGTAGCTCAGTTGGTAGAGCAATTGACTTTTAATCAATGGGTCACAGGTTCGAATCCTGTCGCGCTCACCACTTTTTCTCATTTGGATAGTGGTAACAAATACAATGAATTAGCCAACAAATCATTGAAAACATCACCTAATTTAAAACACCCTTACCTAATGTGCACTTATTTGGTAGTTAACTCGTACTCAAATATTAGTTCAAAAATAGGTGTTTTTAGCCCCAAAATAGTCTGTAAAAGTCTGTATGGTTTTTTTCAGCAACCTCAAAATAAATTTAGTGTGACAGGTTATTTTCTAAAAAGTGTCTTTTAAACTAATGTTAATATTATTGAAATAAGGCTTCATTCCACTCACTCAAAAATCTCTTTCTTTTTAATTTATCTAAGTATACAAGTAACCCTGTATCTAATCTTATTAATTTTATATTACCCTTCTTAAAAATTTTTTTATTTTTAATAGATAGCATTCCCTTTTTTTCTAAAATTTTTTGACCGGGCTTACTTAATAAAAACTTAAGAAATATATTAGCGTTTGCTTTGTTTTTTGAGTTTTTTGGAATAATCGCAGACCTAAGTAATAATAAAGTATAATCATAAGGGTAAACTACAATTAAGTTTTTTTGCTTTCTTGCTCTTTGTTCGGCATATGAACCGATTATATTGTAAGCTATATAGCTCTCTCGTGAATTAACAGCATCCAGCATTTTACTTGAACAACAGACTACTTTTGTTTTCAAGCTACCCATCACCTCAGCAAGTCTCCAAAAGCTCTCAGATTGACGTTCGTCTTGAGATGCAAAAAGAAAACCCGCACCTGATTTGTTAATGTCATATGTAATAATTTTTTTATAAAATTTATTAGGATTATTTCTTAATATAGATATTAAATCTCTTCTAGTTTTGGGTATTTTGATATTAAAATCAGCTTTTGAAATTACAGTCACTATTGGTTCTATGGAAAACCCAACTATTTGTTTTCGCCACATGCTCCATTCAGGTATTGCTGATTTTTCAATATTTTCTATATCAAGAGCAAATCCATCGTTAGCTAATTTCATTTGTAGATCCATTGCAGAAGAAATGACTAAATCAAAATTACTCTTATTAGAGTTTGTAATTTCTTTATAAATATCGCTTGTTGATGCAGTAACATAACGAATTCTGATTTGCTTGTTGTCTTTTACAAACAACTTTATTAAAGGTTCAAAAACGTCTACGTCAGTTGATGATAGAATGTTTAAGTCTGGATAATTTTTTTTTGGTCCATATTCGTTAATAGTCTCAATAACTAATGAATGTGCTTTAAAAGTAATCAAAAATATTAGCAAAAAAATTGAACTGAAATACAAAATTCTTTCTCCTTATATTTTAATATTTTAAATTGTCCGTTTAAGCCTAAAATGATCTCATTTACTAAGCTTAAACCAAGTCCAGAACCAATAATATTCTTGGAATTTTGACCTCTATAAAATCTTTTAAAAAGTGCAGATTTTGAAGTGTTTAACTTTTTATTAATCTGGTTCTTTATTTTTATTTCATGGACATTATTAAAAAATTTATAATCTAAATTGATATTTGTTTCTATTGGTGCATATTTGATAGAATTATCAATCAAGTTTCTTATGGCCGTTTCAAATAAAAGTTTATCTGTAACTATAAATTTACTTTTAAAATTAAAGGTTGTGCTAAAGTTAATATCTTTTAGATCAGCTGCAGGTTTAAATACATTAATTAAATGGACTAAAGATTTTGTAATTGAAAAGTTTTGTTTTTCGAGTTTTTCTAATCTGTACAAAACCATAGCATTATCTAATAATTGAGTTGTGTAACGATTAGTCTCATCAATTGATCTAATTATATTTCTTAAATGCTCTCTATTACTCTTTGTTTTTGATTTTAGAAATGCAATTTCACTTTCTGACTTTACTATAGATAGAGGTGTTCTTATATGATGTGCTGCTTCAGCAACAAAAGTTTCGGTTGTTCTTAG
>JGI20159J14440_10000325_pt1 | contig 35604 bp, 29 predicted proteins | sample COG_09_FD_14440 | JGI IMG/M metagenome (IMG submission 14440) | reverse complement strand
AAATATCGAGAATATTAGCAGAGGCGTTTACATCGTAAAAGCCAACCAAAATGGAAATATTAAAACTAAAAAATTAATAATTCAATGACAACTTTAATTATGAAAACAAAAATGAAAAATCTATCTATTCTATTTATATCAATATTTACATTTAGTAGTATACATGGACAGTACTGCGCAGGTGGTCCAAGTAGTACAGTTGACTCTAATGTAGAGAGTGTTTTTATAAATGGAGACAATAATACTAACATAAATTATACTGGATGTCCAGGAATTATTGGATTAGAGGATCAAACAGCAAATACAGTTTCTGTAACTGCAGGTTTAAGTTATACTCTAGATGTTCAATTTGGAACATGCGGGGGAAACTACAATAGCGCTGGAGAAGCTTGGATTGACTGGAACCAAAATCTTATTTTTGAACCCAATGAATCTATTGGAACTTGGTCTGGTATCCCACCAGTAGGGCTTAATAGTTTTTCATTTACTGTTCCTACTTTGGCTGCCAATGGCATTACCAATATCAGAGTTATGCAAATTGAAGGTGGCCTTTTACCTTTAGATCCTTGTGCAAATTTTACATGGGGTTCCGTAGTAGATTTTACTGCAAATATTTCTGGTGGATTTACTGCAACTTGCCCAGCGCCACCACTTCAATTTATGACGGCAAATAATATAACTTCTAATAGCGCTGGATTGTTATGGACAGCAGGTGGTACAGAGACCTCTTGGAATATAGAGTATGGAATTTCTGGATTTCCTCAATCAACTGGAACTGTTGTATCAGCAACCACCAATCCATTTACATTAACAGGGCTATCTCCTGCCACTAATTATTGTTACTATGTTCAAGCAGTTTGTAGTGCTAACGATTCCAGTCTATGGTCTGGGCCATATTGCTTTGCAACTGCGTGCGCAACNGTTACAGCTCCNTANACNGAAGATTTTGGAAATGGAGTNCTTCCTATTTGCTGGCAGCAAAGTGTTGTTTCAGGAGACGGCTGGAGGTTTACTGGAACTCCAGGATATGACGCAGCAAATAACGGAAGATCTACAGGTACTTACGCATGGATAGATTTTTCTGCAACGGATGCTGGAACAGTAATGGAAGTTATTCCAGTAGATATTTCCAATACTACCAGTCCTCAAATAGAGTTTGATTTTTTCTGTTACAATACTACAAATCCAGTTCCAGCAAATATTTTATTTGTGGAGGCAAATGATGGAACTAACTGGGTTACAATAGATTCACTGCAAATAAATTCTGTTCAGGGATGGAACCCATATAGTTTCTCACTTGTTGGTTACGATGTAGCTGGAATAGTATCTGTAAGATTTAGAGGCGAATCTGGTGGTGCTACTAATGATTTTTACAATGACATTCTTGTGGACAATGTTGCAATAAGAGAAGCTCCAACTTGTCCTAGTCCATTAGTTTCCTCTTTTGGCGTGGCAAACCTAACTGCAACTAGTGCTGAATTATCCTGGCTTGCAGGTGGGAATGAAACCTTTTGGAGTATAGAATGGGGCCTATCTGGGTTTAATCTTGGTACTGGAACATACGATACAACTGCTAACTTTTTTGCTTATCCAATTAGTGGGTTAACTTCAATCACTTCTTATGACTTTTATGTGCAAGGTATTTGTGGTGCTGGGGACACAAGTTATTGGGCTGGGCCATTTACATTTACCACCCCTTGTTCTGCTTTGATTCCTTCTCAACTTGAAGATTTTTCAGGTGGTTTTCCACCAAATGCCTGCTGGGACCAAGCTGGAGATGGTGACCCAGGAACAGGCCCAACAGGGTTTGGAACAAGTAATTGGTTCACCGATGGCTTTGGAAATATTGGAACAACAGGCGCTGTAAAAATAAATTTATATACACTTGGAAAACAAGAATGGATATTAAGCCCTCAATATGATTTTAGTAGCGGTGGTCCTTTTCAAATAGAATTTGACTTTGGAGTTTTTGGATGGAACCAAACCAGCCCTAGTCAACTAGGTTCTGATGACAGAGTAGAAGTTTTAATTTCTAGGGACGGTGGAGCAAGTTGGAATGGACTAGCTAACTACAATAACAATTACATTACAGGACCTAACGGAAATCATGAGATAATTGCCCTTCCAGGAGATACTACTGGAATTGTTCAATTTGCAGTCTGGGCTTCTGAAGGAAGTGTGGATGATCCTGAAGACAATGATGTTATGATTGACAATTTTGCAGTAAATCCAATACCTAGTTGCCCCCAACCTCAATATATTAGTTCATTTGATATTACTACAGACAGTGCTTCTTTAACCTGGGCTACTTTTGGGAGTGATTCTATTTGGATGGTTTATTTAACCCCTTCAGGTGTGGCTCCAGACTCCAATTACCTTACAATTGTCAATAACGATACGGTTACCTTTTCTGGACTAAGTTCTAATACCTATTATGACTTTTATGTAAAAAGTATATGTTCTTTAGGTGATACCAGCTTTTTAACAGGGCCATATTCTGTTTTAACCAATTGTCTTCCTATAAGTTCTCCTTATTTCCAGAATTTTGATAATACAGCAGCTCCTAATTTAGACCAATGCTGGAGTGTTATTTCTACAGGAGCGTCCTATATTCAAGCTGACAATAGTAATTTTAATCCACAAAGATCTGCGCCAAACTCTGTAGCATTTTACAACTCGAGCGTAACCAGTGGTGATTTAATTTTAATTAGTCCATTTATAACTGATTTAGACTCTACCAAAAGAGTTAGATTTTTCTTGCAAAATGAAGGAAGCACAGCTTATACCTCAGACCTAATTGTAGGGACTATAACAGATCCTAATGACCCTACAACATTTACTGCCTACTCTACTATCCCAAATAGTACTTTTAACAGCTCCAATTGGGAGCAAATCATAGTAAGTTTCAATAATTATAGTGGAACTGACAATTATATTGCCTTTCGACACGGTTTAAATAGCACATTTGACTATATATGGATGGATGATTTTAATTATGAAGATATTCCTTCGTGTGTTGCTCCGACTAATTTAGCAGCTTCTAATATTACTGGTGGAAGTGCTGACTTCTCATGGACACCAGGGGGCAACGAAACTCTTTGGAACATTCAGTGGGGCAATGCAGGTTTTGCATTAGGTACTGGGACAATGGACTCCACAAGTTCTACTAGTTATTCTCTAACTGGGTTAAGTCCTTCAAGTGCTTATTCATTCTATGTTCAAGCAATTTGTGCTAGCAACGATTCTAGCTATTGGACAGGTCCGCTAAATATTAATACTCTTATTCAAGGACCTATTGGCGTGAATTGTGTTTCTGGGGGTAACCCTGGAATAGTATTTACAGATGATTTAGAAACTCAAGGAGGTTGGACAGGTAATTTCGGTACTGGGACTACAGCAGGGCAGTGGAATGTCAAAAGCGGTACTACTAGTTCAACAGGCACTGGCCCTAGTGGTGCCCATAGTGGGTCCAATTATTTTTATTATGAAACAAGTGGTACTAATCCTAGCTCAGGAAGCATTGTTTCTCCAATGATAGATTTAGGAACTGCAGCAGATGATGCAGAACTTTCATTTTGGATACATGCATATGGCGCAGAAATAGGCACTTTAAATTTAGGAATTGGAACCAGCCCAACAGGTCCTTTTTCTACAGTCTTTTCCAACACAGGTCAACTACAAACTAGTAACGCAGCTGCGTATCAAAATGTAGGAATTAACCTTGGAAGCTACGTAGGACAGCAAATTTATCTAGAATTCGACTACACTAGTGGAACTTCCTTTACTGGCGATGTAGCTATTGATTTAATTGAGGTTGTTTCTTGTATTTCATGTGCAAGTCCGTTACCAACAACTCTTGCGGTTAATAGTGTTAGTGCTGACAGTGTCAATTTAAGCTGGACTGGGTCTAGTAACCATAGTTCATGGTTGGTTTATCTTGTTCCTAGCACAGGTCAAATATCTACCACTACACCTATTGCTGTTACCAATGATACTGTTGATTTAGCAGTAAGTTCTAGTACTACTTATAATTTTTATGTACAAGCAATTTGTGCCTCAGGAGACACTAGTATAATTTCTGGCCCAACAACATTCCTTACTCCTTGTGTGTCCACTAATGCACCATATTACACAGACTTTGACTCGGGATTTCCAATTTGTTGGAATCAGGATTTAAACGATGATTTTGATTGGACATTGGACGCGAGTGGAACAAGTTCTTCTAGTACCGGACCGTCAGATGATATGACTGGTGGTGGAAATTATATGTATATAGAAACTTCTTCACCAAGAACTGCCGGTCAACAAGCTGTAATGTATTCTGAAAGTATTGATATTAGTTCATTAGCAGCAGCTGAACTTAGACTATTTCACCATATGTATGGGCTTACAACAGCAGATTTGACTATTGAAATTTCAGATGATGGAGGGTTAAGCTATAATACTATTTTCACAAAATCAGGTGATCAAGGAAATCAATGGAACGAAGAAGTTATTTCAATTGCCGCTTTCTCAGGAATCGTGCATTTTAAGGTAATTGGAGTAGTAGGAAGTTCATTTACTGGAGATATTGCAATAGACAATTTCGAAGTAAGAGAAGGGCCTCAAAATGATGTGGGTATTGTACTTGCTAATTTACCTACTGCATCTACAGGATGTGAAGTAGATAGCTCTATAGTTACTGCTACTATTTTCAACTTTGGTTATTTGCCTCAGTCTGGGTTTACCATTCAGTATTCTCTTAACGGAACTCCTTTTGTGGAAACTATTTTTGACACCTTACAACCTGGTGATTCTTTATTATACACATTTACTCTACCAGTGGATTTAACTCAAGATGGAACCTATAGTTTTGACTTTACTACCAACCTTCCAAATGATGACAATACTGCAAACGATGCATACGGATCTACCCTTACTTTTCAAAATTACTATACTCCTTTTGCTCCAACTGTAACCGATGATACTGTTTGTATAAATTCTTATTATCCAAATGGGAACGTTGCCACACTTACAGCATCTGGCCCTAGTGGAGTAACTTTTGATTGGTTTGATGCAGCAGGAGGGTTCATAGGAACTGGTGACACTATGACTACTGACACTATTAATACTTCAACTTCTGTGTTTGTTGCTTATCAAGAATTAGCACCAGGCAATATGGGTGCTACCAACAATACTTTTGGCGGTGGTGGCTACTATAACTTCTTTACGGAAGGACTTATGTTTGACGTCTATAATGACTTAACCATTGACTCTGTTACCATTTATCCATCCGACACAGGAACTGTTGGAATTATTATTCAAAGTGTCTTAGGTAGTACTATCTTTAACGGAAATTACACCATAACTGCACCTGTAAATACTATTAGTGGTCACAAAGTGCCAATTGGTGTTAACATTCCAGCTGGACTAGCATATGGAATGTATGTTTCAGCAATTAGTCCTGGTACTTTATCTCTTTATAGAAATACAACCAATGCATCCTATCCATACGATTATGGAAATGTAGCTTCTATTACTCAAGCATCTAATGGTTCTACAGACTTTTATTTCTTCTTTTATAACTGGGATATATCTACTATTAGCTGCTATAGTGATATGCAAGAAGCCGTTGTATATGTAGATCCATGTACGAATATTAAAGAAAATAATCTTGGTGAATTTAACATCTCTCCAAATCCTAATAATGGTTCTTTTGAAATTTACATGACCAATATAACTGCTACAACAGAAATTGAAATATTAGATCTAAACGGAAAAATAATTTATAACAATACTATTTCTAATAAAAATCAAAATATAAATATCGAGAATATTAGCAGAGGCGTTTACATCGTAAAAGCCAACCAAAATGGAAATATTAAAACTAAAAAATTAATAATTAACTAGTTTTAAGATATATAATTAATAAAGGAAAGGATTTGAGCTTTTCTCCGATTTAATTGTTGTTTCATTACCATGACCACAATAAACTAAAGTCTCATCTGGTAACTGAAAAATTTCATTTTTAATAGAGTTAATAAGTTGTTGGTGATTACCTCCTGGAAGATCGGTTCTCCCAATACTATTGTCAAACAAGCAGTCCCCATTAATTAAGAAATTATTCTCTTGATTATAAAATGCTACGTGACCTGGGGAATGTCCTGGTACAAATAATATTTCAAACTTAATTCCTTCAATTTCAAATAACTGATTTAGATCAAAAAATTTTGGGGTTGGCTTTGGACTAAAAGTAATTGGGATACCATAGACTTCACAAACTTTTTCATAAGATTCATAGGTTACTAAATCTTCTTTACAAATCCATAAATCTAAATCATATTTATTTGCTAGATATGCAGTACCAAACATATGGTCCAAATGACTATGAGTATGAAGAATAGATTTTAATTTTAATTTATTTTTCAAAATATAGTTGTCTAGTTCATTTTGTTCTGCTTTATAATAACAACCAGGGTCTATAATTACAGAATTATTTAATTGGTCTGTTACAACGTAGGTATTTTCTGAGAATGGATTGAAAGTGAATTTTTTTACGTTAAGCATTTTTAAGTTTTAAATTCAAAATTAAACTATGGCATGAAATTAGCTATCTTTGAAATGGAAAAATTGAAAAAGTTTTTAGTCATATTAATAATAATTAGTAGTTATTCTGTTTTTTCACAGTATTATACAGGATCTAACATCCCATTTGGCCAAAACAGGGTTCAATACAACTCTTTTTTTTGGCAATCTTTTGAGTTTGAAAGATCAAAAGTATATTTTTCTAAAGGCGGTCGAGAACATGCGAAATTTGCAGCAAAGACAGCCTATGAATTTCAAAAAAAAATAGAAAAATTTATTGATTTTTCAATTGAAGAGAAAATTCATCTTATAGTTTACAATAGCCAAAGTAAATTCAGACAGAGCAACATAGGTCTTACAAATGAAATTTCTTCAAATATTGGAGGAACTTCCAATATAGAAGGTCAAAAAATATTTTTGTACTTCAACGGAAATCATGTAGATTTTGAAAATCAAATTAAAAGAGGAGTTGCAGAAATATTAGTTAATAAAATACTTTATGGAACTGATTGGAAGCAGACCGTCAAGAATACAACATTTATAAACCTTCCTTCGTGGTTTAAAGAAGGCTTAGTCGATTATCTTTCCCAAGACTGGAACTCCAGATTAGATTCTGAACTAAAAGACTTAATACTTAGTGAAAAAACTAAAAGATTTCAATCACTAAGTAATCTTGAATCTAGATTATATGGACATGGACTTTGGAGATATATAGACATTGTTTTTGGAAAGAATATGATTCCAAATTTGATGTATATGATGAAGGTTAGTAAAAGTGTAGAAAGTGGTTTTATTTATGTCTTGGGAGTTTCTTCGGAAATGATTCAACAAGATTTCTTTGATCATTTTAAAATTCAGTATTCAAACGATGTGGTCAATTGTATGGAGCCAAATGAAGATAAATTGAATATAAAAGTTAAAAAAAATAGAACCATAAGACAAGTAAGAATGAGTTCTGACGGGTCAAAAATTGCTTTTTCAGAACATTATTTGGGACAATATAAAGTCAAAATATTAGATATTAAAGAGGATAAAATACAAACTATAATCAAAGGAGATTACAAACTAAATAGAATTCCCGACCTATCCTACCCCATTTTAGACTGGCACCCTAGCGGAGAGGTTTTGGCGATATTTGAAGAGAAAAAAGGTGGCATCACTTTAAATCTTTACAATCTTTTAAATAAAAAAAAGAATATAAAATATTTATTAGGGTTGGAGAAAGTATTGAGTTCTTCCTATAACAAAAAAGGATCTAAAATGGTGTTGTCTGCTGTTAAAGACAGCTATTCTGACATCTTTGAATACACTGTCTTAGGCAATAGCTATACGCAATTAACTAATGATATTTTCGATGATTTAGATGCTAAATATGTGCCAAAATCTAATCAAATAATATTTAGTTCTAATAGGCCTTTGGATAATGCAAATTCTAATTTATTTAAAAATAATTTTGATTTATATAAAATAAGTAGTGCTACTAAAAAAATTATTCAATTAACAAATACTAAAGACCATAACGAAATACAACCTCAACCAACTACCAAAAACAACTATAATTTTTTAAGCGATGAAAATGGAATTTATAATCATTTTCAAACAATAGTAGACAGTACTATAAGTCATATTGACACTATGATTCACTACCGCTATATAAGTAGTACCCACCAGTTATCGCACTTTAGCAGAAACTCTTTAGAGATTGATTTTAGTTCTAAAACTTCTCTTTACAGTCTATTGTACCGTAGAAATAACAATTATGAATTTTACTTAGGAGACAAAAAAAACTGCACTATGTTTGAAAATAAGTCATCCAAAACTTACTTCAAAAATATTAATACCAAAAAAGTGAATTCAGATGACAATACTGCATCTTTAGAAAAGGAAGAAAAAATCGATATTTATAATTATAGATTTGAGGACGAAAAAAAACAACTTTTAGAATCTAAGGATTTTAATGAAACTGAAACTATAAAAGACCATAATATAAAATTACCTACTCAAAAAGTCTACAACTTAAATTTTACTATTGGTGAATTTATAATGCAACTTAATCCAACTTTCAATAATCAAGCTTATCAGAGATATAGCAGTTCGGGATTTAAAAATGCAGGTTTTGACGGGTTTACTCTAGTTCAAGCAAAAGATGTGTTCGAAGATTATAAAATAAGTGGAGGTTTAAAAGGACCTGTTCAACTAAATAACATAGGATTAATAGCCATTTATGAAAACTTGAAAAATAGAGTTGATCAAAGAACCCAAGTATCTAGACAATCATTTGAAGATGTATTTAGCGACGACATCATAAAAAAAACTGTTGTTAATGACATAAAACACCAATTCTCTTTTCCTTTTAGCGAAGTTAGTAGTCTAAGACTAACTACTAATTTAAGATTTGATAAAGTAACTACATTAAGTAATTCTCCAACAACATTAAAAACACCAAATGATAATTTTATACTTTTTGGAGGTCTTCTAGAATATGTGTTTGACGTTACAAGACCTATATCACTAAATATTAATAATGGTTTTAAATTCAAAACTTGGGTAGAAGGTTACAATGAATTATTAAATCCAAATACCGACTTTTTTGTATTAGGACTCGACCTAAGAAATTATCAAAAAATACATAGAAATATTGTATTTGCTTCGAGAATAGCTGCAAGTACATCCTTAGGTTCTCAAAGGCTTTTATACTACTTGGGTGGAGTTGATGGTTATCTTTGGGCTAATTTTGACCCCACCATACTTCCAGACCCCAACACAAATTTTCAATTCCAAACAATTGCTTCTCCAGTAAGAGGATTTTACCAAAATGCTAGAAATGGAAATTCATTTATAGCCATAAGTAATGAACTTAGAGTTCCGCTATTTAGTTACTTTTCAAAAAAACCTTTAAGCTCTGACTTTTTAGAAAATTTCATGGTAATTGGTTTTGGAGATATTGGATCTGCATGGACTGGTAAAACACCTTATTCAATAGAGAATTCATTTAATAGCTCAATTATAAATGGACACAATTATACTATAAATATTAAAAGTCAAAAAGAACCTATAATTTATAGCTATGGTTTTGGACTTAGATCTAGAATTTTTGGCTACTACGTAAGATTAGATTGGGGGTATGGTATTGATGATAAAATTCTAATGCCTTCAATTAAACAACTATCTTTATCTTTAGATTTTTAAGAAAAATATGGATTTAACTACGTTTATTACCTTATCACTAATAGGTCTTGCAGCTGGTATTGCAAGTGGGTACATTGGAATTGGTGGTGGTATTATAATAATTCCAGCATTAATATATTTTTTAAAACTAGATCAATATCAAGCTCAAGGAGTCTCACTTGCATTAATGTTGCCTCCTATAGGAATATTAGCCTTTTACAATTATTACCAAACTGGCACATTTAATATGGTTGTTGACAACATAGACTACAAAAACTTACTACTCTATTATTCTTTAATTATGGCAGTTTTTTTCATTTTTGGAGGATGGATTGGGTCAAAATTGACTTTTAATACACCTGTTCATATTGTACAATTAATCTTTGGAGTTTTCATGCTTTATGCCGCTATTAAGATGATTATTAGTGGGATTCAGCATTACATGAAATGATAGAAAAAGTAAGAAATATTGCAAAAAAACATGTTTTAGAAGCTATTAATATTCGAAAGCATCTTCATGCTCATCCAGAACTTTCTTTCAAAGAGTATGAAACTTCTAAATACATTCAATCAGTACTAAAAAAATACGATATACCATTTACTACAGGTCATGTTGAGACTGGTATAATAGCAACTATCAAAGGAAAAAATCCTGATACAAAAGAAATATTATTGCGAGCAGACCTAGATGCATTGCCAATTACAGAAGATAATAATGTTGAATATAAGTCTAAAAATGAAGGAGTTATGCATGCTTGTGGCCATGACTTTCATAGTGCATCCTTAATTGGAACTGCTTTAATACTGAATGAGCTTAAAGAAGATTACAATGGGACAATAAAATTTGTTTTTCAACCTGGAGAGGAAAAACTTCCCGGAGGTGCAAAATTAATGATAGAAGATGGACTTCTTAATAACAAACCTCAAGCTTGTATTGCCCAACATGTATATCCAGATTTACAAGTAGGAAAAGTAGGATTTAGACCTGGATTATACATGGCTTCGGCAGATGAGATTTATATTACTGTGAAGGGAAAAGGAGGTCATGCTGCGCTTCCACATCTTTTAAACGATCCTGTATTAATGGCTTCTCAAATTATTACAAATCTTCAACAAATAGTTAGTAGAAGCAACAAACCAAACAATCCCTCTGTATTATCCTTTGGCTATGTAAATGCTCAAGGAGAAACTAATATTATCCCAGACATAGTTCAAATAAAAGGGACTTTTAGAACGTTCGACGAAAAATGGAGATTCTTAGCACATGAAAAAATGAAAAAAATTGCAAGTTCAATTTGTGAAAGTGCTGGTGGTTCTTGTGATTTTGATATAAAAGTCGGATATCCTTTTTTAGTTAATAATGAACAAATAACAAAAATCGCAATTAATGCAGCAGAAAAATATTTAGGTAAAGAGAATGTAATTAACCTTGATTTAAGAATGACTTCTGAAGATTTTGCATATATAAGCCAATCCTCTCCTTCCTGCTTTTACAGAATAGGTACAAGTGATGGAAAAACTAGTAAAAGATTGCACACTTCCACATTTGATATTGATGAAAAAGCATTTTCAATTTCATCTGGTTTAATGGCCTATATTGCCCTCGAGCAAATAAGTAAATAATATAAATAAACTTCGTCAATTAATAGCTTTAATTTCTCTATATTAGAGTACTAAGAATTCGTAAAATGAATATTGTTAAAAATGATTTAAAAGCGTCTCTATTAAAGTACTTTGGATTTGATTCTTTTAAAGGAGAACAAGAAATGGTTATTACCAGTCTCCTTGATGGTAAAAATACTTTTGTAATAATGCCTACCGGAGGAGGAAAGTCTCTTTGTTATCAACTTCCTGCATTAATATCTGAAGGTACAGCTATAGTGGTTTCCCCATTAATTGCTTTAATGAAAAACCAAGTTGATGCAATAAGACAAGTTAGCGATAATGATGGTGTTGCTCATTTTTTAAATTCTTCACTGAACAAAGGGGAAATAACAAAAGTTAAAAATGATGTAATTTCTGGTACAACTAAACTTTTATATGTAGCCCCTGAGTCTCTAACTAAAAAGGAAAATATTGACTTTTTAAAAAATATAAAAATTTCATTTTTTGCAATTGATGAAGCACATTGTATTTCTGAGTGGGGTCATGATTTTAGACCAGAATACCGGAGGTTAAAGCCAATTATAAAGTCAATAGAAGATGTTCCAATTATTGCTCTTACAGCTACCGCTACACCTAAAGTACAAACTGATATTCAAAAGAACTTAGAAATGACAGATGCTAGAGTTTTCAAAGCATCTTTTAACAGAGACAATTTATTCTACGAAGTAAAACCTAAGAAAAATGTTCAAAAAGAAATTATTAGGTTTATTAAAACTAGAATAGGGAAATCTGGGATAATTTACTGCTTAAGCAGAAAAAAAGTAGAAGAAATTGCTCAACTATTACAAGTAAATTCAATATCTGCATTGCCCTACCATGCTGGGCTAGACCCAAATACCAGAGCAAAACATCAAGATATGTTTTTGATGGAAGAGTGCGATATAATTGTTGCTACTATTGCTTTTGGAATGGGAATTGACAAGCCGGATGTTAGATTTGTAATTCATCACGACATACCTAAATCATTAGAAAGTTATTATCAAGAAACTGGAAGAGCTGGTAGAGATGGTGGTGAAGGACATTGTCTTGCTTTCTACAGCTATAAAGACATTGAGAAACTAGAAAATTTTTTACATGGGAAACCATTGGCGGAACAAGAAATTGGTCATCAACTACTTCAAGAAGTAGTAGCATATTCAGAAACAAGTATTAATCGAAGAAAATTTCTACTACACTACTTTGGTGAGGAATTTGATGATATTAATGGTCCAGGAGCCAGCATGTGCGATAACTCTCAAAATCCAAAAGAAAAAATTAAAGGGAAACAATATGTTAAACTTGCACTAGATTGTGTGAAATCTGTAAATGGAAAACACAAGGTGAAATACTTTGCAAATATTTTAGTGGGTAATAATAATGCAGAAATTAAAACCTATAAAGGCAATGAATCTCCCTTCTTTAATAGCGGTGGTGAAGAAGACGAACATTTCTGGCATGCTGTTTTTAGGCAAATTGTAGTTCTTGGGTTTGTAAAAAAAGAAATTGAGTCCTATGGAACATTACTATTAACAGAAAAAGGAGAAGACTTTATAAATAATCCTAAAGAGATTGATCTTATTAAAGAACATGACTTTAGCGATACCGATGATAAAGACATAATTTTAAATCAAAAAGCGGGTGGAGGCGCACTAGATGAAAAACTCTTTAAAATGCTTAAAGACCTTAGAAAAAGTATTGCACTTAAAAAAAACATACCTCCATTTGTGATTTTCCAAGACCCATCTATGGAAGAAATGACTATGCAATATCCAATAAATTTTGAAGAACTTCAGAAAATAAGCGGTGTTGGAATTGGGAAAGCACAGAGATATGGCACTCCTTTTATAGAGCTTATCAAAAAATATGTAGAAGAAAATAATATAGAGAGAGTTCAAGACTTTATTATGAAAAGTATTGTCAATAAAAGTGGTAAAAAAGTAAATATTATAACCAATATTGACCGTAAACTTCCATTAGAGGACATTGCTAAAAGTCAAAATAAAAAAATTGAAGAGCTTATTTTAGAAATTGAAAATATTGTTTCATCTGGAACTAAAATTAACATCGATTATTATCTAAATAATATAATTGATGAAGATGCACAAAAAGAAATTTACGATTACTTTTTAGAAGATGCTGAATCAGATGATATAAGCGAGGCTTATGAAGAATTTGATGGAGATTATAGCGAAGATGAACTTAGGTTAATGAAAATTAAGTTCATGAGTGAAATGGCTAATTAAATATTTTTAATTTATATCTTTTTTCAAATCCTTCTATTCCGGATAGCCCACCAGAGTGTAAAGCAATAATTTTTTTGTTCTCCAATTTCTCATTCTTTTTTAGTTGGTCTACTAGACCAAAAAACATCTTCCCTGAATAAATTGGATCTGTCATAAGGCCTGTTATTTTATAAAATTCTCGCATGAATAGTATTAGCTCTTCACTGTATTTGGCATAACCACCAAGATGATAATCATGGTTTAAAATCCAATTTTTTGAAAAAGGTTTTTTTAATTCAGCTTTAAATTTTTTAGAAATATTTTCTCCAATTTTATTAGCACCTTTTAGTACAACTATACCAAAACATGACTGTGACTTATTTAAGGAGGAAACTATTCCAGAAAAAGTTGCTCCTGTCCCAACCTCACAAAATATGTAATCAAATTCGTTTTCAATTTCATTCACTATTTTTTGACAACCTTTTATCCCGTAAGAATTAGACCCACCCTCAGGTATGAAAAAAAAATCGTAGTACTTTTCTTTACAAAAATTTTTAATCCATTTTTGATTTTTATAATCATTTCTATTTATATATTCAACAATTGCGCCGTAGGATTGGCATTTCTTTAAAATATCATTCAAAGGGCTGGTTTGCTCTCCTCTTACAAGAAGAACACATTTTATGGAATGGACCTTACATATATACGAAAGAGCTAAAATATGAGAGGAATAAGCTCCTCCAATAGAAACAATTCCTTTTTTAGAAATAGAATTAAAATATTTTAAATTGTATTTTAATTTTCTCCATTTATTACCTGAAATAATTGGATGGATTAAATCATCCCTTTTTACGTAAACTTGATTTTTAATTCCGTAGTAAGAAAGATCTAGCTTCTGTAATGTAGAATTATTAAAATCCATGAATTTTAATGGTGGGCAACGTGAATTATTTCTAAAACTGTTCTAAATGCAACACTTTTATTTGCATACTTATCTTGGTATTTTTTTTGAAGATGGGGTGCAAATTTTGATTGATACAAATTATAATCTTCCCAAGATTTTAATAAATATTGAATACTATAAGAAAGTCCACCATCTTCCTCAGCATGAATTTTAGCAACTTTATTTTCTATAAATAAGCCAGTAGATAAAACATCAGGAATATGAATATCCTTCATCCAAACAAGCCACTCTTTATTAATATCGTGGTCAATATTTACGGTAATATTATATAAAATCATCCTGAATCTTTTTCAATTTTTTCATTAGTACTTCCTGCTAGTTTTCTAAATCTTTTTCTAGATTCGGCAGCATATAAACTCCCTTTGTGGTCAAAAAGAATGGTCTTAAAATATTTTTTTGCTTGGTCAAAGTCTTTGATTTTTTCTTCATAAATAGAAGCTATTAAAAATAAAGAATTATCTAGTAAAATAGAATTAGGATAATTGTCAATAAGTAATTTGAAATGCTCGACAGCTTTTTGGTAGTTGTGTTGTTTTAAATCAATTTTTGCTTTTCTGAAAATAATTTCATCATTTAAAGAATGATTTTTGAAATTCTTAAGTATGGAATCATATAAAATATTTGCTTTCGAAAATTGTTGTTGAAAGGTGAGCATATCGGCATAAGAAAATAACTTCATGGCGACTTCTGATGTGTCCATATTGTAATTGTCTGAAATTAATACAGAAAGCTCTAAGGCATCATTGGCTATTAGCTTCGAGGTGGACGCTTTTAAAACTTTAAGTTGTGCTTGGCACCAATCGTATTCACCAGAGAAATAATATACTTGGGCATTTTTAAATTTTGCTAAATGTCCTAACTGGTCGTCTTTAAATTGTTTTTCAATCTGAAGATACATTAAAGATGCCTCCCAAATATTATCCTCCAAAACAAGAATATTGGCTAGTTTCAATTTTGCATTTCCTTTTTGTTTTTCCTTTAGTCTTGGGATTAGAATTGCATTATTTAAATGTTGCTTTGCAGAACTAATATCCCCTAAATAAAAAGCCTCTATTTCCGATAGATCTAAAAGTAAATTATACTTTCTTAAAGAGTTATTATAAACATTTTTTGAATTATTTAGCTGGGATAATATTAATAGATAATTGGCTTTTAGCTCCTCTAATTCTTCTTGAATAATTTTATTGCCATAAAGAATCTTACTTTTTAAAGCAAAGAGTTTTTTATTTTTTGCTTCAAACTTATACTCTAAAGAATTACTTTTAAGATCAACATCATCAAAGCATTTAATAGCAACTTTAAAATCTTGGTTGTTTAGCGCAGTATTTCCTAATTCAAGTAGCTTAGAACCGTTTTTATTTAATTTTTTATCCAATGCTTTAATTTGTGTATACGCATTTTCATAATCGTTATTTAGCATGTAAAACCAGGCCAATAATTCGATATTGACTATTTTTTTGGGATTTGCTTGGATTTTTTCAATAATGGATTGTCTTAGTATTTCTTTTTCCTTTAAATTATTTTGAAAATCAATGCTATTTACTAAGCCGTTCTGGACGTTTTGAAGAAACTTATTATTGAAATCTAACATCTCAAAAAAAGTATTAATCATTTTATTAGTTTGTCCCGTCTTATTATAAATAAGTGCAATCTTGGAATGAAATGCAAAAGGATTTAGGAGATTTTTAGATTCGAAATTTAAATATACTTCTAGTGCTTTTTCTAAATTTCCTATTTTCTCAAAAGCTAGTCCTAAATCAAATGCGTTGTCATAGGTTGTCTCTTTAATTATTTGCTCTATAGCTTTATCAAAAACTTGATTTTTCTTATCACTTCTATCTACAAGTCCATAAATAACTCCTAAATCAACTAAGAATTTTAACTTATTGGGGTTCTCTTTGATTAAAGTTTTAATTAGTTTTTCAGCTTCTTTAAATTTATTGAGTTCTATAAAAGTCGATTTGTAATTTTCATAAATCTTTAGTCTGTGTTCTGATTCCTTAAATATTTTCTCATAATAAAGTGCAGCCTTTTCATAATCGCTATCTAAGTAATATTTTTTAGCTAATTGAAAATCGATAGTAGAAACCTGTGAGAAAAAACTTGAAACAGATACTATTGAAAATAATACTATAAAAAGATATTTAAATCTCATTTTTTGAACATTCTTTTTCTGCAAAATTCTTTATTGGCAAATACAGGCTGTCATTTGTGGATATCACAAAGTCGTATAAGTTAAGAATGTCTAGAAGATCATCAGAAATTTTTTGTACATTTTTTTCTTCCATTTGTATATAATATAGNATTGANTCAGAAGAAATCAAATTATTTGAAAGATCTAATTTTAACATCTTAAGTTGATTAATTTCAGTCTCTAAGTTTCTTTTTGTTAAATCATAGTTAGTCAAAAAATTAGGACATGCTTTTTTAAGGCCTTTGTAATTGTTCATTCTCCTAGCAAACTCATTTTCAATGNTACTAACACATTTTTTAACCAATTCAATATTATCTTGGTATTTTGAAAATGCGTTTTGNACATGGGAAGTATTTATTTCATTGATACTTTTCTCTAAAAAAAATGACTTTGAAAGTAATGCATTGGTCTGTTTTTCTCCCTTATTAGAACAACCAACCAATACTAAAAAAACAAAAATTAAATTAAGATATTTCATACAAATCATATAGAATCAAACCCAGTGTAAGGTCTTAAAACTTCTGGAATATTAATACCATCTTCTTTTTGATTTATTTCAAGTAAAGACGCCATAATTCTTGGAAGTGCTAGTGCGCTACCATTTAGTGTGTGTGCTAAGTCAATAGTCTTGTTTTGATTTCTGTAGCGCAATTTTAATCTGTTAGACTGGTAGGTTTCAAAATTAGAAATTGAGCTAACCTCGAGCCATTTGTCTTGACCAACAGAATAGGTTTCTAAGTCATAAGTCAAAGCAGAAGTAAATCCTAAATCTCCTCCACAAAGTCTTAATTTTCTGTAAGGCAAGTCTAATTTCTTTATTAGACTCTCTACATAAACAACCATATTGTCTAAAGTTTGATAACTTTCTAAAGGGGTTGTTATTTGAACTATCTCCACTTTATCAAATTGGTGCAATCTATTTAACCCTCTAACATCTTTACCATAAGAACCCGCTTCCCGTCTAAAGCACGGTGTATATCCTACGTGTTTTATAGGTAAGTCTTTTTCGTCTATAATTACATCTCTATAAATATTAGTAATAGGCACTTCGGCAGTAGGAATTAAGTACAAATCATCTAATGATGCATGGTACATCTGGCCTTCTTTATCTGGAAGCTGCCCAGTTCCATAACCTGAAGATTCGTTGACAAGATGAGGAACTGAAAGTTCTTGATATCCTTTCTTATTGCCTTCATTTAAAAAAAACTGGATTAAAGCTCTTTGCAAAATTGCCCCCTTCCCCTTGTAAATTGGGAAACCAGCTCCGGTTACTTTTACACCAAGCTCAAAATCAATTAAATCATACTTTTGACATAGTTCCCAGTGAGGAAGAAGACTATCATTTTTTAAACTATCTATTGAAGAAGAGAAAATTATTTCATTGTCATTTTCAGATTTTCCAGGTGGAACTAATTCGTTTGGCGTATTAGGTATTTGATAGAGTAACTCAAGAATTGATTGGTCTAACTCTTCAAAACTTTGTTTGAATTTTTTTATATTTTCCTTTAAAACCGTAGTTTCTTTCTTTAAAATATTAGCTTTTTCAATAGCTCCTTTTTTAAACTGTTCTCCAATTTGAGAAGATAATACATTCATATTGGCAGACATTTCATCTAAATGTTTTTGGGTGTCTCTTTTTTTTAAGTCAAGATTGTAAACCTGGTTAATCTGATCAGTAACATCTACTTTTCTGAACTCTAAAATATTTTTAATAATAGAGTCTTTATCGGTTCGGATTTTTTGAATCTGCAACATTATAAACAGTTATTTATAGTAAAATTATCAAAATTTATAGATGAATAAAAAAGGTATAAAAAAAGCGCTATAAAAGCGCTTNTAAAAATATTTATTTAGTGACTAAACGCTCAATTTTCTAACTGAGTAACCGAAACGTAAGATTTGTTTTTGGCTTTTTTTGTAAACTCTACAATACCATCTTTAAGAGCAAATAAGGTATGGTCTTTCCCAATTCCAACATTTTCACCTGGGTTATGTTTTGTTCCTCTTTGTCTAACGATGATGTTACCAGCTATTGCTAGTTGACCACCAAAAATCTTTACTCCAAGACGTTTTGATTCTGATTCTCTTCCGTTATTTGAGCTTCCAGCTCCTTTTTTATGTGCCATAATGAATGAATTAAAAAATTAACTTTCTTTTTTTGGTTTAGAAGCTACAGCTGGTTTGGGTTTAGCTGCCGCTTTTTTTGGAGCTGCCTTTTTAGGTGCTGCTTTTTTTGTTTCTACTTTTGCCTCAGACTTAGGAGCTGCCTTTTTGGGCGCTGCTTTTGACTCAGACTTAGGAGTTGCTTTTTTTCCAATTTCTTGGACTGTTATTTCAGTTAATCTTTGTCTATGACCATTTTTAACTTTATAACCTTTTCTTCGTTTCTTCTTGAAGACGATTACTTTATCTCCTAGAAGATGTTGTTCAATTTTTGCAGTTACTTGAACACCGTTTACAGCTGGGGCGCCTACTGATACTTTGCCTTTATCATCTAGTAGAAGAACATTTTCAAAAGTTACTTTTGATCCTGGTTTTCCTTCTAATTGATGGACGAAATACTTCTGGTCTTTTTCAACTTTAAATTGTTGCCCTGCTATTTCTACAATCGCATACATAAATTAATAATTTAATTTGTTTACTTATTTAAGGGTGGCAAATGTAACTACTTTTATTTACTTCTCACAATTTGAACTTAATAAATACACCTCAATTATTGAGTTGATGGTTATATGTTTGGTAAATTTAGAAGAATTTTGAATTCTTACTCTTAGAAAATTGAATATAAAAGCCAAATAATGAAAGAAGAGCTGCCAAAAAAATATTATGAAAAGTTAGAGTTAAATGAATTTAAATTAAACTCTCTTTTAGAGATAACAAAAGCGATAAATAATAATTTATCTATCGATAACATTTTAAAGATTTTTGAATACATTTTAAGAGAGCAACTTGGGATTAGTAAATTGATTCTATATGCTAATGATAGTGAAAAATGGAATTGCATTCTCCATTTTGGGGGTAAAGGGCTTAATAAAAAAATAAATGTAGAAGAAGAGCTCACACATATAAAGGATATAACAGTTATAGAATCTTCGTCAATTAAAACGCTAAATTCATTTGATATTGTTATTCCAATTTTTCATAAAAAAATAGCACTTGCTTATTTATTAATTGGAGATTTAGAAGACGATATTATTGCAATAAGCCCAGGAATTAAGCATATGCCATTTATTCAAACACTAGCAAGTATCATCGTTGTAGCTATTGAAAATAAAAGATATTCAAAAGAACTTCTCGAACAAGAAGTTAATAAAAAAGAGATGGAACTTGCTGCAGAAATGCAAAAACTACTTTTCCCAATAAATCTTCCAAATGACGATTCGTTTGATGTTGCAGCAAGGTATGAATCTAAACATTTGGTAGGTGGCGATTATTATGACTTTATTTTTCTCAATGAAAACGAATGTTTTTTATGTATTGCAGATGTTTCAGGGAAAGGAATGTCTGCTGCATTACTAATGAGTCATTTCCAAGCTAAACTTCATGCAAATATTAAGTATAACTATGAAAATATAACTCTAAAAAAACTTATTGAGGATTTAAATCAAGATGTAAACAATGCTGCAAAAGGAGAGAAATTTATTACGTTTTTTGCAGGACATTATAATAAAAAGAATAAAACACTTCAATATATTAATGCTGGTCATAATTATCCATTGCTTATTAATAAAACAAAAACTACTTTTTTAAATAAAGGATGCATTGGCCTTGGAATGCTGGAGGAAATTCCAAAAATTGAAGTAAATAAAATTAAATTTCAGCAAGACACTGTTCTTGTATGCTACACGGATGGATTAGTAGAGTTAGAAAATAATAATGGAGTCCCTTTCGAAACAGATAATTTAATTGAAGTAGTTGAAAATAATTTCAATTTAACCATGAACGAACTAGATCAAAAAATATTTGAAAAACTAGATGACTTTAAAGGAGATCAAAAGATACTAGACGACACAGCTGTAATGAGTTGTAAATTTTATATATAGCTAGCCAAGCATTTTTATGGTTCTTTTTAAAGAATCTATAAAAAAATCAATCTCACTTTTTTTATTGTAAAAAGCAAAACTAGCTCTTGCTGTCCCAGGGATATTAAAAAACTTCATAAGTGGTTGGGTACAATGGTGTCCAGTTCTAATAGCAATTCCTAATTGGTCTAATAAAGTGCCAATGTCAAATGGGTGAATTCCATCTACTGTAAATGAAATAACACTTGCTTTGTTTTCAGCGTTGCCAAAAATATTTAATTTGTTAATTTTAGAAATAGATTCTTGAGCATAAATCAGCAATTCATCTTCAATTTCTGAAATCTTCTCTATCCCTATATTGTTCACATATTTTAATGCTGTTTTTAACCCAATTACACCTGCAATATTAGGAGTTCCTGCTTCAAATTTGTGAGGATATGTATTGTAAGTTGTTTTTTCAAAAGAAACTTCTTTTATCATGTCTCCACCCCCTTGGTAGGGCTTCATCTCCTCAAATCTATCTTTTTTAACATAAAGAATACCTACACCAGTGGGAGCGAAAATCTTATGGCCACTAAAGACCAAAAAGTCACAATCTAAATGATTCACGTCCACTTTAAAATGAGGAATAGATTGAGCTGCATCAATTAAAATTTTACAATTATTTTCTTTGGCAAGATTGGTTATCTCTTTAACTGGATTTATCGTCCCTAAGGTATTTGAAACATGAGTTACCGCAATGAGTTTAGTTCTATCACTTATTAATTTTTTAAGCTCATCCATGAGTATTTCTCCAGCATCATTTATCGGACATACCACAAGTTTGGCACCTAACTTCTCGCACAACATTTGCCAAGGGACAATATTACTATGGTGCTCCATAGTAGTAATTAATATCTCATCGCCTTTTTGCAATTGATTTTCTGCCCAAGCACTAGCAACAATATTTATTCCATCTGTAGTGCCTTTTGTGAAAATAATTTGTTCTGGAGTTTCTGAGCCTATAAAATCTCCAACTATATTTCTAGTTTCTTCATACTCACTGGTTGCTTTTTGGCTTAATTCATGAACGCCTCTATGCACATTGGAATTAATGCTTTCATAGTATTTACTTAACGCGTCAATTACACACTTTGGTTTTTGTGAAGTAGCAGCATTATCAAAGTATATTAATGGATTGCCATTAACAGTACTTTTTAAAATAGGAAAGTCTTTTTGAAAGTCCATTTTGTAAAATTAAGTTAAATATAGGACAGTATACTTAATGAATAAATTTTGATTAACTAATTTAAAGACGGGATTTGATAGCAAATTAAAATATTGCTATTGACAACTGTAATAAGTTCTTTGGAATTGTCGTTATTTATATTTCCTATACAAGACATTTTGGAAGCTCTAAACAAATTGGGATTAATATTGTACTTACTGTCAATTAATTGAATCTCGTTGGTGTTTTTATTTAAAATGGCCATGAAATTATCAAATCTTTTGCCTTGTAAAATATCGTAAGGATAATAAAACTGAAAATTAAACTCTTCTTTACTTTGATCAATTATTTTAAGTCTTTCTTTTTGTTTTAGACAGTAATTTACTTTGTTAAACTTTTGATTAGCAAAAATATTCCATGAATTTTCATTCGACTTTATACTGTCTGGGATAGGATAAATTTCCTTACTAGAACTTCCTAAAACTAATTTAGAAATTCCTCTTAATGTGTCTTGAAAAACAATAGACGTTGAGTCAATAACGAAAGATTTATTAATAGCAAAATTACTTTCAGACGGTAAGAAAACTTTATTTTTAACAGTATATCGCTCTCCACCTCTTCGATTATGCAATTTAATGACTCCACTTTTTTGAATGGATAAAATATAATCTAAACCATTAATTGCAAAATGTTTTAGTTGCCTATTAATAATCGAACTTATCTCTGGTTGAATCCACCCAGAAACTTGTGTGCCAGAAATATTATAATTGTGTATTTTAAAATCATCTCCTGCAATTAAAAATCTATAGTCCTTATTGTTGTCATAATCAAAAATTGATACTGGGTTAGACGCCAAATAGTTAAATTTTATTGGGAATCCATCTATTTCATTACCTAGAATATCAATAATATGGAGTCTAGATTTGGTATTAAATACCATTTGGAATTTATTATTTTGATAGGAATCAATCTGAGAAATACCTCCTAATATTTTCCCCTCAAGATTTCTAGACCATTTCACTTTGCCTCCTGCGCTTATTAAGTAAATGGTGTTTTCTTGATCTTGAACAATAATATCTTTGGTTCCAGACCTATGGTTATTTAATGCATATGGTCCCCAAATTAATTTTGGAATATTAACTTTCCATAGAATTTTTTTATCTACTTTTTTAGGATAAAACTTTTTAAGAGACAATCCATGATGTGCTCTATTGTTGTAATTATTGATTCCCCAACTTATTCCTCCAATAGATTTAAAGATATTATGAATAGTATTGTCAAAATCGTTTTTGGAAAGAGTAATTTTTTTTAATAGTTCTGGTTGTGATTTATAAGAAAAATGGGAGTGTTCTTGATCAAATTCAGAATTTTTATTTTCACTAAAAATTGCGGGATTAAAATCATCNGAATTAATTTGTGAAAGTTTGTAATCAAATTCTTTTTTGGCTTCTAAATTAGCAATTAAAAGAAACTGATCAATTTGAAATCCATATCGATTTTTAAAAGTTATATGAGGAAAATATAACTTTAATAAGTTAGAGTCAATTACACTAAAATCATTTTCTAATTTAGAGAATTTCAGAGTGTCTAGGAAAAACAATTTTGACAATTCATTAAAGCCTAAGTTTTCAGATTGACTTTNAAGAATTAATATTTCATGTTCTTTTTCCTGTATTAAATCCCGGAATTTTAATTCTAAGGATTTAAATGCCAAATGGTGATTTAAAGAATCTGTTTGGATATGAAATATATTTTTAGAAATAAAATCAACATCTTCTGGAATCCAATCTTTAAATCCATAATATTCAGGAGAGGGAAGTGACATGGAAGTATCGTAGTCGGTAATACCTACAATTTTTATGTCATTTGGGGAATAATTTATATCAAATTGAAACCATTTATTGGAATGTAGGTCAGACAATAAATCATGGCTTTTATAGGTGTCAGAAATAGAATCTAAAAAAGCTTTGACATTATCTACATTCATAAAACAGGATATATTAGACATTTCGCTAGAGAATATCATTTTGTCAGAAAAATCGTTGGGCTTCACTTTCTCTTCTGAATATGTGTGGTTGGTCTTAAATTCATTAATTAAGCTATTAGAATTTGAAATAATTAAAAACGGATAGGATATATCAAAGAAATAAGATTCAATAAAATTAGAATCTAAATCATTTATTTTGTCTTGCTTTTCTGTGAAATTTTTAGCTATAATCCAAGAAATATTGTTGTCTTGATTGTAAAAAGAGATATTGGTGGCGCCTTCACTAAATATTTCATTGTAATTTGAGTCTGTAATTAACGAATTAATTTCCTTAATCAATTCTCCGTATAGATTATTTTTGGAAACTTCTTCAAATTTGGACCAAATCATACTGGTTTCAAAAAAATGATGTAAGGTCTTTGAGAACTCATTGACCTCCACAAAAAGAATAGGGTCTGCTGGAAAGTATTTTTGAGGCTCTTGAAAGACCTTGCTTTGTTCACCTAGCTTTTGAAATATATTAAATACAAGAAAAGATAAAATAGATATTAGTAATAAAAAGAATAATAATCTTTTAAGCATGAACCAAAAATAGAGATTTGTGAATCAGAATATGTGAAAACAAATTTTTTGTTTAAACATTAAAATGTCAGCTTAATTAAGACTTTTTTGAAAAGATTAAATATTTATTAATCAGCTGATTTAAGATTTGGAAACCACCAAAGAGAACAGCAGAAAAAACTATACTACTTAACAAGGTATATTTGAAAAAGGGAATCCCCATGGAAAGACACAACGCAAGACCACTTAAGTCACTTGTGTAAAAACCACCCATCAGCCAAACCGCAGAATTGGTTACAAGGAAGAATACAACAGAAGATAAAACAGAATTAATAATTACATTTTTTCCGCTGGAAGTCTTCATTTTTATACCCATAAGTACAGTGAGAGCAAAAGATAGATATACCGCCCACATTAAAGAATGAAATCCAACAAAATAGTCAGAAATTAGCATACATGCTATTGGGATAAGAAGAGCTAACTTTTTATTAGATAAATAAAACCCTGAAAACAATGCAACAGAAGCAATTGGAGAAAAATTAGGGATATTGGTTAATAAAATATTGGACAATGCTGTTACAATAATTAGGCTAAGTATTAATATGTATTTGTTGCTCTTCAAGGTTTATTTTTCTTCAAATTTAATTAAAAATTAGACATTTAATATAATGTTTAAAAATCATTTTTAAGTTCAAAACTGCATGAATTTTGTGAAATTAATTGAAGTAATTCATAATTCAATGTGGATAGAATATTTTTTGAACTCTAAGACTTTGAATTTTTAAAAAGAAATTTACATAAAAATTAGATGATGAAGAAAGGTGATTATCAGTATGGATTATTCCCTCTTAGAATATTTTTATTTCCTGGCGAGCAAACAACTCTCCATATTTTTGAACCTAGATATTTACAATTAGTTACCGAGTGTCTAAGCAGTGGGGAGTACTTTGGAATTCCATACCAAGGTAAAACAACTCTGAGTGAATTAGGTTCTTTGGTAAAAGTAGTTCAGATCTTAAAAAAATACGATAGTGGAGATTTAGATGTTTTAGTGGAGTGTAAGTCAAATTTTAAAATTCATCATTTTCAAAATAAAAACGAACATAAGCTATACCCTATTGGTTCTCTTTCAAAAATCAAGAAAGGTGTTTTTAAACCCTCAGAAGAATTAGAAAAATATGCTTCGGAATATTTAACCCATTTGCTAGATAATTCTAAAGATTCCAAATCGGAAGAATTAGTTTCGCTTAACAATTTAGTTAATTTGGTAAATCTTTCAGATGAAGATAAAATAAAATTCATTGGGTTTTCAGATCTTAAAAAAAATGAATTCCTCATTAAGAAATTTAAATTCATGATGATTTTACTATCTCAAGAAAAAATGGTAGATCAAAATTTCTATCTAAACTAAAATTCTAATTCTTAGCATTTAAGAGAAGGTCTTTGACTTTTAATGCAGAAATATCCCAGGAAAATTTCTTAGCTTGAAGAAGTGCTTTTTTAATAAGTTCTTGATTATTTTCCATTGCCTTTTCCATCCCCGTAGTAATACTATCTTCATTAAATGGGTCAACATAAATCACTGAATCACCTCCAACTTCTGGTATACTTGTCAAATTACTAGTAACTACCGGAATTCCCGATAGCATCCCTTCTAAAACAGGAAGACCAAAACCCTCGAAATACGAAACATATATTAGTGCAGAACTTGATGCAACCCAGTTTGCTAGTTCAGGACCTGATTTCCTGCCTAAAAATCTCACGTTTTTTAAAAGCCCTTGTAGATTTAATTGGTTCTTCCACATGTCAGTTCCTACAATAATGAAATCCATTTTATTTAAAGAATTAAACTTTTTAAATCCTGTAAGCATTCTCTCAATATTTTTTCTTTTATGTAAAGACCCTACATATATAAAATATGGTCTATTTAAATTATTTTGCTCAATAAAAACTTTCTTTTGGTTGGTGTTTAAAGACTTAAAAGCATCATTTCCGCCATTAAATATTACGTTGATTTTTTCAGGACTAATGCCATAATTTTTAATTATATCTGTTTTTGAAAAATTAGAAACAGTAATTATTTTTTCTGCTTTTTGAGTAAATAATGGCATATATTTTTGATAATACTTTAATACATTTTTTGGTAAATCTTCTGGATAATGCTCAAAATTCAAATCGTGAATTACCCCAATTTGAGGAATTTGTGTATTTAAAGAAATAAAACCATCTGGAGAGAAAAAGAGATCTATTTTAAACTTTTTAAAATTTCTTGGAAGGACATAATTAAACCAAATTCTAAATAAAATTGGATGTCGCGCTGGTGGGTTGAGAATTACATTAAAGACATTATCCCCTGAAATCAAAAAATCAGTTTTTCTATCGTAAAAAAAGAAAAATTTATGTTTTGGCATTAACAAAACCAGCCTTTTCAGAATTTCAAAGCTATACCAGCCAATCCCTTCTAATTTTCCTTTTATTAAATGCCTTGCATTAATTCCAATATTCATATTTAAAATTGAGAAATAAAATCAAGTGTTAAATTATAAAAATAATAACTTAGTACACGTGAAAAAAATAACACTGTTCTCAGTTTTTTTATTCGTTTTAAGTTCTTGTGCAAATAAAATTCCATTGAATTCTTTTGAGCAAGAAGTTCCCAAACCAGCTCCTAACTACAGTAAGATGGACCATTGGGCTGCACATCCTGATAAAAGTGATTATTCGGATTTAAAACCAAAAAATCTTTTAAATGATACGCTAAGTTTGGACTCTGTAGATGTTTTCTTTGTCTATCCAACTTTATATTTTGATGGCTTAGATTGGAATGCAGATTTTAACAATAAAAAATCCAATAAAAAGATTAGTCATTTGGCACTTAAGAATCAAGCCTCTGTTTTTTCTGGTTTAGCAAAGATATATTCACCTTACTACAGGCAGATGCATTTTCAAGGTTACATGGACAACATAAACGGACTAAAAGCTTTTGATTTTGCATATAAAGATGTTGAAAATGCCTTTAAATATTACCTTGAAAATTTCAACAATGGAAATAGAATTGTTTTGGCAGGTCACAGCCAAGGAACCCACCACCTACAAAAATTATTAAATGATTATATATTACTGAATGATTCTATTTTAAAAAAAATTGAACTCTGTTATTTCGTGGGGGATGTTTTTATAGAAAATTTTGCTGTGGATGGCTATCCTATTTGTGAATCTCCAACAGATTTAAACTGCTATCTTTCATGGAATTCTTTTTCCTATGGAACATCTTATCCCCACAAAAAGATTGATTTTGTTTCAGCAACTAATCCAATAACTTGGAGAAATAATGAGGCTGCAAGCCTATACAATATGCACAAAGGAATTTTGTTTAATAATTATAAAATAATAAGAGGTGGCAATAAATTAAAGCAAGAAAAAATATTAAGCGCAAAAGTTGATAATGGATTATTATGGGTTGAAATCGAGAATTTTCCACTTTTTAGAGTTTATGATAAATTTTTAAAAGGAAATTACCATGTTTTAGATTACAATCTATTTTGGATGAATATTCGTGAAAACTTTTACCTAAGAATGCATAAAAAATAACCATGTTTTACAAACTTAATTTTTATCAAAAAATAATTACTCTTTGCCTATTGTATGCGATTGTTTTTTCAATGTCATTTTACTTATTTAAGTTTTCTATACAAGCAATAACAACCTGGGAAATTATCTTGTTTAACTTTTTGCAAGTTTGGGACTTAATGTTGGTTGGATTTTTATTTTTTCAAACATTCAAATATGTTAGAATGCCCAGTAATTTTTATTTGCAAAGAAAGTACGAAACCAAAAAATATTTTAAGTATATGGGAGTGAATATATTTAGACTTTTGCTTATAAATTCCTTTTTTAGACACCTAAACAATCGAGTTTATTTAAAAGGAAGGGCAAAAGATTATCTTCTTACTTTTATTGAAGAAACCAAACAGTCTGAAACTTCTCATATTATTTCGGGGATATTTCCTTTGTCTATTCAGCTGTTGTACCTAAAATATGGACTAATTGAACACTTTATATGGTTGAGTATTTTTAATGTTATTTTAAATCTTTACCCTTTTTTGTTGCAACGAATGAACAGGTTTAATATGCTGGTAAAATACCCAAACCTTTCTAAGAAAAACTAAAAATTTTTAGACCTATGTTTTACAAACAAATGAATCCAAACTGATCTAGAGACTACAACAATGTATGGTGTTAAAATTATTATAAAGACTAATATAAAATAGATTATATCTTTCCAGTGAATACTTGTAAACCAAAATAATAAATTAAAGACTATTAAAGAATTTAAAACTTGAAAGCCATAACTTACATAGGCAGCTCCTTGATAGAATCCTGGTTCTAAAGAAAATTTCAAATCGCATTTAGAACACCTTTCATGCATTTTATTAAGGTCTCTTAATTTATATGGATTGCTATTTACAAAAAGACTGCCTACTCTACAATTTGGGCATTTGAACTGGAAAATAGAACGTAAAAGAGTCATTTTTTAAGAAATATGTTTTTTACTTCTAGAGCATTTACTTCCACCCAAATTTCATTTTTTCGATTAATGATTTGATAGGGCGGCTGATAAACAGCAATCATAAAATCATTATTGCAGTCAATATTGTTTTTTTTAAGAATATTTAACAACTCTAAATGTTTTGCTGCACATTTTTTTTCGTTAGCAAATCCACTAAATTTTATTACTGCGATGCATTGATTTGTTACGGTTTCAAAAAATATCTTTTCTGAATTGGGAGATGGTAAATTATTTATTTCAAATTCCTTTGGCATAACAAAAGAAAATGAGGATTTATTACTCATATTGTATAAAACGGGAGAAGTCATTTCCATTTGAATATTATCCTTGTTTCCACCGAAGATATAGTTTGCCAAAACAGGAAAATTTCCACTAGCAGATTTCATATTGTAGGCCTTGGTATTAACTGAAGCTTTGGTATACTGATCGTAGATTTTAAAGTCAATAGAATTAATAGATCCAATAATTTCATTGGAGATAGTTTCGTATTGTTTATTATTATAAGAACCATAAAATTGCCAAACTGTAAAAAGAAATAAAATTCCCAAAAATATGTAGAGTGTAGTTTTCATTTATNGATAAACAAATATANTAAAATTATTAATTTTGTTTAATTTTGNAATGTAAATGTTAAACAAAGTGTTTGTAGGAATAGATGGNTATATAGACGGTTGGTGTTGCTGTGTAATACNAGATGGTATTAAAATAGAGCTGCATAAATCCTTAGCAGATTTATATAAAAAAATTAGGATTAATAATCTTACTTTAATAGATATGCCTATTGGTCTTTCCTCAAAAAATATCGAAAGAAAAATTGATTTTAAATTAAGGACCTATTTGCCTAAAAATAAGAAAAGCAGTGTTTTTACAGCTCCTTGCAGAAAAGCTGTGTTAAGTAGTAATTATAATTCTGCTAAAAAAGTAAATAAGATAATTACTAAAAGAAGTATTTCTATTCAGTCTTGGAATATTAGTAAAAAAATAAAAGAGTTGGATGAATTTTTAAGAGTTCCAAAAACAAATCAAGTTTTAATTAAAGAGTCTCATCCTGAGTTTTGTTTTATAAATCTAAATAATAACAATCCGCTAATACACAGCAAAAAAACAAAAGAGGGTTATCAAGAAAGATTATCTATATTAAATAGAAATGAAAAAAATATAGAATCAATTATAGAAAAGACATTAGAAAATTTTAAAAAAGAAAAAGTAAAAAAAGACGACATTTTAGATGCAATTGCTTTGGCGCTAACATCAAAATACTGGCAAAAAAATGGGTCTAGAATAATTAGTCAAACTCCTAAAAAAGATGAAATGGGAATTCCATTTGAAATATATTATTAATGAAAACAATTAACCTTATTTTTCCAAACCAACTATTTAAAGAATCCATTCATTTAGATAATACATCAAGCCATTATCTAATTGAAGAAAAATTGTTTTTCAATCATTTTAATTTTCACAAACAAAAACTATATTTTCATAGATGTTCGATGAAAAACTATTATGATTTTTTATCTCAAAAAAAACTAGATATAAGCTATGTTAACTCCTTTGAGGAAAAATCAGATATAAGAAAATTCATTGATGGGTTAGACCCTAATGAAATTAATAAAATAAAGTGCATTGACCCAGAAGATAATTGGTTGGAGAAAAGGCTAAAAAAAGCATGTGAAAAAAAAGGGATAGAAATTCAGCTATTTGAAAACCCCTTATTCATCAACTCTAAGAAAGAGTTGGAACCATTTTTTAGAGAAGATAAAAAGAAACTATTTCAAACTTCATTTTATAAGTCAGAGAGAAATAGGCTTGGGATATTGTTAGATGGTAATAATAATCCAGTAGGTGGGAAATGGACATACGATGATCAAAACAGAGAAAAATATCCTAAAGGAAAAACTACTCCAAAAATAAATTTCCCAAATGAAACCAAAAATCATTTGGAAGCTCTGGCTTATGTAGAAAAGTATTTCTCGGACAATAATGGAATATTAGATTCCTCTCCAATCTACCCAACTGATTTTGAAACTGCAGAAAAATGGTTCGATGAGTTTTTAAAAACTAGATTTAAGGAATTTGGTCCTTATGAAGATGCGTTATTAAAAGAAAAGTCTATTATTAACCATAGTATATTGTCTCCTATTATCAACTCTGGATTAATTAGTCCCAAAACTATCATAGAGAAAACCTTAGAATTTTACAAAGAAAACAATATTCCTATAAATTCTTGCGAAGGTTTTGTAAGACAAATTATTGGGTGGAGAGAATTTATTAGAGGCGTATACAGATGTAAAGGAAGCGAAGAAAGAACAAAAAACTTTTGGGGATTTAATAGAAAAATTCCATCTTCTTTTTATAGGGGCACAACTGGAATAGAACCTCTAGATGACACCATTCACAAAATAAATAAATCTGGGTATGCAAATCATATTGAAAGACTTATGATTGTAGGGAACTTTATGCTTTTATGTGAATTTGATCCTGACGAAGTTTACAGATGGTTTATGGAGCTATTTATTGATTCTTATGATTGGGTTATGGTTCCAAATGTTTATGGGATGAGCCAATTTGCAGATGGAGGCCTAATGTCTACAAAACCTTATATAAGTGGAAGTAATTATATTGTAAAGATGAGTGATTACAAAAAAGGAGAGTGGTGTAAAATATGGGATGCATTATTTTGGAACTTCATGGACAAACAAAGAGCCTTTTTCTTGAAAAATCCTAGAATGAGAATGCTAATTAGCAGTTTTGACAAAATGGATCCATCCAAAAGAGAAACGCACTTAATTACTGCTGACAATTTTTTAAACAGTCTTTAAATATTACAATAAAATGGCCATTTACAATATATCTTACAAAAACAAAGAAACAGATAAGTTGATCAATGACGAGTTAGGTGAAGCCTATTCTTTATTTAATAAATTAAAACTTGGGGGAATTGGATCTAGAAGAATGATTATTGAACATTTAAGTGAAAGAATAAATCATTTAAAATTGAGTGTCAGTGGTATTCAGTATGGCAATATTGAAATTAGACCAAATGGAATAATTCTTCATATTAATCAGGGGATTTACACTTATGCTTGGACCATCCCATTTTATCATTTAAATATATATAATGGAGATTATTTTACCATACACGGAGCTGGAAACTATATTCAATTTAATAAAGAAAAAAGCTGGAAAGAAAACCGTAAATTTCTCAACAAATTAATTGATATAAAAGCAAAATTTAATTCTACAAAATAATGTATCCACTTCTAAGACTAATTAGAGTTGTAATTAAGAGTCAATTTCAAGAAAAGCTATCATTTGATAATGAGTTTACAGACAGTGTGAATTTAATTGTTTTACCACAAGATATTGATCCATTTATGGAACTTAATAACGGTAGATATGTTACCCTTTTAGACTTAGGAAGATTCAGCTTGGGTGCTAAAGTAAATATGGGAAGTTTTTTAAAAAAAAATAATTGGTCGTTAACTATTGTTGGCACCTATAATGAGTACAGACATAGATTAAGACTTTTTCAGCGTTTTATATTAAAAACAAAGATTATTGGATATGATAAAAACTGGTTTTATTTTTTTCAGAAGGTAGAAAGAAAAGGGAAAACCCATATGGCATCCGTAGTGAAATTTGCATATACTAGTAAAAAAGGATTGGTATTGCCAAAGGAGGTTATTAGTGCAATGGGGATTAAATATAATCCTAACAAGTTACCATTATGGATAAAAGAACTAACAGAACATCAGCTGTTTAAAAAATAGCATAAAAAAAGGAGGGCAAGCCCTCCTTTAATAAATACTTTAGGTTTAAATTACTTCGAAGATGAAGCAACTGCTAAGTTATATACAACCAAACCGAAACCGATTTTATTGATAGCATCACCAATGTTGTAAACTACGTCCATAGCTATGGTCATTCCAAAAATATCCCCTTCACCACCGTACCATCCAGCAGTTCCAGCCATATAACCTATTGGATAAATTGCCCAGCCGATAAGTACAAATTTACATAATATATTATGTGCTTTCAGAACCTCACCACCAGCTGAAGTAGCCAATGCTTTTGCTTCTCCAAACCAGATAAGATATACAATGTAAAAATAAGCAAGTCCTGAAGCTAATCCCCATAACCATGCATTGTCTCTATCTACACCTTCTCCCCAGTATCCAGTAACTAACATTACTGTAGAAGCTCCAATTAGAGTCCACATTAATTTTTTAGTTGCACCAGCTGCTTTTAGGATTAAGTAAAATTCAACGCACATTAATGGTACAGTAAGTATCCAATCTACATAACGAAAAAATACAGGAGATCCGTTTCCAGAAGCCCAGTAATCACGCATGTAGTAGTAGTGAACTGCTGCTATAAATGTAATGAGTCCTGAGACCAAAATAGAAGTTCTCCATTTTGCATCAAAAGAATTCATTGATAAGAAAAAGAAGGCCGAAGCCGCCATCATGGCCATACATCCTACAAAAAATGTAAAACCGACATAATCATCAGTAGCCATTTTGGGTACTGCGAGTAACATATTGTTTAAAGTTTCCATATTAAATTTAAAATTTATTCGTTTGTTTAACGAATTTAACTATTAATTCAACAAATTTCCAAATTTTTGTTAATTTTTTTTCTTTATATGGGGAAATTAGATTTTTAATAACCAAATAAGTGTATAAAATACACGTATTATTTAAGTCAAGACTGTGTTTATTCTATATTTTTAATTGAATATTTAATACCCCTAAATGTGAATTTTTCATTTTTTGATAACCCTTTCATTTCAGAACCTATGGGTGATAGTAATGATATTATGAAATAATTATTTGATCTTATTTCTAATTTTCCAATCCCAATGGATATAAAAAAAACACCACCCTCTGTTGTTATTAAAGAGCCTTGAGTTGCTAGATTATGTTTCTTTGAATTATCTAGTTGTTCTACAGTACGAAGATTCTTTGAAGCTAGGTCCAATTGCCTAGAGTAATTATCTATTTCCGTTTGAATTTTAGCCCTTGATGTCTCGTGTTTGTCTCCAGCTGAGCTTTTATTTGCAGTATCTCTAGATTCTTTGGTAGAATTAATTAAAAATTCTAAAGATTTAATTTTCTTTTTTTGAATAAAAATTAATTCATCACATATTAATTCTTTAATGTTTTTCATACGTAAATAAAGAAATTGCACATTAAATATTTAGCCTTTTATTTCTTTTAGAGCATTGTCTATTAATGTTCTTAAATGTAATCTATGGGCTTTGGTGGAGATATCTCCAGAACTATTTGATGCAATTTTATTTATCTTTTTAAGATTGTAAATAGCCATGGATCTAGCGGTAGATATATATTTTCCTATACTGCTCCCCGAAACCATAGCAATTAGATATTTGGTATAAGCAATCTGTAAATTTTGTCTAAAGGTGTTTACATTAGTTTGTGCATCTTTCTTAAAAATAGCGTTGTTCAAGTCTGTCATCATTATCGATAATCCATAAGTATTTCCATATAATTCAGAGTCGACAATTCTTTGTAAAGTGTTAGGATGAAGAATATGTTTTAAGACATTTTTTTGATAACTCAATACTTGATTGTGAATTTTAGGATCTTCAGTTCCTCTAAAAAAATCAAACCCTCTTCTTTGCATAGCTAAATAATTGTACAAATCATTAGGAGAATTAAAAGCATCTGGAGAAAAAACATGTTTGGACAAAGTTTCCATTGCTCTTTTCTGATCTAAAAAAGAAACTGGTCTATAAGGCATGGTCTGTCCTTTTTGTCCAACCATTGCTCGTTCTACATAAACTCCTCCTATAAATCTAGAAACAACATTTGCTGCGTTGGATCGTTGTCTATTTAAAACATAAAATATTCTTCTTAATTCTTGGTAAGATTCTCCTTCAATTGAAAATTTGGTCTTCAACTCTTTCATCATTTCATCCACCAATTCAAAAATATTATTGGAATAAGTTATTTGGTCGTTGGATAAATCTCCAACCATTACTCTTGGGTCGATTGCTTTACCAGGCGATCTCATATCATCTGCATCATTGCCAAATATCAACTCAGGTTCCGTAGAACGGTTTAACAAGTTGTTTTTGTCTTTCTCAGATTGAAAAGGTGTATATGCAAATTGGATTGCCCAAATGTCATATGGGCCAACAGCTACATCTTCAAATTGACCTTGTTTGCTTCTATCTTTTGTTAAATTGATTGCTGCGTAGTCCATTACAGATCCTGTAAGACACTTCCCTTTTATAAAACTAGAGTCAGCTAATTGTTCAGGAGAAAATAATTGACTAGCTTTCATATTGTGATTCAGGCCCAATGTGTGTCCAATTTCGTGCATAATTAAAGCCATCATGGATTCTCTTTTTAATCTTTTTAACTTTAAATCGGATGCATTTTCAGCCAATAAAACAGCACTTCCAAATTGTGTGTTTTCTTGAAAGAAATGACCCATAGAACATGAAACTCTATTCATGTCTTTATGAAATATTGG
>JGI20159J14440_10000309_pt1 | contig 36528 bp, 44 predicted proteins | sample COG_09_FD_14440 | JGI IMG/M metagenome (IMG submission 14440) | reverse complement strand
TGATCAGGTTTTAAAGTTCTTTTTAGATGCACTATTAAAGGTTAGTATTTAATGAAAAATTGGTACATTGTTCAGTCTCATTCAAACTTTGAAAATAAAGTCGCTGGTTTAATCAAAGAAGAGGCAGAAAAAGCAAATATATCAGATAAAATAGAGGAAATCGTTGTTCCAACACATGATGTAACTGAAGTCAAAAGAGGAAAAAGAGTTCAAAAAAAAAAGAAGTATTTTCCTGGCTATATTTTAATAAAGAGTGAAATGGATGATGATCTTTATCATTTAATTAAAAATCTTAAGAGAGTTAGCGGTTTTTTAGGTTCAAAAGGCATACCGGTTCCTGTTTCAGATAAAGAAATAGAGATGATTTTAGGTCAAATAAAAGATGGTGTAGCTCAACCAAAATCTGGTATAGAATACAGTATTGGTGAAAAAGTTCAGGTAGTAGATGGACCCTTTGCATCATTTAGTGGAATGGTTGAAGATGTTGATGAAGAAAAATCAAGATTAAAAGTTTCAGTATCAATTTTTGGCAGACCTACTCCAGTTGATTTAGAATATAACCAAGTTGAGAAAGCAAGTTAATGGCAAAAGAAATAAGTGGATATATAAAATTACAAATTCTTGGTGGACAAGCTAATCCAGCACCGCCTGTTGGTCCAGCATTAGGTCAACGAGGAATAAATATTATGGAATTTTGTAAAGCGTTTAATGATAAGACCAAAGCTTTTGCAGGAAAACCAATTCCAGTTATAATTACGGTTTATAAAGATAAAAAATTTGATTTTGAAATAAAATCTCCACCTGCGTCTCACTTTATTAAAGAGGCAGCTAAATTAAAAGGTGGATCAAAAGAACCTGGCAGAAGTATTGCTGGATCAATTACAAAAAAACAAGCCGAAGAAATTGCAACACAAAAAATGAAAGATCTTAATGCTCATGATTTAGAGCAAGCTGTAAAAATTATTGCAGGTTCTGCAAGATCAATGGGGATAGAGGTAAAAGAATAATGTCTTCAAAAAGATTTAATAAATTACCAAAAAAAACTAAAGACTTAGCTGCTGAACCAATTGAAAAATTAATATCAGAGGTAAAAAAAAATTGTACCACAAAATTTGATGAGTCTGTGGACATAAATTTTCAAGTTAATAATAAACAAAAAAAAGGTGAAGTTAATATAAGAACGGTAGTAAATTTACCTGGTGGAAATGGCAAAAAAGTTAAAGTAGCTGTTGTTTGTGAAGATACTAAATCAAAAGAAGCAAAAGATGCCGGTGCTGATATTGTCGGTGGTGATGAATTTATAGAGAAAATAAAATCTGGTGAATTAAATTTTGAAAAACTGATTTGTACACCGGGTATGATGATTAAACTATCTAAACTCGGAAAAGTTTTAGGTCCAAAAGGATTAATGCCAAATCCTAAACTTGGTTCTGTTTCAGATAATATAAAACAAGCTGTATCTAATGCAAAATCAGGACAAGCTGAAATTAGAAATGATAAAGATGGCAACATTGGTGTAAGTATTGGAAAAAAATCTTTTCAAGATGATAAATTATTAAAAAACTTTAATGCTATTCTTGAAACGTTAGAAAAAGAAAAAGGAAACCTTACATTAAAAGGTGATTTAATTAAAAATACTTTTATAACATCGAGTATGGGAGTTTCTTACAAAGTTAAATTAGGGAAGACTATTTAGTTATGATGAATAAAGAACAAAAAAGTAATTACATTAATGAAATGGAAACTAAATTTCAAAATAACAACGCTGTTTTAGTTACTCATTATCAAGGTTTAACGATGACTCAACTTGATGAATTAAGATCAAAAATGAGAGAGCATGGTATTCAATTTAAAATTACTAAAAATAGAATTACAAAACTAGCTATCGAAAAAACAAAATGCAAGGACCTTTCAAATTTATTTAAAGGAGCTACTGCTGTTGCATTTTCGGCCGACGCTATAATGTCTGCAAGAATTTTATCTAAATTTGCTAAAGAAAACCAAAATTTGAAGCTTTTAGGTGGAATAATGGGAGATGAAATTTTAGATCAAGCAGGTGTTCAAAATGTAGCTGATTTACCAACTCTTGATGAAGCTAGAGCGAAAATTACAGGAATTTTAGCAACACCAGCGTCTAAATTTGTGAGTATTTTACTTGCACGATCTGAAAAAATGAGTAATTTGTCACCAGAAAATTCTGAAAAAACAACCTAAAGAAGTAAAAAAATATGCCTGATCTAAATAAAATTATTGAAGATTTATCAAGTTTGACTGTTGTTGAAGCAGCCGAACTATCTAAGCAACTTGAAGAAAAATGGGGCGTTACAGCAATGGCTGCAGCAGCACCAGCAGCAGCTGCAGGTGGAGCCGCAGAAGAAGCAAAAGATGATTTCACAATCATGTTAGTTTCAGCTGGAGATAAAAAAATTAACGTTATTAAAGAAGTTAGAGCCGCAACATCTTTGGGACTTAAAGAAGCAAAAGATCTTGTTGAAGGTGCGCCAAAGGAAGTTAAGACTGGTGTAAATAAAAAAGATGCGGAAGAGATTAAAGCTAAGTTGGAAGCAGCTGGCGCAAAAGTAGAACTTAAATAAATTAATTAGAAAGAACCTATTTACTGATTGATTTATTAATCAGTAAACGACTATAAATGCAATTATCTTTTACTGAAAAGAAAAATGTTAGAAAAAATTTCGGCAAACTAGCTGAAACATTGTCTATACCTAATTTAATTGAAGTCCAAAAAAATTCTTATAAGCAATTAACTGATTTTGATACTGAGGCTGGAGACTTAACAAAAGGTTTTGACAGAGTTTTTAAAAGCATTTTTCCAATTGAAGATTTAAATGATAAAGCAACGCTAGAGTATGTTTCATATAATTTAGAAAAACCAAAATTTGATACTGAAGAATGTATTCAAAGAGGTCTATCCTATACATCAGCACTCAAATGTACTTTAAGACTTGTTGTTTACGAAATTGATCAAGAAAATAACACTAAAGATATTTTGTCTGCTAAAGAACAAGAAGTTTATATGGGAGAAGTTCCCATGATGACTGATAGCGGTACCTTTATTACTAATGGAGTACAAAGAGTTGTTGTAAACCAAATGCATCGGAGTCCCGGTGTGTTCTTTGACCATGATAAAGGAAAAACACATGCTAGCGGTAAGCTTCTATTTAATTGCAGAGTAATACCAAATAGAGGTTCCTGGCTAGATTTAGAGTATGACGTTAAAGATTTTTTATACTTTAAAATTGACAGAAAAAAAAAGATTTTTGTATCAACTCTACTTATGGCCTTAGGGTTTACAAAAGCTGAAATAGCCGATGAATTTTACGATAAAGAAATATTTTCATTAGATTCTAAAACTGACAAATGGAAAACCAAATTTAATCCTGAAAATTATAAAGCAAAAAATTTTTCTGAAGAAGTTATTGACTTTAAAACAGGTAAAGTAGTTATTAAACTTGGTGAAAAAATAAATTTTCTGACAGCAAAAAAATTATTTAATGAAGGTTTAAAAGATATACTTGTTTCAAAAGAGTCTCTTTATGGAAAATATCTACATAAAAGTGTCAAGGTAAATGATGAAGAGGAAGGTACTTTCGGTATCGGTACTGAATTAAACGATACAATTATTAACCAAATTTTAGAAGCTAAAATTTCTTCAATAGAGATTTCAATCACCAACTCTATAAATAAAGGACCTTATTTATTAAATACTATTTTGAACGATAAAAATAATAATAAAAATGATGCAATTACTGAAATTTACAAAGTTTTAAGACCAGGGGAACCACCTACTGTCGAGATCGCTACTCAAATTTTTGATAATTTATTTTTTAGTTCTGACAGATATGATTTATCTGATGTTGGTAGAGTAAAGATGAATTCAAGATTAAATTTAAATTGTTCTGATAAAATTACCATTTTAAGAAATGACGATATTATTGCTATCATTCACAAAATGTTAGATTTACGTGACGGAAAAGATGAAGTTGATGATATTGATCATTTAGGGAATAGAAGAGTAAGATCTGTTGGTGAGTTAGTTGAAAACCAAGCTCGTATAGGCGTTTACCGAATGGAAAGAGCTATAAAAGAAAAAATGACTACTCTAGACGTAGAATCTGCTATGCCTCAAGATTTAATCAATGCAAAACCATTGACAGTTTCATTAAAAGATTTTTTTGTGAGCTCACAACTTTCTCAATTTATGGATCAAACAAATCCTTTATCAGAAATAACACACAAAAGAAGAGTATCAGCTTTAGGTCCTGGTGGATTAACAAGAGAAAGAGCAGGGTTTGAAGTTCGAGATGTTCATCCAACACATTATGGCAGAATCTGTCCAATTGAAACTCCAGAAGGACCTAATATTGGATTAATTAATAGTTTATCCACTTATGCAAAAATTAATAAATATGGTTTTATAGAAAGCCCATATAAAAAAGTAAAAAAAGGTGTTGTTGAAGATAAAGTTGAGTATTTGTCTGCTATGGAAGAAACCAAATATACTATTGCTCAGGCCAATACTAAAGTTGATAAAAATGGAAAAATTATAGAAGAACTTGTTTCATGCAGAGAAAATTTAAACTTTATATTATCAAAACCTGAAAATATTGATTACATAGACGTTTCTCCCAAACAACTAGTTTCTGTTGCTGCTTCTTTAATTCCTTTTCTAGAAAATGATGATGCTAACAGAGCACTTATGGGATCTAATATGATGAGACAAGCAGTTCCTTTATTAAAACCTGAATCACCATTAGTTGGAACAGGTATAGAAAGTGATGTAGCACTAGACTCAGGAGTTACTATTGTAGCAAATCGTGATGGTATTGTTGATAAAATTGATGGTAAAAGAATTGTTATTAAAGCAACAGAGGAAACAGATTTCACAAAATCAGGTGTTGATATTTACAATCTACAAAAATTTAAAAGATCAAATCAAAATACGTGTATAAATCAAAAACCGTTAGTTAGAGTTGGAGACAAGGTAAAGTCTGGAGATATTATTGCTGATGGTCCATCAACTAAACTTGGCGAGTTAGCTTTAGGTAAAAATGTAACTGTAGCTTTCATGCCTTGGCAAGGATACAATTTTGAAGACTCAATTTTAATTTCTGAAAGATGTGTAACAGATGATGTGTTTACTTCAGTACATATTGTTGAATATGAAGTTATGGCTAGAGATACAAAATTAGGTGAAGAAGAAATAACTAGAGATATTCCAAACGTAAATGAAGAAGCATTAAAGAATTTAGATGAGTCAGGAATTGTTTATATTGGAGCTGAAGTTAAAGCTGGAGATATTCTAGTTGGAAAGGTTACTCCAAAAGGAGACTCTGCATCTGGGCCGGAAGAAAAATTATTAAGATCAATTTTTGGTGAAAAAGCAATTGATGTAACAGATACTTCTTTAAAAATGTCAAGAGGTAGTAGTGGAACTGTTGTAGATGTTAGAGTTTTCAATCGACATGGTATTGAAAAAGATGAACGATCCATCACTATTGAAAGAGCTGAAATTGAAACTGTTCAACAAGATAAAATTGTTGAAGAGGAAATTTTAGAAAGAAGTATTAAACAAAGAGCTAGTCAAATTCTATCAGGATCAGCACTAACAAAAAAAGTAAAAGATTTAGAAATTGGTACTAAACTTGATTTAGAAACTCTTAACAAAATTAATATAAATGATGTATTCAAAATATTAGTTGGAAATAATAGTGCAGAAGAAAGTATTACTCAATTAAAAGATCAATTCAACAAAGCAAAACAAGATATTCTTGAAAGATTCGAGGATAAAGTTTTAAAAATTAGAAGTGGTGATGATCTATTACCAAGTGTAATGAAAATGGTTAAGGTTTTTGTAGCAATAAAAAGAAGACTGAGACCTGGTGATAAAATGTCAGGAAGACACGGAAATAAAGGTGTGGTAAGTAAAATTGTACCTGTTGAAGATATGCCTTACAGAGCAGATGGTAGACCAGTTGATATAGTATTAAATCCATTGGGGGTTCCTAGCCGTATGAATGTTGGACAAATTTTAGAAACACATCTTGGTTGGGCTTGTAAAGAATTTGGTGAAGAAGTTAAAAGATTGGTAAATGAAAATAATAAGAAATTCGAAAAAAATGAAAAAATTTCATCATTCCTAAAGTCTGTTTATGGTAGTGAAGTTTTTGATGGAGCTATTGATAAACTAAATAAAACAGAATTTAAAGATCTATGTCAAAATATACAAAATGGTATTGCAATTTCAACTCCTGTTTTTGATGGTGCCAAAGAAAAAGATGTTTCAAAAATGTTAGAATTAGCAAAACTACCCACCTCTGGTCAAGATTATTTATGGGACGGAAGAACAGGTGAAAAATTTGATAGACCAGTGACAGTAGGAATTATTTATATGTTAAAATTACATCATTTAGTCGAAGATAAAATTCATGCTAGGTCTACTGGCCCTTACAGTCTTGTTACTCAACAACCTTTAGGTGGAAAAGCCCAATTAGGTGGACAAAGATTTGGTGAAATGGAAGTTTGGGCTTTAGAAGCATATGGTGCATCTTATTCACTTCAAGAAATTTTAACTGTTAAATCAGATGATGTGGCCGGAAGAGTTAAAGTATACGAAACTATTGTAAAAGGTGAAGAAAATTTTGAATCAGGAATACCCGAGTCCTTTAACGTGCTAGTTAAAGAAATTAAATCATTAGCATTAAATATAGAGTTGAACTAATTATGAAAAAAGAATTAACAGATTTATTTAAAAATAGTGAAATTGCAGAAGCTCAAAATTTTAATAGCATTAAAATAAATCTTGCTAGCCCTGAAAAAATTAAATCTTGGACTTATGGTGAAATAAAGAAACCAGAGACTATTAATTACAGAACTTTTAGACCAGAAAAAGACGGTTTGTTCTGTGCAAGAATTTTCGGTCCTATTAAAGATTATGAATGTTTGTGTGGTAAATACAAAAGAATGAAATTTAGAGGCATAATTTGTGAAAAATGTGGTGTAGAAGTAACTAAATCAAATGTTCGTAGAGAGCGAATGGGTCATATAAATTTAGCCACACCAGTAGCCCATATATGGTTTTTAAAATCTTTACCTAGTAGAATTTCACTAGCTGTTGACATGAAACTTAAAGAAGTAGAGAGAGTTTTGTATTTTGAAAATTTTATAGTAATTGAGCCAGGTTTAACTGGTCTTCAAAAAAATCAACTTTTAAATGAGGAAGAATTAGCAAAGTATCAAGATGAATTTGGAGAAGAGTCTTTTGAAGCAGGCATTGGAGCTGAAGCGATACTATCTATCTTAAAATCAATGGATCTTGAACAAGAAAGAAATAATTTAGTTAACACAATAAAAGAAACAAAATCAAAGGTAAATGAAGAGAGATCAATCAAAAGACTAAAATTAATTGAGTCATTTATTGAAACTGGCCAAAAACCTGAGTGGATGATTCTTACTGTTATTCCAGTAATTCCACCTGAGTTGAGGCCTTTAGTTCCTCTTGATGGCGGAAGATTTGCAACATCTGATCTAAACGATCTTTACAGAAGAGTTATTAATAGAAACAATCGTTTAAAAAGATTAATGGATCTCAAAGCTCCAGATATTATTGTTAGAAATGAAAAAAGAATGCTTCAAGAATCTGTTGATGCTTTATTTGATAATGGAAGACGCGGTAGAGTTATTACTGGCACAGGCAAACGTCCATTAAAATCTTTAGCTGAAATGTTAAAAGGTAAGCAAGGAAGATTTAGACAAAATTTGCTAGGTAAAAGAGTTGATTATTCTGGAAGATCAGTAATTGTAGTTGGCCCAGATCTTAAACTTCATGAGTGTGGGTTACCAAAAAAAATGGCGCTTGAACTATTCAAACCATTTTTATATGCAAGATTAAATAAATTAGGTTTAGCCTCAACAATTAAACAAGCAAAAAAATTAGTTGAAAAAGAAACAAATGCAGTTTGGGACGCTCTTGAATTAATAGTAAGAGAGCATCCAGTATTACTTAATCGCGCACCAACACTTCATAGACTAGGAGTTCAAGCTTTTGAACCAAAATTAATTGAAGGTGACGCAATCGAACTTCATCCTTTATGTTGTGCTGCTTTTAATGCTGATTTTGATGGTGATCAGATGGCTGTTCATGTTCCTTTAAGTTTAGAAGCTCAATTAGAAGCTAGAATTTTAATGCTTTCTACAAATAATATCTTAAGCCCATCAAATGGTAAACCTATTATCGTACCGAGTCAGGACATGATTTTAGGTCTTTATTATTTGTCTCAAGCACCTTTTCAAACTGAAAAACCAGATGGTTATTTTATTGATAATGACGAAATTGAGCATGCCTTATCAACAGGTCAGATAAAAGTTCACTCAACAATTGTTTCTAGATTTGAAACTTTAGATGAAAATGGAAATAAAAAAGTTGAAAAACATACCACAACCGCTGGAAGATTTTTATTAGCAAACTTGTTACCCAAAAATAAAGATATTACTTTTTCAATGATTGACAGGTTGTTACCAAAAAAAACTGTTTCAGAAATTATTGATAGCGTTTTCAGATTTTGTGGTCAAAAAACTACTGTAATTTTCTGTGATAAATTAAAAGATCTAGGTTTCAAACATGCTTTCAAAGCTGGAATTTCATTTGGTAAAGATGATTTAGTAATTCCATCTAACAAAAGTCAATTAATTGATGATACTAAAAAATTAATAGCTGATTATGAAAATCAATATTCAGAAGGATTAATTACAAGAGGTGAAAAATACAATAAAGTAGTTGATGCTTGGTCAAAATGTACGGATAAAGTAGCTGGTGAAATGATGAGAGGTATTTCTGCTACTGAGAGTACGGCTGATGGAATGAAGATTAACTCAGTATTTATGATGGCTGATAGTGGAGCAAGAGGATCAGCAGCACAAATGAAGCAATTAGCTGGTATGAGAGGTCTTATTGCAAAACCCTCAGGAGAAATTATCGAAACTCCAATCACTTCTAATTTTAAAGAAGGTCTGACTGCATTAGAGTATTTTAACTCAACTCACGGAGCTAGAAAAGGTTTGGCTGATACTGCATTAAAAACTGCAAGCTCAGGTTATTTAACAAGAAGACTTTGTGATGTTGCTCAAGATTTAACAATCACCAAAGTTAAATGTGAAGATCCTGGCTTTATTGAATTAGCAGAGATACTTGAAGGCGGAAATGTAGTGGTTAGCTTATCTGAAAGAGCCTTAGGAAGAGTTACAGCATTTGACGTAAAAAATCCAATTACAGGTGAAATTGTTATTAAAAAAGAAACTATGATAGACGAAGCTGGATGTGATAAAATTGACGCTGCTGGTGTTAAGTTTATTAAAGCCTATTCTGTAATGACATGTAGCTCTAAATTGGGTGTTTGCGCAACTTGTTATGGTCGTGATTTATCAAGAGGTAAGATGGTTCACGTTGGTGAAGCAATTGGTATGATTTCAGCTCAATCGATCGGTGAACCAGGTACACAATTAACAATGAGAACGTTTCACGTAGGTGGAACAGCATCTGTTAAACAAGAGTCGCAAATTGTGACTAAAACAGGGGGAACTTTAAAAATTATAAATTCTAATTTACTTGAAGATTCTAAGAAAAATTTAATTGTAATGGGTAGAAATACTCAATTATCAATTGAAGATGATAATGGTGTACAAGTTGCTGTATATAAAGTTTCTTATGGATCAAAATTGTTTTTCCAAAATGGAGACAAAATAAAAACAAATGAAAAAATTTGTGAATGGGATCCATACACAACCCCTGTTATAGCAGAAAAAAGTGGAATAGCCGGATTTGTTGATTTGATAGACGGTGTCTCTATTCAAGAAACAACAGATGATGCTACAGGTATTTCATCAAAATCTGTGATTGACTGGAGAGCTCAATCAAAAAATACAGATTTAAAACCAAGAATCACTCTTAGAGACGAGAAAGGAAATGTTATTAAAAAAGCTGATGATAACGAAGCAAGATATTATTTAGTACCAGATTCTATCCTGTCAGTTAGAGATGGTCAAAAAATATTTGCAGGTGATATAATCGCTAGACTTCCAAAAGAAACAACAAAAACTAAAGATATTACAGGTGGATTACCACGAGTAGCAGAATTATTTGAAGCAAGAAAAGCAAAAGATAGTGCAATAATTGCTGAAAATGATGGTCAAGTTTTATTTGGAAAAGAGGTGAGAGGAAAACAAAGAATATCAATTCAACCTGAAAATGGAGAACCTTCAAACTATTTAATACCAAAAGGTAAACATATAAACTTCAATCAAGGTGAAAAAATTAAAAAAGGTGAATATCTTTTAGATGGTCAACCATTACCACATGATATTTTAAGAATTTTAGGCATAAAAGATTTAACTGAATATTTTGTTAATCAAGTTCAAGAGGTATATAGACTACAAGGTGTGATTATAAATGACAAACATATTGAAACTATTTTAAGACAAATGCTTAAAAAAGTTGAAATCAAAGAGGCAGGAGACTCTTCTTATTTACCAGGTGAAATGATTGATAGAATTAAATTTGATAATACAAATGAAAAACTTGTAGCTGAAGGAAAAAATCCAGCATCAGGAGAGAGGGTTTTAATGGGAATTACAAAGGCTTCTCTTCAAACAGAATCATTTATTTCTGCTGCGTCATTCCAAGAAACTACTAGAGTACTTACTGACGCTGCAATTAAAGGTAAAATCGATCCTTTAAATGGCTTAAAAGAGAATGTTATTGTCGGTAGATTAGTTCCAGCAGGTACTGGTCATATTAAAAATAAATGGAATAAAAGAGCTATTGAAGATGATAGTAAATTCTTATCTGAACAGGAAAAAATTGAACCTACTGAACCAGTAGAAACCCAAGCAAATCAATAAAAAAACACGTTTTACTTGTAGTTTTAGTTTGACAAAGTGGAATTTAATAGTATTTTGGCGATGTTTTTGGTTGGAATGTAGTACCTACTTTACGGAACTAAACGCTGCCACAAAATAACCTGTCAGTTATTTCCTTCAAAAATATATTAATTAATTATAAATATTTTATGCCAACTATTAACCAGTTGTTAAGAAAAAAACGAACCAAACCACTTGCAAGGAACAAAGTTCCTGCATTACAAAAACAACCTTTAAAGAGAGGTGTTTGTGTAAAAGTTTATACAACCACACCTAAAAAACCTAACTCAGCATTAAGAAAAGTTGCTAGAGTAAGATTGTCAAATGGCTTTGAAGTAACTGCATACATTGGTGGTGAGGGCCATAACCTTCAAGAACACTCTGTAGTTTTAATAAGAGGTGGTCGTGTAAAAGATTTACCTGGTGTTCGTTATCATATTCTAAGAGGAAATTTAGACACTCAAGGTGTTGCAAATAGAAAAAAACGTAGATCTTTGTATGGGACAAAAAAAGGTAAATAATTATGTCTAGAAAAAAAACACAACCAAAAAAAGTTGTTACACCAGATCCAATATTTAAATCTACAATAATTCCGAAACTAATTAACTCTATAATGTATGATGGAAAAAAAGTTGTTGCAGAAAAAATTGTTTATGAGGCTATTGATAAAATAAAAACAAAAACAAAAGAAGAACCAATAAATGTTTTTAATGAAGCAATAAATAATATCAAACCAACTGTCGAAGTTAGATCACGTAGGGTTGGTGGTGCAACATATCAAGTTCCTGTTGAAGTTAAAACTAAACGTGCACAAGCTCTTGCAATTCGATGGTTAGTAGATGCTTCAAGAAAAAGAAAAGACAAACACATGTCAGATAAGATTTTTAATGAACTTTTTGATGCTTACGAAAGAAAAGGATCAGCTGTTAAGAAAAGAGAAGATGTACATAAAATGGCAGAATCAAATAAAGCATTTGCTCATTTTAGGTGGTAAAAAATTATGGCTAGAACACATACATTAGATAAATATAGAAACATTGGTATTATGGCTCACATAGATGCTGGTAAAACAACTACTACTGAGAGAATTCTATATTATACAGGAAAAAGTCACAAAATTGGTGAAGTCCATGACGGCGCTGCAACAATGGATTGGATGGAACAAGAACAAGAAAGAGGTATTACAATTACTTCTGCTGCAACTACTTGTTTTTGGAATGATCACAGAATAAATATTATAGATACACCAGGCCATGTTGATTTTACAATTGAAGTTGAAAGGTCGTTAAAAGTTTTGGATGGTGCAGTATGTGTTTTTGATGGTGTAGCAGGTGTTGAACCGCAATCAGAAACAGTGTGGAGACAAGCTGATAAATACAAAGTTCCTCGAATTTGTTTTGTTAATAAATTAGATAGAACAGGCGCAGATTTTTACAGATGTGTTGATATGATCAAAGATAGACTTGGTTGTAAACCACTACCAATACAAATTCCAATAGGAATTGAAGCAGATTTATCAGGTGTTGTAGATCTAGTTAAAATGAAAGCTCAAATTTGGAAGAATGAGGCTCTTGGAGCTGAGTGGGAATATAAAGAAATCCCTGATGATTTAAAAGAAATATCTCAAAAGTATAGAACAGAACTTGTTGAAATGGCAGTTGAACAAGATGAAAAGTTAATGGAAAGTTACTTAAATGGAGATGAAATTAAAGAGGAAGATTTAGTTAAATGTATAAGAAAAGGAACATTAAATTTTAGCTTTGTGCCCATCACAACTGGTTCTGCTTTTAAAAATAAAGGTGTTCAACCTTTACTAGATGCAACTATAAATTACTTACCAAGTCCAATAGACATTGGATCAATTAAAGGAACTAAGCCGGGCACTGAAGATGAATTAGAAATGAAATTTGATGACAAGGCACCTTTTTCTGCTTTAGCTTTCAAAGTGGCTAACGATCCGTTTGTTGGATCTTTAACTTTTATAAGAATTTACTCGGGTACAATAAAAACTGGTACTGCTGTTTATAATACCTCAAAAGATAAAGAGGAAAGAGTTGGTAGAATGCTTTTAATGCATGCGAATTCAAGAGAAGATATAAAGGAAGCAAATGCAGGAGATATAGTTGCGTTAGCAGGTTTAAAATACACGATAACAGGGCACACTTTGTGCGATGAAAATAATCCAGTTTTACTAGAACCAATGGAGTTTCCAGAACCAGTAATTGAAATTGCAGTTGAACCTAAAACAAAAGCCGACCAAGAAAAAATGGGTGAAGCTTTAGGTAGGTTAGCAGCTGAAGACCCTTCATTTAGAGTTACATCTGATGAGGAGTCTGGGCAAACAATAATTAAAGGAATGGGTGAATTACACTTAGACATTATTGTTGATAGAATGAAAAGAGAATTCAAAGTTGAAGCAAATGTTGGTGCACCACAAGTAGCTTATAGGGAAACATTACAAAATGCTTCAGAAGTAGAGTACACTCATAAAAAACAAAGTGGTGGAGCAGGTCAATTTGCAAAAGTTAAACTTTTAGTAGAACCTCAAGAGCCTGGTGCAGGTAGATTAGTTGAAAGTAAAATTAAAGGTGGAGCAATTCCTAAAGAATTTATTCCAGGTGTAGAAAAAGGTATAGAGACAGTTTCTGATGGTGGAATTCTTGCAGGCTTTCCAATGATTGATTATAAAGTTACAATTTTAGATGGACTACATCACGACGTAGACTCAAGTGTTCTTGCTTTTGAATTAGCTAGCAGAGCTTGTTTTAAAGAAGCTTGTACTAAAGGTACATTAAAATTATTAGAACCAGTCATGAGAGTCGAAGTAGTAACACCTGAAGATTATATGGGTGATGTTATAGGTGATTTAAATAGTAGAAGAGGTCAGATTAGTACCCAAGAACAAAGAGGAAATGCAACTGTAATAACAGCTATGGTTCCTTTAGCAAACATGTTTGGTTATATAAATAGTTTAAGATCAATGTCTCAGGGAAGAGCTCAATATTCAATGTTTTTTGATCACTACTCCAAAGTACCTCAAAATGTACAAGACGAAGTAACAAAAAAGATTGCTGGATAATTATATGGAAAAACAAAATATTAGAATTAAATTAAGAGCATACGATAATAAAATCTTAGATGCTTCAACGGAGGAAATTGTTAATACTGTTAAAAGAACAGGTGCAACAATAAAAGGACCAATACCCCTTCCTACAAGAATTGAGCGATACACAGTTTTAAAAGGGCCTCACATTGATAAGAAAAGTAGAGAACAATTTGAAACTAGAACACATAAAAGATTAATAGATATAGTTGAACCAACCCCTCAGACTGTTGAAGCTTTAATGAAATTAGATTTGGCTTCAGGTGTTGATGTGGAGATCAAGATATAATTATGACTGAAATAGCATTAGTTGGAAAAAAAATTGGTATGACTAGAGAATTTTACAAAACTGGTCGTTTAGTTCCTGTTACAGTAATCAAAATGGAAAAAGCCAGAGTTATTCAAGTAATTGATGAAAATAAACGTGGATATAAAGCCGTACAACTAGGTTTTGGTAAAATTAAAAATTCTAAACTTACTAAAGCTATGAAAGGTTTTTATACAAAAAAAAATACTGAAGCTAAAAAAAAATTAAAGGAATTTAGAGTTAAAGATACTGGAATATATAAAGAGGGTAATGAATTTGGTCTAGAAATTTTCAAAGAAGTGAAATTTGTGGATACTTCATCAAAAACAATTGGTAAAGGTTTTGCTGGAGCAATGAAAAGACATAATTTTGGTGGTTTGAGAGCTACACATGGAGTTTCAGTTTCTCATAGATCTCATGGTTCAACTGGACAAAGACAAGATCCAGGTAAAGTTTTCAAAGGAAAAAAAATGGCTGGTCATATGGGAGATAAAGTTAGAACTATGCAAAATTTAGAAATTGTTAAAGCTGATTTAGAAAATGAATTACTTTACTTAAAAGGATCAGTTCCTGGCTCTAAAAATACTGAAATTCTTGTTAAGAAATCTGTGAAGAATATTAACAAAATGACTATAAATGAGAAAATTGCAGCCGCTGAACAGGCTAAAAAAACACCAGATAAAAAGAAAAAATAATGAAAATAAATAAATTAGATTTAAACGGTAAAAAGGTTTCTATTGAAGTTTTAGATAAGATTTTTTCAGCTAAGATAAATAAAAAATTAGTTGATAATGTTTTGTTTAAAACAAATGCAAATTACAAAGGTAGACATGCTAAAACTAAGCAGCAAAATGAAATCAAAGGTTCAACATCTAAAATTTATGCTCAAAAAGGTACTGGTGGAGCTCGTCATGCAAGTAGAAAAGCCCCTATATTTGTAGGCGGTGGAGTAGCGCATGGTCCAAAAGGTGAGCTTGCTTATAAAAAAAGAAAATTAAATAAAAGTGAAAAAAAATTGAGCGTCGCATCGTTAATTTCTGAAAAAAATAAACTTAATAACTTAATAATATTTAATGATTTTTCCAATGAAATTAAAAAAACAAAAGAAATGAACTCAATTATTAAAAAATTTGAGATTACAAATTCATTAATAATTCTTGATAAATCTTCAAAAAACAAAATAGAAAAATCTGTAAGAAATATTCCAAATGTTAAAGTTACAGATGTTAATCATTTTAGCGCATTTGATATTATTAAATTTAAAAAAGTTGTATTTACAGAAAGCTCAGTAAAAGAACTAGAAAAGAGATATTCTTAAAATGGATAAAGTACATTTATACGATAAAATTTTGTCTCCAATGGTTACTGAAAAAACAACAAATCTTTCAGAGCAAAATAAAGTTGTCTTTAAAGTTCCAAGAAAAGCAACTAAGGATAACTTAAAAAAAAATATTGAAAAAATTTTTAAAGTAAATGTAACTAAAATTAATATAATAAATAAACAAAATAGAACAAAAGTAACTAGAGGAAAAAAAGTTAATGTACAAGGCTATAAAAAAGCAATTATAACTTTAAAAAAAGGTCAAAGTATTGATCTAACAACAGGAATTTAATAATGGCACTAAAGACATTTAAACCATATACAAAATCAACTAGGGGAACAATTTTAGTTGACAGAACTGGCTTATGGAAAGGAAAACCATATAAAGCATTAGTTGAACCCAAAAATTCTATGAAAGGCCGTAACAACAATGGTCATATTACTTCAAGAAATAGAGCCGGTGGACATAAACAAATGTATAGATTAGTTGATTTTTATAGAAAAAAAACTGATATGCCAGGAACAGTTGAAAGAATAGAATATGACCCTAATAGATCTTGTTACATTATGTTAGTAAAGTTTGAAGATGGGCAACATTTCTACTATTTAGCTCCTCAAAAAATAAATATAGGTGACAAAATTGAAAATGGTGTGGAAAAAGAAATTAAAATTGGAAATTGCATGCCATTAAGAGATATTCCAGTTGGAATTGATGTTCACAATGTTGAATTAAAACCTGGCGCGGGTGGAAAAATAGCAAGATCTGCTGGGACATCAGTGACAATAAGTGGTTTAGATGGCAATTATTCACTAATTAAAATGACATCTGGTGAAGTTAGAAAAATTGATTCAAGATGTATGGCAACAGTAGGAGTTTTGTCAAATGCAGATCAAAAAAATATTAAAATTGGTAAAGCAGGTAGATCAAGATGGCTTGGCAGAAGACCTCATACAAGAGGTGTTGTAATGAACCCGGTTGATCACCCACATGGAGGTGGTGAAGGAAAAACTGCTGGTGGTAGACATCCAGTTTCTCCTACAGGTCAATCTGCAAAAGGGCTTAAAACAAGAGATAATAAAAGAACAGACAAATTTATAGTCAAAAGAAGAAATAAGAGGAAGGATTCTAAAAAATAATGGCTAGATCAGTATGGAAAGGACCTTTTGTTGAAGAAAGCTTAATAAAAAAAGTTGAAAAGCAAAAAAAAGATCCAAAAAAAATACCCATTAAAACATGGTCAAGAAAATCAACAATTATTCCAGAATTTATTGGAGTAAGTTTTTTGATTTATAATGGCAAGAAGTTTATACCAGTAACGATATCTGAAGATATGGTTGGCCATAAGCTTGGTGAGTTTTCTCCAACAAGAACATTTTTTGGCCACACGCCTGCAGATAAAAAAGCTAAACCAGCAACCGCGACAGATAAAAAATAGTTATGAGTAAAAAAAAGAAAGTAAATAAATTAAGAGAAAACACAGTCAGATCTGTTAACAACAATATAAGATCAAGCGTGAGAAAGCTAAATCCTATACTCAAAGGCATAGTTGGTAAAAAAGTTGACACAGCCATTAGAGATTTACTGTTCTCAGAAAAAAGAATTACTAAAGAAATAAGAAAAACCGTTTCATCAGCAGTTGCAAATGCAGAAAATAATAATCAATATGATATTGACAATTTAATAATTAAAGAAGCATATTGTGGAAAAAAAGTTGTTATGAAAAGATTTAGACCAAGAGCCAAAGGAAGAGCGGCACCAATTTTAAAACCATATTCAACTATTACAATCATATTATCGGAATCAAAAAAAATGGAGAGTCATGGGACAAAAAGTTAATCCAGTAGGTTTTAGGCTTGGTGTAAATAGAGGGTGGGACTCGGTTTGGTATGCCAAGAAGAAAGATTTTGGAAATTATTTAATCGAAGATTTTAAGATTAGAAAATATATTAAAAAAAATGTAGTAAATTCTGGTGTCTCTAAAGTAATGATAGAAAGAACTTCAAATAAATGCTTTGTAACTATTTATACTTCAAGACCTGGTTTTGTTATTGGTAAAAAAGGTAGTGATATCGATAAGATTAAAAACAACCTTTCAAAATTTACAAATAATGAGGTAACACTAAATATTAAAGAAGTAAAAAAACCGGAAACAAATGCCTATCTGGTTGCAGAAAATATTGCTCAACAACTTGTAAAAAGAATATCTTATAGAAGAGCAATGAAAAGAGCGATGCAATCTTGTTTGAGACTTGGTGCAAAAGGAATTAAGGTTTCAATTAGTGGTAGATTGGGTGGAAATGAAATAGCTCGTACAGAATGGCTTAGAGAAGGTAGTATTCCATCACACACATTAAGAGCGGATATTGATTATGCAGAAGCTGAAGCATTAACAACTTTTGGTATAATTGGTATTAAAATTTGGATTTATAAAGGGGAGGTTTTTGCAAAAGAATTTAACCAAGAAACTAATAAAATAACTCCTAAAGAGGTTAAAGAATAATTATGTTACAACCAGTTAGAACAAAATATAGAAAAGCACATAAAGGTAGAATTCATGGCACTGCTACACGTGCGGCAAAAATTAATTATGGCTCTTTTGCTTTAAAAGCAATGGCTCCGGAGAGAATTATTGGTAAACAAATTGAAGCTGCTAGAGTTGCATTAACTAGACATATGAAAAGACAAGGACGTGTATGGACGAGGATATTTCCAAATGTTCCAGTTTCTAAAAAACCAGTTGAAGTACGTATGGGAAAAGGTAAGGGCGCACCTGAATATTGGGCATGTAGAGTCAAACCAGGTAGAATTTTATTTGAAATAGATGGTGTTTCAGAAGCAATTGCTAAAGAGGCTCTTTACAAAGCTTCAGCCAAACTACCAATTAAAACTAAATTTATAAAAAGATTTGTATAAAATGAAAAAACAAGAAATTAAAAAATTATCCAAAGATGAAGTTATCAAAAATATAGATAAGTTAAAAAAAGATTTATTTAATTTTAGATTTCAAAAAATTAATTCACAGATAACAGATCCATCTAAAATTGGACAAACAAAAAAAACTATTGCAAGATTAAAAACAGTACTAAAAGGAAAATTAAATGCCTAAGAAGATATTAACAGGAGTAGTTACTAGCGATAAACCCAACAAAACTATTACAGTGTCTGTTGAGAGAAAATATTCTCACCCTATACTAAAAAAAGTAGTCAAAGTAAGAAAAAAATATAATGCTCATGATGAAAATAATAAATTTAAGACAGGTGATACTGTTTCCATAATAGAGTGTAAACCTTTTTCTAAAAATAAAAAATTTCAAGTAATGGATGAAACAAAATGATACAGGTACAAACAGAATTACTAGTAGCTGACAATACTGGAGCAAAAAAAATTGAGTGTATAAAGGTTTTAGGTGGCTCTAAACGTAGGTATGCAAGTATTGGTGATACTATCGTTATTGCAGTTAAGGAAGCAATTCCTAAAGGAAAAGTAAAAAAAGGTACAGTTCACAAAGCAGTAGTCGTCAGGGTCAAAAAAGGTATTCATAGAGATGATGGATCAAAAGTAAGGTTTGACAATAATGCAGCTGTCTTGGTTGATGACAAAGGTGAACCTGTTGGGACAAGAATATTTGGTCCGGTTACAAGAGAATTAAGAAATAGAGGGCAAATGAAAATTATATCATTAGCACCAGAGGTCTTATAGATGATAAAAAAAGGTTTAAAAGTGAGAGTTTTAGCTGGAAGAGACAAGAAAAAAGAAGGTGAAGTAATTGAAATAGATAGATCTAATAATCGTGCCAAAGTGCAGGGAATAAATATTGTTAAAAAACATGTAAAAACAACTAAAGAAAAAAAAGGTGGGATAGTATCAAAAGAAAGTTTTATCCACCTTTCAAATCTTGTGCTTATAGAGGATCAAAAAAAATCAAAAAAAAATGAGGCTAAGAAATAATGATACCAAGATTAAAAGAACTTTATTATAAAGAAATTCAACCTGCGTTGAAAGAGAAGTTGGGGTTCAAAAATACCTACATGGGTCCAAAAATTAAAAAAGTTGTAATAAACATGGGCTTAGGATTAGATGGAGCAGATGCTAAGATTATGAAGTCTACTGAAGAAGACTTGGGTAAAATAACAGGACAAAAACCTGTTATTACAAAATTTAAAAAATCTGTTGCTAATTTTAAAACAAGAAAAGGAGCTAATGCTGGTTTGAAAGTAACTCTAAGAGGAAATAAAATGTACGAATTTATTGATAGACTTGTAAACATAGCTTTACCAAGAATTAAGGACTTTAGAGGCTTATCTTCAAATGGTTTTGATAAATTTGGAAATTATACTTTTGGTATAAAAGAACATATAATTTTTCCTGAAGTAAATTTCGATAGAATAGATAAAATAAGAGGCTTAGATATAGTAGTTGTAATTTCTGCTATGAATAAAGAGCATAGTTTTGCTCTTCTAGAAAAAATGAATTTTCCATTCATTAAAAAAGGAGATAACTAGTAATGGCTAAAGCAAGTGCAGTTAATAAAAATAATAAAAGAATTAAGATGTCAAATCGACTTTTTAAAAAAAGAAAAGCATTAAAAAATATTGTCATGGATAAAAAGATTTCATTAGAAGAAAGATTTAAAGCACAACAAAAATTGTCAAAATTACCTAGAAATTCTGCAAAAAATAGAGTTATGAACAGATGCCAAATTACTGGAAGACCACACGGTGTTTACAGAAAATTAAAAATATCAAGAATAGCCCTAAGGGACTTAGGATTACATGGTTTAATACCAGGTATGACTAAGTCAAGTTGGTAGAAAGGATCGTATGAGTTTAAGTGACCCAATAGGAGATATGATAGCAAGAATTAAAAATGCTCAGGTAAGAAATCATAAAAAAGTAGCATTACCATCGTCCAATTTTAAGATTAAAATTGCTGATATCTTAAAAAGTGAAGGCTTTATTAAAGATTATAAAATTGATACAGAAACAAGTAAGCCGGTGTTATCTGTAGATTTAAAATACCATTCAGGAAGTCCAGTTATAAGTACGTTTGAAAGAATTTCAAAACCTGGCCGTAGAATATTCTCAAGTGCAGATAGTCTTCCAAAAATTAATGGTGGACTTGGCATAGCAATAGTTTCAACACCAAAGGGTGTAATGACAGATGTTGATGCAAGAAAACAAAAAGTTGGTGGCGAAATAATCTGTAAGGTGTTTTAATGTCAAAAATAGGTAAAATAAATATTTCAATCCCAGAAAAAGTTAAAGCTGTTTTATCAGGAAATGTTTTAAATATTGAAGGACCATTAGGCAAAAAATCATTAAATATTGATGTCGAAATGTTCAAGATTGATATCACTGAAGGAAAAGAGATTTCAATAAAACCAAATAAAGTCGATCAAAATTCAAAGAGATTATGGGGAATGAATAGAAGCTTAATTAATAATGCTATAATCGGATCTAGTACTGGATATGAAAAGATTTTAGAGTTAGTTGGTGTTGGATATAGAGCTGCTTTAAAAGGAAGCCAGTTAAATTTACAACTTGGTTATAGTCATGATATAAATTTTGATATACCAGAGGGAATAAAAATTACAGTTGAAAAACAAACAATTTTAAAAATAACTGGTGCAGATAAACAACAAGTTGGAACAGTAGCTTCAAAAATTAAAACTTTTAGAAAAATTGAACCATATAAAGGTAAAGGTGTAAGAGAACAAGGTCAATATGTTCTTAAAAAAGAGGGAAAGAAAAAATAATGAAATTAAAAACAATAGATAGAAAAAAATTTAGGATAAGAAATAAAGGAAAAAAAGTTTCTTCTTCAGATAGATTAAGATTAAGTATATCAAGATCTACGAACAATATTTCGGCACAAATAATTGATGATGTTAAAAATATTACCTTACTTTCATGCTCTTCTATTGAAAAAGATATTAAATCAATGGCTAAAGTAAACAAAACAGAAATGTCAAAAATTGTTGCTGAAAAATTAGCAAAAAAAGCGCAAGAAAAGAAAATAACTAAAATTTATTTTGATAGAGGTGTTTATAAATATCATGGTAGAGTTAAAGTATTTGCTGAAACATTGCGAAAAAATGGAATGGAATTTTAATTATGGATATGAAAGATAAAAAAAACGACGATATTTTAGAAAAATTAGTTCACATTAATAGAATTACTAAAGTTGTAAAAGGTGGTCGTAGATTTGGATTCTCTGCTTTAGTTGTTGTTGGTAATCAATCAGGAAAAATTGGAATTGCTCACGCAAAAGCTAAACAAGTACCTGATGCAATAAAAAAAGCCAACGAAACTGCTAGAAGAAAATTAATACATATTCCTTTAAGAGAAGGCAGAACAATACACCACGATGTTTATGGTAAAGATGGTGCAGGAAAAATAATTTTAAGATCAGCTCCTAAGGGTACAGGAATTATAGCTGGTGGTCCCGTAAGAGCCGTATGTGAAGTTTTAGGCATTAAAGATATTGTTGCTAAATCAATGGGCACTTCTAACCCACATAATATGATCAGAGCTACAATGAAAGCTTTATCTAAACAAAATTCACCTAAATATATATCAACAATTAGAAATAAAAAAATTTCTGAAGTAATTGAAAAAAGAGGATAATGAGCACGTTAAATACAACAGGGAAAGTTAAAAAAAAAAAATTAAGAGTTGGAAGAGGTATTGGTTCTGGCAAGGGTAAAACTTCTGGAAGAGGAGTAAAAGGTCAAAAATCAAGATCTGGTGTGTCTATAAACTCTTTTGAAGGAGGTCAAATGCCTTTATATAGAAGATTGCCTAAAAGAGGTTTTAACTCATTTGGTAAATTAAATATTGCTATTATGAATTTGGAAAAAATCCAATCTTTTATTGATCAAAAGACCATTAAATCTAACGAAGTTATAAATACTAAATTACTAAAAAGATTAAGATTAATTAATAAAAATTCACAAAAATTAAAAATACTTGGCACCGGTGTGATTAAGGATAAAATTAATATTGAAGCTGATTTAATTTCAGAATCTGCCAAAAATAAGCTTGAAAAAGCTGGTGGATCTGTACAGTTAAAAAAATAATTAAGCGACTATGAGTTCATCTTCTCAAACTAATGATCTTAAAAATAGAATCATTTTTACTATATTAATTTTAGCTGTTTATAGATTTGGTACTTTTGTTCCTATACCGGGTATTGATCCAGAACAATTACAAACAATGATGAGCGGTAATCAAAAAGGATTGTTAGGTATGTTTAATGTTTTTGCTGGTGGTGCAGTAAGCAGAATGGCAATATTTGCATTAGGAATTATGCCATACATTTCTTCATCTATTATTGTTCAATTATTGACTGGTGTGTCTGATTATTTTAAAAATTTAAAAGCCCAAGGAGAAACCGGTAGAGCTAAAATTACTCAAATAACAAGATATGGAACAGTCCTATTAGCTACAGTACAAGGGTATGGTTTATCAATTGGATTAGAGTCATCTGCTAATTTAGTTATCAATCCTGGTTTATTTTTTAAAATAACAACAGTATCCACAATAGTTGCAGGCACAATGTTTTTGATGTGGCTTGGGGAGCAAATAACACAAAGAGGTATTGGTAATGGTATTTCACTTATCATCTTTGCTGGAATTGTTGCTGAAATACCAAGAGCTTTAGTAACAACTTTTGAATTAGGTAGAACAGGCGCAGTTTCTACTATTATGATTATTGGAATCTTTGTTTTATTAGTTGCAACAATTATGTTTATTGTTTTTATGGAAAGAGCTTTAAGAAAAATTATTATTAACTATCCAAAAAGACAAATGGGTAACAAAATGTATGGTGGAGAGTCTTCTCATTTACCTTTAAAAATAAATCAAGCAGGTGTAATACCAGCTATTTTTGCCTCTGCTCTATTATTGCTACCTGTAACTTTTTCTAACTTTAGTTTTTCTGATAATGATACATTCTTAAATTTAAGCTCTTACTTCACACAAGGTCAACCTCTATATATGTTATTATACGCATCAGGAATAATTTTTTTTACATTTTTTTATACATCAATTACTTTTAATCCAACAGAAACAGCTGATAACTTAAGAAAATATGGTGGATTTGTTCCTGGAATAAGGCCAGGTGAGAACACAGCTTTATATATAGATAAGATTGTTATTAAACTTACTACTATTGGTGCTCTTTACCTAACATTAGTATGCTTAATGCCTGAATTTTTAATAGCAAATTACCCAATACCTTTTTATCTTGGTGGTACATCAATTTTAATTGTTGTGGTAGTTGCAATTGACACTGTAACACAAATACAAACAAGATTGATGAGCTCTCAGTACGAACAATTAATTAAGAAAACAAAATTCGGAAAATAATTCTGTGAATATAATTTTATTTGGTCCACCTGGAGCAGGAAAGGGGACACAAGCACAATTTATAGTTAAAAAACACAACTATTTTCAATTATCTACTGGTAATTTGTTAAGAGATGAAGCAAAGTTTAATACACCTCTTGGTTCTCAAATTGAAAATTTAATATCGAATGGTGAATTTGTTAAAGACGAAATAGTTAACACTTTAATGAGAAAGTGCCTTAATAATCTAAAATTTAGAGATAGAATTATTTTTGATGGATATCCAAGAAACATAGAACAAGCTAAAAATTTAGAAGTTATATTAGCTGAATTTAAACAAGATATTGGTCATACAATATTTCTTAATGTTTCAAAAAAGACTATTGAAAAAAGAATAATGGGTAGGGTTACTTGTGAGAAATGTAATATGACATTTAATGAATATTTTAATAAAGATCAAATAGACCTACACCCATGTGGTATCAAACATCTTAAAAAGAGAAAAGATGACAATTTGGACGTAGTTATTGCTAGATATGACATTTACATGAAATCAACAAAACCTATTCTGGATTACTATTCTAAAAAAACAAACTTCACAGAAATTGATGGTAGTCTTGAAATTGAACAAATTACCAGTAAAATCAACGATATTCTTAAGGTTTAAGAAGTTGACTTTAGAACATCTTCTTATATAAAAGGCTAAATTTATTCTCAAAAATATGGCTCGTATAGCAGGTGTTAATATTCCCCAAAATAAGCTTGTCCACATTGGATTAACTTATATTTATGGTATTGGTGAAAAGTTTTCTAATCAAATCTGCACTTCTCTAGAAATTCCAAATAAAAAAAGAATTAATGAGTTAACTGATGAAGATATTCTTAAAATTAGAGAATATATTGACGCAAATTTTAAGGTAGAAGGTGATCTTAGAAGAGACTATTCACTTACAATTAAGAGATTGATTGATCTGGCTTGCTACAGAGGATCAAGACATAGAAAAAAACTTCCTGTTAGAGGACAAAGAACAAGATGTAATGCTAGAACTAGAAAAGGTAAAGCCATTGCAATTGCAGGTAAAAAATTAACACCGCTAAAAAAATAAAAACTTATGGCTAAATCAGACAAAGTTGAAAGCACTGAAAACGTTTCTGAAAAAAAAGTAGATAAGAAATCAAAAAAAAGTTCTTATTCTAAAAAAAAGAAAATTAAGAAAAATATTCTTAATGGCACTGCTTATGTGCAATCAACTTTTAACAATACTATAATTTCAATAGCTGATACTAATGGAAATGTAATTTCATGGGCCTCTGCTGGGCAAAAAGGTTTTAAAGGTTCCAGAAAATCAACTCCATATGCAGCACAAATAGCTGCTGATGCAGCTGGATCTAAAGCACTTGAATATGGAATGAAAACATTAACAGTTCAAGTTAAAGGACCCGGTTCAGGTAGAGAAACAGCATTAAGAGCATTACAAGCAAAAGGTTTTAAGATTTTATCAATTAAAGATACAACACCAATGCCACATAATGGCGTAAGACCACCAAAGAAAAGGAGAGTTTAAAATGGAAAGTTTAAATGTGAATGCTAAAAATTGGAAAGCATTAATTAAACCAGCACAATTAGATGTAAAAATTAGTGATGATAAAACTCATGCTAAAATTATAGCTGAACCATTAGAAAAAGGTTATGGTTTAACTTTAGGAAATTCTTTAAGAAGAATTTTACTCTCCTCTATACGTGGTGCAGCAGTAACCTCTATTCAAATTGATGGAGTGTTACATGAATTTACATCGATTAAAGGTGTGAGAGAAGATGTGACTGATATCGTTTTAAATGTTAAATCGTTAGCTTTAAAAAGCTCTTCTGAAGGAGTTAAGAAACTAATTTTAGATGCAAAAGGTCCAGGTGAAATTAAAGCATCAGATATACAACCTGTAACAGATATTGAAATTTTAAATCCTGATTTAGTTATTTGTAACCTTGATGAAAATACTAATTTTCATATGGAAATGAATGTAGGTACTGGCAAAGGTTATGTTCCAGCAGTGATGAATAAACCAGAAGAACCACCATTGGGTTTAATAGCAATAGATTCACTTTACAGTCCTGTTAAAAAAGTTTCTTATGCAATAAGCACAGCGCGAGAAGGTAAAGCATTAGATTATGATAAATTAACTATGGAAGTTGAAACCAATGGTTCAATTTCAGCTGAAGATGCAGTTGCGTACTCTGCAAGAATTTTTCAAGATCAACTAAATATGTTTGTTAACTTCGATGAACCTGTTGAAGCTCCTGTTAAAGAGGTATCAACTGAACCTGAATTCAACAAAAATTTATTAAAAAAAGTAGATGAATTAGAACTATCTGTTCGTTCTATGAATTGTTTAAAGAATGATAACATAATTTATATAGGTGATTTAGTTCAAAAATCAGAAGGCGAAATGCTTAGAACACCAAACTTTGGTAGAAAATCACTCAATGAAATTAAAGAAGTTTTGACAAGCATGTCCTTATATCTTGGTATGGAAATACCTAACTGGCCTCCAGAAAATATAGCTGAAATGTCTAAAAAACTAGAGGAGCAGATTTAATGAGACATGGTTTTGCTAATAAAAAATTAAACAGAACCTCAGAGCATAGAAAGGCTTTGTTAAAAAATATGCTAAATTCTTTAATAAAATATGAACAAATCACTACTACTTTACCAAAAGCAAAATTTTTAAAGCCACAAGCTGATAAGATTATTACGTTAGGAAAAAAAGAAACCCTACAGACGACAAAAATGTTAATGACTAAATTACAGGATAAAACTTCAGCTAATAAAGTTACGAAAACTTTATCAAAAAGATACGAAAAGAGAAATGGTGGATATACTAGAATTATCAAGGCAGGATTTAGATATGGAGACAACGCACCAATGGCTGTAATTGAATTTGTCGATAGAGACGTTATAGCCAAAAGAGTTGATAAAAAAAAAGAAGTAAGTAAAGATAAAGAAGATAAAAAAATAACTACTGCTTAATTTTTTATATAAAAATATTACATCATGAAAAAGTCTTATAACGTTGAGTTAACGTTTAATAACATGCGTTTAGATAGATGGATAAGAAATAAACTTGGTAACTTTCCACAGAGTTTAATTGAGAAAAGTTTAAAAAGTGGAAAGATTAAAATTAATAAAAAAAAAATTAAAAGTTCTCAAAAGGTCAAAACAGGAGATGTTATTGATTTTTTTAACTTCAATTTTAAAGAAACAATTGTTCAAAAAAAAATTAAATTTATACCCTCTGAAGAAATTATTAAGGAAAATGAAGATTTGATTATTGATAATAATAATGATTTTATAGTTTTAAATAAAAGTTCTGGTATTTCAGTTCAAGGTGGAACTAAATCAAAAAAAAATTTAATAGATATTTTTACGCGTAGTGAAATCTTTCAAAATACAAAACCATTTTCTGTTCACAGATTAGATAAAGATACTTCTGGTGTTTTTATTATGGCTAAACATAGAGAGTCAGCACAATTGTTAACTTCATTATTTAGATTAAGAAAAGTTCACAAAACCTATCTTGCTATATGTCATGGCGAGTTAAAAAAAAATTCTGGAGAGTGGAATGATGATCTAGTTAGATATGACAATGATAAAGAAATTATTGAAAAAGCTAGAACAATTTACAAAGTTTTAGATAAAAATTCTATATGTAGTCTTGTAGAAATGAAACCAATTACTGGTAGAAAACATCAATTAAGGAAACAACTTTATGCTGCGGGTTGTCCAATTTATGGTGATCAAAAATATAAATTTAATAATACAAACAGAGCTATTAATAAAAATTTAATGTTACATTCCTATCAAATTAAATTTATGATCAATGATAAGAAATATACATACAAAGCTTTATTGCCTGATTATTTTAAAAAACTATTAAAGACTAAAAGACTTAGTTTTCCAAATTCTTAATAAACTTATCAATAATAATTTGATTTAATCTTTTATAATTTTGGTCTTTTATTTTTTTAAGGTTGATTACTCCTTTGTCTGCAATTCCACAAGGAACAATGTTTTTATACTTTGAAAGATCATTATTGATGTTAATTGAAAATCCATGATATGCTATCCATTTACTCACTCTTAGACCCATTGCAGCAATTTTATAAATATTTTTTTGATGTTTAGTCCAAACACCAATGTTTTTTGGATCTCCAAAAGTTTTAATATTGAAGTCAGATAAACTTTCAATAATAGTTTTTTCGATTAATGATATAAATTTTCGTATATCTTTTTTTCTTTTTTTTAAATCAATAACAAAATAACAAATTAGTTGACCAGGACCATGATAAGTAATTTTACCACCACGTTTTGTCTTTATTAATTTTATACCTTTATTTAAAATTTCATCTTCTTTGTAACTAGTACCTGCTGTATAAATTTCTTCATGTTCCAAAATCCATATTAAATCTCCTTTTTTTTTACCATCAATATCAATCAATCTTTTCTCAAGAAATTTGATCGCAAAATCATATTTTACTGGTTTTATTGACTTTTTAATCTCTATATTCATTTATAAATTGTATTATTTTAATTATGCATTAATAGTGCAAAATTGCTTTATAGGTATATTTATGTCTTTAATAAAAAAAATAAAAGATAAAAAAGTAAATTTTGAGTTTAATAAAGAATATATAAAAGTTGTTACAACTAAAATTTCTAATAATGATGCTCAATTTATAACCAATTCTTTTAAGGAAATGCATCCTGCTGATGCTGCGGATATTATTGAACATTTAAGTCAGAATGATAGGGAAAATTTAATAAAATTAAATAATTTCAATATTGACCCAGAAGTTTTCATTGAACTAAACGAGTCTATCCAGTCTGAGATAATTGCATACCTTTCATCAGACTCTATTGTAAAATTATTAACAAACCTAGAGTCAGATGATGCTATAGCAATATTAGAAAATGTAGATGAAAAAGATAAAAATGATATTTTGGGATCCTTACCCCCTAAGGACCGTTTTGCTCTTCTTGAAAGTTTAAGTTACCCAGAGGATTCGGCAGCTAGAATAATGCAACGAGAATTCACCGCAATACCAAGTAATTGGTCTGTTGGACAAACTATTGATTATCTTAGAGACAATAAAGATTTACCTGAACAATTTTTAGAAATCTTTATCGTAAATGAAGAATTCAAACCAATAGGAACAGTGCCATCTTCTAGAGTTTTAACAACATCGAGAGAGACTAAAATGATTTCAATCATGTCCGAGTCCCAAGTATTTATTCCTGTTGATATGGATAAAGAAGAAGTTGGTAATTTGTTTGAGAACTATAATTTAAATTCTGCTGCTGTTGTTGATAAAAATAACAAACTTGTTGGTATGATCATGTATGACGATGTGCTTACTGTATTAAAGGAAGAAGCAGAAGAAGATGCGCTTAGATTAGCGGGTGTTGGTGATGAAGTTATAACCGATGGTGTGTTTAAAAAAACTAAAAGAAGATTTAATTGGCTTTTATTAAATTTATTTACAGCCTTTTTAGCAACTTGGGTTATAAGTCTGTTTGGAGCTACAATCGAACAAATGGTTGTTCTTGCATTTTTGATGCCCATAGTTGCTTCTATGGGTGGTAATGCAGGTATGCAAACATTAGCAGTTACTGTGAGAACATTAGCAACAAATGATTTAACAAAAAATAATTTTAGTACAAATATATTTAAAGAATTTAATATAGGTATTTTAAATGGATTTATTTTCGCTATAATTAGTGCATTAATAGTTCAGTTATGGTTTCAAGACTCCTTACTTTCAATGATAATATCGATATCAATGATTTTAACTATGATTGTTGCTGGACTCTTTGGAATTTTAGTTCCTATCACTCTAAAAAAAATGAATATCGATCCAGCCATTGCTTCAAGTGTTTTTGTTACTACTATAACAGATGTTATAGGTTTTGTTTCTTTTTTAGGTGTTAGTGCTTTTTTACTCTAGAAATTATCTATTAGTCTCACTTTATTAATATAATAGGAAATAAATAGTTTAAATGATATTTTCTTTTTTAGATTTGTACCCAAGTTTATCAAATTTCTACATTCCAAATATTCAATTTTGATATTGTATTTATCTATCAATTTTCTTTTAAATTCCTGAATTAACACTGTATTTTTTTTCAAGTTATAATTATTAAGTCTATTTACTCTATCTAATTTAATCTTTAATCGCATTAATTTTTTGGTAATTAGTTCTGAGTTTTTAATATCATTTTTTTTTAGAAGTGTATTTCTCGATGATAATGCCATACCATTTGAATTTCTTATTGTTTTGCAGAGATAAACTTTTGTTTTATACCTTTTTGTAATAAATTTTTTGACTAAAAAATATTGCTGAAAATCTTTTTCTCCCATAAAAATTATTTTAGGCGCTATTAATTTTGTAAAACGATTCAATACATCTAAAACGCCTTCAAAGTGCCCTTTTCTAAATTTTGCACATAAAACTTTATGTTTTTTTTTTAATTTGATTTTAGGTAATTTTATTTCTTTATAGACCTGTTTTACTGTTGGTAAATAAACAAAATCAATTTTAAGCCTTTTAAGTGTTTTTAAATCTTTTTTTAAATTTCGAGGATAAGTTTTGTAGTCATTTTGATTATTAAATTGTGTAGGATTAATAAAAATGCTCACTAAGGTTTTTTTACACAATTTTTTTGATTTATTAATCAAAAATTCATGCCCCTTATGAAGGCTTCCCATAGTGGGAACAAATCCTAATTCTTTTTGTTTATTAATTGCCTTATTTAGATCAGTAATTTGTCTTATTAATTTCATTTGTAATAATAATATTAATAAGTAAAACATTTATATGATTAAACAAGCAATAATTCCTTTAGCAGGGCTAGGCACAAGACTTCTACCTTTAACAAGTGTATTTGCTAAAGAACTATTACCTATTAATGGAAAACCTGGAATTGAATATATTTTAGAAGAATGTATAGAGGCGGGAATAAAAGAAATAATTTTTATTATTTCAAAAAAAAAATTAATGATAAAAAAATATTTTTATAGTGATAAATTTTATAAAAAAGTAATCAAAAAAAAAAAAGACCCACGTATCGTTGCTGAGTATAAAAAAATTTTAAGATATAAGAAAATGATTAAATTTGTTTTTCAAGACAAACCTTTAGGTACTGGTGATGCTGTTCTAAAAACAGAAAAATTTATAAAAGATAAATATTTTTTAATGTTATTACCTGACGATTTAATTGTTAAAAAAAACTGTTCTAAATCAATGATTAATATAAATAAAAAATTTGACGCATCTGTAATGGCTAGCATGAAAGTTAATAAAAACAATGTTTCACGATGGGGTATATATAACATAAAAAAAAAAATTAATAAAAATGATTTTATTATTAGTGGTGTTATTGAGAAACCATCTGTAAAGAATGCTCCATCAAATAACGCAGTTATAGGTAGATACATTTTACCAAAAATAATTTTTAAAAAACTAAAAAAATTAAAACCTGGTAAAAGTAATGAAATACACATTACAGATGCTATACAGTCATTAATTAATGAAAACAAAAAATTTATAGGTCATAATTTTTCTGGTAAGTATTTAGATTGTGGAACTATGAAAGGTTATATAAATTCATCAGTGGAGATTGCCAAAATATGAAACTATGTATGATTGGAACTGGTTATGTTGGTTTAGTTAGTGGTGTATGTTTTTCAGACCTTGGTAACGATGTCATCTGTGTAGATAAAGACATCAAAAAAATAGAAAATTTAAAAAAAGGTATAATACCTATATATGAACCAGGTTTAGAAGAGTTAGTTTTAAAAAATTATAAAAATAATAGATTGAAATTTTCGACTAACTTAAAAGATGCAGTTTCAAAGTCAGATATTATATTTATTTGTGTAGGTACACCTTCTAAAAAAAAGAGTAATGCTGCTGATTTAACTCAAATTTTTAATGTAGCAAAAGAAATTAGATCTTCGATTTCAAAATTTAAAATCATTATAACCAAATCAACCGTACCTGTAACAACTGGTGATGAAATTGAAAAAATAATTTCACGAAAAAAATCAAAAAGTCTATTTGCTGTTGTTTCAAATCCTGAATTTTTAAGAGAAGGTGAAGCTATTAGAGATTTTACTTATCCGGATAGAGTTGTCATTGGTACACACAATACAAAAGCNAATAAAATGTTAAGAAATTTATATTCTCCATTAATATCAAAAGGTGCAAAATATATTTCAACCTCTAGAAGAGCAGCTGAATTAATTAAGTATGCCTCAAATGCATTTCTAGCTACCAAAATAACATTTATTAATGAAATAGCTAATTTATGTGAAAAAATTAATGTAAATGTTGAAGATATATCTATTGGAATGGGCCTTGATAAAAGAATTGGAGGTAGATTTTTAAGAGCTGGTCCTGCTTATGGAGGCTCATGTTTTCCTAAGGATACTAAGGCGATTACAACTACAGCAGATAAATTTAAAACTAATTTATCAGTAATTAAGAGTGTAATTAAATCAAATGAAAATAGATCTTTATTGTTATTAAAAAGAGTTTCAGATCTATTAAAAGGAAAAATTAGAAATAAAAAAATCTGTTTTTTAGGTGTTACATTTAAAGCAAATACGGATGATATGAGAGACTCTTCCAGTCTTTCAATGATACCCGCTTTATCTAAAAAAGGAGCTAAGATTAATTATTATGATCCAACTGGTGAAAAAAATGAATTTAAGAAAATTAAAAATGTTTTTTTTTCCAAAAATATAAAGTCTGCTATAAAGAATTCAGATTTGATAATTATTCATACTGAATGGAATGATTTTAAATCAATTAATTTTAATAAAGAGGTTTCAAACAAAAGATTTATTTTATTTGATATGAGAAATATTTATTCTTCAACAAAAATGAAGGATCAAAAAATAAACTACTTTGGTGTCGGTTGTTAATTTAATTCAAAAATAGCATCAACTTCAACTGATACGCCTAATGGTAAACTATTTGTACTAACTGCCGCTCTTGTATGCATTCCAGCATCACCAAAAATTGATGCAACTAGATCAGAGGCACCATTTATAACTTTTGGCTGTTCAATAAAATCATCTGTAGAATTTACAAAACCTGTAAGCTTAATACAGGATTTGATTTTTGATAAATCACCAGCACAAGCTTCTTTGACCTGAGAAACGATGCTTAAACCACATCTTTTTGCCGCTTGATAAGCTTCATCAGTAGTTAAATCTTTACCAACTTTACCTTTAATCAATTCACCATTTTCAGAAATTGAAATTTGCCCTGATATAAAAAGTAATTTTCCACTTATTTTTGTTGCAACGTATGATCCAACAGGCGCTTTTGCTTCTGGTAGTTTAATTTTTAGTTCATTAATTTTTTCTTCAAAATTCATAGTTATTTACCTTTTTTCTTTTTTTTTGATTTCTTATTCTTATCGTATTCTTTTCTTTTCTCAATCAATATTAAAGCCTCTTCCATATTAAGTTCCAATGGGTCTTTTTCTTCAGGGATAGTAGCATTTAATGATTTATATTTGATATACGGTCCATACTGACCCTTCATTATTCTAACTGGCTTTTTATCTTCAGGATGTTCTCCTAAATCTTTTATTATAGAAGAAGACATTCTTCCTGGTTTAGCTTCAGCTATAAGTGTAATTGCTCTATTTAATCCTATTGAAAATATTTCTTCAACATTTTCAATTCTTGCAGATTTGTTATCACATTTTAAATATGGACCAAATCTTCCTGAATTTAATATTATATCTTTCTGATTATCTGGATTAATACCCAAACTTTTTGGTAATGAGCATAAAAATTTAGCTCTATCAAGATCAACACTTTCAAGTGTTATACCTTTTGGTATTGATACATTTTTAAAATTATTATCCTCTTTAAGGTTTTTTTTCTTTTTAGTTTTCTTTTTTTTCTTTTTAGCTTCAACTATTTCCTCAAGTTTTTCTTCAACTTTTTCATATTGCAAATAGGGACCAAATCTCCCATTTTTGAGATACAAATCATTACCATTTTCATGCTTACCGATAAATTTTGGTTCAGCTAGCTGAGATTGTGCTGCTGCTTTTGCTTTAGAAAGAGGTCTAGTAAATTTGCATTCAGGATAATTAGAACAACCTATAAATGCACCACCTCTAAAACTATTTTTTAAACTTAAAGAGCCATTATCACATAACTGACATTTTCTATCAATATTACCGTCTTTTCCTCTTTCAAATATTAAACTTCCCAAGCTATCATTCAATAAATCCAAGACCTCTCTTGTTCTAATTTCTTTTACCTCAGAAACATTTTTATTGAAATCTTTCCAAAATATTTCAAGAACTCTTATCCATCCTTCTTTACCAGAAGTGATTTCATCTAGTTGATTTTCGAGTTCAGCTGTGAAGTTATAATCAACATATTTAGAAAATAATTTTTCAAGAAAAGCTGATATTAACTTACCTCTATCAGTTGGATGAAAACGTTTATTTATGGACTCTGCGTAACCTCTAGTCGAAATAACAGATATGATACTTGCATATGTTGAGGGTCTACCAATTCCCAATTCTTCTAATTTTTTTACTAAACTTGCCTCTGAGTATCTTGGTGGAGGTTGGGTAAAATGCTGTTCATCTAAGAGTTTTTCAATATTTACAGGTCCTTTTGTCATCTTAGGTAAAATTTCTTCATCTTCATCTTTTTTTGTATCTTTCATTACTTTTAAAAAACCATCAAACTTAATAACAGAACCACTAGCTTTACAAATTGTAGCTGAGTCATCAGTAGAAATTGTAATAGTATTTCTATCAAATTTGGCAGATTCCATTTGAGAGGATAAAGCTCTACTCCAGATCAAATCATAGAGTTTGTTTTGATCGGGACTCAAATATTTTTTAACACTATCTGGAGCTCTCATTATATCTGTTGGTCTAATTGCTTCGTGTGCTTCTTGAGCATTTTTTGCTTTTTTTCCTGTATAATTTAATGGAGACTCAGGAAGATACTCTTTGCCTATTTCTTTTTTGATATATTCCCTAAATGAACTTATAGCGTCAGTAGATAAATTTGTTCCATCTGTTCTCATATAAGTAATTAACCCAATTGTTTCTCCTTCAATTTCAATACCCTGGTATAATTTTTGAGCAATTTGCATTGTTCTTGAAGCTCCAAAACCCAATCTTCCAGAAGCAACCTGTTGTAAAGTTGATGTTGTGAAGGGGCCAGATGGATTTCTGTTTATAATTTTACTTGAGATATCACTAATTTCAAATTTTTTTGATTTAATTTTTTCTATGGCCTTATCTATTTCTAATTTGTTTTTAAATGAAAATTTTTCAATTTTTGCTCCATCTAATTGAGAAATACTAGCTAATAAAGAATTATTATTACTATCGTTAAAATTAACACTTAGGGTCCAAAATTCTTGGGGATCAAATGACTCTATTTCATGTTCACGTTCTGTAATAAGTTTAAGAGCAACTGATTGAACACGACCAGCTGATTTTGATCCAGGTAGCTTAGTCCACAAAATAGGCGAAATATTAAAACCAACTAAATAGTCTAAAGCTCTCCTTGCCATGTATGCATCAACTAATAACGGCTCTATTTGTCTCGGATTTTCAATTCCATGCATTACTGCTTTTTTGGTAATTTCATTAAAGACGACTCTTTCAACATTTTTATCTTTAATTAATTTTTTTTCATTTAGATATTCTTTTACATGCCAAGCAATTGCCTCTCCTTCACGATCAGGATCGGTTGCTAAAATAATCTTTGAAGATTCTTTAGCAGCATCTGTAATTTCTTTTAAATATTTTTTAGAAAAACTGTCTACCTCCCATTCCATTTTAAAATTATTTTCTGTATCAACAGAACCATTTTTAGAAGGAAGATCTCTAATATGACCATAGCTNGCTAAAACAATATAATTTTCACCTAAATATTTGTTTATTGTTTTTGCTTTAGCTGGGCTTTCTACTATGACAAGATTCATAATTAAAACAAACTATCGAAAAGCTTTTGATAGTCAAATTAATAAATTTTTGTCTTATTTTCTTCTTTATTTTTAAGGCGTTTAACGTTTTCCCTATGGTTGTAAAATATTAAAACAAACATTATTATAAAAAAAATAGAATTAGAATTTACAAAAATCAAAATGTAAATAGGCACCATCAAACTTGCAACTATTGATGATAGTGAAGAATACTTTGATATTAAAAAAGTTAATGCCCAACTTACTATAAAAACAAAGCCATAAGTTAAATTAAGAGTAAAAAGGATACCAACATATGTTGCAACTCCTTTACCTCCTTTAAAATAAAGCCAAACAGGAAAAACATGGCCTAAAAAAGCACTCAAAGATGCGATATAAATAAAATCCGGATAATAATTTTTTACAAAAATAATTGGAATTACAGCTTTTAAAATATCTAAAATTAATGTTGTGTAACCTATCAATTTATTGCCAGTTC
>JGI20159J14440_10000307_pt1 | contig 36746 bp, 25 predicted proteins | sample COG_09_FD_14440 | JGI IMG/M metagenome (IMG submission 14440) | reverse complement strand
AATAAATCACTTTAGTCAACTTTAATTATTGATTTTACATTTCAAAGTTATGAAAATGAAAATTAATTCATTTTCATCTGATTGATTGATAATTGTTTGTGGGGGCAGGAAAATAAACAAATTTAATTTTTATTTGAATGTCATATTATTTCCAAATATCTTTAAAATATTATTAACCAAAAATCAATTTAAAATGAAAATGAAATTTTTTACAACCTTATTAATAATGATTGCAGGTTTTGCACATTCACAAAGCTACTATATGTATGATTTCAGAAATGTTCCTGAAGACGAACTCGCTGTTATGACAGAAAATGAAGAACATTTTTGGAGTAAAGTAGCTCAGGATCAAATCAAAAAAGGAAATATGACTGGGTGGGCTATGCTAGAACGAATGGGAGGAAGTGCCGACGAACCAAACGTACTATTTTATATAGGGGCAGGTAGCAAAAAAAATGTTGACCAACTGGGAAATTCATTTGGAGAGGGATCTCAAAATGTGATGAAACAGATGGGTGATGGTGCTGCTGTTTTTGTAAATCGTGCGTTGAATGTTAACTCAAGAAGAGTTGGACAAGTTTTCTTAAATAGAATTCACACCGAATCTGATAATGATTGGAATTATCATAATTACGTGAAAACTAATTTTTCTAAAGTCTCGGACGTTAATAAAATGAATGAACTTCAAGGAAAAATTTGGGGCAAATACATCAAAAAAATGATGGATAAAAATGAAACTTCACAAAAACTTTGGTCAGCTTCTAATGTAGTATCTCCAAATGGTAGTGGCTATAATTGGAATTATCTTTCAATAGACACTTACATGACTTATGGTGATGCATTAGATGGCGGTTGGAAAAGTACACCCACCATCCCCGATCTAAGTGAAATAAATAGTTTGATGGGAGGAGGTTTTTACAAACAAGTTATGTGGAGAGTTGTGATGTCTGTCAATAGTGAGGGTGAATTTAGAAAGCATTAATATCTCGAGATATTAACATAAAATTAAAGCCCTCCCCTAAGGAGGGTTTTTTAGTATATCTCTTTATGAAATTCAAGTGATAAAAGAACCCCTATATAAGTTTTAACTCCTATGATATCGTGTTTCTTATTTTTGTAAATTTGTTAAACAAAATAATATTTGACATGCGACTATTTATATTAAAACTATCCATACTCATTGCATTACCCTTTTCACTCTTTAATCCTAGTATCGATACTCAGGAATTTCAAGGAAAAGCTTATTATTTTTCTAAATCCAGAATGGACCTAGGCACCTGGGGATCTAGAATGAGTGAAGCACAAAAAAAACAAATTCAAAGTAGACTAAAAGGAAGGCTTGAAAAAACCTATATTTTGTCTTTCAATAAAGAAGAATCCCTCTTCAAAGAAGAAGAGAAAGTTGATGCAATTTCTGGTGCAACAGATTCTTGGGGAAGCAATTTCGCTAGAGGTGAACAGTATAAAAACATTAATACAACATCACTTGTTCAAACACAAGAATTTTATGGTAAGCGATTTTTAGTGAAAGATGAATTACAAAAAATTGAATGGAAAATGGATTCCGAATCCAAACAAATAGGGCAATATATTTGCTTTAAAGCCACTGCAACTGTTCCCTCTGAAGAATTGAATTGGTTTAATTTTTCATGGAATGATTTAGCGGAAGAAAATGCTGAAGGAGAAAATGCTGAAATTAAAATGACCGAAATAGAAGCGTGGTATACACTTCAAATTCCATTAAAACACGGTCCCGCAGAATATTGGGGACTTCCTGGACTGATCCTTGAAGTAAGCGCAGGAAATACTACTATTTTATGCTCAGAAATTGTGATCAATCCTAAAGAAAAAATAAACATTGAAGCTCCTGATAAAGGAAAAGAAATTAATAAGGTGGACTACAGAGCGACCGTACAGGGAAAAATGCTTGAAATGAGAAACAATCGCGGAAGACGAAGAGGATAATCTCACTTTATTTAAAACCAATAAGTTAAAACTCTTTAATGAAAAAAGTATATATCCTTTTCACATTTGCCTGGTGCTTTATTTCATTCGGACAAATTAAACTCGAAGGTACTGTTACCGATAGTTTACAAGGTCCCTTGGAATCAGCTAGCTTGGTTGCTATAAACCAAAAAACAAAAGACTTAGAATCTTATGTTTTAACAGATGTGAATGGAAAATATAAGCTCAACCTCAACAAAAACACCAAATACAAAATACAGGTTAGCTACATTGGACTGAGAACTATTGATGATAGCATTAGCACCAAAGAAATCAGCATTCTTAAAGATTATAATTTACGTTCAGATATTGCTCTAGATGAAGTTATTGTAAAAATGCCTGTGGTGGTAAGGGGCGACACACTAATTTATAATGCAGATTCTTTTAAAAATGGAACCGAAAGGAAATTAGAGGATATTATAGACAAGCTCCCGGGAGTAGAAATAAATGAAAATGGTCAAATTGAAGTTGAGGGAAAAGTTGTCAATAAATTAATGGTCAACGGAAAGGATTTTTTTGACGGGGATACAAAAGTTGGAACTAAAAATATCCCTTCTAACGCTGTTGATAAAATACAGGTTTTAAGAAACTATGCTGAAGTAGGACAACTCAGTGGTGTTCGTAACAATCAAGATAATTTTGCCATCAACATAAAGTTGAAATCTGGAAAAGAAAGCTTTTGGTTTGGCGATGTAACAGTTGGGGCGGGTGACTCTCCAGTTGATAAATTATATTTACTTCAGCCCAAGTTATTCTATTACAATCCAAAGTACAGTATCAACTTCATTAGTGATGTAAATAATATTGGTGAGCTAGCCCTTACAAGAAGAGATATAAGAGGGTTTGGTGGAGGATTTACGCGACCCAGCTCCCGAAGTGGAACAAGTATTAATTTGGGAGATAATAGCTTGAATTTTTTAACTACACAACGGAATGCCCTTAAAATTGAAAATCAGTTAGCTTCAGCAAACTTTAGTTATTCACCAAAGAAATCTCTGGATTTGAGTGGGTTTCTAATCTTCAATAGCAGTCAGATTTTATCTAACGAAATCAGTTTTGCACAGTATACCAATCCCAATTTGGGAATTCCAAATGAACGTACGGAACAATCCAATACCGAGCTTTCCAATCAAGGCTTATTAAAACTAAGTGCTTCCTACAAACCTAATTTTAGTAATCAATTTGATTACGATATTCTCACTCGTGTTTCCAACGATTCACAGAAACAAATTAACTTTTCATCTGTTCTTGGGAGCACCAATCAAGTAGAGGAAATAACCCCCTATAACATCAATCAAAATTTTAGTTATTACTATACCCTTGATGAGAATAATATTTTTGCTTTTGAAGCGCAACATGTGTTAAAAAATGAAAATCCTTTTTACAATGTTGAACTCGATAATGATTCCGAAGATAATAACCCTTTTGATGTAACTGCAGAAGCAATTGGACTCAACACTTCCTTGTCTAGTTTTAATCTTGGTCAAGAACAACAAATTAATTCCAACCAACTGGATGCCAAATTGGATTACTACTATATCATCAATCCTAAAAGCAACATCAATTTTACTTTAGGAACCATTCAAAGCCATCAACAATTTAATTCCAATATTTTTCAGTTCTTAAACGGAGGGATACGCTTTGATCCTACACCTACTTTCAATGATGGGTTGGCAACAAACGATACAGAATATAATTTTAGTGATGTTTATTTGGGAGTTCATTATCGTTTTCGAAAAGGGAAATTTACAGTTACTCCAGGATTTTCAGTTCATGCGTATGGTAATAGAAACATCCAATTTGGAGAAAAAGTAGAAGATAAATTTATTAAACTTCTCCCAGATTTTGAAACACGTATTCAGCTTAAAAAAGGAGAATCTTTAACCTTGAATTACAACATGCGTAATCAATTTACAGACGTTACCCGATTAGCAAGAGGTCTACTACTCAATAGTTATAATAGCATTCAATATGGGGCGCCTGATCTTCAAAATGCTTTGTCCCACAATATTAGTTTGCTTTACAGCAGCTTCAATCTATTTAACTATACTAATGTTTTTGCCAGAGCAGCCTATTCAAAAAACATTGATCAAATTCGAAGTCTTACCAATTTTGAAAGTGTAGTTCGAACCAGCACTTTCTTTAATTCGAATTTTGCTGATGAGAACTTTAATGTTTTTGGAAGAATTCAACGCACTTTTGGAAAAGTTAGAACCAGTTTTAACACTCGTTTTAATTACAGTATAATCAATCAATTTATTCAAGGCCAGCAGTCGTTGAATGAAGGATTTACCCAAACCTATACCCCGGGTATTAGGACTAATTTTAGGGTCGCTCCAAATATTAGTTTAACATATCGTTACAGTATTGTAAATAACAATCAAGGAAGTAGAGAAACTACCTTTATTACAAAAGCACCCTCTGTAGAATTTGATGCCTTTGTTGTCAACAAATTTACATTCAAAACAAACTACAGTTATACCACTCAAAACCAAGATGGAGGGGACCCTCAATCATTTCAAAATTGGGATGCAACACTTTCATATAGAAAAGATAAAGATGCTAAGTGGGAATACGAAATGAAAGCCTCAAACATTCTAAATATTGATTCTCAAGTCAGAAATAATGCAAATAATTTAGCGGTGTTTAGTTCGGAAACTTTTATTCAACCTCGTTTTGTTACTTTTAGAGTTGTCTACAGGTTATAATATTATATAATCTACATCGTAGTCTAAAATTATTCTCCTGTCACCGTTGCATTCATTCTTAACATTTTGTCATTTAAAGAACGAATAGCGTTTACGTACCGTTGCTCCCACTCTTCTAACCTTTCAGATGACTTTAGGGCAATTTCATATTCAAGACCAGGTAAAATCCATGCTGCATAGCCACTAAATGGGTCTGAAGAGGCATAAAGCGATTTATACCAAGATCCAAAATACATACCCTTTTCTGAAATAAAACTTTTCTCTAATCCTATTAGTTGCTGATTTAGATTGGATATTTTCTTTTTAGGTAATGCCTTCAGATTCAAAAACATTTCTATTTCAAGGGTAAGTTTTTCACTTGTTTTTTGAAGTGTTTCAATTGCCTTAGCAACTTTTTGAAAACCTTCAAATTGCTTGTCGTATTTTTTGATTTTAGCAGTAGCAGCATCAAAATGCATCTTCAAATCAGCTGGATATTTATTTAAATTATACGAGATTAAGTCTCCATTTGCCAATCTAAGTGCCATAAGTCCTGCCATTTGTTCTACCATGGGACCCATTTGAAATTCTGGATCTACAAACTGCTCATAAAATTGGAAGCTATCGTAATTAGAATGGTAAAGGTTGGTTCCGCCGGCACCACCACTCATTGAGGGAACACCTACATGCATGTAAAAAGCAATATGATCTGAACCCCCTCCTAAGTTCCCTATTTTTGGCTCTATAGGATTGTCTTTTTTCCAAAATTCAAACAAAGTTTGATCCGTATAGGGATACTTCACTTTTTTAGAAGCTTCAATGACTGTATTTTTTAAAGTGGGGGCAGCAGAAGCTCCAAAATTTTTTCCTGAAACCCCTCCGTCAAAATTCATATAGGCAATCCCTTTAGCATTTAATTCATCTCGCATTTGTTCAACCCATTCGCTGGAACCAATTACTCCATGTTCTTCAGCATCCCAATGCGCAATTAAAATAGATCTTTTAGGGGGTATGCCACTCTTTGCAAGTTTGCCTAGCGTCTCACTTAAACTAAGTAACATGGCAGTCCCGCTATTTGGATCTGTAGCCCCAAAGCCCCAAGCGTCATAATGACTCCCCAAAATAATCCACTCATCTGGTGCCTCACTACCTTTAATCATTCCCACCACATTCGTAGCTCTCACAAAATCAATTTTCTGATTCACCTTCAATCTTACTGTTAATTGTTGTCCTCCTTCCAATCGATAGGTAAAGGGAAGACCCCCTTGCCATCTTTGTGGAACGGGCTTTCCTTTCATCTGTCCCAATATTTTTTCTGCCTCACCATAAGCTATAGGTGTTACCGGTATAGTATGAAATTGAGCTTCTGCAGGCGTTAGGCGTTTTACTTTTTGTTTACCGCTCAACGGCAAAGCTGGTTCAAAAGGTGTTAATGGATCTCCTGTAAAATCTGTAGTAAGTAAAGAACCTCTTTGAATGGTACTTTCATTATAATAAGGTCCTTCAGGATAAACAAGGCCTTTAGTAAAGCCACTATCTTTGGGATCAGTATAAATAATAAGTCCTGCAGCTCCGTTGGACTCAGCAAATTTTGCTTTAAAGCCTCTAAAGTTTCCACCGTAACGAGCCAGCACAATTTTCCCTTTAACATCTACTCCAAGTGCCTTAAGTTCTTCAAAGTCTTCTTTTCTACCATAATTAGCATATACAATTTCTGCCGTAACATCTCCACTTCCAGAAAATGCATTCCATCCTTTCCATAACGATAAATCTTTCGAAAAGGGATCTCCCTCAAGTATGTCCTCCTTTTGGTTGAGTACTTTTCGGGTAGGGGTAACGATCTCAATTAGCGAAGTTCCTGGTTCTTTAGGAAGGTAAACATCATAAGGATACTCCTTGACCTTAAGCCCAGCATTTTGCATTACAGAAACAATATACTTCCTAGCCACAGTATTAGCTTCGCTTCCAACTACATGCGGCCTCAATGTTAACTGCTTAAGATGATTTTTAAATGTAGTGCGATCTTGTAACTCAAAAAACTGTTCTTCTACTTTTTGTTGATTCTCCCATCTAGATGAAGTATAGCCTTCATATTGAGCTGAGGAAAATTGAATAGTAAAAAAAAGTGTGAATAGAATTAAAAATAGCTTATGATTCATGGTGAAAGGTGTTTGTTTTATAAATTATAACAGTTCTAAGTAAAGGTACAATTAATGTCCAATATTATATATTTCATCGTTTATCAACAGCATATGATTCATCCTACTCAGCTTTTAAATTAATTACTCATAGAACGTAACACCTCCAGTCTTGATGTCATACATCCCTCCTACTATTTTAATCTCTCCTTGTTGTTCCATTTCAGCTAAAACTTGACTATTTGAACGTATATTATCAATGGTCATTTGTACATTTTTAGCAGCTACCTCATTAACAAAATCTATATTACTTGAATTTCTTAACGTCTCATCTTGTGGTTCAGAAACTGCAGCTACTGCAGGTTCAATTTTATTAATTAGAGCAGTTAAATTTCCAAGACGTGCATGATCACAAGCTCCTTTTACAGCACCACAAGCTGTATGTCCCAGGACAACTACCAACTTAGTCCCTGCCAATTTACAAGCAAACTCCATACTCCCAAGAATATCTTCGTTTACAAAATTTCCTGCAATTCTAACACTGAAAATATCCCCAATTCCTTGATCAAAAATTAATTCAGACGAAACTCTTGAATCAATACAACTAAGGACTGTCGCATAGGGAAACTGCCCTGTACTTGTTTCATTTACTTGTTGCATCAAATCACGGTTGAGGGCACTTTTTCCAGTAAAACGTAGGTTTCCGTTTTTCAGTTCTTGCAAAGAAGAATTAGGAGTCATTTGAGATTGCATTTCTTTAGTTTGTGCTTTCATAATTTTAAATTTTAATTGGTTAATAATATAGGGATTTCCGTTTTTATAATTATTTTTTTTGTTAGAGATTGATCTGGGTCGTTCCATTTTACACACATCAGATCAATTTTGTTCTTCTGAATATAATTCGAAATTGTTGAGTCTACAATATCATTTTTATCAAATTCATAGAACACCATTTTTTCTTTTGTTTCAACAACTTTTTTTTGCTTATTAGATATGGTAAAAACATTTAACGTAGGCATGGCTTTTCTGATCAGTGTTTGAATTAATTCTGAAGCACGGCTTACCTCTTTCTCATCAAGAAAACCTAATCGCATTGATTGATCCTTTGCTTTTTTATTTTTTTCGCCTGCAAGCAAAAGGAATCCATTATAGCCCTTCCTAAGTTGATCAATATTTCGAGTATCAAAGTAACTTGAGAATTTCTTCTTTTGCCTCCCGATTACAACAATATCTGGACTTGTTATTGCTATATGTTTTTGCGTTTCTTCAATAACATTTCCATGAGTATAGGAGTATATAAGAGCTAAATTTTCAATTTCAGTGATACTATCTATAAGTTTCTGCGTTTTTAGTTTTACCCTTTGTTGGTTCTCTTCAAGATTCCTTAACAGCGCAACTTGATTTTCTGTTTTAATAACCTTTGACCATTTACTTATGCTTAAGATGTCAATAGCACCATTGATTGTCTTTGCTAATTCAATTGCATTTTGCAAAGCCAGAAATGACTCTTTGCTTTGATCAAAAACTACCAATAATCTATAATCAGGCTTATATATATCATTCATTTAAGTATACTAAGCTGTTTTCTTTCTTAATCTAAAAAACTGAATAAAACTCTCTGGATTTTCAACAGTTTGGTATTCCGATATAACTTTAATGTCTATATTTCTGTTTCTTGCTTTTTCTGAAAAATCTTCAAGTATTTCTATTATATCATGATCTAAATATCGCGTACTGCGAACATCTAATTCTAAATATGTGTCTCTAGGAAGACCGTCTAATTCTTTTAAAATAGCTCCTTTATTAAAAAAGGTTACTTCCTCAGCTAAAGTCATCTTAATTTTATGTTTTCTATTGCTAACATCTTCAATATGTAAAAAATGAGAATTTTGAAAACTCTTAATTAGGATAACAACAACACCTACCGCAAGACCTAACGCAATGCCAATTAATAAATCTGTAAAAACAATTCCAATTACGGTGACTGCAAAGGGGGCAAACTGTTTCCAACCAAGTTTATACATTGTAAAAAACAGCTTGGGCTTTGCCAAATTATACCCAACAAGTAAAAGGATAGAAGCTAATACAGACAAAGGGATTTTATTTAGAAGTGTGGGGATTAAAAGAATCGAAATCAGCAATAAAAAACCATGAACAATGGCTGCCAATTTAGTTTTTCCCCCCGATTGAATATTTGCGGAACTTCTTACAATTACTTGCGTTACAGGAAGTCCTCCTATCATCCCAGAAATGATATTCCCTGCTCCTTGGGCTAATAACTCTCGATTAGTGGGTGTTACTCTTTTCTCAGGATCTAGTTTGTCCGTAGCTTCTACACAAAGTAACGTTTCCAAACTAGCAACTAAAGCAATTGTAAATGCAGTCACCCAAATTTGAGGATTGGTAATCGCTCCAAAATTTGGCAACATAAATTGCCCTAAAAATGAACTCATATTTTCAGGAATAGGCACACTGACAAGATGATCTTTAGAGATTCCCCAAAAGGAATTTCCCTCTGTAAAAATAAAATAAACAATCCCTGCAACCACAGCGACCAGAGGTCCTTGAATTAAAGTAAAAAACTTTCCCTTTTTAGAAAGTACCGTTTTCCAAAGCAAGAGAATAATTAAGCCTATGACCGCTATTAGAGAAGCTCCCGGACTGATGAAGTTAATCGCATTAAAAATTTCTGAAAATGTATTTTCTCCATTCACTTGTGAAAAAGAAAAATCACCTTCAGGATTGGAATCGTACCCAAAAAAATGGGGAATCTGTTTTAAGATAATAATAATTCCTATACCAGTTAACATACCTTTAATAACAGAAGATGGAAAATAATACCCGATAATTCCTGCTTTAAGGAATCCAAACAACACTTGAATTACTCCTCCCAAAACCACGGCAAGAAGAAAATTTTGATACCCTCCTAGCGCTCCAATAGCCGTAAGGACAATTGCAGCCAATCCAGCTGCGGGACCACTTACACCAATTTGAGAGCCACTCAAAGCACCCACAATAATGCCTCCTACTATTCCTGCTATTAGGCCAGAAAATAAGGGAGCTCCACTTGCTAAGGCAATCCCCAAACAAAGAGGTAGGGCAACGAAAAAGACAACAATACTTGCCGGTAAATCGGCTTTTAAATTTTTTAAAAAATTTGAACTATTCATTTATATATTGATTTAAGTTACCATCAAAGCATACGCTTTAATAGTTTAATTTTTATTATTAAATATTTTGAAAACTTTGTGTAAGTATGAAATCCAAGTCCTAAAGGGTCGGATACTTCGTTTAAACTCTAGTATCTGGAGGCGGAAATGGAATTTCAAGTTGGAATTGATAATTTATTCTTGACGCAACGTCAAACAAAGAGTTTGAATTTCCTGAAAAATAACTCTTGTTTTGAAGGGTTATTTGATACTCTATCTTTTTGTTTTTCTTTTTTTCTCGCTTATCTTCATCTTCTTCCTCCTGATTTTCCATCCAATTATTCTCTACTATCTCAAACGTATTGTCATTGATAAAACGAATACTTTGGTATATTGGGATGCATAGTGAATTCATAAAGACACCTGCCAATAAAAAAAAGCGCACCAAAAAAGTGAAAGAGGTATATGAACTCATCGTATGGCCTTGTGAATTAATTCAGTATAAAAATTGACAATCGTATCTTTACCTCTTTCCGTATCGGTCAATGAGGGTAAATGTTTTGAAAAGTAACGCTGGAAATGCGCTCCCTCAATCATAGTAGAAATTAACATGTGGGGATAGGGATATTTTGGTTCAATGGCCAAGACAAAATCACTGATGCGTTGAACTAAACGTTTGTAGGTTGTATAATACCCCTTTTTGTTTTCTATGTCAATCTCTTTTGTATAATATGCTTTTGACCCTTCAGAAATTATTATTTTATTTAAAAGTATTTCATTGATGTAGGAAAACGAATTATCTTCTTTAATATCCTCAACCAATAATTGAATAGCTTTATCAAGTTTTTCCTCTGGATTATTCAAATTAGTTGTGTTGAAGACGAGCTTATATTCAATCCAACTCCAATACCAATTCACAAGATACACCAACAAGGCATGCTTACTTTCAAAATAGCGATAAATAGAACTCTCATTTGAACCAATCACCTCCCCTAATTTTTTGAAGGTAAAAGACTCATAACCAATCGAATTGATCATCTCAATTCCTTCACCTACAATTTTTTTCCCTAATTCACTAGACTCAGGGTCTTTTATAAAAAGGGTAGGATCAACAGCGATATTTATTTTTAGATGTTCCATTAAAATGCAAATATAATAGTATTACTATTAATATTGCATGTAATGTTTGAAATAATTTGTTATTTTAAAAAGTTATTTTAAATATTTTATTGATGAATTTGAAATTAATCCTATTTATTNTGTCTTTTTGGAGTATTACGNAGGGATTATTCNTGTATTTTTTTGGTCAGATAATTCTTAAAGAATTTAATATAGGTACACCTATTATGGTTTTGGAAGCAGCAGTACNTGCTTTAAAACCNTTTGGAGCTTATAAAATAGGCGTTGGAGTTTTTATTTTAATATTTAGAAATGAAGAAGAAATCATACTTAAAAAAGTATGCCTAGGAATAGCCATCTCCATTGGAATTCTGTTAGTACATATTTCAATTAACTACTTTTTCTTTGACATAAAACCGCCTGTTTTTCTTTTGGCATTAAACTTTTCGTATATAATACTTGGAGTATATGGTTTTTTTAAAAAAAGTCATATTATTGCTAAATAAAAATAAAAATGACCCCTAAAAGAATATTGTTACTATCAATTGCTTTGCTTTTTTTTCAAGGAATTTTTTATTCCCTTGCGGGTGATTTTGTGGTTTCAGACGTCTTTGGTAATGATCCACAAGTAATTGAATCTGGTTCGATCTTTTTGAAGTTTCTTGGAACTTATGCTATTGTTTTAGCTTTTATCTTCTTTTTGCTTAAAAATGAAAAAACAATTATCATTAAAAAGTTATTACTCGGAGGTGGAGTGCTTGTTTTACTTCAATTAATAAATCTCTTCATCTATATTCAATCAATTCCAATTGAAATATTGTTTTCAACTATTTTCTTATTCTTGCTTTTTGTCTACGGATATCTAAAAAAGGCTTAATTTGTTTACATACAACTAAGTGAATATAGCTAGGCAATGAATCAATCTAAAAAACAGCTAATCGAAGCTGAAAAAAAAGCAGCTAAATTGTTTGAAGAAATCGAATCCAATGGTCTCCTCGCCTCTGGAAGAACAGAAAAAGAAATCAACACGGCTATTTTTGCTTTGGCTTTTGAGCTCTTTGGAATTGAAAAATATTGGCATAAGCGAATTGTAAGGGCAGGGAAAAATACCTTAAAACCATATGATGAAAATCCAGAGAACCTCACCCTACAACCCGGAGACATTCTCTTTATTGATTTTGGGCCTATTTTTGAAGATTGGGAAGCTGATTTTGGAAGAACTTATGTCCTAGGAAATGATCCCCTCAAATTAAAATTAGCTCAGGACGTAGAACGAGCTTGGTGGGACGGAAAAGCATATTTTGAACAACAAAAAAAAATAACAGGGGCCGAACTCTATAAATATTGCCACACTCTTGCTCAAAAATATGGATGGGAATTTGGGGGAGAAATTGGTGGCCATCTTATAGGGCATTTTCCACATGAGCGTCTAGAAAAAGAAGACAAAACAAACTATATTCATCCAGAAAATACAATTGACATGCGGGCGTTGGATCAAAAAGGACAAGAACGCAACTGGATTTTAGAAATCCATTTTGTAGATAAAGAAAAAGAAATTGGTGGTTTTTTTGAGCAGCTAATGACAACACAATAGGTCAATTCGTCATTAAAAATAAATATTCCATATGAAAGATTTTTGGGAAGATCGTTACAGTAAAGAAAGTTATGCCTACGGTAAAGAACCCAATGCTTATTTTAAAAAAATAATTGACACATTATTTCCAGGCAAAATATTACTTGCTGCAGAAGGTGAGGGAAGAAACGCTGTCTATGCCGCCTCCCTAGGGTGGGACGTTTATGCGTATGATTTTAGTGAGATGGCGTATAAAAAAGCCATGAAATTGGCAGCTGAAAAGAATGTTTCCATACAATATCAAGTTGCATCACTAAGTGACCTTGAATTTCCAGAAAATTTTTTTGATGCTATTGGGTTGATATATGTTCATTTTCCCGATCCAATTCGTCATACAAATCACGAGTTACTTTCCAGGCTATTAAAAAATGAAGGACATGTAATCCTGGAGGCCTTTAGTTCAAATCATTCCTCATATCAAAGGAAAAATCCAGCTGTGGGTGGGCCAAAAATAGAGTCACAATTATATAACGAATTGAAATTGAAAAATGATTTTAAGTCGTATAAATTTTTAATATTGAAAGAAGAAGAGATTCATTTATCAGAAGGTGAGCATCACAATGGTTTAACTACAGTAATGCGAATGGTCGCAAAAAAGTAAATTAATATGATCCAATCAGACTTTTCCCAGGTTTAATTTATTTTGATACTTAGAAATATTAAATTAAACGATTCATTAGTTATCTTGTCTAAGATTAAAATTCACAAAATGAATCGATTTTTTATTATTGGGCTGCTCTTAATCGCAACGGCCAATGCACAGGATTATTTTCCAACAAATAGTGGGGTGAAAAGCAAAGAATTAAATTACCAAGCATTCACGAATGCTACGGTATATTTAACACCTACTAATATTATTAAAAACGCCACACTCCTAGAGCTTAACGGGACCGTTATTGCAGTGGGGACAAACGTTGAGCTTCCAAAAAACACTCGTATATATGACAAGTCAGGTTTGTATATTTATCCATCCTTTATAGATGTCCACACTTCATTTGGAATACAAACGCCAAAAAGAAATGCTGGTTCGGGAAGAAGCGCGCAGTATCAAGCCAGTCGAGACGGCTACTATTGGAACGATCATATTCTAAGTGATTATAATGGTATAGAAGATTATAGCTATAACAAAAAGGAGGCTGAGCAGTTGCGCAAAGTTGGTTTTGGTGTGGTAAATACGCACAGAGCAAATGGCATACACCGTGGAACAAGTGTCCTAGTTGCCTTGGGAGATCCACTTCCAGACAGCGATAGGCTTATCAATACCAAAGCAGCAGAACATTTTTCTTTCAAAAAAAGTCTAACCTCCAATCAATCATACCCTAGTTCTGTGATGGGATCTATGGCACTTGTTCGTCAATTTTATCATGATTTAAGTTGGTATAAGGCTGGGAATGCTAAGAATAAAGACCTCGCTATAGAGGCGGCAATAAGCAATCAAAATTTACCCAAAATATTTGATGCTGACGACAAACTCAACACCCTCAGAGCTGTAAAGATTGGTAAGGAAATGAACTTAAATTTTACGGTTGTAGGAAGTGGTCAAGAATATGAATATCTAGCTGAATTAAAACAAAATCAGGCGAAACTGATTTTGCCTCTTAATTTTCCTGAAGCATACGATGCAGCAGACCCTCTTCTTATGAAAAAAATAAATCTAAGTCAATTGCGGTATTGGAGCCAAGCCCCAATGAATCCAGCCGCAGTTGCTAAAGAAGGCATACCGTTTGCTCTGAGCACAAGCAAATTAAAAGCAACCTCTAGCTTTTTAAAACATTTGAAAAAAGCTGTGGCTTATGGACTATCAGAACAAACTGCCCTAGAAGCACTCACCACTATACCTGCAAAAATGCTTAATCAAGAAGCCTTGTTAGGAAATTTGAATAAAGGTGCGATGGCTAATTTTATTATTACCTCAGGACCCCTATTCGATAACGAAACAGAACTTCATGAAAATTGGGTAAAAGGAAAGCCCCATGTGATTAAAGAGCATACCATAAAAGATATAGATGGAGCTTATGAAATTGCTTTTCAAGACCATTCCCTTGAAATAGAAATAAAAAATAGTGCTTCAAAAATTAGTGTAACAGCAAAACAAGATTCACTAAAGTTTGAAACTAAAAGCAGCTACAGTAACCACTGGTTATATCTTACTTTAATTGACAAGAAAGGAAACACATTTGCCCAACTAAATGCTAAAATTAATGACCAAGGAATAACCGAAGGACAAGGAACTAGTTTTAGTGGGAATAAAATAGCTTGGAAGGCAAAAGCAAATGAAAAGAACGAAGAAAAGAACGAAGGGAAGAAACAACCTAGCTATCATAGCCCCGTTCCTGTAACATTCCCAAATAAAGCATATGGATTTTCTGAACTTCCAAAGTCAGAAAATATGCTGTTTAGAAATGCTACTGTATGGACCAATGAAGCGGAAGGAATTCTGAAAAATGCAGATGTATTGGTAATCAATGGAAAAATTGCTGCTGTTGGAACTGATCTTGATGCGAAAAATGCACAAATAATTGATGCCACAGGAAAACATCTTACCTCAGGAATCATTGATGAACACTCTCACCTGGGAGCATCAAGTATAAACGAAGGAGGTCATAACTCCTCTGCAGAAGTAAGTATAGAGGATGTTATTGAACCCGATGATATTGGCTTATTCCGTGACTTAGCAGGAGGTGTTACAACCATTCAAATTTTGCATGGCTCTGCAAACCCAATTGGAGGTCGTTCTGCAATCATCAAACTTAAATGGGGAGCCCCCATTGATGAATTACTCTTTAAAGGGGCAGATCCTTTTATCAAGTTTGCATTAGGTGAAAACGTAAAGCAATCCAATTGGAGTAGTTATTCTCGTTTCCCGCAAACTCGTATGGGAGTAGAACAGGTCTTTGTGGATTATTTTCAAAGGGCTAAGGAATATGGTCAGCGTTGGACAAACTATAATGGGCTTTCTAAAAAGCAAAAAAACAATGTTAAACAACCCCGCTATGATATTGAAATGGAAACGCTCTGGGAAATTCTAAAAAGCGAACGCTTTATCTCAAGTCATTCCTATGTTCAATCTGAAATCAACATGCTGATGAAAGTCGCCGAGCGTTATGGTTTCAGAATAAATACATTTACACATATTCTAGAAGGATATAAAGTTGCAGATAAAATGGCAGAACATGGTGTAGGCGGATCTACATTCTCTGACTGGTGGGCCTATAAAAACGAAGTTAAAGACGCCATCCCATACAACGGAGCAATAATGCATAATGCAGGAGTTACAGTAGCGTTCAATTCAGATGATGCTGAAATGTCAAGACGCCTGAATCAAGAAGCTGCTAAAGCAGTAAAGTACGGTGGTATTTCTGAAGAAGATGCTTGGAAGTTTGTCACCCTAAACCCAGCTAAATTACTTCACTTAGACGATAAAGTAGGAAGTATAAAGGTAGGTAAACATGCTGACTTGGTTCTTTGGTCCGATCATCCTCTCTCCATTTATGCCAAAGCTGAAAAAACAATTATAGAGGGGGTAACATATTATGATGCATCAACTATTGATAGTAAAATTGAGGCTATCGAAAAAGAAAAAAAATTAATCATCGGACAAATGCTTATTGCTAAAGAAAATGGAGCGAAAACACAGGCTCCCAAAAAAATAGCAAAACGTGAATTTACCTGTGAAACTTTAGATTAAAAAATTATGAGAAATTTAATTACTTTTTTGAACATTCTTTTATTAGCAACTGCTTTTGGTCAACAAACGCCTGCTAGTAAACAAATAAAATCAGTTTTATTCGTTAACGCTACGGTTCATACGGGTGAAGGAACAGTCCTTTATAATAGTGCAGTAGGATTTGAAAATGGAAAAATAACCTATGTAGGAGATTCTCTAAACCTACCTGCATTTGATACTGTTGTTGACGCAACTGACAAACATATTTATCCGGGATTTATTGCAACTAATAGCACCCTAGGTTTAGTAGAAGTGGATGCCGTTAGAGCAACCAGTGACGTGGATGAATTAGGAGATTTTTTGCCGCATGTAAGAACCGCCATTGCCTATGATGCAGAGTCTAAAATAGTAGAAAGCATGCGTCCCAATGGAGTATTATCGGCTCAAGTAACCCCCAGAGGAGGTCGTATCTCAGGTAGTTCTTCAGTAATGCAAATGGATGCATGGAATTGGGAAGATGCCATTATAAAAGCAGACGAAGGCATTCATCTAAATTGGCCTAGACCCTACACTAGGGGTCGATATTGGCTAGGAGAAGATCCTGCATTAAAAGTGAATAAAAATTACCTTTCAAATATTGAAAAACTCAAGGCATTTGTAGAAAATGCTAAAGTATATGATCTAAAACAAAACCCTGCTCACCTTCCCTATCAAGCAATGAAAGGGCTTTTTAATGGAACTAAAACAATGTATCTACATGCAACAGATGAAAAGCAAATTGTTGATGGAATAAGCTATTTAAAAGAATTGGGTATTGACAAAATTGTTTTGGTTGGAGGAAATGAGTCTCCAGAACAACTAAAATTTATAAAAGAAGCTAATATTCCTGTTATTGTTTCTAGACCTCACCGTCTTCCTGACAATGAAGATGAAGATCCAAAACAATCCTTCAAACTGGCTTCACAATTAATTCAAGCTGGAATTCTAGTGAGTATAGATGTAAGTGGAAGAATGGAAAGAATGTACACTAGAAACCTTCCTTTCTATGCAGGTAGCTTTGCTGCCTATGGAATTGACAAAGAGGTTGCTTTACAAATGATCACTTTAAACCCTGCAAAAATATTAGGTGTTGAGAAACGCATAGGATCTCTATCAATAGGGAAAGATGCCACTCTTTTTGTTTCAGAGGGTGACGCTTTAGACATGCGAACAAATATAATTTATAAGGCTTATATAGGAGGAAGAGAAATCAGTCTAGAAACACACCAAACTGAGCTTTGGAAACGATATTCAACAAAATATAACACTACTAATTAGATTTTTTTTTAAATAATTAGCCTATCAATGCCGATCCCTTTTACGCCTAAGCCCCTTGCTTTATTCCTGTGTTTAGCTACTTATTTCATTTCTGCACAAACACCAGAAAGATCTGTTTTAGTTAAAAAAATTGATCAAGAGATTGTGCTGGATGGAAAGTTAAACGAAGCTTTTTGGCAGACAGCAAACAGTGCTGATAATTTTTGGCAACTTTTTCCTACCGATTCACTAAAGTCCACAAATGAAACTATTGTTAAAATAGTTTATAATGACACTCATTTATTGATAGGAATTGAGGCACTCGCTGTAGATGAAAATTTTATAGTAAGTTCTCTCAAGCGTGATTTTAGCGCTAGAACTAATGATAATGTTACCGTTTTATTTGACACCTTTAGAGACGGTCAAAATGCTTTTCTATTTGGGGTAAGTGCTTATGGAGTTCAACGAGAGGGTCTTATCTCTGATCGTGGAGCTGCCATCAATGGTTTTAATTTAACTTGGGATACCAAATGGCAATCTGAATGTATTCGCTTCAAAGATCGATTTGTGATTGAAATGGCAATTCCGTTTAGTTCAATTAAATATCCTGAAGGAAGCCAAAAATGGGGATTTCAAACTTATAGATACGATTTACAGTCTAATGAAAGAAGTATATGGACAAACGTAGATCAAAATCAAATTCCGATAAATATAGGGTATTATGGAGCGCTTGTTTTTGAAGAACCCCTTCCGGCGAGTAAGATGCCTATATATTTGATTCCTTATGTAAATGGAATTATATCAAATAATTTCAATGGGGAGCCAATTTCAAAAAAAGTAACTGTAGGAGGCGATCTAAAAATTCCTGTGGGAAATAGTTTAAATTTAGATGTCACCCTAAACCCTGATTTTTCGAACGTAGAAGTTGATGATATAATCACCAACCTGACTCGTTTTGAAATTTCTCTTCCCGAAAAAAGACAGTTTTTTATTGATAATGGTGACTTGTTTGGAAATTTTGGAAGCTTTAGAGATGCTATACCTTTTTTTTCGAGACGTATTGGTATCGCAAAAGACCCTAGTGGAAATACAATTCAAAACAATATTATAGGAGGGATTCGACTTAGTGGTAAACTGGATCAAAATTGGCGCATTGGGGTGTTAAATATTCAAAATCAAGAGGATCTTCAAAACCAAATAGCCTCCAACAACAATTCCATGTTTGCATTGCAGCGCAAAGTGTTTGGACAATCTCAGATCGGTTTATTTATGGTCAATAGACAAACCTTTAAAGACTATGCCTTCTTAAAAGACACAAATCGTTTCAATCGAGTCATTGGTTTAGATTACAATTTAAATTCTGCCAATAATAAATGGCTGGGTAAATTTTACACACACAAATCTATTCAACCTGATGATCGTCAGGGAAATCTATCAGCACAAGCAAACTTAGTTTATAACACACGTATTTGGCGTTTTTCTTCAGATTGGGTATTCGTTGATCAGGACTTTAGATCTGACCTTGGATTCATCCCTAGATCCGGTGTTTTCAAATCTGGAACTAATATGGTTCGAAATTTTTATCCCAAAAAGGGAAACATCAATTCGCACCAAATTGACCTACTCAATCTAATGTGGTTTCAGCAGGATTTAGATTATCAAAAAACGGATCATATCTTTCGATTGCAATACCAGCTTGAATTTAAAAATCAATCCCAACTAGAACTTAATTCTAAAACTCAATATGTTTATTTATCAAGCCCATTTGACCCTACTCGAAGTGTAGGAGGAATTCCACTTCCTGATTCTAGAGGATATAATTTTGGAGAATGGGGGATACGTTATTTATCTCCATATGCAAAATCATTTAATTTTACTTCTGAAATTTCCTATGGTACCTTTTTTAATGGTACTCGATTTTCCTATAAGGGAAGTGCACTCTATAGAATTCAACCTATAGCTGTAATTAGTTTACTATGGGATTATAATAGGATTGAATTACCCAAACCTTATTCCTCCGCAAATCTATTTCTAATTAGCCCTAAATTTGAATTGACACTCAATAAAAATTTATTTTGGTCCACTTTGATTCAATACAGTAACCTAACAGATAATTTTGGAATAAACTCAAGGATTCAATGGCGTTTTGCACCACTATCAGATCTTTATTTAGTGTATAATGATAATTACTATACCCAAGAATTTGGACCTGTTTTCAGGTCTATAAACCTAAAACTTACGTACTGGCTTAACTTATAAAAGCGACGATTACGTTAAGAAGCGTTTTGTTTCTTGATTAAATTCAAGGCTGAACCTTCTCTAAACCATTGTATTTGTTGTGCATTATAAGTGTGATTTGCCTGAATTGTATGGGTTGTCCCATCTGAATGAAGCACTTCTATGTTGAGTGGCTTACCTGGTGAAAATAATTCCAAATCTACAAAGTTGAAAGTATCATCTTCCTGAATCAAATCGTAATCGGATTCATTTGCAAAGGTAACGCCCAACATCCCTTGTTTTTTCAAGTTGGTTTCGTGAATACGAGCAAATGATTTAACCAATACAACCTTTACTCCTAAATGACGTGGCTCCATAGCTGCATGTTCTCTTGAGGAACCTTCTCCATAATTATGGTCTCCAACAACTATACTGTCTATACCAGCAGCTTTGTAGGCGCGTTGCACATCTGGAACTCCTCCATAAACACCTGAGAGTTGATTTTTAACAAAGTTTGTTTTTTCATTAAAAGCATTAACTGCTCCAATCAAACAATTATTAGAAATATTATCAAGGTGACCTCTAAAGCGCAACCAAGGTCCTGCCATCGAGATATGATCTGTAGTACATTTCCCTTGAGCTTTGATCAGTAACTTGGCTCCCATCAAATTATTTCCGTCCCATGCTTGAAAAGGTGAGAGCAATTGTAACCGTTCTGAATCTTCCTTTACAACAACCTCAACAGATGAGCCATCTTCTTGAGGCGCTAAGTACCCGTTTTCTTTAACATCAAAACCTAAAGGGGGTAATTCAACTCCTGTAGGTGGATCTAATTTAACTTTCTCTCCCTCTTGATTTAACAAAACATCTGTCATTGGATTGAAATCTAATCTTCCCGAAATCGCAACCGCAGCAACCATTTCCGGTGAAGCTACAAAAGCATGAGTATTAGGATTACCATCTGCCCTTTTTGAAAAGTTTCTATTAAACGAATGAATAATCGAATTTCGCTCTTGTTTGTCAGCACCTTCACGAGCCCATTGTCCTATACAAGGTCCACAAGCATTAGTAAAAATCTTTGCGTTTAAATCTTCAAAAATAGACAACAAACCGTCACGTTCCGCAGTATAACGAACTTGCTCTGAACCTGGATTAATTCCAAATTCTGCTTTGGTAACAAGCTTTTTTTCTACTGCTTGTTTTGCAATAGAAGCGGCACGTGCTAAATCTTCATACGAGGAGTTCGTACATGAACCTATTAGTCCCCACTCAACTTGTAAAGGCCAGTCATTCTTTTTTGCAACCTTACTCATTTCTGAAACTGGGGTTGCTAAATCAGGAGTAAAAGGGCCGTTTATGTGCGGAGTTAAAGTATCTAAGTTGATTTCGATAACTTGATCAAAATAACTTTCTGGATTAGCATATACTTCTGGATCTGCAGTTAGGTGTTCTTTAACTTCATTAGCAGCATTTGCAACATCATCTCTACCTGTGGCTCTCAAATAGCGTTCCATAGATTCATCATAACCAAAAGTTGAAGTAGTTGCCCCCACTTCTGCTCCCATATTACAAATGGTTCCTTTTCCAGTACAAGACATGGATTCTGCACCGTCACCAAAATATTCAATTATGGCACCTGTACCCCCTTTTACAGTAAGAATACCTGCTACTTTTAATATAACATCTTTCGGTGCTGTCCAACCGTTTAATTTACCTGTTAATTTAACTCCTATTAACTTAGGAAACTTCAACTCCCAAGCCATATCAGCCATAACATCAACTGCATCTGCACCTCCTACCCCAATAGCAACCATTCCTAGGCCACCAGCATTTACTGTATGAGAATCTGTACCGATCATCATCCCGCCGGGGAAAGCATAGTTTTCCAACACAACTTGGTGAATAATTCCTGCACCAGGTTTCCAAAAGCCGATCCCATATTTATTAGAAACTGACTCTAAAAAATTAAAAACTTCAGCTGAGGTATTGTTCGCAGATTTCAAATCTTGTGTTGCACCGTCTTTAGCTTGAATTAAGTGATCACAGTGAACCGTTGTAGGAACGGCAACTTTTGTTTTTCCAGATTGCATGAACTGCAATAATGCCATTTGAGCTGTTGCATCTTGACACGCAATTCGGTCTGGAGCAAAATCAACATAATCACTCCCACGGACAAAAGCACGTTTTTCAGACGATTCCCAAAGGTGTGAATAAAGATTTTTTTCAGTCGCAGTTAAAGGGCGTCCTGTAAGTTTTCTAGCTTCAGCCACTCGGTCAGAAAGGTGACTGTAAACTTGCTTAATCATGTCAATATCAAAAGCCATAACTCTGTTTTTAAATTCTGCACAAAACTATAAAATAAATACATGGTATAGTTATATTAATAAAGGTTTTAGTGAGAATTTTAGAATTCACATCCTGAATGCTCTTGGAATTCATTAATTAACAGAATCTAACCCGTTAACCAATTCTTTTCTATACCCGTTATAATGAGATATTCAATAATTGACCACTAAGTTGAAGGAGTCTTAATTCAGCTAATTTCGCTTGATATTTTGCAAGAGTCCATTGATTTAGAGCATTCCTTAAATTGATCTGAGCTTGTCTAAATTCAATAGCAGTGATCGAACCTAAATTATATTGCGCTTGAGAGCGCTCAAAGTTATAGGATCCTGTTTCTACTTGCTTTTCTTGAATGCTATATATCATCTTTGCATTTTTATAACTCTGTAACGCATTTGATAAATCACGCTCAAAAGTGAGTTGGATTTCATCGGTCAGAATTTTTTGATTCTCTACTGCAATTTTTGCATTCTTGACCCGCGTAATTGATCTTCCACCGTCAAATAAGTTCCAACTTAAATTTGCTCCAAAACTCATAGAATAAGTATTATTATTTGTCCCTGGGAAAAAAGCAGAAGCAGGACTTTGATTTAAATTCCAACCATAAGAGCCTACCAAACCTATTGAGGGTAGATATCCAGACTGACTGACTTTGACGTCATAAGAGTTAATTTGTGTGTTTTGCTTTTGCTTCAATAAACTTACATTATACGCTGCAGCATTTTCTAATAAAGCTTCAATCTGTATTTCAGAAACGAAATCAACTTGGGTTGATACNGAATATTTATTTTCCATAGATTGACTAAGCAACAAGTTTAAGTCGCGCTTTGCATTATCTAACTGTTGGGTGATTTCCAACACACTGATACTGTCATTGGTCACATCTACTTGAGCATTTAAAACAGCAAGTTTGTTCGTTTGCCCATATTTAAAAGCACTCTCAGCTCTACTTTCGCGTTCTTTAGAAACTTCTAGGGCTTGCTTAAAAATTGATTTAGACTCTGTGAGTTGGGCCACATTAAAATATACACTATACAATTGTATTATTGTAAACTCGATTGTTTCTCGCAATTGCAATTCACTTAAAGCATATTGCTCTTTCAATCTTTTGTAGGTGAATTTTCTTCCTAAGCCATCAAAAAGTGTATAATTTAAATTGACTCCTCCATTAAATCGTTGAGACTCCTGGTCATCTAAATTCAAATTAGGCCGTGGAGAACCGTCCTCTAAAACTTGTCCTGGGAATGCTATTTCTGAATTTGAAGAGGTGAAATTTGAACCTCCATTAAGGGAGATTGTAGGTAAAAATCCAGAGTTAAGAAGGCTACTATTATTTTTTGAGATCTCTAGATTATTTTTAGAAACTTGAATCCCAAAATTTTTCTCTAAAGCAATCTCTAATGCTTCTTCTTTTGAAATTGTCTGTTGTCCCAAAAGTGGGTAAATAACCAGGTTTATTAAAATGAATACTATAAATCCTTTCATTCTGCTTCATTATTTGAAAGTTCACCCGCAGTAATTTTCTTTTTATCTTCTGCTTCTATTATTGGACGTTCTACGGACTCTTTTGATGGGAAATCACCCGTAATAAGCCATTTGACATACACCTTCATTTCGTTATTAAGGGAAAGGAAAATAGGGAGTACTATCAAGGTTAAAAGTGTTGCAAAAGCAATACCATAAGAAACTGTAATCGCCATGGGTTTTAAAAATTGTGCTTGTCTACTTTTTTCTAAAATCAAAGGGGTTAATCCTGCTACAGTAGTTGCAGAAGTCAAAAATATAGCCCTAAATCTAGATTTCCCTGCATTAAGAAGCGCATTATTGAATGTCAATCCTTCCCTCAAATTATTATTAAACTTACCAATCAAAACCAATCCATCATTTACCATAATACCGATCAAGGCAATTATTCCCAATAGTGAAATTATGTTTACAGGGAAACCATGAATCCAATGTCCCCAGGCTACGCCAGTAAAACTAATGGGTATGAGTAAGAATAGAAGAATAGGTTGTGAAAAACTTCTAAATGTAAATGCTATGGTCATGTAGATGAGAATTAATATGGGTAGACCTGCAATATTTAGGGAGGCTGCTAATTTATTAGCTTCACGATTTTGACCTTCATAAGAGGCACTTACAGAGGGATACTTTTTTTGAATTAAAGGAATAATTTTAGTCCTGAGTTCAGTCATAACATCAGTGGCAGAAGTTTCTTCAGCATTTTTTAAATCTGCGGATAACTGAATTTCTCTCCTACCATCCAAATGATTAATTAATACATCCCCTCTTTTAATTGCAAAGCTTGCAATTTCTTTAAGCGGAACTAGTTGCCCGTTGGGTAAATCAATCTTCATATCCTCCAGCTGTGTAATAGAAGACCTATCTTCTTTTTTATAGCGCACCCAAACACGAATCTCATCTTGACCTCTTTGAAATCTTTGAGCTTGTACACCAAAAAATCCAGCTCTAACTCGACTCATTAAATATTGTAAGTCAATACCCAGAGGATATGCATTTTGCTTTAACTTAAGACTGATCTCCTTAATTCCTGCAGGATCATTATCTGTAACATCTTTCAATTGGTCATTAGAAAGCATGTTCTGCTTGAGCTCATTTTTTGCAGCTTTTAATTCACGTATGTTATTGGACAGAAAGGAGACGGAAACTGGGCTTCCCCCAAAATTTGATCCTGAGCCATAAACGATACTTTCGACTCCAATTATTGGCCCTACAAGTTCGGCTAGTCGCGTTGAAACTAAATTTGCTCTCAAAATGTCTGGGCGTTGTTCCCCAGGAAGTAAATTGATTGTCAGAGTTGCACGTGAAGCTCCATTTCCAAGAGTTTTAATTGAATTAACAAAAAGGCTTTTCTCATATCCCTTTAAATATTTTTCTGTGAGCTCCTCTTCAACAATTTTTGATTTAACTTGAATCAAACTGATAATGGAATCTGTGATTTTCTCATTTGTTCCATTGGGCATTACTAAAGTAACTTGAATTCGGTCACTAGCAATAGAAGGGAAAAATGAAGTTCTAATAATTCCACCCCCAAAAGAACCAATTGTTAACATTAAAACGCCTATAAAAAGGGAAAGGATAAGCATTCTATTCTTCAGGGAAAAATCCAATACGGGGACAAATACCAAATCACGCATGGACTGCATGAATTTATCTCCAAGCTTATTAATTTCCCTTAATTTAGAAAATCCTTTTGCNATCAAAGTCTTAGGCTTTTTCTTCTTTAAAACTAAAGCTTTTGAATTTGCTAGGTGAGCGGGTAATATAATTAGAGCTTCTATTAGAGATATGACAAGTGTCAATATTACCACTACAGATACTTCTCCAAAAAACTCACCGATTCGACTGTCTAAAAACAAGAATAAAGAAAAGGCTAAAACAGTCGTTATTATTGCGGAAACAACTGGGGGAATTACTTCTAATACACCATCTATTGCTGCACGATAAGGACTCTTCCCTTTTTCATATTGCTGGTATATATTTTCTGCAATCACAATTCCATCATCCACAAGAATCCCGATAACGATGATCATTCCAAATGTAGATAGGATATTAACAGTTACTCCAAATAACGGAGCAAAAATGAACATTCCCAAAAATGAAACAGGAAGCCCAAATGCAACCCAAAAAGCCAATCTTGAATTGAGAAAAAGAGACAAAAATAGCAACACTAAAAGCATTCCTTGAAAAATGTTTTCTATCAATAATTTGTTTCTTTCTGTTAATACTACAGACTGGTCATTCAAAATTTGAATGTTGATATTAGTATTCTCAATATTGAATTTTTCAATATAATTTCTAACAGCCTCTGCTGAGGATATAACGTCTTCAGAATTGGTAGAATTTACAGAAATATTTACAGAGATATTATTGTCAATAAAAGTTCTATTGGGCGTTTCTGAAAATCTGTCTCTCACTTCTGCAACGTCTTTCAAATAAATTTTAGTCCCATCGGGTAGTCCTCGAACTTCAATATTTGACAACTCATCTGCATAATAAAATTTATTATTAGCACGAATTAAAAACTCTTCTGCATCTGTTTTAACTTGCCCTCCAGTTATAATAATATTGGATTTTGCTACCGCTTGTGCAATTGAAGAAAAGCTCAATCCATATGCTAAAAGCTTACTTTCATTCACCGCTATTTCAATTTCCTCATCTGGATATCCTGTAACATTAATTTGAGAAATTCCCTCAATTGCTCTTAAATCATTTTCAATTTGTCGCCCTATCTTTTTTAAACTTAAAAGAGAAATGTTTTCACCTACCAGTGCAAAGTTGATTGTTGATCGAATCTCCTCCCTTTTTGAAACTACTAATGGTTCCATTCCTGTGGGATAACTCGGAACACGATCAACAGCGTTTTTGACCTCTAAGAGCATGAAGTTGATGTCCCTTCCCTTTTCAATTTCAACAGTAATATTACCAGAATTTTCTCTGGAAACAGAGGTAACACGTTCTACTCCAATGAGCCCTTTTAAGTTATCTTCAATTTTCAAAACAACTCCTTCCTCCATTTCCAATGGAGATGCTCCAGGATATATTGCCGAAATTTGAATGATACGTGATTCAGAAAGCGGGAAAAAAGAAGATTTTAATGAGAGTACACCAATCGTTCCAAAAAGTAAAAAGGCTAAAATGACAATGTTAACAGCTACATGGTATTTTATGAAATAATCTATAATTTTTCTCATCCTGTTTTAGTTTTCAATTGCTAAAACTGTTGGGATTACTTCCATGCCACTATATGCTCCTATCAAAGGTTGTGCAATAATCAGCTCACCATTTTCTAGGCCTTTGACATAAGCAAGAGTCTCCGTATAATGTATGGCTTGTACTTTTTTATATTCAAGTATATTGTTTTTAACAACAAATAATTCTTGTTCCCCATTGAGTAAACCGCGATCAATTGCAAAAACTTCATCAAAAGTAGTAGCGTTGATACTTGCCTCTAAAAACACACCCTCCTTCAACTCTGGATTGCTTACTCGTATAAAAACCTCTACAGATTGGGTTTGTGTATTGACTTTAGCATTTATTCTTGCTACTGTGCCAGTATATGCTTGATTTGAATCAATAGAATTTAAAGTAACCTTGGCGCCCTCTTTAATTTTTTGAATATATGATTTTGGGAGTGAGACTTTTAACTCATATTGGTCTACAGCAATAAACTCTCCTAGTTGCTGTCCTGGTCTAACCAAAGATCCCTCAGTCATATTAGCACTGACTAAAACTCCATCAAAAGGAGCTTTTAATGTATAATACTGAAGATTCTGCTCTAGGTTTTGCAACGCATAATAAGAGGAAATTATTCCCCTCCCTGAAACAAAAAGACGTACGTTCTCTTTCATTTTAGGAAGTGGAGGTGTTGGTTTTTCTATGTCAAAATCCTTTAAAAATTGACTCCACTGCAAGTAGGCTTCCGCAAAATCTAATTGTAAATCTGGAAGAACAGAAGTGATTAGGTTGTACAAAGATGCACGTTGAGCTTTCACGTTTGCACTGTAATCTGAAGCATCAATTTTCACTAATGTTTGCCCTGCCTTATATTTCTGACCCACCTTGAACAAGGGGTTGATCGTCTGCATCAATCCCTGAACTCTAGACGTTAAACTAACTCTTCGATAGGCCTGTAAAATACCATTTGATGGAATCTGAACTTGATAACTGCCATTGGTAACCTCACGGGTGTAAACCTCTTTAACAATGCTCTTACCCTCTTTTCGGTCTGGAGTATTTGCGTTAGCAATGGATTGTGAAAATTTAAAAGAGACGAATAGAATGGTAATTCCAAGGAAAAATAAAATCCACTTACGTAGATTTTTTAGTGATTTTGTATTAGTCATTATGTGTTTAAAAAGTAATTTTTTAATAGCTCGTAAAACAATTTTATCAAACTTTTTATGGTTAAAAAGACTTCATAGATATTCTGCTTAATCTTTTAGTAAAATTATGAATAAAATTTGTACATAAGCTTGTGGCTATTTAATTGATTCTGTCTTTAGACAAAATTGATGTGCAGAGGTTTAAATAAATTTTTATCTTGTTAGTATCAATTACAATATAAAATATGGAAGTATTAAATAATCTTTGGAATGAAATTGTTGGCTTTTTTGGTGTCAATCAATTTCTCAGCATATTAGAAACAAATGAATTTGATAAATTTTTAACCTATGACGGTATTGTTGCGCTCATAATCCCTGTAATTCCATTGTTATTGTTCTTAGAATTATTCCTAGGATTTGTTTATAAAAAACCTCAAACAAAGGTCTATAAAGTCATTTTCTTAATTTATTTATTTAATCGAATTGTGGGGAGATTTATTTCCATAGGAATGGTTGCGTTGTGCATAGGACTTCTTCAGCCCTTCGCCATCTTTGAAACTTCAAACACTTGGTATTGGTTTATTTATGGATACATAATTTGGGAATTTGCTCATTTTATTTATCATTTTCTCGCTCACAAAGTTCGCCTTTTTTGGTGTTTACATGCTACGCACCATTCTCCAGAGGAGATGAATCTTAGTGTCTCCCATGCGCACTTCTTTTTGGAAGGTCCTTATGCTAATTTTATACGGACCTCAATTTGTATAATAATGGGGCTTAGTCCTGAAATGCTTTTTACCATAATGTTTATTGATGGTACCTATGGTGCCTTCATCCATATAGGAGAAAATTTAATGAAAGATGCACGTCTAGGGTTTTTAAATAAATTCATTCTAACGCCTTCTCATCACCGCGTTCATCATGCTAAAAACCCTCTTTATTTGGACACGAATTATTGTAATTTATTGAACTTTTGGGATCGTATTTTTGGAACCTATCAAGAAGAAGATAACACCATAGAAATTGAATATGGAGTTACACGTGAAATAAAATCCGGGAATTTTATTGATGTCTATTTTGGAGAAATAATAAATCTTAGTAAAGATGTCTTTTATGCTCCGGGAATTATAAATAAATTTAAATATATTTTTTATCCTCCGGGCTGGCATCATTCAGGAAATCATCAAACCGCTAAAATTATACGGGCAGAATATTTAAAATCTTAATACACTGCCGAAAACTAAATCAATATTGTTGTTCAAGACGCTACAGCGTTCAAATTATTTTTTGTTTTTTTGAGGAACGTTTTAGAAATAATTTAAAAATGAAATTAAACAACCGAGAACTCAGTAATAAAATTAGAGTTTACCATAGATACTTAGGCTTTTTTTTAGCGGGTATCATGTTCATGTATGCTTTAAGTGGAATTACTTTAACCTTTAGAGATAAGGATTATTTCAAAAAAGAGGTAGTTGTTGAAAAAAACATAGAAAAAGATCTAGAAAAACCTCCAATGATACGAGGAGCGAAAAACATTGAATACAACAAAGTAAACAGGGGAAATTAAGTATATTCAAATGAAGCCCCCTAAAATACTTGGATTAATTGAAAAAATGCATAAAGCTACCTCGTCCACACCACTGTACTTTTTAAATGTATTTTTTGGTATTGCTTTACTCTTTTTTGTGTTTTCTGCCTATTGGATGTTTCTACCTCAAACCGAGATTTTCAAAAAAGCTATTTATTTTACACTAGGTGGTATTTTACTTTCTTTGTTAATGATCTTGATTTAGATAAAATGTCTCTACCCCTAAAGTGATCATATCAAATTTAAAAGATTTATTTAATCAAATGAAAAAAGTAAAAAAAATAACCTCATTTAATCTTTTTATTTTCACAATATAATCATTTTTTAATCCTTTTTCTGAAACAGAATNTGAGATCTACATTTCTTATCTTCCAAGAGCTGACAGGACAAAGGTCGAACGAGTTTGAGGAGGATTTGAATTCAGCTATCAAACATTTAGATGTAGTATGATTAGCTAAATAAACTTCATTTATTACTTATAAGAGAGGATAGATTACCTAGGAAGTCATATCGTTTTACTTTAAATAAAATAGATTTTGCGCCCTAACCAAAATATTCAATGATCGCCTATTTGAAAAGTTTTACCTGTTGTATATATCTGTCATAAGTGAGAAAATGAAACCTTTTCGTTTGCTGTAAGCGGCTTAACGGTTAAATTTAAAGCTAAAATCTAGGGGATCTCGAAGACGGTTATAAATATGTTTATAATTTAAATGTCAAAAGCCATAAGTATCTATTAAAATTCAACATAAAAGTAAAAAATAAAAGAGTAATATTGAACAATTTTAGTGTATAATATAAATGAAAGAGTTTAATTTATTATATTTAAAAAATATAGATTCATCTGAGTTTAAGGGGTTTTAAAAGTTTAATTATGAAGAAAAAAATAATTTTAAGTGTTCTTAGCGTAATGTTTTTCTCATCTTTTGTGAAAAAAGACACTATCGAACAAAATCAAAACGTTTACATCTGCTCGAATCCTAAATTAAAATGTTATTATACAAGACCTTGTAAGGATTTCAGCGATTTTTGCTCGTTGGCTAAGGGTAAAATTTATAAAGTTACTTTAAAGAGAGCAAAAACTCTTGGTAAAGAAAAGTGTGATTGTAAAGAAATTTAACCTATTCTTCTTCCGTTTTCTCAACTTCAATTGGCTGTCCTCCATTTCCAATACTCATTCTTAAGGTAATTTCGTGTGTCTTTACTCCAAGATTAGTTGATTGAATTGAGCTGGGAACTTCATAACAATAACCAATATTGAAGTTCTTAAGTTTGAAGAAAGCTAATAAGCCAAAATTGTTGGAAGTTTTGTACACCGCACCAAAGTCTATTGCATTTATACCAACAAGCGCGTTTAGTATTCCAACATTATCGATCTTGTTACTTTTATAAATAAAGTTAGATTTCAGAGTAATATTATCACTGATATCTAACTTACCACCTAACGCGAGGTATAAATTAATGTTGGAAGAGGGCAAAAGCAAATATGAGTCGTCCTCCCTGTCTGAAAATAGTTTTGGCACAGAAATTGACATCCACAGATTTTCAGAAAAATAAGAAACTCCAACACCCAAATTTGGTTTGAAGGAACTAAAATTTTCAATACCAGGGTCATCAGAAAAATTCGTTAAATTTCCCGTATCTAAAGTATAAAAATCAGATCCTGCTTTAATTCCTAAAAGAATTTTGGCATCATTTGCAAGACTAAGCTTATATGAAAAATCAACGGCAAAACTCGTTGATTTTTCAACAAAAAATTTGTTGGATATTACAGAGATTCCTAAACCTATATTATTCTTTCTTTCTGAAGAAAACGTTAAGAACTGTCGCCTAGGAGCATTTTCAATAGAGACCCATTGGTTTCTTGAAGTTATGCCTATTTCAGACCCTTGTTTATGCCCTGCAAAAGCGGGGTTAACCAAATTCATTTGGGTATGAAAAGCTGATAACAAGGGCTCTTGCTGTGCTTTTAAATCATAAAAAGCAGCTAAGAATAGTACTAAGATTAATAAAGTTTTATTCAATTTTATCTTGCTATATATATCCAACCTTGCATATCTGTTTCTTGATCACCATCTATGTCAATTAAGAATAGATAGGACGCCTCTGGAACAGGAACAGCATTGTTAGTGCCATCCCAGTCATTATTATAATTTAGCTGATTAAAAATCAAATTACCTGATGTGTCATAGAGCCAGACTTGATTATTTGGATATCGTTGTAATTCATCTATTACCCATAAGTCATTTTTACCGTCTCCATTAGGAGTAAAGAAGGTAGGTGAAATAATTTCAACAAAATTCTGATCATTATCAACAAACTCTTGATTTGGATTATATAGTTCAGGTGCATTGTCAAAATCATTAGGAACTCCATCTCCATCAAGATCATTATCTATAGCATCCGGAACAAAATCATTGTCCATATCAGCAGGATAATCTGAAGCAAGTAATGGATCTGTACCTAATAACGATTCGTCCATATCAGTGTAACCATCGTTATCACTATCATCATCTGAGTTATCTCCAATAGAATCTCCGTCTGTATCTATCCATTCATATGGATTATTTGGAAATGCGTCTATATCATCATTATATCCATCATTGTCATCATCCAAATCCGCATTATCGCCAATGCCATCTCTGTCAAAATCAGAAGATTCATTAGGATCGTTTGGAAATAGATCTTGAACTATATATCCATCCATCACTCCAATTTACAGTGATGTCATCAAATCCATCATTATCATCATCTGGATCAATATTATCTCCTAAACCATCTCCATCACTATCTCTGGATTCTGAAGGATCATAAGGGAATAAATCATTTTCATTTAAATAACCATCATTATCTAAATCGTTATCAAATACATCGAAAATTCCATCATTGTCAAAATCTCTAGGAGAACTTCTAAAATCAAACGGATCTGTCTGTGCAATTATCTCGTCATAATCACTAAATCCGTCTCCATCGGAATCAATCACTCTGTCGTCATAATATATTTCATTATTAGGTGAAGTTGGATTTACTTCTTCTATTGTCACTATCCCATCTTCATCTTCCATGATTTCAAACTCTTTTGAAAAACTTAATCCCTCAAAATCTGTTGCTGTTAATATTACTGCGTAAGGAACTTTCGCTTTACTAGTTTTTCCTTCATAATATAGTTTTTGATTTTCGATCGAAAAACGATCTTGATTTGGTGATAGCGAAGAGATCGTTACCGTTACCTCATCATCAGTATCAGGATCTGTCACAATAATATTTGAAAGGAATTTAGACTTCGCTGTTCTCTTGCTTTGAATATCAACCAATTGTATATCTGTTGGTTTTTCATTGACTTCCCTTATTTCAAAATTATAAAGTTCTAAACCAGAGTTTCGCTCTAAATCAGCACTTGAAATTGCGGACTTCCCTTTAAATGATGGTTTAGTCTTTTTCACTTTCCATTTTCCAACATTCATCTTTCTTGTGGTAGGCTGAGTTCCTTTATCTTTTGATTTAGAAGTTACTTTAGTCACTGCTTTGGGTGACGCAATGATCTTAGCTGTAGTTCCCCCATCTAGTCCATCATTATATTCAAAATCCAACATTGTTTCAAGATAATTTACCAATAACTTTGTAGCGACTAGGAATTCTCCATCTGTAGTTGTTCTTACAATTCCTTTTGATTCATCAAGATTAGTATCCCAAATAATAGAGTCTTGTTTTACTTTACCTAAGAGACCTAGCTCTCCAAACTTTTGATAACCCCAACCGTACGGTACTGTTTGGTTGTTAGCATTTTCTGCTAATCCAACTTGGAATCTAAATCCTCCAAGGTTTTCAACCCACTTAATACCAGACTCTGTTCTTACTTTTAGAGGCTCATCTTTGTCTGAATTGTCCCCTACTCCTAATGTACCTAAATCATTATCTCCCCAAGCGAACATTTCCCCGTCCTCAGTGATAGCAAAGCTAACTTCTCCAGAGGCATCTACACTAACAAATTTAGTGCTAGATACAGTGTCAATTAAAGTTGGAGTTCCTATTAGTTCATTTTCGTTAGTCACATCACCAAGTCCTAACTGGCCTTGTGAATTGACCCCCCAAGAATAGAGGGTTCCTGAATCCGTCAGACCAATACTATGCTTCTGCCCTATTGAAATATTATCCCATTTATTTGTAGAATCAAAGATCATAGTTAACTTACTGTGGAATGGATTTGAATCGTCGCAATCAACTTTAACAAAAGATGAAGTCTGAGTTACAGTCATTGAACCATTTGCATTTAGGGTGTTCTGAGCTGAACTAGTCAAGAAAAACGGCTCATACACTTCATTTTGAATAATTAGACTAGTACCAGAAATAACGTAAGTAAATACTCTCTCAAGTTTATCCGTCTCTTCCAGTTGTCTTTTGAAATCCCTTAAAACATTGTCCATAATATTAGCTGAATTTTCTGAAAAAGAATCTTCGGCATTACCAACTGATGTGAACTGAACAGAATTTAAAGACAAAGTGTAAGTGGTTGTTCCAGAAATGTTAGGAGTCAATTCATTTATAGTAATATTTCCTGAAAATGTTGGACTAGACTTATTCGAAATAGAATATCCAAAATTATGGTTTTGATAATTATTCGCTTTGAAAATAATTTTATGACTGCCAGAAGTTGTTGTAGTTGTAGTGTAAGTGAAGTAACCTCTAAATAATTCATTAGAATCTAAAGAGTTTGATATATTTTGAATTAAGTCCAAAGTTGAATTATTAACAGACTCAGTTATTTGAGTATCCCCAATAATTAAGGTAATTGAAGCACTACCCGTAATATTACTAATTTCAAACTCGGTTTCAACTCGTTGTCTTGGATGTGTTATATCCACAACCCAATTTTCTTTAAGGGAATCAGGACATGGATTATCAGTCATTACAAGATTCCAATTGGCTCCAGCTCCCCAGATTGAACCGTCCTCTTTTTCTAACAAAATATTAATTTCACTGCCTAAAAAGTCATGGAACTTTGACCAATCATTGTCATTTCCAATTTTTCTTGGCCTTGGTAATGGGAACCATTTACCTGAATAGAAATTAATTCCTGCAGCAAATAGTTCTCCCTCATTATTAATGAACACAAAACCTCCATTGACGGGAGAAAACTCTTTAACATCCGATTCTAAAACAGGACCTCCCTTTTCTTGATTAGGATCTGTTGAATGATAGAAAATCTGAACAGGATCTTTGATGATAGTACTTGTGGTTCCAATACCAAGCTGGTATTCATCATTTCTACCCCATGCCCAAAGTGTACCATCAGCTTTGAACGCATACACACTTTCTGATATCGCATGAATAGAATTCCAGCTACTTGTTTCATCCTTGATTTGTTGCACACTAAAGTTTTCAGCCTTGGTGAATGCACCTCCTCTTCCAAGTTGAGCATAGTTATTTTCACCATAAGCCCAAACTTTTTTGCTCTTAGTCAAAATCTGTGTTTCAGTCTTCGTTACTTTTACTTGATCAATTTGAGAAGATGAAATTTCAGGCTCCCAATCTAATTCCTGTGGTACATTAAACTCAGGCGCACCTGTACCTAACTGACCTTGGTCATTAGATCCTATCATTCTGAGTTTACCATCAATGTTAATTATACCAGCCTGTTGATCTCCAGTTGAAAGGTTCGTTATCTCACCCATGTATATTTTGGGAGAAGTAAATTTGACGAACGTGGAAGGTCTACCAAGCCCCAATTGGCTACTCAAGTTTCTACCCCAACTAAAGAATTCTCCTTCAGTTGAATAACCCATTCCAAATTTATATCCCAAAGAAATTTTCTTCCAATTAATGTCATCGTAAACTTGCTCCATACCATCTTCTGGGATAACATACGCATAATTAATTCCATTTGACCAAGAATCTAAAGATTGGTCATCATGGGTGGGTAATGCGCCATAATTAAGACCCCAAACGTAAAGATCATTATCATTATCAATAGCAGCATATGACGACCCTATTTGCCCGTGATTCCAAGCGCTAACTGATGCCCAGTTTGAATTCATACCAATTTGTTCAACTTCTAAGACTCCTAGGAGGTTATTTTCTTGTTGTAATCTTGGATCATTTGGATAAAAATCTACTAGATCTGGTGTGCCATCAAAATCTGAATCTCCATTTCTAGGATCTGTTCCAAGATAGAGTTCATCATAATTGGGTATACCATCATTATCTAAATCTGGATCATTTCGATCTGCAATAAAGTCTAGATCTGAATCTCTACTCCCGTTAGGATCCAAGGGAGCTCTATCCTCTCCATCAGGTATGCCATCATTATCAGAATCTGGATCCTGTATGTTTGAAAATGCATCACCATCGAAGTTTCCTTCTTGTGGATCAAACGGAAATTCCTCTAATCTAAATAAATATCTTCTTTCATTTGAGACATTCCATATATCTAGTATTTCTTCTAAAGAAATATGATTTAAGTCAATACCATAATTATACGTTGCTGTAAATGTTAAGTCAGTAACGACTCCATCTTTAGCATTATATCTACTTTCATCTCTAAAAATTCTTTTAAATGTTTGTGAGCGGTAATTGTTCCATATTTCCTCAAAATAAGAAATTGTAAATTCATCCAGGTTGTCTTCGTTGTTAATAATTCTTGAATTGAATTCATCAGAAATAAAGTCCTCTAATTCATCAGGTAAACGATCATTATCTCGATCATTAAACTTATCTCTACCTTCAAAAGTTGTTGATGAAGTATTGTTATATAAATTTACTATTACATTTAATTCTTCAACCCAATCCTCTAAGTAGTCATTATCATCATTTGAATCTTCATTATTCCCAATTCCATCTCCATCTGTATCAAACCATTCAAAAGCGTTTGTTGGGAAAGCATCATATCCATCTATAATACCATCACCATCAGTATCATTCTTTCCTACAATAGTTCCAATTTGGGATTCAAATAAATCCGAGACAAAGTCTTCATCTTCATCAACTAAAGGATAACTTGTTGATGATAAAGTATTGGTTTTGCTAAAAATTTCATCGCGGTCAGAATAACCATCGTTATCA
>JGI20159J14440_10000300_pt1 | contig 36924 bp, 33 predicted proteins | sample COG_09_FD_14440 | JGI IMG/M metagenome (IMG submission 14440) | reverse complement strand
CATAATTAAACAATGCCTTTCTAAAATGGAAAAAGGACCGATTAAATCTTTAGATGGAAAAATTAGTCCACCACCAAAAAAAGATATCAAACAATCTATGGAAGCTTTAATTCATCATTTTAAACTTTTCACAGAAGGTTACAGAGTTCCAAGAGATGAAATTTATACAGCTGTAGAGGCTCCAAAAGGTGAATTTGGAGTATATTTAATATCTGATGGTTCAAACAAGCCTTATAAATGTAAAATTAGAGCCCCAGGGTTTTCACATCTTCAATCGATGGATTATTTAATAAAGGGACACATGTTGGCAGATGTACCTGCTGTATTAGGATCTATGGACATAGTATTTGGAGAGGTAGATAGATGAGTTTAAGAAGACCAGCTAAAGATCAGCCAGAGACTTTTGAGCTAAATCCATCTTCTTTAGATGCAGCAAATGCTATTGTATCAAAATATCCTAAGGGTAAGCAACAAAGTGCAGTTATGGCTTTACTATATATAGCTCAAAAACAAAATAATAATTGGATACCGTTAGCAGCTATGAAGTATATCGCTAAGTTTTTAGAAATGCCCTATATTAAGGTTTATGAAGTAGCAACTTTTTACACAATGTACAATCTGTCTCCAGTTGGAAAATATTTTATTCAAGTTTGCACTACAACACCATGTATGATTAGAGGTGCCAATCAATTAGTCGAAGCATGTAAAGAAAAAATTTCAGAAAAAGAAAGCGAATTATCAAATGATAAAAGCTGTTCTTGGATGGAAGTGGAATGTTTAGGGGCATGTGTTAATGCTCCAATGATGCAAATTAATGATGATTATTATGAAGATCTTGATAAAGAAAAAACACTAGAGGTTTTAGATAAAATTTTAAAAGGTGAAACACCAAAGCCAGGATCATATAGAGGCCGTGTAAATAATGAGCCTGAAAATAATAGAAAAACACTTATGGATTTAAAGAATGCTTAAAGACAAAGATAGAATATTTCAAAATTTATATAATGACCGGGGTTCAGACGTTGTCTCATCTCAAAAAAGGGGTGACTGGGTCGATACTAAGGATTTGATTGATAAAGGAAGAGAATGGATAATTAATGAAATTAAAACTTCTCAATTAAGAGGAAGAGGTGGGGCTGGATTTCCAACAGGATTGAAATGGTCTTTTGCTCCAAAAGAAGTTGGGTCAAGACCACATTATTTGGTTATCAATGGAGATGAGTCTGAACCTGGAACATGTAAAGATAGAGATATATTAAGATTTGAGCCTCATAAATTAATAGAAGGATGTTTGATAGCAGCTTACGCAGTTCAAGCTAAAGTTTGTTATATTTATATTAGAGGAGAATATTTTCTTGATGGTGAAAAACTTCAAGCCGCAATTAATGAAGCTTATGAAAAAAAACTAATAGGAAAAAATGCTTCTGGTACAGGCTGGGATTTAGATATTTATATTCATTACGGAGCTGGTGCTTACATTTGTGGTGAAGAAACAGCTTTATTAGAAAGTATAGAGGGAAAAAAAGGTCAACCAAGACTTAAACCACCTTTTCCTGCATTAATTGGGTTATATGGATGCCCAACAATAATTAATAACGTTGAAACAATAGCGGTAGTGCCCACCATTTTAAGAAGAGGTGGAGAGTGGTTTGCTTCTCTAGGTAGAGAAAAAAATACAGGTACTAAAATTTTCTGTATATCTGGGAATGTTAACAATCCATGTAATGTTGAAGAGGAAATGAATATACCTTTAAAAGAATTAATAGAAACCCATGCAGGAGGAGTAATTGGTGGTTGGGACAATCTACAGGCTGTAATCCCTGGCGGATCATCTATGCCATTAATTCCAAAAGAAACTTGTGAAACATTAACTATGGATTTTGATTCATTAATGGAACAAAAAAGTGGTCTTGGCACAGCCGGCATAGTTGTCATCAATAAAGACCAAGATATTATTAAGTGTATGGCAAGAATTGCAAGGTTTTATAAACATGAAAGTTGTGGACAATGTACACCTTGCAGAGAAGGTTCAGGATGGATGTGGAGAATGTTAGAACGTATGGCTGAAGGAAAAGCATCTAAAGATGAAGTTGAAATGTTAGGTGATGTAACTAATCAAATAGCTGGTCATACAATTTGTGCATTTGGTGAAGGATCTTCATGGCCTGTGCAAGGCTTGTTAAGACACTTTAAAAAAGAAATTGAAGAAAGAAATAATTTGGATCTTATTGTAGAGAAAAAAAATAACATCCCTTATTTAGTGGATCAACATTTATTGGATAAAAAAAATGCTTAAACTTAAAGTTAATGATATTGAAGTTGAAATTGATGAGGGCTTAACAGTTCTTCAAGCTTGTGAAAAAGCTGGAGTTGAAATTCCAAGATTTTGTTATCATGAAAAATTATCTATAGCTGGAAATTGTAGAATGTGTTTGGTGGAGATGGAAAAATCTCCTAAACCAGTTGCCTCATGCGCTATGCCTGCTGCTGAAGGTATGAACATTAAAACAAATACAGCACTTGTTGAAAAAGCAAGAAAAGGTGTAATGGAATTTTTATTAGTAAATCACCCTTTAGATTGTCCAGTATGTGATCAAGGAGGTGAATGCGATCTTCAAGATCAATCAATGTTTTATGGTGTTGATAAATCACGATTTAAAGAGAACAAAAGAGCTGTGGCTGAAAAAAATATGGGTCCTTTAATTAAGACTCAGATGACCAGATGTATTCATTGCACAAGATGTGTAAGATTTGCTACAGAAATTGCTGGTGTTCCAGAAATAGGAGCTATTGGTAGAGGAGAAGATATGCAAATCACCACTTATTTAGAGCAATCAATGCAATCAGAATTATCAGCAAATGTAGTAGATTTATGTCCTGTTGGAGCTTTAACATCTAAACCTTACGTCTTTGAAGCAAGGCCATGGGAACTTAAAAAAACAGAATCTATTGATGTAATGGATGCAATTGGATCCAATATTAGAGTTGATACTTATGATTGGGAAGTAAAGAGAGTACTTCCAATAATAAATGAAGATATAAATGAAGAATGGATATCAGACAAAACAAGATACGCTTGTGATGGTTTATTACACCAAAGATTAGACACACCTTTTATTAAATATAATGGTAAATTTGAAAAAGCATCATGGGAAGAGGTNTATAAAATTATCAAGTCAAAATTTGAAAANACATCTAAAGAAAAAGTATGTGGTTTTGTTGGAGATTTAACGAATATGGAAACAAGTTANATCTTTAAAGAATTTTTTGATCGAACGTTAGATACAAATANCTATGAGTCTAGATCGGATAATAGATTTTTAGATATTAGTAGTAGAGAGAACTATTTATTTAATACAACAATAAATGGAATTGAAGAAGCAGATTTAATTTTATTAATTGGTACAAATCCAAGATATGAAGCAACTATCTTGAATGCTAGAATTAGAAAATCATACTTAAGTAATAATACTAAAATTATTTCATTAAACGATTTGGGTGATTTAACTTACCCCTATCAATCTCTTGATGGACAAACCCAGACATTAAAAGATATTTTTAATGACAATCATGAAATTTCAAAATTAATTAAAGATGCAGAAAAGCCAATGATAGTTTTAGGTGAATCTTTATTAAATTCTAGCTCATCAATGTATGTATTTAATAAAGCTAAAGAATTTTTAAATAAAAATAATAAAATAACAAATGATTGGAATGCATTTAATATTTTAACCAATGATTCAGCAACAGTTGGAAATCTTGATCTTGGTTTAATTAATGAAAAAATAAATTTACTAGATGATTTAAAAGAAAATAAATTTGATTTAGTTTTTTTAGTTGGACAAGATAATTTAAGTTTTGATAAAAAAGATGAATTTATAATTTATCTTGGAAGTCATGGTGATAAAGGTGCTGAGATGGCAGATATCATTTTACCTGGTTCAGCATACACTGAACAAGATGGGTACTTTACTAATTTAGAGGGAAAAATACAAAAAGCTCAAAAAGCATCATACCCCCCAGGAGAAGCAAAAGAAGACTGGCAAATAATAAATGAACTTGCTGAATTTATGAATAATAGAAAGTTATTTAACGATAAAGATGAATTAGAAAGCAGTATGTTTAATTATTTAAATTTACAAAAAGAAAAACAAAATAATGTGGAAGATAAATATAACTTTCCTAGCGAAGAAGATTTTAAAAGTGAAGAATTAAAAGTTGTTATTAAAGATTATTATTTTTCAAATGTAATAGCTAGAGCCTCAAAAACTATGGTGGAATGTAATAATTCAAAACTGAACTTAAAATCTACAGGAACAGAAGGCTAAAGTGGAATATTTAAATATTGTCTTTCATGAAGTTTATAAAATACTATTTTTGCTAGTACCAGTATTAGTGTCTGTTGCAATGATAGTTTGGCTTGACAGAAGAGTTTGGGCATTTGTTCAAAAAAGACAAGGTCCTAATGTTGTTGGGCCATTTGGATTACTACAATCTCTTGCTGATGCTCTTAAATATATGTTTAAAGAAATTATTATTCCATCTAGTTCAAATAAAGTAATTTTTATCTTAGCTCCTATAGTTACTATGACATTAGCCCTTATATCATGGGCTGTAATACCTTTTAGTGCAACTCAAGTTTTAGCTGACATAAATGTTGGTATCCTTTATTTGTTTGCAGTTTCTTCACTAGGTGTTTATGGAATTATTATGGGTGGTTGGGCCTCTAACTCAAAATATCCTTTTCTTGGCGCTATTAGATCTGCTGCACAAATGGTTTCTTATGAAGTTTCTATAGGTGTAATAATTATTAATGTTCTTTTGTGTGTAGGGTCTTTAAATTTAAATGATATTGTTTTAGCTCAACAAAACTTATGGTTTGTTATCCCTCTGTTTCCAATGTTTGTTATTTTTTTTATTTCTGCTTTAGCGGAAACAAATAGACCACCATTTGATTTACCTGAAGCAGAAGCTGAATTAGTTGCTGGTTATCAAACTGAATATTCAGGAATGATGTATGCAATGTTTTGGTTAGGTGAATATGCAAATATTTTATTAATGTGTGCAATGGGATCAATATTATTTTTAGGTGGATGGTTATCTCCAATAGATATCTTCCCATTTAATTTAATTCCAGGTGCTATATGGCTGATATTAAAGATATTATTACTGTTTGTTTTATTTGCATTAGTTAAGGCTATTGTTCCAAGATACAGATACGATCAATTAATGAGACTTGGTTGGAAAGTTTTTTTACCCCTATCATTAACTTGGGTGATATTAACAGCTAGCTTTTTATTTTATTTTAATCTTTTACCTGTTAATTAATTATGAAAATTTCAAGATTTTTTAAAACTATATTTATGGCAGATTTTGTTGGTGGCCTAATTATAGCCATCAAAGAAATTTTTAAGTCAAAAAAAACAATCAACTATCCTTTTGAAAAAGGCAAAATAAGTCCTCGTTTTAGGGGAGAACATGCTCTTAGAAGATACCCTGATGGGGAAGAGAGATGTATCGCCTGTAAATTATGTGAAGCTGTTTGTCCCGCACAAGCTATAACAATAGAATCTGCTGCAAGAGAAGATGGAAGTAGAAAAACCACTAGATACGATATTGATATGATGAAATGTATTTACTGTGGTTTATGTGAAGAATCTTGCCCAGTTGATGCAATTGTTCAAGGTCCTAATTTTGAATTTTCAACAGAAACTAGGGANGAACTTTATTATACAAAAGAAAAACTTCTTGATAACGGAGATAGATGGGAAAATGTTTTAGCAGCCAATATTAAAGCTGATAACCCATACAGATAATTTGATGATAGCACATTCAATCTTTTTTTATACATTTTCAATTATCGCTGTGATTTCAGCTATAATGGTTACAGTTTCCAAAAATACTGTTCACTCAGTTTTCTTTCTTATCTTAGATTTTATAAGTATTTCTTGTCTTTTCATAATGATAGGGGCAGAGTTTTTAGGGATGATTATGTTGATCGTGTATGTTGGTGCTGTAGCTGTATTATTTTTATTTGTAGTGATGATGTTAAATGTAGCTCAACAAAAAAACCAATGGTTTGCATCAGAAGAAAGCTCTGGTCATATTCCTGTTGGATTAATAATTAGCACTATTATATTCTTTGAATTAATAATTGTCATTGGAGGCTGGAAATATAAACCTGATTTATTTGATTTAAATAATTCTATTAATAATTTTAGTGTTAGCAACACACATTCTTTAGGGCAAGTTTTATATACCGATTATATCCATGTCTTTCAATTAAGTGGAATGATTTTATTAGTAGCAATGATTGGAGCTATTGTTTTAACATTTAGAAAACGTACAGGAGTTAAAACTCAAAGCTATATAAGGCAAATTTCCAGGGAAAGATCNGAAGGTGTGGAAGTTCTTGAAGTTGAGACTAATAAAGGAGTTAAAATTGATGACTGAAATTGGATTGGGACATTATTTAACCTTAGGAGCTGTCATTTTTTCAATTGGAGTTATAGGTATTTTTCTCAATAGAAAAAATATTATTGTTATACTGATGAGTATAGAATTAATATTGCTTGCTGTTAATATTAACTTAGTTGCCTTTTCTATTTTCCTTGGTGATCTTGCGGGCCAAGTTTTTACTTTATTTATTTTAACAGTAGCTGCTGCTGAGGCTGCTATAGGTCTAGCAATTATAGTTGTTTATTATCGTAACTCTGGAACTATAAGAGTTGAAGAAATAGATAAGTTAAAAGGTTAATGATGGAATTATCAATTTTATTTCTTCCTCTGATCGCATCAATTATTTCTGGTTTTTTTGGCAAATATATTGGCGATAGAAATTCTGAGTATGTTACAAGTGGTTTGGTTTCAATCTCTGCGCTGCTATCAATTTCTGTGCTTTATCAAGTAATTGTTAATCAATACGAAGAAAATATTGTAATTGCTACATGGATTAACTCTGGTTCTCTTGATGTTAATTGGTCAATGTTAATTGACCCTTTGTCAGCCATAATGCTTGTTGTTGTTACATCTGTTTCATCATTAGTCCATATTTATTCAATCGGTTATATGTCTCATGACCCACATAAACCAAGATTTATGGCTTACTTGTCATTGTTTACTTTTGCTATGTTGATGCTTGTAACTTCAGATAATTTTATACAATTATTTTTTGGTTGGGAGGGGGTAGGCTTATGTTCTTATTTCTTAATAGGTTTTTGGTTTAAAAAAGAAAGTGCAAATGCTGCCGCTATAAAAGCCTTTGTTGTAAATAGAGTTGGTGACTTTGGTTTTGCATTAGGAATATTTTTAATATTTTATTTATTTGGAACAGTTAATTATTCTGAAGTGTTTCAACAAATGCCCACTGTTGTTGATAAAAACCTATCCTTTCTTGGTTTTGAAGTTAAAGCAATTGACCTAATTTGTTTACTTTTATTTATCGGTGCTATGGGTAAATCAGCTCAAATTTTATTACACACTTGGTTACCAGATGCTATGGAGGGACCTACACCTGTATCTGCATTAATTCACGCCGCAACAATGGTAACAGCAGGAGTTTTTCTTGTTGTTAGATGCTCACCTATTTATGAATACTCACCATTAATATTAAATTTGATAACCATCGTTGGCATGACAACAGCATTTTTTGCTGCAACAGTTGCTCTGGTTCAAACAGATATTAAAAAAATCATAGCTTACTCAACATGCAGTCAACTTGGTTATATGTTTTTTGCAGCGGGTGTTGGTGCTTATAATGTTGCTATGTTTCATTTGTTCACTCACGCTTTCTTTAAAGCCTTATTGTTTTTGGGATCTGGCTCTGTGATACATGCTTTTAAAGATGAACAGAACATTAATAACATGGGAGGCGTTTGGAGAAAATTACCTTATACTTATGCTTTGATGGTAATAGGAACTCTTGCTTTAACAGGATTTCCATTTTTATCTGGTTTTTATTCAAAAGATGCAATTATTGAATTTGCTTATTTAAGAGGTAACACAACCGGTTATTATGCGGCTGGCATTGGAATATTTACAGCCTTCTTAACTTCAATATATTCATGGAGATTAATTTTTAAAACATTTCATGGAAAATATAACAATAAAGAAATTGACATAGAAAAAACACATGAGTCACCACTTGTTATGTTGATACCTTTAGTTATTTTAGCTATTGGTGCAATTTTTGCTGGCTACTTATTTAAAGATTTGTTTATTGGACATGGTGGTGAAAATTATTTTTGGTCTAATTCAATTAAATTTTTAGAGCCCTTGAGCACCGAACATCCACCTACATGGTTTTTACTTTTAACACCTTGTTTAGTTCTTTTATCTATTCCAATTGCCTACTATTTGTTTGTAAAAAACAAGGATATTCCTAATCAAATAGCTAATATTAATAAGCCTTTATATAATTTTTTAATAAATAAATGGTATTTTGATGAACTTTATGAAGTTATTTTTATTAGACCATCAAAAAAAATAGGATTATTTTTGTGGAAGTTTTGTGATGGTAAATTAATCGATGGTTTTGGTCCTGATGGAATTTCATCATTTATAAAAAAATGTTCGATTAAAGCTAATAAATTTCAAAGTGGTTTTATATATCAATATGCATTTATTATGCTTTTGGGTTTTTCTGCTTTATTAACTTTTCTAATTATTAAATAATGAATTTTCCAATTCTTTCATCTTTGATCTTATTACCAACTATTGGAGCTTTATTTTTATTTTTCACAAAAGATAAGGATGGAGATAATTTAACAGCTAAATATGTTTCTTTATTTACCGCAACAGTTAATTTCTTAATTTCGATTTATTTATGGATTTCTTTTGATCAAACTACATCAAACTTTCAATTTATTGAAGATAGGGAATGGATTGATGGTTTTATTAATTATAAAGTAGGTGTTGATGGAATTTCAATTCTATTTATAATTTTAACTACATTTATAGTGCCATTATGTATTGTTTCAGTAAACAATACTGTAAAAACTAGATTAAGAGATTTTTTAATAGCCATATTAATCATGGAAAGTTTCATGATAGGAGTTTTTTGTGCGCTTGATTTGGTTGTATTTTATTTATTTTTTGAAGCTGGCTTAATACCTATGTTTTTAATTATTGGTATTTGGGGTGGACCAAAAAGAGTTTATTCTGCATTTAAATTTTTTTTATACACATTACTAGGTTCTGTTTTAATGTTGGTTGCAATTATCTCTATATATTGGATTTCAGGAACAACAGACGTCTTAAAACTTTACGAACTTGGAATTGATGCAAAATATCAAAATCTTTTATGGCTAGCTTTTTTTAGCTCATTTGCTGTTAAAACACCTATGTGGCCTGTTCATACTTGGTTGCCAGATGCTCATGTTGAAGCACCAACAGCTGGGTCTGTTTTGCTTGCAGCAATATTGCTGAAGATGGCTGGTTATGGATTTATTCGTTTTTCATTAGGTTTATTTCCTGTTGCATCTGAATTTTTTACCCCTTTAATTTATACTTTAAGTGTTATCGCAATTGTTTTCACTTCATTAATTGCCTTAATGCAAGAGGACATGAAAAAATTGATTGCTTATTCTTCCGTTGCTCATATGGGTTTTGTAACACTAGGAATATTTACAATTCAACAACAAGGAATTGAAGGAAGCATTATTCAAATGATAAGTCATGGATTAGTTTCGGCTGCTTTGTTCCTTTGTGTTGGGGTCTTGTATGACAGAATGCATTCAAGATTAATTAGCTCGTATGGTGGGATAGTAACAATCATTCCAAAATATAGTATTTTATTCATGTTATTTACACTAGCAGCTCTTGGTTTACCTGGTACTAGTGGTTTTATAGGTGAATTTTTAATTTTAATGGGTGTTTTTAAAGATAGTTTTTTAGTGGCAGTAATTGCAAGTTTAGGAGTAATTCTTGGAGCTGCTTATATGCTTTGGCTTTACAAAAGAGTTGTTTTTGGAAAATTGATCAATAAAGATCTCACAAAAATGGTTGATTTAAATAGATCTGAATATTTTATATTAAGCTGTTTAGCTATACCAACATTGTTTTTTGGATTTTATCCAGACCCAATAATTAATACAATTGAAATTTCGGTTGGTGATTTAATAAATATGTATAACGCTAATCTTATAAATAGATAATATGAGTAACCTTAATTTAGTATTACCAGAAATTTTTATTTCATTATCAATTATGTTTTTATTAGTTTTGGGTGTTTTTAAAAAAGATAGTTCAAAATTAATATTTAATACCTCTTTATTAGTTCTTTTTATAACAGCAATAATTACATTAAATGAAACATACAGCGTTAATCGTATAACTTTATTTAACGAAGGTGTTGTCATTGATCACATGTCATCATTGATGAAAATTATTACACTTATTGGAGCTTTTTTAGTTTTAGCAATTTCATCAAGTTATCTAAAAACATTTAAAATTTTTAAAATTGAATATCCTATTTTAATTTTAAGTTCTGTTTTAGGAATGATGGTAATGATTAGCTCTAATGATTTAATGGTATTTTATATGGGGCTAGAGCTTCAATCGTTAGCTCTATATGTTTTAGCAACATTTAACAGAGATCAGTTAAAATCATCAGAAGCAGGTTTAAAATATTTTGTTCTAAGCGCTTTATCTTCAGGATTACTTCTGTATGGATGTTCGTTGATTTATGGTTTTTCTGGCTCTACAAATTTTGACATAATAGCAAACCAACTTAATTCAAATGAATACGTTTTAACTTTTGGTATTGTGTTTATCTTAGTAGGTTTGGCATTTAAAATTTCAGCTGTTCCATTCCATATGTGGGCACCAGATGTATATGAGGGCTCACCTACATCTGTTACATTATTCTTTACAATGGTTCCCAAAATTGCAGCATTAACTGTTTTTATAAGGTTTTTATATGTACCTTTTTTAAATTTAATTGATCAATGGCAAATGATTATAATTTTCTTGTCCATAGCTTCTATGCTTTTTGGGGCAATTGCAGCCATAGGACAAACAAATATTAAAAGACTTATTGCTTATAGTTCGATAGGACACATTGGTTATACTTTAGCGGGATTAGCCGCTGGTTCTAATGAGGGTATTCAAAGTTCAATAATCTATATATGTATTTATGTGATTATGAATTTAGCACTCTTTTCGTGCTTACTTATGTTAAAAAGGAATGATCAATATTATGAAGATATTGATGATCTTTCAGGACTATCAAAAAATCACCCTTTATTATCTTTATCTATGTTAGTTATATTATTCTCATTGGCTGGAATACCACCTTTGGCTGGTTTTTTTGCAAAATTTTATATTTTTAATGCTGTTATAGAGCAATCAATGTATTTTCTAGCAATCGTTGGTTTGCTGTCTACTGTTGTGGCAGCATTTTACTACCTAAGAATTATTAAAATTATTTATTTTGATAAAGAAAAAGATAAATATGATACTGATCACAATCTTTGGTTAAAATTTTCTCTTACATTTTCAACAATATTAATTCTTCTATACTTCATTTACCCTAGTCAATTGATTGAAGTTGTTTCAAGAATTAATATTATTTAATGAAATTAACTAAGTTTAAATTTAAAAAAGTTAAAAGCACCAACGATACAGCNATTCGGATTGCAAAAAGTTTAAACTACAAACATGGTATGATAATATCTGAAACGCAAAGTAGTGGAAAAGGCCAATATGGGAGAAAGTGGGTTTCTTATAAAGGTAATTTATTTGTCAGTTTTTTTCATGATTTAGAGAATATTCAATTAACTATATCTGCATTAACCAAAATTAATTGTTTAATAATAAAACGATTATTAAAAAATTTTTATAAAGGAAAAATTATATTAAAAAAACCAAATGATTTATTAATTAATAAAAAAAAGATATGCGGAATATTGCAAGAAATTATAACTGTATCAAATCAAAAATTTTTAATTGTGGGAATTGGATTAAATTTAATTAAAAGCCCAAAAATAAAAGATTATCCNACAACAAACCTGTATGAATTGATTAATAAAACAGTTAATAAAACAATAATAGAAAAAAAATTAAAACTACTTTTTGAAAAAAATTTATCAAAAATATATAAATCTAATAAATTAAATAAGATATAAATGTATATACTTGGCGATATTGGCAACACCGAAACTAAAGTTTTTTTAGTTTCATCAAGTGATATAATTATTAAAAAGATTACTTTTTTATCAAAAAATCTTAATACACTTAAGTTAGATAAATTATTTAAAGATTTTAAATTTAATTATAAGATGATAGATAAAATACTTTTTTGTAGTGTTGTACCTAAATCTTTTAATTTAATAAAAAAATTTTTATCCAAAAAAACAAAAGTTCAATGTTACGAAGTTAAAAGCTTAGACTTAAAATCATTAATAAAGATTAAAGTTAATTATAAACAGGTTGGGTCTGATAGATTAACTAATGCAATAAGTTTAGCTAATAATAAGAATAATTTTATTGTTTTAGATTTAGGAACTGCAACAACATTTGATGTTTTAATTAAAGACTCTTATTCTGGGGGTGTCATTGCTCCGGGTATAAAACTCTCATTAAATACTCTTTCTGATAAAGCAACATTAATTCCTAATATTGATTTAAGAAAAATCAGTAATGTTATTGGTAAAGACACTATCTCAGCTGTTAGATCAGGTTTTTTTTGGGGTTATGCAGGTTTAATTGACAATATTATTAATTTAATTAAGAAAGAGACTAGGAAATCTTTTAANGTTATTATTACTGGAGGATTTTCAGATTTATTTAAAAATTCAATAAAAACGAAAGTTAGTCACAATAAAGATATTACAGTTAACGGCCTTATTAAGATTTCTAAATTAATTAAATAAAATGAAAAATGAATTATTATTTTGTCCATTAGGTGGATCTGGAGAAATAGGCATGAACATGAATTTGTTTGCTTATGGTAAACCAGGGGAACACAAATGGATTATGGTTGATATTGGTGTTACTTTTGCTGATGACACATTACCGGGCATTGATTTAATTTATCCTGACCCTGGATTTATTGTTGATAAAAAAGATGACCTTTTGGGAATTGTTTTAACTCATGCTCATGAAGATCACATAGGAGCTATAGCTCATCTTTGGCCTCAACTTGAATGCAAGATATTTGCCACTCCATTTACTGCTGTTTTAATTAAAGAAAAATTTAAAGAAAAACATATAGATATAACAAAACATCTAAAGATAGTTCAGCTAAATGGTACTGTAGATCTAAATCCATTTAAAATTGAATATATAACTTTAACTCACTCAATCTTAGAACCAAACGGTCTAAGAATAGAAACACCTGCTGGTGTGATTTTACATACTGGTGACTGGAAAATTGATCCTGAACCTTTAATTGGTGGAAAAATAAATTCTAATAGACTTAAAGAAATAGGCAAAGAAGGCGTTCTTGCTATGATATGTGACTCAACCAATGTTTTTAGCTTGGGTAAAGCTGGCTCTGAATTAGATGTTAGAAAAAGTATGCTTAATATAATGAGTAGTCTTAAAAAAAGAATTATAATAGCTTCTTTTGCTTCTAATGTTGCAAGACTTGAAACTGCTTTTTATTGTGCAGAAAAAACTGGTCGACAAATATCTTTAGTTGGAAGATCAATGCATAGAATTTTTAAAGCAGCTAGACAATGTGGTTATTTAAAAGATGTTATTGAGCCAATAGATGCACGAGAGGCAAAAAATATCGCAAGAGAAAAAATAGTTTATCTTTGTACAGGTAGTCAAGGTGAGCCAATGGCTGCACTAATGAGAATTGCAAAATACACTCATCCAGATGTATTTATTGAAAAAGATGATACTGTTATATTTTCATCTAAAATAATTCCTGGTAATGAAAAAAAATTATACAATTTACAAAATCAATTAGTTAAAGACGGCATAGAAGTTATTTCTGAAGAAAATGAATTTGTACACGTGTCTGGACATCCTAATAGAGATGATCTTAGAGAAATGTATGAATGGGTAAAACCACAGTGCGCAATACCTGTTCACGGTGAACATAGACACATGATAGAACATATGAAATTTGCTAAAGAAATGAACGTTCCAAACCCTGTTCAAGTAGAAAATGGGGATATTGTTAAATTATATCCTGGTAAACCTGAAGTATTTGATAAAGCACCAAGTGGTAGACTTTATGTAGATGGTAATATTAGTGTGGTAGAGGATGCTCCATCCATTAAAGATAGAAAGAATTTGAGTGCTAATGGATATATCGAGGCAACTGTATTAATTACACCAAAAGGTAACATTCATAAAAGACCAATATTAACTTTTAGAGGAATACCAGTTGATGATACTGAAGAATTTGTTTATGGCTTAGAAGATGCAATTGAGGGAATTACAAGAACTTTTAGATTAGGAAGTAAACAACAAGAGCACAATTTAATAGATGCTCTTAAGATAGCGTGTAGAAAATTTTCAAAAGAAAAAACTGGAAAAAAACCTTTCACAAATATTAATTTAGTAAGAATTTAATGAGTGTCACAGGTCTAGCTATAATCTACATAATTATATGGTGGATTGTATTTTTTGCCATATTACCAATAGATGTAAATAGAGCAAAAACTGTAAAAGTAGAAGGTGAAGACCCTGGATCTCCTGAAAACCCAAGAATGCTTAAAAAATTTCTTTATTGTACAGGAATTACTACTGTTATTTTTATTATAATTTATCTATTAATAAAATTTGAATATTTAAATTTAAGAAATATTATTAACTAAGATGCTTTTATCAAAATCATTTATTCCAATTTTAAAANATAATCCTTCTGAGGCTAAAATTAAATCCCATCAATTAATGTTGAGAGTTGGAATGATAAAGCAAGCTTCTGCTGGTATCTATTCTTGGTTACCTCTTGGATTTAAAGTAATGAAAAAAATTGAAGATATTGTTCGCCAAGAACAAAATAAAATTGGAGCTCAAGAAATTTTAATGCCTACAATTCAATCAAGCGAAATTTGGAAAGAAAGTGGTAGATATGATGATTATGGTGAAGAAATGCTTAGAATTAAAGATCGACAAAATAGAGAGATGCTTTATGGGCCTACCAATGAAGAACAGGTAACAGAAATATTTAGATCATCATTTAAATCTTATAAATCATTGCCTCAACTTCTTTACCACATACAATGGAAATTTAGAGACGAAATCAGACCACGATTTGGTATTATGAGAGGCAGAGAATTTTATATGAAAGATGCGTATTCTTTTGATGTAACAGATGAAGAAGCATTTTATTCTTATAATAAATTTTTNTTATCTTATCTAAGAACTTTTAAAAGATTAACNTTAACAGCAATACCGATGGCAGCTGACACAGGACCTATAGGTGGAAACTTATCACATGAATTTATAATACTTGCTGATACAGGTGAGAGTAAAATTTTTACTGATAAGAGGATTTTTGATTTAGATAGTGAGGGTACAGAAATAGAAAAATCTTCATTAGAACAATTGAGAACAAAATATGAGCAATATTATTCAGTTACTGATGAAAAATTTAATAAGGAAGAATTTGAAAAAATAGTAACTGAAGAAAATAGATTAATAACTAAAGGCATTGAAGTAGGACACATTTTTTATTTTGGTGACAAATATTCAAAAGCGATGAGTGCTGCAGTTGATTTACCTGGTGGTAAAAAAGATTTTGTTAAAATGGGCTCTTATGGAATTGGTGTATCAAGATTAGTTGGAGCAATTATAGAGGCTAAATATGATGAAAAAAATGAAATCATGAAATGGCCATTGTCTGTTGCTCCTTACGACATAGCATTGATACCCATGATAAATAAAAATGATAATTCTGCATTGGAAAAAGCACACAATATTAATAACGTATTAATTAAGAATAAAATTGATGCAATTATAGATGATACAGATGAAAATTTTTCATCAAAAATTAAAAAAATGAACTTAATTGGAGCTCCATATCAAATTATTATTGGAAAAAAAGCTGATGGTGATCTTTTGGAATTTAAAGAGACTGGTGGCGAAACACAAAATTTATCTTTAGATAAAATTATAGAAACTATAATAAAACAAAAAGCTACGAATTGATTTCTACATTAGAAAAAGAAATTACATTTAGATTTTTAAAAGCTAGAAAAAAAGATGGCTTTTTAAATGTCATCTCAATCTTTTCATTTATCGGAATAAGTTTGGGTGTTGCAGTTTTGATTATAGTAATGTCGGTTATGAATGGTTTTAGAACCGAATTAATTAATAAAATTGTAGGATTTAATTCTCACATAACGGTTAAATCTTATGAAAATTCTATTGATTTAGAAAAGTTAAAAAACAATAATTTAAAACTAATCACAAAATACACTATTTTAAGTAATTCTGGTGAAGCAATTATATTGAAAAATAATACATCAAAAGGAATTGTTTTAAGAGGATATCTTGAAGATGATTACTCAAACTTGGAAATAATTAATAATGAAAATTTTAAAGGAAATAAATTTCAACTAGATAAAAAATCTATTTCAATAGGTAATGAATTAAGTTTTACTTTAGATCTTAAAATTGGTGATGATATTACTTTAATGTCACCATCAGGTGTTGAAACTATAATTGGTAGTATGCCTAAGCAAAAAACTTTTACAGTAACTTCAATTTTTAATAGTGGTCTAGCAGACTTTGATAATAATATAGCACTTATTAATTTAGATACTCTGGATGATTTTTTTGGTTATGAGTTTAAAGATAGAAATTTAGAAATTTATTTAAAAAATCCAAATAATATAGAATCTCAAAAACATGTAGTGCAAAAAATTTTTAATAATGAATTTGTTTATAGTTGGGCTGATATGAATAGTTCATTATTTTCTGCTTTAAAAGTTGAACGAAATGTTATGTTTATAATTCTATCGCTAATTATTATAGTTGCTGCTTTTAATATTATTTCTGGTTTAACTATTTTAGTTAAAAATAAAACTCGAGATATTGCTATTTTAAAATCAATAGGGGTATTAAATAAATCAATTATTAAAATTTTTTTTCTTATTGGTGTTATAATTGGAACCTCAGCAACCATTTTTGGAATTTTTTTAGGTGTAATATTTTCACTTTATATTGAAAATTTGAGGCAATTTTTAAGCTCAACTTTTAATATTAGTTTGTTTCCAGAAGAAATTTATTTTTTAAGTAAAATGCCATCTGAGATTAACCCAACTTCTATTTTAATAATTTCAACATGTTCAGTGTTAATAACAATTATTGTTTCAATATTTCCAGCATTCAAGGCTGCAAAGCTAGATCCAATTCAATCATTAAAATATGAATAATTTTTTAGAACTGAGAAATATTTCAAAAACTTTTAATAATAGTAAAAAGTTAAAAGTATTAAAAAATTTATCTTACAATTTTAAAAAGGGTAAAACTTATTCTTTAATGGGTCCTTCTGGTTCTGGAAAATCTACTTTGTTAAATCTAATTTCATTAATTGATCGACCAACAATGGGATCAATTAATTTTGATCAATCTTATATTAATTTTAATGAAAATAAAAAAAATGATATTATCAGAGCAAAAAAGATAGGAATTATCTATCAACAAAATAATTTACTTCCTGATTTTACAGCTTTAGAAAATGTTTATTTAGCAAGTCTTTCTTTGCATAATGATAAAGATTTAGCCGTATCTAAAGCAAAACGTTTGTTAAAATTAGTAGGCTTGTTAAATAGATCTGATCACTTTCCATCTCAATTATCAGGGGGAGAAGCCCAAAGAATAGCAATAGCTAGAGCTATCATTAATGACCCAGAAGTTATTCTTGCTGATGAGCCAACTGGAAGTTTAGATATTGATACAGCTCAAGATGTATTTAAACTGCTAAATAATCAAAAAACATCAAACAGACTTATAATATTTGCAACTCATAATAGATTTTTTGCTAATAAGGCAGATTGCTTATTAGAGATGATAAATGGTAGTATAAAATCTACTAATGCCTGAGTCTTTAAATCAAAATTTTAACCATTTAAAAATCCATACTCAATATTCTATTTGTGAGGGTGCAATAAAAATTGATGATTTAAAAGATTTTTCAAAAATTAATAAAATTAAATCATTAGGTCTGAATGATACGACTAATTTATGTGGTGCTTTGGAATTTGCTGAAAAGATTTCAAAAGTAGGCACTCAACCAATTATAGGAACTCAAATCAATTTTAAATTTGGTGATACAACTGGTTTGCTGCCTTTATTTGCTTTGGATGAAGAGGGTTATAAAAGAATAATCAAACTATCATCATTCTCTTTTCTTGATAACGATGAACTTTCTGAACCACACTTAAGTTTTGATGATTTATTAGAAGATTCCCACGGTATAGCAATATTTACAGGAACTGTTTTTGGATTGTTTGGACAATTATTTGATAAAGGAAAATTTAGTGAAATTGATGATTTATATAAAAAACTTAAATCTGCTTATGGTGATCGATTTTATTTAGAAATTCAGCGGCACAATGATCAAAACGAATTAGGATTTGAAAAATTTAATTTAAAAAAATCATTGGAACTAGAAATTCCTATAATCGCAACAAATGAAATTTTTTACCTAACGAAAGATATGCACGAAGCTCATGACGCGCTAATTTGTATTGGCAATAAAACCTATGTTAACGACAAAACAAGAGTAAAATTTAGTGATCAGCACTACTTTAAAACAAACTTAGAAATGTCAGAATTATTTAGTGATTTACCAGAAGCTTTAGAAAATAACTATAATTTTCCAATAAGGTGTAATTTCAGACCTTTATTTTCAAATCCAATTCTTCCAAATATTAGCTCAGAAAAAGGTGGTAATGCAGATGATATTTTAAGCAAAGATTCATTGCACGGTTTAAAAATCAAATTTGATAAAGTTTTTGGAATTAAAAGTATAAATCTGGAAAATAATAAAACTTTTTTAGAATACAAGGACAGATTAGATCATGAATTATCTATAATTATTGAAATGAAATACGCTAGTTATTTTCTTATAGTTTCTGATTATATTAAATGGGCTAAAAATAATGATATACCTGTTGGACCTGGTAGAGGTTCTGGTGCTGGATCACTAGTTGCTTGGTGTTTGTCAATTACAGATGTTGATCCTATAAAATTTAACTTAATTTTTGAAAGATTTTTAAATCCAGATCGTATTTCAATGCCTGACTTTGATATAGATTTTTGTGAGGATAAAAGGGACCTTGTTTTTGAATATCTAACTAAAAAATATAAAGATAGCGTTGCTCACATAATCACATTTGGTAAGCTAAAAGCGAGAATGGTAATTAGAGATGTTGGAAGAGTTTTAGGATTACCTTATGGATTTGTTGACAGTATTTCTAAAATGATACCTTTTGATCCTTCAAGACCACAAAGTCTATCAGAATGTATTGCAGGCGAACCAAGATTACAAAAACTTGTGAATGAAGACTCTAGGGTTAAAAAGTTAACNGATCTCTCTTTAAAATTGGAAGGTTTAAATCGTAATGTAGCAACTCATGCGGCTGGTGTAGTTATTGCTGATAAAAAATTAACTGAAGTTGTTCCACTTTATAAAGATGCGTCTGCAGATTTGCTTTTACCATCTACTCAATTTGATATGTATTCTGCCGAAAATGCTGGATTAATTAAATTTGATTTTTTAGGTTTAAAAACACTTACAGTAATTAACAATACTCAAAAATTAGTTAGAAAACTAAATGAAGATTTTGATATAGAAAAAATTAGTTTTGAAGACCAAAAAGTTTTTGATTTATTATCAAGTGGAAAAACTGTTGGATTGTTCCAGGTTGAGAGTGCTGGAATGAGGGAAGCCTTAATTCAAATGAAACCAAATCATATAGAGGATATTATAGCTTTAGTTGCCCTTTATAGACCAGGTCCAATGAGCAATATACCAACTTATAATGATTGTAAGCACGGAAGACAAAAACCTGACTATCTTCATCCACTTTTAGAAGAAATTCTTAAACCAACATATGGTGTTATTATTTATCAAGAGCAAGTAATGCAAATTGCTCAAAAATTATCTGGATTTACTGCTGGTCAAGCAGACCTATTAAGAAGGGCAATGGGTAAAAAGAAGAGAGCTGAATTAGAAAAACAAAAACTAGGTTTTATTGCTGGAGCATTAAAAAATGGCATTGCCAAAGATGTTGCTGCAAGTATTTTTTTAAAAATTGAACCTTTTGCAGAATACGGCTTTAATAAAAGTCATGCTGCAGCATATGCAATAATATCTTATCAAACAGCTTTCTTAAAAACTTATTATCCAAAAGAATTTATAGCAGCATCCATGACCATGGATCTTTCTAATCAAAATAAACTAAGTGAATTTTATGAAGAATTAAAAAGACTAAATGTTGATGTTACTAGACCAGATATAAATGAATGTTATGCTGATTTTAAAACACAAGATGATAAATTTTATTATGCGCTAGGAGGAATCAAGGCAGTAGGTTACGAGGCAATTTCAAATGTAATAGAAGAGAGAACTAAAAATGGAAATTTTAAATCTATTAATGATTTTTTGAACAGAATTAACCCTAAGGATATGAATAAATTACAACTAGAAGGTTTAGTTAAAGCTGGAGCCTTTGATAATTTAAACAATAATAGGCAATCATTATTTAATTCTATACCAAACTTTATTTTAAAAACTAAAAATATTTATGAAAATAAATCAGCTAACCAGATTGGCTTGTTTACTGAAGAAGAGGAAACTCAAAATGATATAATAAATGATATTGAGGATTGGAAATTTGAAGAGCGTTTATCAAAAGAATTTGAAGCTGTAGGATTCTTTATTTCTGATCATCCATTAAATCAATTTACAGAAATTTTTGATGATTATAAGATAATTAATTATTCTAAATTTAACTTAGAAGATGAGACCAAAGAGTCAAATATCGCTGCAACATTACTTAAATTACAGGAACGAAAAACTGCCAAAGGTAATTCTTACGCTGTATTAAAATTAACTGATCTAAGTAGTGTTTTTGAAATATTTATTTTTTCTGATGTTTTAGAGCTAAACCGTGAAATTTTAAAAGAAGGAAATTCATTAATTTTAACTTTGGTAAAAAATATATCTAATGATGAAAATAGATTTAAACGTATTAATGTTCAAAAAATTGCCTCATTGAAAGATTTATTTAATAGTCCAATAAAAGAAGTATTATTTGAAGTTAAGTCCAACCAAGAAGTAGATGAGATCTCAAAATTAATAAATGAAAATGGTAACACTACTGTAAATATCAATTTCTTAATTGATGATAAAAATGTTAAATTTACTTTAAAAAATCCTCGTAATTTAGATAGAAAATCTCTAAATCTCTTGAGAAAGAGAGAAATTTCAAGCACAATTAGTTAAATAAAGTCTTGTTAAATTGCTAGAATCTTAGTAAATACAGCATAATTTAAATTAACACGCACACAGTTGTTGGTTTTATACCTCCGGTCCTTAATTGGAAATTACTGTGGTGGCTTAACCGGGAATAAATATGAAAATACCAGAAATCACTATACAACAATTATTAGAAGCAGGCGTTCATCTTGGACATAAAACCTTAAGATGGAATCCAAAAATGAAAAAATACATTTTTGGAAAAAGAGATTCAATTCACATTATAGATTTAACACAAACTTTAGAGCTTACCAAAGTAGCTCTCGAAAAAGTTTATAATACAGTTGCAAATAATGGAAAAATTTTATTTGTATCTACAAAAAAACAAGCATCTGAAGCCATAGCAGAAGTCGCAAAAGAAACAGATCAATATTTTGTAAATTATAGATGGTTAGGTGGCATGCTTACTAACTGGGGAACAATTTCAGGATCAATAAAAAAAATGAAAAAATATGAGTCTGATTTAGTTGCTGAAAATAGAGGTTTTACAAAAAAAGAACTTTTAAAAATGAGTGTAAAAAAAGATAAACTTGAAAGATCTTTAGGTGGAATAGCTGAAATGAAAAAAACTCCTGACTTAGTGTTTATTATTGATACAAATTATGAGTCTTTAGCAATTGCAGAGTCTGTTAAGTTGGGTATACCTATTGTAGCTATTTTAGATAGTAATTCTAATCCTGATAATATTGATTTTCCAATTCCTGGAAATGATGATGCGAGAAGATCTATAGATCTTTACTGTAACTTAATAAAAGAAACAATAAATAACGCAAAAAGTTCTATACCAACTCCTGAGCCTAAAAATGATCCAGTTAAAGAAATAAAAGATAAAGATCAAGGCAAAACGGGTCAAGAACTAGATAGAGAAAAATTAGAAAAAAAATTTTCTACAGAAAAAAAGGAGACATTGAATTAATATGAGTGATATTGAAAATGTTAAAAAATTAAGAGAGGCTACTGGAGCTGGCTTTAAAGATTGTAATCTAGCCATAAAAGAGTCTGGTGGTGACATTGATAAAGCTATTGAAATATTAAGAGTAAAAGGAATTTCTAAAGCATCCAAAAAAATGTCAAGAGATGCCAAAGAGGGTGTTGTTGCTGTAAGTGGAAATGAAAATAAAACATCGGTTATAGAGGTTAATTGTGAAACAGACTTTGTTGCTAAAAATGAAGACTTCACAAATTTTGTTAAAGAGCTTAGTGAATTGAATAATGAAAAAAATTCAAACCTAGAAGAGTTGAAAAGTTCTAAAATGAATAATGGAGAAACTGTTGAAAACAATGTTGTAGCTTTAATCGCAAAAATCGGTGAAAAAATAACAATTGGTAAGGTTAAGACAATAGAAAATGCTGGAACAGTTAACAATCATTATCTTCATACAGTTGTAAAGGATAATATATCAAAATTAGCTGTCATCGTTTCATTGGAAACAAATGATAAATCGGACACAGTCAAAACATTTGCAAAACAATTGTCAATGCATATTGCTGCCTCAAATCCATTAGCTTTAGAATCTGACTTAATAGATCAATCTATAATTGATAAAGAGCAAGAGCTTGTTACAGAAGAGCTGAAAAATTCAGGCAAACCAGAGGATATTGCAAAAAAAATTAGCATGGGTAAAATGAATAAGTTTAAAGAAGAAAATGCTCTATTGTCTCAAGCATGGGTAATGGAACCCAAAAAAAAAGTTCAAGATGTATTAAAAGAACTTTCAATAGCTGATTTAAAAGTAAAAGAGTTTTATAGAATAAAGATAGGAGAATAAATGTTTGATGAAAAATCATACAGCCTCAAGATGGATAAAGCCATTGAGGTTTTTTCTAAGGAATTATCTTCTTTAAGAACTGGAAGAGCAAATGCAGCAATGCTTGATTTAGTTAAAGTAGATGTTTATGGCCAGCAAATGCCAGTAAATCAAGTTGGTAGCATAACAACCCCTGAACCAAGAATGATAAATATTCAAGTTTGGGATGCTAGTAATGTGCCTTTAGTTGATGCTGCTATAAAAAAATCTGAACTTGGTTTAAATCCACAAATTGATGGACAATTAATAAGATTGCCTGTTCCAGAGCTTAATGAAGAACGTAGAACAGAATTAAAAAAACTTATAAAATCAATTGGTGAAAAATGTAAAGTTTCAATTAGAAATATTAGAAGAGAAGGCAATGAAGAATTAAAAAAACTTTTAAAATCTAAAGACATAGGTGAAGATGAAGAAAAATCTGCTGAAAAAAATGTTCAAACCATTACAGATGAGCATATTAAGATAGTAGATGAAAAGGTTTCTTTAAAAGAAAAAGAAATAATGACGATATAAAATGAACCCATTAAATCATGTGGCCATAATTATGGATGGCAACGGTAGGTGGGGACTCAATAATAAAAATTCAAGAAATTTAGGTCATAAAGAGGGCTTAGTTGCTGTAGAACGAATTATAAAACAATCTTTAAAAAACCAAATTAAATATTTAACTTTATTTGCATTTTCTACAGAAAATTGGAAAAGGCCAAATTTAGAAATTACTTATTTATTTAATTTACTAGAAAAGTTTTTAATTGAAAAGTTACCAGATTTAAATAAACAAAACATTAGATTAAAGATTATTGGAAAAAAAATTCCCGTATCTTCAAAATTAAACAAACTTCTTAAAAAATCTCAAGCCGCAACTTTTAATAATAAAAAACTCCAAATTAATCTTGCTCTAAATTATGGTTCTAAAAGTGAATTAGTGGATGGAATTAGAATGTTAATTAAGAATAAAAAACTAATAAATGAAAAAAATATTTCTAAAAGTCTTTATACTAAAGATATACCAAATCCAGATATACTTATAAGAACTGGAGATACAAAAAGACTTAGTAATTTTTTATTATGGCAACTAGCATACACAGAAATTTTTTTTGAAAAAAAACTTTGGCCTGATTTTACTGAAAAAGATTTTATTAAAATTATTAAAAAATATAAAACCATAAAAAGAAACTTTGGAAATATTTAATGAATAATAATTTATTTAAAAGAATTTTGACTTCATTGTTATTGTTAATACTTCTGTCTGTAAGTCTTTTTATTAATAAATTTTTATGGTTGATTTTATTAATATTTGTTTCAGTAATTTCATTACATGAATTTAACAATCTACTGAAAAAAATATTTAAAAGAAAAAAAAAATTAATTTACACACTGAATTTCTTTAGCAGTCTATATTTTGTAATATTTATCTATATTGGCTATAATATTTATAGTTACCCTCCTGGCGGAATTGTTTTTATTATACTAATTTGTATATTTTCAGATTCTGGAGGTTATTTCATTGGCAAATTAGTAGGGGGTAGAAAATTAACTAAAATCAGTCCAAATAAAACAGTTGCTGGTAGTATAGGGTCTTTTTTGTTTTCATTGTTTCCACTGATTATTTATTTTCTAATTTTTCATTACACAAAAAACTTAGACTTTTACCCTTCTAATATTTTGCAGATAATCTTTTTAAGTTTATTTCTTTCTTTAGTTTGTCAATCTGGAGATTTATTTATTTCCTATTTTAAAAGAAGAGCTAAAGTAAAAGATACAGGCTCAATTTTACCTGGCCATGGAGGGCTATTGGATAGAATAGATGGTGCTATTTTTGTTTTACCTGCTGCATTTATTATGGATAAATTGTTTTTTTAATGAAAAAAAAAATTGCTATACTTGGTTCTACGGGTTCAATTGGAAAAAATCTAATTAAGATAATTGAAAAAAATAGCTCTGAATTTAATTTAATACTACTTACAACATATAAAAATTATCAAGAAATTTTAAAACAAGCTAATAAACTTAAAGTGAAAAATATAATTATTATAGACAATAAATCTTATCAAGTGGCAATTAGAAAAAATAATAATAAGAAACTAAAAATTTTTAATTCGTTTAATCATTTTGATAAAATATTTAAATCTAAAATAGACTACACTATGTCTGCAATTATAGGTTTGGATGGATTGTCNCCTACACTAAATATAATAAAACACACAAAAATTATNGCGATAGCAAATAAAGAAAGTATTATTTGTGGCTGGAATTTATTAGCAAAAGAACTAAAAAAATATANAACAAAATTTATACCTGTTGACTCTGAACATTTTTCAATTTGGTTTGCAACCAATGATAATATAAAAAATATTGATAAAATTGTTCTTACAGCTTCAGGTGGTCCTTTTTTTAGATTACCATTAAATAAATTTAAAAATATTAATATTTCTGACGCATTGAAACATCCCAATTGGAAAATGGGCAAAAAAATCTCAATAGACTCAGCAACTATGATGAATAAAGTATTTGAAATTATTGAAGCAAAAAAAATTTTTAATATAAGTTATAATAATCTTTCAATTTTAATACATCCATCTTCTTATGTGCATGCGTTAATAAAATTTTCGAATGGTATGATTAAGATTATAGCTCATGAAACAGATATGAAAATACCCATATTTAACACTCTATATAACGATAATACTAATAATATAAATACAAATAATATTGATATTAAAAAACTTAATAGTCTTGAATTAGAAAATATAAATAAAAATAAATATCCTTCTGTTAAAATTCTTAAAAATTTACCTGAAAAAAATTCCTTATTTGAAACAATTTTAGTTTCAGCTAATGATGAGTTTGTAAAACTTTTTCTAGAAAAAAAAATAAAATTTACTGATATTAGCAAGAAACTTATCAGTTTTTTAAAAATAAAAGAATTTACAAAATACAAGACTATTTCGCCGAAAAATATTAATGAAATAATTAAATTAAATAATTATGTGCGTATTAAAATAAATTCAAAAGGTATATAATTTAAAATGTTCAAAAAATTTTATTCATTTTTATTCTACACATTATTTATTTTTCTTATTTATCAGAACAATGTTGTAGCCAAAATTATCAATAAAATTGAAGTAAAAGGTAATGAAAGAATTTCAAAAGAAACAATAATTATGTTTTCAAATGTTTCTCCCAATGAAAATATTGATAGTTTTAAACTCAATTCAATTTTAAAAAACTTATATAACTCAAATTTTTTTGAAAATATCTCAGTAAATCTAGTTGATAACATTTTAATAATAACGGTAAAAGAATTACCAATAATTGAGAATATAACTTTTGAGGGCATTAAAGCAAAAAAAATTAAAACTGAAATTACAAAAAATTTAAAGTTAAAACAAAGAGCATCATTTGATGAGATTTTACTGAAAGAAGACAAAAAAAAAATCTTTACTACTCTTAGAAACCTAGGTTATTATTTTCCAAAAATTGAAACATATCTTGAAGATTCTGGGGAGAATAGAGTAAATATTGTTTATAAAATTAATCTTGGTGAAAAAGCTAAAATTAAAAAAATCTCATTTGTTGGGGATAAAATTTATAAAGATAGAAAATTAAGAAATATCATTATTAGTGAAGAACATAAATTTTGGAAAATTATATCTGGTAAAAAATATTTAAATGAAAATTTAATTTCATATGATGAAAAACTTTTAAAAGGTTTTTACCTTAATAGAGGATATTTTGATGTTGAGATAAATTCATCCTATGCAAAATTGATTTCTGATAATGAATTTGAGCTAACCTATAATATTAACGCTAAAGAAAAATTTTTTTTTAACGATTTATCAATTGTCTTACCTGATGATTTTCAAAAAGAAAATTTTGCTAAATTAAATAAGTTGTTCAAAAAAATAAAAGGTAAACCTTATTCAATTAATACAGTAGATGATATTCTTGATGAAATAGATGCAATTACAATCAATGAAGAGTACCGATCAATTAGTGCGCTTGTTGAGGAAAATATTGATTTAAATAAAATAAATCTTAATTTTAGAATTAATGAAACTGAAAAATTTTTTGTTGATAGAATTAATATATTTGGAAATAATATTACTCGTGAAAGTGTCATTCGTAATCAACTTGAAATAGATGAAGGTGATCCATACAATGAAATTTTACAAAATAGTTCAATAAATAATTTAAAAAGTCTAAATTTTTTTAAAACAGTTAAGTCTGAGGTTTTAGATGGTGATGAAAAAAACTCTAAGATAATTAACATTAATGTAGAAGAAAAAGCAACAGGTGAAATTATGGCTGGTGCAGGACTTGGAACTGGTGAAAGTTCTTTTATGTTTGGTGTTAAAGAAAATAATTATTTAGGTAAGGGAATTTCATTAGATGCTAATGGTAAAATTAGCCCTGATTCCTTTAAAGGTCTTTTCAGTGTATCTAATCCTAATTATAAAAATTCTGATAAATCTGTCTATGCTACCATAGAAGCTCAAGAAACCGATAATACCAAAAATTTTGGATACAAAACTAATAAACAGGGCTTAGAAATTGGTACAAAATTTGAATACTTAAAAGACTTTAATTTAGGGCTGTCTACCAGTTCATATTATGAAAAAATTGAAACAGATTCAACCGCATCTGCTACACAAAAAAAACAAGAGGGTGATTATTGGGACTCATTTTTAAAATTTAATTTTGATTATGATAAAAGAAATCAAAAATTTAAAACAACAGATGGATTTAGATCGACTTATTATCTTGATTTACCATTAATTAGTAAAACTAATACTTTAACAAATACTTATAATTATAAAATTTTTACTGAACTCTATGAAAACAATATTTCATCCATGTCTTTATATTTTAAAAGTGCTAAATCACTCACTGGTAATGATATTAAATTATCTGAAAGATTNTCAGTACCAAGTTCAAANTTAAAAGGTTTTCAGGCTGGAAAAGTTGGACCNAAAGATGGGGATGATTTTGTTGGTGGTAATTATATTACTGCATTNAATATNGCCTCTACACTNCCAAAACTTTTGCCTAACTCNCAAAATATTGATTTTTCTATATTTTTAGATGCAGCAAATNTTTGGGGGATTGATTATGACTCTTCNTTGGATGATGCTAGTAAAATTAGAAGTTCTGTTGGAGTAGCNGTTGATTGGTTTACGCCAATCGGACCATTGACTTTTTCATTAACAGAACCTTTATCTAAACATAAGTCTGATGTTACAGAGTCATTTAGATTTAATATTGGAACAACTTTTTAATGAAAAATCTTAAATATTTTATTTTTGTTTTAATTATTTTACTACCNTCATATTCATTTGCCGAAAATAAAATAGTTTTTATTGATATTGATTTCTTAATGAAAAATTCAAATATTGGCAAATTATCTCTTAAAAAACTAGAAAATTTAAATACTAAAAATGTCAAAATTCTTAAGGACAATGAACAGATATTAAAAGATAAAGAAAATATATTATTNCAAAAAAAAAATATAATTTCCAANGAGGAGTTTGAAAAAGAAATTAATAATTTAAGANTACAAATTAATGATTTTAAAGTTAAAAAAGATAATATGGTGAAGGATTTTAATAATTTAAAAGTTGAAGAGTTAAATAANGTTTTAGCAAAATTTAATATTAAAATACAAGATTACATGTCTCAAAATTCTATTGACATAGTATTAAATAAAAACAATATATTTATTGGCAAGGTATCTTCTGATATAACCAAAAGTGTTTTAGTTGAAATTAACAATGAATTTAAAGAATAATGGATAAGCTTAATAAAGATCAAATTATAAATCTTTTACCTCATAGAGAGCCGATGCTTTTAATTGATGAACTCTATGACATTAAGAAGTTATTTTCTGCAACTGCTGTAGTCAATGTAAAGAAAGATAGTTTTTTTGTTCAAGGTCATTTTCCAGGACAACCAGTTATGCCGGGTGTTTTAATTGTAGAGTCATTCGGGCAAGCGGCTGCCGCACTAACTGCTCATGGCATAGACAAATCAACTTATGAAAACAAATTAGTTTTTTTAATGGGTGTTGAAAAAGCTAGATTTAGAAACCCTGTTTTACCTGATTGTAAACTTATCCTCAAAATTGAAGCTATAAGATCACATGGTAGAGTTTGGAAATATAAAGGTGAAGCATTTGTTGATGACAAAAAAATGGCTGATGCCATATGGTCAGCAACTATTGTAGATAAGAAATAATTAGCAATAAATATTGATAACAGAGATTAATACGCTTTGATAAAAGCAATTATGTCTATTCCTTTTTTTAAAAATTGTGGTCCTTTAACAGAAGCTTATGTCTGTGATATTTTGGAAATAAAAGGATCTAATAATAATAATGAAATTAGAGATATTAAAGATTTATACACAGCCGAGGAGAATGATGTTACATTTTTTCATTCAACCAAATATATAAATTTTGCCAAAAATACTAAAGCATCTTTTTGTATAACATCTAATAATTTAAAAGATTATTTACCTAAAAACTGCAAACCATTAATTGTTAAAAATGTTTTAGTTTCAATGTCAAAAATTACTTCAAAATTTTATCCAAGTTCAATAAATGATAATTTTGATGACTCTGTGTTAGACATTAACGAAACAAAATTTTCAAATAATGTTCAATTTGGGAAAAACGTTCTAATTGGCAACAATGTTTCAATTGGTAACAATTGTTCGATAGGTCATAATACTATTATTGAACATAGTGTTTCTATAGGTAACAATTGTTCAATTGGGTCTAATGTTATAATAAGAAATACGGTAATAAAAAATTCTGTAAATATTTTAGATAATTGTATTATTGGTAAACATGGTTTTGGCTTCTTTCCAATTAAGGATAACAATTTAAGATATCCTCATATTGGTGCTGTAATCATTGAAGATAATTGTGAAATTGGTTGTGGAAACACAATAGATAGAGGCTCTATGTCTAATACCGTAATTGGTAAAAACACATTTTTAGATAATCAAATTCATATTGCTCACAATGTCAAAATAGGAGAAAATTCTATTATAGCTGGACAAGTAGGTATTGCGGGTAGTTCTATACTTGGAAATAATATTAGAATTGGTGGACAAGCAGGCATTTCTGGTCATTTAAAAATAGGTAATAATGTTGAAATTGCTGGTGGTAGCGGTGTATTAAAAGATATTCCCGATAACACCAAAGTAATGGGTTATCCAGCTAAGAATATTAGAGACTTTTTGAGGGAAAATAGATGATACACAAAACAGCTATTATTGACGCTAAAGCTAAAATTCATTCAAATGTAAATATTGGACCCTATACAGTAATAGGAGCCAATGTAGAAATAGGAGAAAATTCTGTTATTCAATCTCACGCAAGCATTGTTGGCAATACTATAATTGGAAAAGAAAATAATATTTATCCATTTGTATCTATTGGAAATGACCCACAAGATTTAAAATTTGAAGGTGAACAAACTAAATTAGAAATAGGGGATAGAAATAAAATTAGAGAATTTGTAACTATTAATCCAGGCACAAAAGGAGGGGGTGGATTAACAAAAATTGGTAATAATTGTTTATTTATGGTTTCATCTCATATTGCACATGATTGTATGGTTGATGACAATGTTGTCTTAGCAAATAATGCTGCAATTGGCGGCCATGTACATTTAGGGAGTAACGTTATAATTGGAGGCAATTCTGCTGTACAGCAGTTCACTAGAATTGGAAAATCAGCAATGATAGGTGGAATGTGTGGAGTTGTTAGAGATGTTATCCCATACGGAATAGCTCATGGTAACAGAAGTATTCTACATGGCTTAAATTTAATAGGCTTAAGAAGAATGAATATCCCCAATAAAGAAATAATAATCATGAATGAAGCTTATAAAGAAATATTTAAAAATGAAAATTTGACTGAAAATCTCAATAATTTAAATGATAAATTTAAAGAAAATGAATTAGTTTCTGAAATGGTCGCTTTTTTAGAAAAAGATAAAAAAAGACCTATTTGTACACCTTTTTTAAAATAAAATGATTGGTTTATTTTTAGGTGATACTGATTTTTCAGAAACTATTCTTAAAAAAATAAAGATATTAAATAAGAAATACTTTATAATTGATTTTTCATTAAATAATAAATTTAAAAAAGATAAAAATTCTTATAGAATAAGTATAGGTAAATTTGGAAAAATTATTAATTTAATTAAACAAAAAAAATCAAAAAAAGTTTTATTTGCTGGCAAAATATCTAAACCAAATTTTTCTACACTCAGATTAGATCTTAAAGGTATTTATTATATGCCAGGTGTTATTAGGGCTGCAAAATTAGGTGATGCTGCAATTATTAAATCAATTATAAATATTTTGAATAAGGAGGGAATTAAGGTAATTAGCTCAATTTTTTTTAATCCAGAATTGGCTGTTAAAACAGGAAATTATACAATATCAAAACCTACTCAAAAAGATATTCAGTCAATTAAAAAAGGTATTTCATACTTTAATAACTTAAATAGTCTAGATCATATCCAGGCAATAATTGTAAATAATAATAAGATTTTAGCTACTGAAGATGATCAAGGAACAAAGAATATGATGTCAAAATTAAAGAAAAAAACAGATGGAATTTTGATTAAACTACCAAAGAAAAAACAAGATCTTAGAATGGATTTACCAACAATTGGACTTCATACTTTAAAAGATTGTAAAAAATATGGTCTAAAAGGTGTGGTTTTAAAATCTAAAAAAAATATTTTTTTAGATAAAGCTAAATGCATAAGATTTGCTAATAATAATAAGATATTCATTAATGTTATATGAAAAAAATTTTTGTTTTAACAGGCGAGCCTTCAGGTGATAAATTAGCTTCAACTGTTATTTCAAAGCTTAAAATACAAAATCCTGATATTGAATATTTGTCAGTAGGTGGAACAAATATTAAAAAATTAGGAATTAAATCAATATTTGACCTTAAGGACATTACATATCTTGGTTTTACAAGTGTATTATTGAATATTTTTAAGATCAGAAATAAAATTAATATTGCTGTTCATGAAATTATAAAATTTAATCCTGATATTTTATTTAGTGTAGATAGCCCAGATTTTACACTTAGAGTTGCTGAAAGAGTTAAAAATATCAACAATAATATAAAGACAGTTCATTATGTTGCCCCACAAGTTTGGATTTGGCGAAAAAACCGTGTTAAAAAAATAAAGAAATTTATTGATCACATGCTTTTACTTTTTAATTTTGAAAAAAAGTACTTTGACGAAGAAAATATTAAAAATACTTTTGTAGGTCATCCATTAATTGAAAAAAATGAAAATGTTAAAACTGTTTTAAATGATTTAATATCTAAAGATAAGAAAATCATATCAATATTTCCCGGTAGTAGAAACTCAGAAACCAAAGTACTTTTGCCTATTTTGTTAGATTTTATTAAACTTATGAATAAAAAAGAAAATTTTTATTCTTTTGTTTTTCATGCAACAGATGAAAATAAAGAATTTATTATCAATCAAGTAAAAAAAACTGATGTAAATAATGTAGATGTTGTGTCTGATGAAACTATTAAATCGCAAATTTTATCTAATTCAATTTTTGCAGTCTCTAAATCAGGCACGGTATCACTGCAGATTTCAAGCGCTAATATACCATCAATAATTATTTATAAACTAAGTTTTATAAATTTTATGATTTTTAAATCATTAGTAAATATAAAATTTGCAAATATAATTAACATTATTAATGACAAAGAAATTATTCCTGAACTATTACAAAATGAATGTAATGCTGATGAAATTTATAAAACAGTTATATATTTTTTAAAAAAACCTGAATTAATTAAAAAACAATTAAATGATTGCAGTAAAACTTTAGAAGGAATTAAATCAAAAACATCTTCTTCAAAAGAAGCCGCAACAATTTTAAGCAATTATCTTACTGCTTAATCTTCTCTCCACTTCTTCATTGCCCAAAGAAATGACTATATCATATAAACCTGGTCCAAATTTAGATCCTGTTAATGCAACTCTTATTGGTTGACCAACCCCTTTAAAGTTTGTTTCATATTTTTTTATCAATTCATTAACTATCGGTTCTAAAGTTTCTTTATTCAAAGTATTTATATTTGTAAGTTTATTTTTAAATTCAGTTATTATTTTTTTTGCTTTNTCATCTATTAATTTTAAATCTTCATCTTTAAAATTTACTTCATTTAAAATTATATATTTTGCGTTATTATAAATATCTTCCAGTGTTTTTGCTTTGTTTTTAAGAAAAGATAATGATTGTTTAATTTTTACTTCTTTTTCATGATTTATTTTTTCCTTATAAATTTCGCAATATTCTACCAGATGTTTATAGAGTTCATTTTCATCCATATTTTTAATATAATATTCATTCATTGATAAAATACGGCTTATATCTAATTTTGAAGGAGATTTACCTATACCTTCTAAATTAAAGTGCTTAATACTTTCTTCTAAAGTAAAAATCTCTTTATCTTCAAATGACCAACCCAATCTTAGTAAATAATTTCTTAATGCATCTGGCATAATACCAATTTTAGAATAATCATCTAATGTTGAGGCATTATCTCTTTTTGATAATTTTTTGCCTTCTATAGTATGTATTAGAGGTATATGTGCAAACTGAGGTAGCTCCCAATTCATTGCAATATATATTTGCACCTGTTTGAATGTATTTATNTTGTGATCATCCCCTCTAATGATGTGTGTCATTCCCATTTGATGATCATCAACTGTTGCAGATAAATTGTAAGTAGGAGTGCCATCATTTCTTAAAATTATAAAATCTTCAATAGTATTATTTTCTATTTCAACATCACCTTGAACCATATCCTTTAAGATTGAAGAATCTTTAATTTTACTTTTAAATCTAACTACAGGTTTTATATCTTTCGGGGCTTCTGTCTCTGGAACATCTCTCCATTTTCTATTATAGATATAGGGAAGTTTTTTTTGTCTAGCTCTTTTTTTTTGCTCTTCAATTTCTTCACTTGAACAATAGCATTTATAAGCACTACCTCTTTTAAGTAATTCATTTGCTATTTTTATATGATCATCAATTTTTGTTGATTGAATATATTCCTCGCCATCATGTTCTATGCCAATCCATTTTAATGATTTTATAATCTGATCTTTGTGTTCATCCTTAGATCTTTCTTTATCAGTATCTTCAATTCTTAGGTGAAATGTTCCTTTATGGTGCTTAGAATATAACCAACTGAATAAAGCTGTTCTTACACCACCAATATGAAGAGCTCCAGTAGGAGAGGGAGCAAAACGTGTTGCTACTTTTGACATCTGTGATGTTTAAACTATTTTTTTAGAAGTTTCTATATAAAGATACTAAAACACCTTGAACCTTAACTCTGTCAGGCCCAAAAATCTTAGTTTCGTAGTTTCTATTTGCACTTTCAAGTGCAACAACTTTACCTTTTTTACGTATTCTCTTTAGCATAGCTTCATGTTCATCTATTAAAGCCACAACAATTTTGCCATTATCGGCCGTATCAGTTCTTCTGATAATAACAGTATCACCTTCATTAATACCAGCTTCAATCATAGAGTCTCCCTGAACTTTTAAGCCAAAGTAGTCACCATTTTTTTCTAAATTACTTGGTAATGGAATTCTAGATACTTCATTTTGTATGGCCTCAACTGGAGTACCAGCAGCTATTTTTCCAAGTACTGGAACTTCCATATCGTTCGAATTAATATTTACTTCATCTAAACCACCTTTAATTACACTGGGGGAGAAACTATTATAAATGTCATTTGCAGAAGCAGTTTCTGGTAATTTAATAACTTCTAAAGCTCTTGCTTTATGAGCCAATCTTTTAATAAACCCTCTCTCTTCCAAAGCACTAATTAGCCTATGAATTCCAGACTTGGATTTTAAATTAAGAGATTGTTTCATCTCCTCATAAGAAGGTGAAACGCCAGAGCTTCTCAACCTCTTGTTGATAAATAAAAGCAGGTTTTTTTGTTTTTTTGTAAGCATAAGAACAAATATCGTACAAATAATGTTCTATAAAAGTTCTTATCAATTAACAATAGTTAAATAATCCATTAAAATTAGGGTTTATTTGACTATAAAACTGAAAAAATAGAATTTTCTGACAAATTTTTCAAAAGTGATTCACCAATTAAAAAAGTTTTTATAGAAGTTTTATCTTTTAAATCTAAAAGTTCTTCTTTTGTCTTAATACCACTTTCAGAAATTAAGGGTCCTTCGTGCTTAACCAGCACATTATGAATATCGTAGGTTGTATTTATATCTGTTTTCAGTGTCTTTAGATTTCTATTATTAATTCCAATCAAAGCATCTTTAAAATTTAAAGCTTTTTTTGCTTCATCTACAGTGTGTACTTCTACGATAACTGACATATTAAATTTTAATGCTTCTTCGTATAATTCATTAGCTAACTCATCTGACACCCCAGCAAGAATAATTAAAATTGCATCAGCACCATAACTTTTAGCCAATGGTATTTGATATTTATCAATAAAAAAATCTTTACATAAAATAGGTAAATTAATTTTTTCTTTAATTTTATTTACATGAATTAAATTTCCCAAGAAAAAATCTTCTTCTGTAAGAACGGATAAACAAGTTACTCCATTATCATTATAAATTTTTGCAATTTCTACTGGATTATAATCGTCTATAATTACACCTGCTGAAGGGCTTGCTTTTTTAATTTCAGCGATAATAGAAATTTTATCTTTAGTAATATTATTTTCAATTTTTTCTTTAAAATCAATATAAGAATTATTTTTATTAATTATTTCGTTTAATAAACTTAAACTAGTTGATTTCTTTAAGAAATCTATTCTTTCAATTTTTTTTGTGATTATTTTGTCTAATACGTTTTCAGACATTTTGTATTTTTTCTAAATGTGAGTAGGGTTTTCCTGATAAAATGAAATCTCTTGAAAAGTTATAAGCATCTAAAAATTCTGTAAATTTTTCACTAACTATTAATCCAGCTGCTGCATTCAAACAAACTGCTTTTGAGAAATCATTGTCTTTGCCTTTAAAAATTTCAATCATCTTGTTGGCATTAAAATTAGCATTATCACCAACTAAATTACCAAATTTTTCTGCATTAATGTTTAAGGATTTTGGGTCAATTATAATTTCTGTTATCATGCCATCTTTTAACTGAATTATATTTGTTTTTGCATATGGTGATATTTCATCTAAACCATCTTCACTATTTACAATCCAAGCAAATTTAATATTTAAATTTTTAAGGCCTTCTGCAAAGATTTTTAATAATTTTTTATCAAAAACACCAATAACNTGCCTATCAACAAGAGCTGGATTACTTAAAGGTCCAATCATATTAAAGATAGTTCTTTTACCAATTTTTTTTCTAACGGGACCTACAAACCTCATTGCACTATGATAATTTGGAGCAAACATAAAACCAAAATTATTATTATTTATTGAATTTTCAATATCATTTGGTTCTTGATCAATTCTTATATTTAAAGCTTCAAGCACATCTCCAGAACCACATTTTGACGACACAGCTTTATTACCATGTTTAGCCACTTTTATGCCCATACTTGCTAGCAGTAAGGCAGATGCAGTTGATATATTTAGTGTATTCATTCCATCACC
>JGI20159J14440_10000273_pt1 | contig 38534 bp, 27 predicted proteins | sample COG_09_FD_14440 | JGI IMG/M metagenome (IMG submission 14440) | reverse complement strand
TCTAATATATTTTTCATTAAAAAAAGGAGTCTCGGTAAAAATTTGACCTGACTCATTGTTGATCATTTGAGCAAATAAATGATTAATAGAAAGACAAAATAACAACAAAATAACTCTGTTCATATTTCTAAATTTAAAGCTTGTTTAGTTGTTAAAACAGCAGGTAGACAAAATTTTTCATTGCAAATAAATATGTTTTTTTTGTTGGGGTTGTACTTTTCTTTGAAAATTGGCAAATCTGATTGTTTTTCTAATAAATATATATCTTCAAAAAATTCTTTTTCAGAATAAAATTCTAGCAACTCCTGTACGGAAAACCCAACCATAACGTATTGTTTTTTAGGGCTATTAACTTTCATAGATAAAAGCATCCAATTGGTGAAATTAGAGGGGGAACTTTCCGCATTTAATGCCACTGCTGAGAGCATTTTATTACAAATCTTTAAAAAATATTTATCGTAAGTAACTTTATAAATCTCATATAAATTACTAGCCATTACTGAATTACTTGATGGGATAACCTGATCATCTAACTCAAAAACATCTTTAAAAAGCTTTTGTTCATTGGAAAGTCTAAAAAGATTTTTTTCTTTTTGCCAAAAATTAGAAATTGCAGCTTGTGTAAAACCAATACTTTTTTCTAGCCAATAGCTGGAATTTTTAATTTTTCCCATTTTAATGGCTGCTGAAATTAACCAAGCATAATCTTCTAGTGTTCCCTTTATTAGATTATTTGTATAAACCAATCTATTACATTGGTGTTTTTTATTGGTGAATTTTTTAAAAATTAGTTTAAGAAACATTTCTGCTTTATCTAAATATTCTTTCTTACGGTAGGCAATTGATGCGTCTAATAGCCCATTTACCATCATGCAATTCCAGCTGCAAATGGCCTTGTTGTCAATAGCTGGAAAGCTTTTATTTTTTCGTATTTTTTTTAATTTAAAAATAATTTTTTTTGCTTTATCACTATTGTCATAGGTTGTTCTATGCATGTGCCAATTGTTTTCCCAAAGCATACTGTGGGTCATATTGAAGTAAGATTTACAATAATTTTGTTCTTGCTCATTTAAATTCTCGTTTATTTCAGATTTTTTAAAAACATAGTAAGCTCCCTCTCCATCTTTATTATCTGCATCAACAGAAGCAGGAAAAAGTTGATGATTTTTTTCACTTAGTTCCAGCCAATAATCAATAGTTTGTTGGACTAAAAATTCATTTTTGGTGCTTTTATTTAAAAAATCAAAAATGGAGAAGACACTTATCAACTGAGCGTTGTCGTAAAGCATTTTTTCAAAATGTGGAATATTCCAATACTCATCAACACAGTATCTAAAAAACCCGCCTTCTAAATGGTCAAATAATCCTCTTTGAGAAATTTTATCAAGAGTTAGATTGATAAATAAATCCCAATCTTTTGATTTTCCTGCCAACATTGAATAATTTAAAACTGTTGGTAATGGAAATTTTTGATTAGAATTAATCCCACCATTTTTAATATCCAAAAAATAACTCCATTCGCTAAAGTCATTGGAAAAATTAAACTCTGCTTTTTTATTTGTTCCTGAGGATTCTTCAAGATGCTGGAAGTACTTTTGAGTAAAGTCTAAAAGAGTCTCTGGATGGTCATTATGCAAAACTTTGAACCTATTGATTAATTGCATCCATTGTTTTGTTTGGAAATAAGTTCCAGCATAAAGCGGAGTTGTGTCTGGCATTAAAATACAATTTAGAGGCCATCCTCCATTTCCTTTAGTCTCCATTATAAAATCCATATAAGCATTATCTACTTCGGGGTGTTCTTCCCTATCTACTTTAATAGATATAAAGTTTTGGTTCATAAAACTTGCAATTTGCAGATTGCTAAATGTTTCTTTCTCCATAACATGACACCAATGNCATGCGGAATAACCAATACTTAAGACAATTAACTTGTTTTCAGATAAGGCAGTGTCTAGGGTTTTCTCCGACCACGTTTTCCAGTGAATTGGATTTTGAGCATGGTGTTTTAAATAAGCGCTATTTGAGCTCTTTAATTCATTCATTGTTGTAATTATCTAATAGCTCTTTTAAATCCGATAAAATCTGACTTTTTAGATGTTTAGGAGAAATAATTTTACAATCTTTCCCAAAACCCATAAGCAACATTTTAAGCTCGTAAGTAATTAATAAATGGAAGGAAAAAAGATGGTTTCCATTAGACTTTATTTCCTTTATTTCTTGGGAGTGATGAATAGGCTGAGATTCTAAATATTTGGATAGTATTGGCTTGGTTTCAATCACTATTTCACTGGGGAGTTCATTAAAAACAGTGATACCAATAGAATGCTTAAAATAATTATCCGGGGAGAATTTTGTGTCCACGGAAAACTTCTGCTCAAGGACTATTGGGTCGTAAATTCTGTCTAATGCAAAAGTTATGACTTTATTTTTAAGCTCGCTTTTCCCAGTTAAATACCATCTATTTCTATACTCTTTTAATAAATATGGGTGAACTCTTCTCACTGTTTTTTCATTCTTCGAGTAGTTAAAATAATTGAACTGTAGAGTTTTTTTATTTTTTATTGCTTCTAAAAAAAGCTCTAAGTTTTCATTCCCTCTTACGGTAGGTAGAGTTTCAAATTGAATAACATCTTCTTCTTGAGAATTACTTTTTGAAGAGCTAATAGCACGGTCTAATATTTTTTGAATTGCGAATTCATATTGACTAAAAAGACTCGTATTTTTAAATTGGTGAAGTATGGTGGAAGCTGCTTTTATTGCGTTTACATCTTTTTCTGTAAGAGGCACATCGTCCATAGAAAAATCTTTTTCTGTATAAAAATATCCTTTGTCTTTTTTACTGTAAGCAATTGGTGCGTCGTGTTCCATTCGCATAGCAAACAAGTCTTTTTCTATGGTAGAGTCGCAAATGTGAGTTCCATCACTACTGCCGAAAATTTCATCTTCGCAAAGTTGTCTCAAATCTTTTTTACTTGGATAAGGGATATACTCATTCCGAATAGCTCTATCTATAATTCGGTACCTTAATAATGCGTTTTTAATTGCTGGCATAACATCAAAATTGGAAATATATAAATGGTTGTAAGCTTGTAGAGGCAATTTGATACATGAAAAACACTGCAACAAAACAAACCAACAACTGTACTAAAACAGGAGAATTTGAAAATTTATTTCTATACCAAAATTTCCAATTTTCAGGTATAAAATGAATTAAAAATCCCAATATTATCACTAAGAAAACATTGGTGTAAACTACCAAAACCTCAGAAATTAAACTCCATTTAAAATTAAAAATTAGCTGGTTTAGAATCTCATTAGCGGTAAACCATTCTGAAATTATATTGTGGCCTTCATCCATTTGATTCCAAGAGTTGTTGGAACCTGTTCTAAACCAAATTCTAGTAAATGTCACAAAATTAAAAGTAATTATTACTCCCAAAATTTTATTCCACCACTTAGATTTATTTTTCCAGGGGCTGATATTTTTCCATAATTTGTAAACTACAATTCCTATTCCATTTAACCCTCCCCAAAGAACAAAGTTCCAACTCGCGCCATGCCATAGTCCTCCAATTAACATGGTAAGCATAATATTAATATTGGTTAAATACCATTTGTTAAATTTTGGGGAAATTTCTCCCAATAATAAAGTAGTAAAGATGACTGAAATAATACCAAAAAGAAGAGCTAAAGATCCGCTAATTAAATAAACAAAAATAACAATCATTGAAAGTGCAACGTAACTAAAAATCGATCCTCCTCTATTTCCCCCCATAGGAATATATAAATAGTCTTTTAACCAAGAGGATAAAGAAATGTGCCACCTTTTCCAAAATTCACCACAATTATCTGCTTTGTATGGAGAATTGAAATTCTTTGGCAACCTAAAGCCAAGCATCAATGCTAGCCCAATTGCTATGTCTGTATAGCCAGAAAAATCTGCATAAACCTGTAATGAATACCCATAAAGAGCCATTAAGTTTTCAAACCCCGAAAACATTACTGGATTATCAAATACTCTGTCTACAAAATTTACTGCAATATAATCCGCTAATAAAAACTTCTTTAAAAGTCCATTTATTATCCAAAATAGTGCAAGACCAAATTCTTTTTTATTAACGTTATAAGGTTGGTAAATTTGGGGAATGAATTCTGAGGCTCTTACAATTGGGCCAGCTACTAACTGAGGAAAAAAAGAAACATAAAAACCAAAATCAAAAATGCTTTTAACAGGGCTTAATTGTTTTCTATAAATATCAATTGCATAAGACATTGTCTGAAAAGTATAAAAGGATATTCCAATTGGTAATAATATTTGATCTACTCTAAAACTTGATCCAGTAACTTGGTTGGTAAATAATGCAAAATGATTTATTGGATGCCACTGCGAGCCAATAATGGAGTTAAATGAATCGGCAAAAAAGTAAGCATATTTAAAATAAATTAAAATAATAAGGTTAATCGAAACACTTAATCCTAGGAGAATTTTTGCATTTAATTCTTTTTTGGATAAATAAATTGCTTTACCAATGTAAAAATCTGCAATGGTGGAAAAAAGTAAAATTGAAAAGAAAAATCCGCTTGTTTTGAAATAGAAAAATAGACTTGCTAAAAATAGAAAAATACTTCTTAGACGCATTTTACTATGTATTATGCCATAGCCAATTAACACAAATAAAAAGAAGATCCAAAAAGGATACTCAGTGAATATCATAGGATGTTCAGAGTAAGATAAAAATGGTGAAAACAACCATTCAGAAAATTTATTTAAAGAAAAATCATCCATTGTTGGTGGTGTAATTTTTATAAGCCTCCATTAAGGCTTCAAATAGCAAATCTCCTATCAAATTATAACCTTTATAATTAAGATGCAATAAATCTTTTTTAGCTAAGTCATCCGAGTACCACTTTTGAATAGAGTTGAACCCACCCATAATTTCAAACATATCCCATAGAGCTAATTTTTTACTTTCAGCAAGATTAACCATTACTTCTTTTGCTTCATAAACTCTTTTATTTGGATATTTTCGATGGTAGTAACTGTCGTTGTTGGTTGTAAATAAAATTGCAGCCTCTGGATTTACAGAATATATTCTTTGAATTAAAGAATCGTAATTTTTACTGTACGATTCTTTTGAAAAATCATTTTCATAGGCATCGTTAATGCCAATGGAAAATATTACCAAATCTGGAAGTGCTAAATCCAGCTGCTTTTCTAAATTAATACATCTTAAATAGCTTGGGACACTTGCCCCATTTACTCCAATAGAATGGTAAGAGATACCGTGCTTGTTATTGTCAAAACAAAATCCAAATAAAGAGAATTTTGAGTCAATATTTTCTTTTTTGACAATAGAAAATGATAAAGAATCAATAGCCTTAGAAAGTTGGTACTTAATATGCCCTTCTAACTTTTGGGAGCTAATTAGAATGGTAGAATCTAGTGCCAAGGTGATGTCATAATTGTCACTTGGGTCTTCAAAAATAAGATCGATTTCTTGAAAGGAGTCAAATTTATTTCTTGGGTTTTTAAACCAAATATTAATTGTAGAGTTAGAGTCTAAAAGTTCTGCTCTTGCACCTAGTAATCCAAAAGGGCCCTGGTGATAATTAACAGAATTTCTATACCCTTTCCATTTTCCAGTATGGGAAGATGAAATAATTGGAGATCCATTAGACTTTATTAATCTAAAAGGGAAAAAGAATCCTCTACCAGCATTATTAAAAGGTAAAGAATGTTGAAAGTTTTCTCTTAATTTATTAGACCAAATATCGGCCTGTATATGAGATCCTCCGAAATGGTAAATGTTTATGTTTTCATTTCCATTTTCGTACAGCCTGTCTAATTTTCTAAAGAATTTATTCCATGTTTTATTTCCATAAATTTTTAAATGGTTAAGGTCTTGGTTTATATATGGGTATTTATTATAACTAATTGCATTAAATTGGGCTAAAAAACTGAATGGAATTAGCGCTGAAAAATAAAAAATGAATGCTAGTTTATTAATCATCTTTTTCTTTTAAATAGTTTTTATAGTCTACCATAAAATCTTCAATAAAATAATCTGCTATTTTCTTTGCACCAGAATTGGTAAAATGGATGTAATCTCTGGCAGCCAAAGAAGGCTTTTCGTTTACCCACTCTTGAATTGAGTTTTCTCCACCCATATTTAAATACATGTCCCAAAAACATGAATTTGTTTCAAAAGCAGCTTTTTTAAGTGCGCTAATCACGTCTTCAAGAATTGGATATGTAATAAATTTCGTCTTTTGTTTTTTAGCCATATCAGCTGGGCCAATAACAAGTACTAGCGCATTAGGGTTAATTCGTTTTAGTTTTGAAATTTGTTTCTTAAAATAGCTGCCATATTTTTCAGCTCTTTCTTTAGATTTAATGTATGGTATAGTATTGCCTCCAAACTCTAGTATTAATAAGTCTGGAGAAAGTATTTTTTGCATTTGACTTAAAGAGCTATAATCTACTTTTGAAAACTCTGTCCCAGAAGCGCCCCTTAATGGAATATTATCCACTACAACCCCTTTTTTTCCCTCTAAAGAAATTCCAAATATTATAGGAGAAGTATTAGAACTGAATTGAATATCCATTGATTTTGGCGCCTTAGAAAAGGTCATTTTTTTCAAGGTTATTTCAGAGGCCTCTAATAGTGTATCAACATGAAAAACAGAATCATTAACAAGCATCCTGAAAATTGTTTTTTCTTTACTTGTATAATAGATTTTAATGGTTTTGTAATCTCTGCATAATTTATAAGCTTTAGAGGGTTTATTAATGGCTATTTCACCATTAAATAGATAATTGGAATCTATTAGTAGTGAGTCTAATTCCATCTTACAAAAAGAAAATAAAGCACCATATTTTTTATGCCCAACACTTTTGTCAATATATGGGCCAAATCCTGTTTTCCTAACCCAATTGGTTGTTGGAACATTTTTAAGACTGATTTTTCTCGTTGCTGGAATAATAGCAAATAACCCAGCCCCGTTTCCACTAAATTCTTTTTGTAACCGCTCTCTAAGTCTCCCAGATATTCTGTCCCCTTCAATTTGTGAATCTCCATAATGCATAATTCTNACTTTTTTATATTTAGCATTTTCTAATTTTTTAAAAAAGGGAAATATCAATGATCTNTTATTATCTGGATACTGAATTTTCTTTAANGAAAATAGTGCCGAATCTCTTCTTTTTTTCTCTAGAAGTAAAACTAAATTGTTCAGACTATCTGCTTTCATTTTTTCTATTTCTTTAATAGAGTCTTGATTAATAATTACTTCGGGAACCTGAACAACAGGTGTAATAGGATTATTAAACTCTTCTTTGGAAATAAAGTCAAAAGTTATATTATTTAACTTGATGCCATCTGAAGGGAAAAACCAAAATAAAATTAAAATAAGCGCATAAAGTCCTATTAAAAAAGTTAGTGGATAAAAGGGTGTTATTTGTTTGTTATTTTTAATTGTTGATTTTGTTTTAATTCTTGATAAATATTGTATTTACATATTTTTTTTAAAGACGTTTCAGGTCTGTTTGATGCTACCTCCCAAAAGTATTTCTCTTTACTAACGGTATATAAATAAATCTTAAGATTTGGATCAATTGTCTTTGAAAATAACTTTAATTTTTGCCCTTGATATATCATAGAGCTAGATAAATTATTCCATTTCATAATTTGAGCTACAGAAACATCATAATCTATTGCTATTTGACCTAAAACATCACCAAACTCTATAATATGAATTAACGGCTCCTTGGTAGGTAATTCCATTAGAAATAGATTATTGATCATAGAATCTTGAAATGCAATTATTTTAGATTGGTTTTTTAAAATGAAGTTTCCAAGCTCCTTTTTTAAAACTATAGATTGATTTTTGGGAATCATTTGGCCTGTTAGAAATGGGTTTTGGTTATTAATTTGATTAAAATCGATTGTTTTAAATTGTGCTATAGCGTCAAACAAAATGTTGTCGTTAAAAGAGAATTTTTGATAATTTTTGTTTGTGTTTTTGTTATTGATTATAAAAGCTTTTAACTCAAGTTGATTTAACCAATTAATAAGTTTGATATTTTGCAGGTATTTGTTGTCTATAAATTCCTGAGCTACATCCCACTTTTTTGATTTTGATTCTTTAAATATATTTGAAACATAACTTGGAGAAGTAATAAAAGCCAATAGTGTCCAATTTTCAGATTTGTAGTTTTCCATAAAAAACTTAAGTTGTTTTACTGCTGCATAAGTTGCTAGCCAATTATTCATTCTTTGATCTATTTGAGAATTTATTTGAAGCTCTTTTTTTAATGCTGTGATATAGCTTAGAGCCCAAATTCCCTTAGAGGATAAATCTGAGCAATGGCTGGAATTATAGCCAGATAAAACCAAGGGCAAAAAACCAAATGATTTAGGGAGTTTATTTTCTTTTAAAATAGAGTCCACGTAATAAAATTGATTTCTCCTTATATTAATTAGATCATTGAGTTGTTTTGTAAAAGGTCTAAAACAATTTAGCTCTTCTGGGATGGTTTTTATTGGCCCTTTATTAGAGCTCTTTAGCTTTAATTGAGAAACTTCAAATAAAAAACTGTCTGGGTTATTTTGAGAAATAAAAAAAGGATTAATTAACAAATGAAAAGCCATTAAAATTAGTAGCTTTTTTTTTGAGAGCTCAATTATACATTTTTTAGAATAAAAAAATATGTTCACTTAAATTTGTTTTATCAAATAATTGAACGTTTAATATCTTATTAATACGAATCAACTCCTTAAAGTATTTAAATATAGTTATTGTAGCGAAAAAAAAACTATTTAAACCACGATTGTACTTCCTCTAAAAGAATTGCAGGAACATCAAGTTTGTTCTTTTTACGATATCCATTTAGTTTTTGATGCACTGCAGTTGGCTTAGCCTCTAACAGTAATTCTTTGTTGGTGTAACCGCTCTCATAAATAGGAATTATCCATTGTGGTGGAATATTTATTTCAAGAAATTCGCTTTTGTTAGGGCCTGTTTCCCATTTTTCTGGCTTCATTTGGGGGAAAAGTAAAACTTCTTGAATAGATGGTTGGTTACATAAAAACATTACCAATCTATCAATCCCAATTCCCATTCCAGATGTGGGTGGCATGCCATATTCCAAAGCTCTTATAAAGTCTAAATCAATAAACATTGCCTCGTCATCTCCTTTTTCTGCCAGTTTAACTTGCTCCTCAAATCTTTCTTTTTGGTCGATAGGATCATTTAGCTCAGAGTAAGCATTGGCAAGTTCTTTACCGTTAACCATTAACTCAAATCTTTCTGTTAACTCTGGATTATCTCTATGTTTTTTGCACAATGGAGACATCTCTACAGGGTAGTCGGTAATAAATGTAGGCTGAATATAACTGCTCTCACACTTTTCGCCAAAAATCTCATCAATCAACTTTCCCTTTCCCATTGAGTCACTAACTTCAACTCCGATGGATTTGCATGCCTCCCTCAATTCTTTTTCGGACATATTAGAAATGTCAATGCCAGTATGTTCTAAAATAGAATCCGTCATTGAGATTCTTTTAAATGGTTTTTTGAAGTTCACTTTTTCCTTACCAATCTGTACCTGAGTAGTTCCTAAGACATCGTTGCAAATAAATTCTAGCATGTCTTCGGCAAAGTTCATCATCCAGTGGTAATCTTTATATGCTACATAAATTTCCATTTGGGTAAATTCAGGATTGTGGGTTCTGTCCATCCCTTCATTTCTAAAATCTTTGGCAAATTCATAAACTCCTTCAAATCCTCCTACAATTAGCCTTTTCAGGTATAGTTCGTTGGCAATTCTAAGATAGAGAGGAACATCTAATGCGTTGTGGTGGGTTATAAACGGTCTAGCTGCAGCTCCCCCAGGAATTGTTTGTAAAATTGGTGTTTCTACTTCTAAATAATCTTTTTTAGCAAGAAAACTTCTCATAGAGTTGATGATCTTGGTACGTTTTATAAAAGTTTCCTTGACATTTTCATTTACTACAAGGTCAACATACCTTCTTCTGTATCTAAGTTCAGGGTCATTAAATCCATCGTGAATAATTCCTTCGCTATCGGTTTTTGGTTGAGGTAAAGGTTTTAAAGATTTACTTAGCAAATGGAATTTATCTACATTTATGGAGATTTCTCCAACCATTGTTTTAAAAACCTTTCCTTCAATACCAAGGATGTCCCCAAGGTCCAGCCATTTTTTAAAAAAATCGTTGTACAAAGATTTATCCTCTGATGGACAAATCACATCTCTATTAAAATAAACTTGTATTTTTCCTTTCGAATCTTGAATACTGCCAAAGCTAGCCTTGCCTTGAATTTTTCTTCGCATTAATCTACCTGCAATAATAACCTTTTCGCCCTCCTTAAAATTTTCTAAAATATCTACAGAATAATGACTAACCTTAAATTCTGCGGCTGGATATGGGTTAATTCCGTAATCTATGATCTTCTGGAGACTATCTCTTCTAATCTGCTCTTGTTCTGAAAGCATCTAATTTATCGAACTAAAATGCCTGATACTTTAGTTACAGGGTGAGGGTTCACACATAGAACTGGAACTTTTAAATCATTAGCCACAATTTCTTCTTGAAAAGAATTTTCATAAAGGCCTAAAACAGTTTCGTCTGCAAGGTTCATAATGGCTATTAAATCAGCATCTACTTCTTTAGAAAGTTTGAAAATACCCTCGGTTAAACTATCTGCTTGATCCACAAGGTGTGAAGAGTTTTTAATGTCTTTGGATTCTAAATAATTACTAGCCCAGACTTGGTTTGCCTTAAGCTTGGTTTTAATAAATTCATCCGAGTTATCGTTGGTTAATAAATGCACTTGAGAATCAAAATAATGTGCAATTTTTGCTACCAGTTCAAGCTTTTGTTTGGTTTCTACGTTTAAATCTAAAGGAACAACAATGTTGTCATAACCGTTAGAATTCATCAATTTTTCCTGAGTAACAATAAATGGTACAGGGGAGCTAGTAATAACTTTAATCGCTCTACTTCCAACTAATTTTTGCCATCTACTAGCTTTGTGAGTTCCCATAAAAATTAGAGAAATTCCAAGTTCAGCTGCAACATCTCCAATATCTTCAAATATATTTCCAATTCTTACAAAAGAAGTTATATTACAAGAATTAGAAAAAGAACTTCCAAGTGTAATCTCCTTGCTTAGCTTTTCTTTAGCTTCTTCCACCTCTTCTCTAGAATTTACTACATGTAATAAGATTAAATCTGCATTAATAATTTCTGCAAATTTTATAGCGTGTTGCATAGCAGATTGTGCTACTTCTGAAAAATCTGTTGGAACTAATAATTTTGTATTCATTTTTATGCTTTTATTAAATATTGGTAGATTTTAGGATGCGTATCTTAATTAACTTTTATACAGTTCAAGCTGTTTTCTCTTTAATAACTTCTTTAGTTTCCAGTCCTGATTCGTCTTGGGATGTAATGTCTTTAAGAACTGCTCCCATTTTACAATTTCCTGAAAATATTGCACCAGGCTCTATAGAAAGTTTGTTGGTAGAAATCTCTCCCTGAAGTTTAGCTGTACTTTTAAGCGTAAGAAGTTCGTCTACTTCAATAATGCCATTTAATTTACCTTCTAAATCTGCATTTTTACAATAGATATTTCCATCTATTTTTCCTGTTGGACCTAAAACTAATCTACCCTTTAGAGTAATTGTTCCTTTCAAGTAGCCATCAATTCTTATATTGGAATCAGATTTAATATCTCCCTCAATATGTGTCCCCTCAACTATTCTGTTTAGCCTCTCTGGAGATTGGTTATTATTATAATTTGCCATGCTCTTATCCGATTTAAATACCATAAATAATTTTTACAAATATACAAAAAACAAGAAAGTTAGCTTATTGATAAAATTCTTTAAAAAATTTGAGGTAATTATCTGTATTTTTTTCCAAATATAATTCTTTCAAGTTTTGGGGAGTCACTACAAAAAATTTCTCTTTTCTATAGCTTTTAATAGCTCCGTTATTAACTTTAAAAGCTAAGAAATAATCTAGTGCTTTTTTACTATTGTCGAAACGTTTAACAATTATCATCTGATCAGATGTATTTAAAAAAGTATTGGAAACTTTGAGTTTTAAATCTGAAAAATTAACCGAATTAAAATCTGCTACATTGTTTTTTGCTTTATTCATAGAAAATCCTCCCTTGGGAGCAATTAAAATAAAATAATGTATAGTATCTGGCCTAAAATTAAATTTCCAGTTTTCTTTTTTCATTAAATTTTGAGCAGTTTTAATTTTTAAATCATTTAAAACAGCAATTGCTTGATCTGCAATATCTGTACCAAGGCATTGATTGGATATAAATTTTAAGGTATTTATTAATTCTCTGCTATTATTTGCAGTATCGTTTAACTTCTTTAAAGAGTAAGCTTTTAATAACCCGTATTGACAAATTAGAGGATTCGTCGAGTCTTTGGTTTTATAAGAGCAAGTTTCTAAAACTTTACTGTAGTTTCCAGCTTGATACAACGAGAATAATTGGGAATACAATTTTTGTTCTTTTTTCATTGCTTTTTGAGAATCATTTAAATTTTCATCTCCTGATAAAAGTTTAGAATATTTACTTTTTGGATATTTGCTTAGAAGTAGNTCTTTCATTTCCCTGCTTTCTCTTGGCCTCNCTAGGTCCTTNTAAATATTATATAATTCGTAAATNGAAGCAATGGATTGNNTCTCGGGCTGGTAATTTTCAATTATTCTTTTAAAATATTTTTCTGNGAGNANNAGGTTTTTTGTTTCATAATGGTGTATTATTCCAAGATTAAAAAGCNAAATCATATTAGAGTCTTTCATAGATTTCAATTGATTTTGATTGTCACAGGGTAGATTTTGAGAAAGTTCGTCAAATAACTCACTATTTGAAAAAGAAANAGAANTNTCTTCATTTTCCTCNAAAAACATAGCAGTTTTAGAGCCTCTTCTCCAGTTNTCTTCNAGAATTCGTTTTCCCCATTTTTTATCAAACTCTACTTTTCCTCGCTCCAACATTTTTTGGTCCCAAATAAAAAAAGATTGATTAATTGGAGAATTGGTAATAGGAATAGACAATGCTTTATTGGCGCTAGCTAGTAATGGAGCTTCTAATATTTTGGCTCTTTTAGCAAGTTCTAAATCTAAAACTTCATAAATCTTATCTGTTCTCTGCTTGGGTTCTAAGGCACAAATAGCAAATAAGCTATCGTTTTTTTCTATTAAAGTTTTATTGGTAAAAATATTTTTTAGCAGCTTGTACTTTTTATCTACTTGATCTTTGTTTTTATAAGCTTTCAATGCTGTTTTTTGAATTGAATCATAGTAGAGATAAGATTTGATATACTGATACTTTTCAAAAAACAAATCGCCCATTCTTTTCATAGATTTAATTTTTTGAGGGACATTATTTGTACTTAAGTTAATTGACTTTTGTAGTTGTTCTTTTCCTAATTCTTCTAAATTATTTTTAAATGAAATTTCAGCGAGGGCAAAATAAATTTGATCAAAATATTCAATGTTTTTATCGTCTTTAAGCATCTTTAACAATTGAGATTTTATCGCTTTGGAATCTCTTCCACTAAAAGAAAGCGCCCTATTGATTTTTGCCTGAAAAGCCATTTCATATTCAGGATTTCTTTCTACAACTTCTTGATAGTAAAGAGAAGCCTTGAAATTATTTTCCAAATGGTATAATTGNGCAAGAACGAAAAACAATCTTGTTTTAAAAGCTTTTTTGTGTTTNTTTTCAACCGCAATTTCTAGGTTTTCAATTGCTTTTTTATAAGACTTTTTTTGAATATAGAGATCTGCAAGGGTTGGATAGATTTTATGGATAATATTTGGAGAAATCACAGGTTCTTTACTCTCTAAATAGTCTATTCTTTCATTGTATATTAATGCTAATCTAACTTTCTGTTTTGTAGTGAGCTTTTCTTGATCTTTAGCCTCTAACTGTTGTTCCTCAAACTTAATAATTAAGCTTAGTAAAATTTCTTCTGCTTCATCAAAAGCGCCCATTTCTATAAGAACTTTCGATTGCCAAAAAATACTTTCGTAATAGTTGTCTTCTATTTCGTAATGGTTCTCAATATGTTGAAATATTTTAAGTGCATTTGGAAGATCTTTTTTGTAAAATCTTGTTATACCCATTGTCATCCAGTTATCGTCAATGTACTTGCACCATTCTCTATTTCTATTTTTTCCTTTTTTTGCATGTGGCATTCTGTGGTTGAAAATAACAAGTTCACATTTTCTGTATGCAGTGTCCATTGGAGCATACCAATTTTTGGACTGTTCAAGATCGGGAAGAGGAAAAATTGGCAAAATTAAATTGTAATTTTCTTTTCTTGTTTTTAAGAAGTCGTTGTAGGTTACTTTGATAATTTCATTGGCATTAAAAAACCCATTATATTTTGCGTGTAAATTATGAAATTCTCTATTTAACACTTTGTTTTTCTCCGTTGAGCAGGACCAAAAAAATGTAAAGGCAAAAAATAAAATACAGGGCTTAATTAATTTCATTATAAAAATATATCTGCAATATTAACCACAATCTATTGAACTTATTGTATTAGTTATTTATTCAATTAAAGAATATTTAATTTAGAGTAAATAAATTTGAGATATTTGCATAATTAATAAATAAATGAGCAAAACAAAAAAAACTGAATCAAAGTTTACAACTTGGCTTAAAAATCTTCAAGAAAAACGAAGAGTTGTTGTACTTGATGAGGATAGCTTTGAGGAAAAAAGGAATTTCACTACTTCCAAGTTTTCTTTATTGGTATTTTTTCTTTTTTCTGTAATTGTATTTTCAATATTATGTTTTCTATTAATTTCCTACAGTTCTATTAAAACTTTTGTTCCTGGATACCCAAGTGTAACCGCTCAAAAAGAGCTAATTGACAAAAATATAGAACTGGATCAAAAATTAAATGACTTAATTATCAAAACAAATAAAGAAGAGCAGTATATAACAAACATCCAAAAAATTCTTAATGGAGATACGCCAATTGACAGAAATAGTTCTGAAAAAGTCTTTAAATCACAAAATATAAATAGTACCAATGAGCTTTCATTTTCTGAAAAAACAATCAGAGAAAAAGTGGATAAGCGAGAAAAGTACGACATTGACGTTATTCCCGGTGGTGCACTAACAAAAGATGTACTTCCTGAGTTATTGCTTTTCCCTCCTTTAGTTGGTGAAATAACCAATAAAATGAATATATCAGCAGGACATTTTGGAGTTGATATTATTGCTCCTAAAAACGAAGCAGTGGTTGCTATCCTTAAAGGAACCATCGTATATCAAAACTGGTCTCCAACTGATGGACATGTAGTTCATATTCAGCATAAAAATAATTTATTGTCTATTTACAAGCACAGCTCAGAAGTTCTTAAAAAAATAGGCAATTATGTAGATGCAGGAGAGCCAATATCTATTGTTGGCAATAGTGGAGAACACTCGACAGGTCCCCATTTACATTTTGAACTTTGGCACAACGGTTATCCTATGGATCCAGAAAAGTTCATCAATTTTCAATAAAGTTTTTTTCTTAAGTTCATTATATGTAAATTTGCATGCTATTTCAAGGAATGAAAGAATTAAAAGAATTTTGTATTCCNTTTTCAAGCCTTAAACTTGGATCAAATTTTTTTGACTTTGAAATAGACAAATCGTTCTTTGATATTTTTAATTATTCCCGTTACAATAGCTGTAATATTTCTTTAAACTTAGAATTCAGAAAAGAGAATATATTGATGGATTTAAGGTTTAGTTACAGTGGTTATTGCGAAGTTTTTTGCGATAGATGTCTAGACTTAGTGAAGGTTCCGATTAGTAATAATTTTAATTGTCTAATCAAATTTCTCCACCAAGAAGAAGAAATCATAAAAGACGATATTGTCTATCTTCCTGAAGAAAGCTTTGAATACAATATTGGCCAATTATTTTACGAATACTTTTTAGTTAACTTTCCAAAAAGAGTCATTCATAAAAAAACCCAATGCAACTCCAAGCAAATAAAACTTATGGAACAATACTCTCAAAAACAAATCAGTAAAGAAGAAGATCCGAGGTGGAATATATTAAAAGGATTAAAGAATGAAAATTAAAAAAATTTAAATAAAAAGTTATGGCACATCCAAAACGAAAAACATCCAAAACAAGGAGAGACAAAAGAAGAACTCATTACAAGGCAACTTCTCCTCAGTTGGCTACTTGCCCAACTACTGGCGAAACTCATTTGTATCACAGAGCACATTGGTCTGAAGGAAAACTTTATTATAAAGGTAAAGTTGTAATGGAAAAAGAAGCCGTAGCTTAACTTTTTTTTTGAAAATTGGATTAGATATCATGGGCGGAGACAATTCGCCAGATGCAACTTTAAATGGTGCCTACCTAGCCTCCCAAGATCTTGGCAAAGAAGAAACTATTGTTTTAGTTGGGGACGAGAAATTGGCAAAAAGTTGGTTTAAATCAAACAATATAGACTCTTCGGTTTTTAAGTTCATTCATGCCGATGAGGTAATCTCCATGAATGAACATGCCACAAAGGCTCTTAGAAAAAAACCAAATAATAGTATTTCAGTAGGGTTCAATGCTCTTAAGAATAAAGAAATTGATGTCTTTTCTAGTGCAGGAAATTCTGGTGCAATGCTAGTTGGGAGTATGTTTTCTATTGGCCCAATAAAAGGAGTAATAAGACCAAGTATAACTTCGGTTTTGCCGAAAAAAAATGGTGGTGTTGGTTTAATTTTGGATGTTGGCGTAAATGCTGACTGTAAACCTGACGTATTATTTCAATTTGCAATATTAGGGAGTCTTTTTGCCGAGAACGTCTACAATATCCAAAAGCCAAAGGTTGGTCTTCTAAACATTGGTGAGGAAAAGGGGAAAGGGAACTTACTTACTCAATCTACCTACCAGTTACTGGAAGACAACGACGATATTAATTTTGTTGGAAATGTGGAAGGAAGAGATCTTTTCAATGACAAAGCAGACGTTATAGTCTGTGATGGATTTACAGGAAATGTAGTCCTTAAATTAGCAGAATCATTTTATTCTTTAATTAATCAGAAAAATATTAAAGACGACTATTTTGACAGATTTAACTATGAAATTTATGGTGGCACACCTGTTCTTGGTGTGGATGGAAATGTATTAATTGGACATGGGATTAGTAACGAAAATGCTATAAAAAACATGATTTTATTAGGAAAAGACCTAATTAATTCCAACCTTAATTCTAAAATTAAAAAAGCCTTTAGATGAGCAATATAAATGCAGCGATAACATGTGTGCATGGTGTCGTTCCTGAAAAAATCCTTTCTAATAAGGATTTAGAAAAAATGGTAGACACAAATGACGAGTGGATTACCACGAGAACTGGAATTAAAGAGAGAAGAATTGTAGCTGATGGAGAAACACTTTCAGATTTGGGAAGCGAAGTCGTTAAAGCTATTTGCAATAAAAGAGGGATTTCCCCGCTTGAAATTGATATGATAATTGTTGGTACGGTAACTGCAGATCATAGATTTCCAAGCACCTCTAACATAGTGTGCGATAAAAGTGGCGCAACCAATGCTTGGGGTTTTGATTTAAGTGCAGCTTGCTCAGGGTTTATTTATACTCTTGTTACTGGACAACAATTTGTTGAATCAGGGAGATATAAAAAGGTGATTGTTTTAGGAGGAGATATTATGTCCTCCATTGTCAATTATAAGGATAGAAATACTTGCGTGATATTTGGGGATGGATGTGCAGGAGTTTTACTAGAGCCTGATCAAGAAGGAAATGGAATAATAGATTCTATTTTAAAAGCGGATGGTTCGGGAAGAGAATTGCTTATCCAAAAACATGGAGGTTCTGCTTTCCCAATTACTAAAGAAAATGTTGGTCACCCTGATAATTTTATTTTTCAGGAAGGTAGGTCTGTTTTCAAATTTGCAGTAACTAAAATGGCCGATGTTTCTGCTGAAATAATGGAAAGAAATAATCTTAGAGGAGAAGATGTTGATTGGCTTGTCCCTCATCAAGCAAATTTAAGGATAATAGATGCTACAGCCAACAGAATGGGATTAACTAAGGATAAGGTAATGATTAATATTGAAAAATATGGCAATACTACATCCGGAACTATCCCACTATGTTTATGGGAATGGGAGAAAAATTTAAAAAAAGGAGATAATATAGTATTGGCTGCCTTTGGAGGTGGATTTACTTGGGGGAGTGTTTATTTAAAATGGGCATATTAGTAAGATAATTAAGGATTAAATCATTTTTATTTTAGATTTACATATTATTTAATGAATTAAATATGAATATTAACGAGATCCAAGATTTAATAAAATTCGTTGCCAAAGCTGGTGTCAACGAAGTAGAAATCGAAAAAAAAGATTTTAAACTTGTCATAAAGTCTGACTATATGGCCAAGAAAAAAACTAACTTTAAAGAAGAAACAAAAATTGTACAACAGATAAGTCCTGTTGGTTCTATTCCTCAAACAATGGTTCAGCCCCCACAAGTAGTTGCTGAAGTTTCAACTCCTGCAAAAACAAAGCCAGAGAAGAAAGAAGATAGTAATTTAATCACTGTGAAAGCTCAAATGATTGGTACCTTCTACAGATCCTCAGCTCCAGACAAGCCACCATTTATTGAAGTTGGATCAGTAATTAAACCTGGAGATACTCTATGTATAATTGAAGCTATGAAGCTCTTTAACGAAATTGAGTCTGAAGTTTCTGGAAAAGTGGTTAAAATATTACTTGACGATGTGTCCCCAATAGAGTTTGATCAACCTCTATTTCTTATAGACCCTTCTTAAAAAGAACACTTTAACTATGTTTAAAAAAATTCTAATAGCCAATAGGGGAGAAATTGCATTACGTGTAATTAGAACTTGTAAAGAAATGGGGATTAAAACAGTTGCTGTTTATTCAACCGCAGATAAAGATAGCTTGCATGTGAAATTTGCAGATGAAGCTGTATGTGTAGGTCCAGCTTCTAGTAAAGATTCTTATCTAAAAATTCCAAATATCATTGCTGCAGCTGAAATTACCAATGCAGATGCTATTCATCCGGGTTATGGTTTCTTGTCGGAAAACGCAAATTTTTCTAGAATTTGTCAAGAACATGAAATTAAATTTATTGGTGCTCTTCCAGAGCAAATAGACTCTATGGGAGATAAAGCTTCGGCTAAGGAAACCATGAGAAAGGCAAAAGTCCCTACAATACCTGGATCTGTTGGAATTCTCAAAGATTTTCAAGAAGCTAAAAAAGTTGCTAATAAAATAACCTATCCTGTAATGCTCAAAGCAACTGCTGGAGGTGGTGGCAAAGGAATGAGGCTTTGTTGGGATGACGATGAACTAAATGATGGTTGGTCCTCAGCTAGAAATGAAGCAGCTGCCGCATTTGGAAATGATGGTATGTATATGGAAAAATTTATTGAGGAGCCTAGACATATAGAAATTCAAATTGCTGCAGATCAATATGGTAAAGTTTGTCATCTCTCTGAAAGAGATTGTTCCATTCAAAGAAGACACCAGAAACTAGTAGAAGAAACACCTTCCCCATTTATGACTACACAGTTAAGAAAAAAAATGGGAGAAGCTGCAAAAAAAGCTGCAAAAGCAGTTAATTATGAAGGAGTTGGAACTGTTGAATTTTTAGTAGATAAGTATCGTAATTTCTACTTCATGGAGATGAACACAAGGATTCAAGTAGAGCATACCATTACTGAAGAAGTAATCAACTACGATTTGATTAAGGAGCAGATTAAAATTGCTTCCGGAGAAAAAATATCAGGAAAAGATTATTTCCCTGAAATGCATGCTATTCAGTGTAGAATTAATGCTGAAGATCCTCACAAAAACTTTATACCTTCACCAGGTAAAATTACCAACTACCACTCTCCTGGCGGTCATGGAATTAGAATTGATACCCATGTATATGCTAATTATATAATTCCACCGCATTACGATTCTATGATTTCTAAATTAATTACAGTAGCACAAACTAGAGAAGAAGCAATTCAGAAAATGAAAAGAGCATTGGATGAATATATCATTGAAGGAGTTAAAACAACCATTCCATTTCATCAACAACTTTTAGAAAATGAAAAATTTTTAGAGGGCGATTTCACTACTAAATTTATGGATGATTTTGAGATAAAATCTTAATCCATTAACTGCTGAAGCCTTTGATTAGCTTCTTGAATAGTTCCTATATTTTCAAGTGTTAAAATCAAAACCTTATTTTTCTCTTTAAGTTGCACTCCCTTTTTGTGCTTTTGGACAAAGTTTAAAACCTTGGTAAAACTAGTTGATTCAAAATAAGTTGGGTGACTAGTGGTGAATTTTCCCACTAATTTATTTTGTTTTATAACTAATTTTTCAAACCCTATTTTTTTTGCCTTTTCTCTTAGGTTTAATGTATTAATTAGTTCTTTTGTTTGGCTTGGGATTTCTCCAAATCTATCTTTTAGCTCTTTAGAAAAAGTACTAATAGCTTCACGGAATGTTAAAGTGTCTAGTCTTTTGTATAGGGTAAGTCGTTCATTTATATCGTTTACATAATCATCTGGAATCACTAATGATAAGTCTGTTTCTAATATACATTCTTTTACAAATTCCCTCTCCTTTAGTTCTTCAAAAAATACAGATTTAAACTCATTTTCTTTTAATTCTAGAATTGCTTCATCCAAAATTTTCTGATAGGTGTCAAATCCTATATCATTGATAAATCCGCTCTGGTTAGCCCCCAGTAAATCTCCAGCTCCCCTAATGTCTAAATCTCGCATTGCTATATTAAATCCGCTTCCCAAATCTGAAAATTGTTCTATTGCATGGAGTCTCTTTCTAGCTTCTGAAGAAAGATGTTGAGGTGGTGGAGTGAATAAATATGCAAATGCTTTTTTATTTGACCTACCAACTCTTCCTCTTAGCTGGTGCAAATCACTTAACCCAAAATGATTGGCATTGTTAATGATTATGGTATTGGCATTGGGAATATCTATTCCGGATTCTATAATTGTTGTCGCTACTAAAATATCGTATAGTCCATCCATGAAGTCTAAAATAATAGCCTCTAACTTTTTACCTTCCATTTGGCCGTGCCCTACAGCAATTCTTGCATTTGGACATAATCTAGTAATCATGGCTGCTATTTCATTAATATTTTGAACTCTGTTATGAACAAAAAATACTTGCCCTTCTCGTTCTATCTCGTAGTCGATAGCTTCTTTAATGGTGTCTTCGGAAAATGACTGAACAATTGTTTCAACGGGAAATCTGTTGGGAGGAGGTGTATTAATAATGGATAAATCTCTAGCATTCATTAGGCTAAATTGAAGTGTTCTTGGAATTGGTGTAGCTGTTAGTGTCAAAGTATCTACATTAACTTTAATGTTTTTAAGTTGGTCTTTAACTCCAACACCAAATTTCTGTTCTTCATCAATAATTAAAAGTCCTAAATCTTTAAAAATAACATCCTTTCCAATTAATTTATGAGTTCCAATTAAAATGTCAACTTTCCCTTTTTTCAAACCTTCTAAAGTAGTTTTAGTATTTTTTGAAGATTTAAAACGATTGATATAATCAACATTACATGGAAAATCTTTAAGTCTTTCAGAAAAAGTTCTGAAATGCTGAAAAGCTAAAACCGTTGTAGGAACTAAGACCGCCACTTGTTTGTTATCTGCTACTGCTTTAAAAGCCGCTCTAATAGCAATTTCAGTTTTCCCAAAACCAACATCTCCACAAACAAGCCGGTCCATTGGATGTGGCTTTTCCATATCTAATTTTACTGCAGATGTTGATGCGAGCTGATCTGGTGTATCTTCATAAATGAAAGATGCCTCTAGTTCATTTTGAAGATAGGTGTCAGGTTGAAATTCAAAACCAGATTGCATTCTTCTTTTAGCATATAATTCTATCAAATCAAAAGCTACTTCTTTTATCTTTTTCTTGGCTTTTTGTTTCGCCATTGACCATGCTGGTGATCCTAATTTATTCAAAGAGGGTTTGGTTCCATCTTTCCCAGAAAACTTAGTTATTCTATGAAGAGAATGGATACTTACATATAAAATATCTCCCCCTTTGTAAATTAATCTTATTGCTTCCTGCTGCTTTCCTTGTACATCTATTTTTTCTAATCCAGAAAATTCTCCAACTCCATGATCGATATGGACAACAAAATCTCCTTTTTGTAAATCGTATATTTCTTTTAGAGTAAAAGTCTCTTTAGATTTGGAGACACTTTTTCTAGAATTAAAACGATGGTATCTTTCAAAAATTTGATGATCTGTGAAAACTACAATTTTTTCATTGTGGTCTATAAATCCTTGGTGAAGTCCTATTGTAATAAAGCTACATAAGGATTCTTTGTCTAATTCCATGAATATGGATCTTAGTCTACTAATTTGAGAATCTTGATCAGAGCAAATAAAAATAGAATATTCTTCATTTTTCCATTCTTCCAGACTTTTAACAAGAATATCAAAATTCTTGTTGAACTTGGGCTGCTCTACAGAGTTGCAGTCAATAAGTAAAGACTCTTTTTCATGGACAGTTCTATTCCATTCTAAAACTTTATATTCTTTTATCTTAGTATGAAATTCTAAAGGGGACAAGTACATTTCTACTGGGAAGAAGCAGACTCTTTTTTTCTTTTATTTTATTGTAAACTTTGCTAGCAATTTCAAAGCCTTGCTCCATTTTCTTTTGAGATATTTCTAAGTCTTTTACCCATAGTGTGGTGTTTTTTGGTAAGTACTCAAGAAAGGAAACTCTATCTTTGGAAAAAGATATATTATTGATGTTGGGAACAATTTTAATTCTGTTTAAAGTTGTTACAGATAGCTGGTTAACAGGATCAAATTCTCTTATAGACTCTATCTCATCTCCAAAAAGCTCCACGCGATAAGGCATTTCATAATTAAAAGAAAAAACATCTATAATCCCCCCTCTTATTGCAAATTGACCAGGCTCGTATACATAGTCTACTTTCTCAAAATCTAAATCAATTAATATTTCGTCGATTAAATCCAATTCTAATTCCTCGCCTACGGAAATAGTCAAATTATTTTTCTCGAAATTCTTTTTTTCAATTACTTTTTCTACAATAGCCTCTGGGTAGGTGACTACAATTAATTTTTTTCTCTCTTTGCCAAGCGCATCTAAAACTTCTGTTCTTTGAAGCACGCTTGTAGCGTCAGAATCCATAATTTGGTAAGGTCTTCTGTAAGATGCAGGATAGAAAAGTAAAGTTGTTCCTCTTTCAGAATTGAATAAATTTTCTAAATCATTAAAGAAGTATAAGGCCTCTTCTTTGTCGGGAAGAATAAAAAGATGGTTCCCATTTTTTTCTTGAATAAGACAATAACTCAAAAAAGATAAATAAGATCCAGAAGTGTTTTTTAAAGATATTCCAGAACTATCTTGCCAAACTCTTGAAATTTCGGAAAAAGCAATTGATGCAGCTAATCTAGTTTTAAACTGATTTAGACTCACTCTCTATAATTTCTTCTAATTGGTCAATCATGCTCTTAGAGCCTACAAAAAAGGGAACTCTTTGATGGAGTTCAGACGGAACGATGTCCATAATTCTTTGGCTTTCTGAAATTGCTCTTCCTCCGGCTTGCTCGATTAAGAAGGCCAATGGAGCGCACTCATAGGTTAATCTTAATTTCCCTGTTGGATTGGCTTCAGTGGATGGATATAAATAGATTCCACCTTTAATAAGGTTTCTATGGAAATCTGCTACTAAAGAACCTATATATCTAGAGCTATAGGCCTGTTTTCCTTTAAGCTGGTTTTGAGACTGGCAAAATTTAATATATTCTGCCACAGGTTTTTTAAATTGGGTTAAATTTCCTTCATTAACAGAATAAATTGTTCCTTGAATAGGGGTTTTCATATTTGGATGAGATAAAAAGAACACACCAATACTTGGGTCAAAAGTAAAACCATTTACGCCACTTCCTGTGGTATAAACAAGCATAGTTGAAGAGCCGTATATAATGTAGCCAGAAGCTACTTGTTGATTACCTGGTTGTAAAAAATCTTTTAATTCGACTGGTGATCCCTTTAGAGTTTTTCTCTTATAAACGCTAAATATGGATCCAACAGAAACATTGACATCTATATTAGAAGATCCATCGAGGGGGTCAATTAATACAACATACTTAGCATCGTTATTAACGTTGTTTTTAAAAGCAACAAAAGAATCGTTTTCTTCCGAAGCAACACCACATATTACTCCTCTTGCGGATAATGCGTTTATAAAGGAATCATTGGCAAAGACATCTAATTTTTGTTGGTCTTCTCCTTGAATATTTTCTCTTCCTGAAGATCCTAAAATTTCTTTTGCTAATCCCGCTTTATTTATTTGATGACTAACTATTTTAGAGGCCAACTTAACAGCGCTTAAAATTTTAGATAATTCACCCGTAGATCCAGGAAAATTGTTCTGCGATTCTACTATAAATTCTCCAACTGTTTTGTTCTTCATCTACTATTTTTTACAAATATCTAATATTGCAGTGTATTTGACGTAAAAGTGATGAAATTATTTTTTACAGCATAAACTATAATAGAATATATTAGCTTTAGTATTTAATTTATAAAAAATTGAGTAAAGTATTTAAATTTGGCGGTGCATCTGTAAAAAACCCAAAGGCTATCTACAACCTTAAAGAGATAGTGTCTTCTTACAAAGAAAATTTAGTAATTGTTATTTCTGCAATTGACAAAACCACCAATAAATTAGAACTAGTCTGGAAAAACTATTTAGAAAATAAAACCCTTAAATCTACTGAGATAGCTAAAGAAATAATAAAATTTCACAAGACTATTATTGAGGATTTGGAATTAAATAATAATTCTGATTTTCTAAAGTTATTTAATGATTTAACACTAGAATTAGTTGATTATATTGGAGCTAAAACAAAACAAGAAAACAATATAAGTTACTCTAAAATTGTTTCTTTTGGAGAGCTTTTCTCCACTTTAATTATTTCAAGTTATTTAAATAAAGAAGACGTTGAAAATACGTGGATAGACGCTAGAGAGTTTATAAAAACTTCTAATAATGCTACAGATTCAAGAGTTAATTGGGAGGAAACTAAAAGAAAAATTAATTCCAATCTCAGTAAAAATAAAACATACCTCACTCAAGGGTTTATTGGTTCTAATCTAAATGGAGTAACTACTACTTTAGGAAGAGAAGGAAGTGATTTTTCTGCTGCTATTTTTGCTTGGTCAATGGATGTCGAAGAAGTAATAATTTGGAAAGATGTGGATGGGTTATTAAATGCAGATCCAAAATGGTTTGATAAAACACAAATTCTTAAGAAAATTTCTTTTAAAGAAGCTATTGAACTTTCTTATTTGGGAGCCTCGGTAATTCACCCTAATACGGTAAAACCCCTTGAAAACAAAAATATTCCTCTTACAATAAGGTCTTTCATTAAAAAAGAACACGAAGGAAGCTCTATTAGTAAATTGGGAAAAGATGACAAAAGTATTCCCTCTGTTATCTATAAACCAAATCAAATACTACTTTCCATAAGTTCTAAGGACTATTCCTTTATTTTTGAGGAACACATCAGTGATATTTTTTCTATTTTTTCAAAAACTGGGTTAAGGGTTCATCTAATGCAAAATTCAGCACTAAGCTTTTCTGTTTGTGGAATAATTGCTCCTTCCGAGTTGCCAGTTCTGATTTTAGAAATTCAAAAAAAATATACTTTAAAATACAATGAAAAAGTAAACCTTCTTACCATTAGACATTTTAAAAACTTAGATATTCCAGAGTTGTTTAAAAATCAGGAAATATTAATTCAGCAAAGAAGCAGGTCTACTTTAAGGTATGTTCTTAAAGAAAAGAAATAAAAAAAGCCCCTAAAAAGGGGCTTTTATAAAAGTTAAATTTAAGATTGATTACTAATCAACATCCCAAAATACTTTATCAGTAGTTAAATCACTTCCGCCGTTGGCAGCAGAAACATTTGTAGAATTAACTGAATATTCATCAACGCTATAATTATACCTTGTTGGAGTGATTGTACCAGCCTGAGCTGCAGTACCCATTGCTGGATAATCGTACATTTTCCAAGTACACCAGGCCTCTAAACCTTGATCATACATAGCAACCCATTTTTGAGTTCCTATTCTCTGTTCAGCCATTGAAGCATCCCAAGCAACATCTGTTTCAAGTAAGAACGCATCTGCAGTGGCTTGATCGCTACCCCACTGAAGCATAGAAGCAGAAACTCCATTTTTATAATGAGTTTCGGCATCCCCGCCAACATTCCATCCTCTATTTGCAGCGTCTGCTAAATGAAAGCATACCTCAGCATAAGAAAGTAAAACTCCAGGATGAGTTGGAACTTCTAATATATCACCAGGTTGTGAGAAATCAGCATATGCACCATCTAATCCATGTTGTCCAGAAGTAGTAATTGCTCCTGTAGAATCTAGATTTCTAAAATAAATGGCTCTTCTTGGATCGTTAGTTGCATTCATTATATCCGCTAATGTGACAGATGCTAAAAAATCTGTTCTGCCGCTTTGTACTAAATCTTCCCAAAGAGGGTTAGTATTTGGTGTAGATGACTGATACATTATATAAGCATGATCGTCATTGGATGCAAAAACTCCAGCAGCAGCTGCTTCAGCCATAGCTTGACTACCACTTCCTGCAACATCTGCCATTCTCATTGCCATTCTTAATTTTAGAGAATTGGCTAACATTGTCCAATGAGAGGTACTACCTGCATAAATCAAATCTGAACCTGCAAAGTCTCCCATATCAGAACTTCCAGAAAGAACGGTTATAGCTCCATCTAAAGTAGTTGCTAATGAGGAATAAATAGTACTTGCATCGTCATAGGCTGGAGATAAGTTATCCACTCCCATTAATGCTTCACTGTAAGGGACATCGTTAAAAATATCCACCAAAATAGAATATGCGCATACTTCAAGCACATCTAAAACAGCTAGCTGAGTGTTCTTCACCGCTTCAGAATTAGTAGCGCTTGCATTGACAAACCCTCTGCATTCTTTAACGTCTCTTAAAACTCTTGCGTACATTCTTTCCATAACTTCTCCGTTAATATTTCTATTAATAAGCTGGAAGTTTGACTCATCTGTATAAGTAGATTGAGTCCAGTGTTGAGACCACAATCTAAATGTATTTACATTTACATTGGGGCTTGCCAAATAATCCATTAATTCTACAGTAGCATTTGCAAATAATGAATTTGCAGGTACTGTTGTTGGAGATTTGTCATTGTTATTGAATTGATCAATATCTTTTGTACATCCTACTGCAATGAGCAGAAATAATACCAAACTATAGTTTATTATTGATTTCATTTTCTTAAAATTTAAATGTTACGTTTAATCCCAATTCTCTTACGGCAGGATATGCTCCTGATTGGTACCCTTGAATATTTCCTGCGCTTAAACCAGCTTCAGGATCAGTATGTGGACTCTTTTTATAAAGAATTGCAAGATTTCTTGCCATAATACCAATGTCTATTCCTTGGAAACCTTTTCCAGAGAACATACTACTTGGTAATGAATAAGAAATAGCAAGCTGTCTTAATTTAATATAAGTCGCATCATAAACATGCATTGCATTTGGAGCATTTTTCCAGCCTGCATAATTATTGTAATCTCCTACAAAACCGTTGACTGTATTTTCAGTACCATCTGAAGTGTAGTTACCGTCTGCATCTAGAAGGTAAGCTCCATCTGCATCAGTAGATGCCATTACACCACCAATTGAAAGACCACCACCATTGGCAATCGACTCTCTAACCTCGACACCATCGGTATTGGTTCCTGCTTGATCTGCATAAATTCCAGTTCCATAACCATACCAAGTATCTAAAGAGAAAAAGTCTCCTCCCCATTGCACATCTATCAATGCGCTGGCAGTTAAGTTTTTATAAGTAAAGGTATTGGTCCATCCACCTGTCCAATCTGGCATTATATTACCAATAGTTTGGGTAGAAGCAGTTTTACCATAAACCATTCCTCCTCTAGAAGCGGATGGATGGTTAACAACAATTTTCTCCCCATCATGGTAAACAAAATCAGTACCTTTTATAGAACCATAAGATTCTCCAATGGTAGCCTCAACTGTAACACCTCCTTGGAAAGAACCCAATTGATAGGTTTCTAAATTTCCAGTTAGCTCTAAGACTTCATTCCTATTTCTCGCCCAGTTAATTCTAGTATCCCAACTAAAGTCTCCCGATTGAAGTACATTGGCATAAAGTTGAAGTTCAATTCCTTGGTTTTGAACTTTTCCTGCATTTACATATTGAAAATATGTTCCAGAAGATGAGGAAGGCCTTACTGCAAGTATTTGATTATCCGTTGTTGCTTGATATAGAGTAATATCTAAACCAAGTTTATTGTTGAAAAACTTGTTTTCAAATCCAATTTCTAAACTTGTAGTATTCTCTGGAAGTAAATTACTATTATATCCAGTATTTGGAGCACTAGCTAAAGTTGAAGATCCAAATGCAGTTCCCATTGAATATATATTTTGTAGTCTTTGCATTGGGGCATCGTTACCAACTTGTGCATAATTTAATCTCAATTTACCAAAGTCCATTCCAGAGATATCAAATAATTCTGAATAAATTAAACTTGCTGTAGCAGCAGGATAAAAGAATGAATTATTATCTACTGGCAATGTAGAACTAACATCGTATCTAGCAGAAAGATCTAAATATAAAAACCTATCGTATGCCAAAGTTGCTCTTCCTAAGTATCCATCAACCGCTCTAGCTGCATCAGTTTCGCTAGCAGCTTCAGGTGTGTTAACACTGTTGCTGAAAGAGTAAACTCCTGGAACAACTAATCCGCCATTGGTTTGTCCATCAGTAATATTGACTGCAGACCTTCTTAGGTTGGTTCCAACCATCCCAAATAGATTTAATTTATCATTTAGGTCTTTGTCAAAATTTAAAAACAAATCGTAGTTCCTTTCAAAGAATGTCTTAGTATACTTGCTATATTTTGCAACGTCAACAGACTGAGAACCAATTCTTTCTTCTCTTAACTCACTGTAGTTGTCGTTGGTAACTCTTCCCATTACATTTAACCAATCGTTAATTTCGTAGTTTAAAACCATATTCCCAATAAATCTATCTCTAGAATCTGTAGAATAGTTAGTATTTCTCATCCAATATGGATTGTCAAAATAATGTGGATCTGCTCTTGTTGCTTCTGGTGAAGAAAACCCATAAGCATTCCAAGACAGATTGTTTCCATTTAGTTCATAAGCAGCTTTTTGTGCCTCCATATCGACAGAAACATCATACCATTGTCTAAAAGATTGGTTAACATTATTATTGTCATAACCAGTTCCAAATCTTCCAGTACCTTGATTTTGAACATATTGCATAGATGAACTAAAGTTTAATTTATCACTTAATTCATAGCTAACATTTAAAGACGCATTGTTTTTTCTTAACTCACTATTTGGTAGTATTCCATTAGCAAACATATCACTAACAGAAAATCTGTAAGATCCTTTGTCGCTAGCTCCATCTAAAGAAACTGCATTGGTTGTCATAACAGAAGTTTCATAAAAGGTAGTTGGATTATTTGAACTGCCCTGAAAAGGTTGTGGCTGAAGGTATGTTGAAAGCTCTGGGTGAATAGACTCCCAAGTTAAAAGCTCATCAACACTTGAAAATGGAGCTCCATAAGAAGCGTCATCTCCCATTGGGTTAGCCAAAGCATCGTCAACACCATCTCCATCTAAATCTATATTTTCAATATACCCATTGGTAACAATACCGTTAAAAGACGTATCAGGACCATAAAATTTTCCATATCCAGCACCATATTCGTTCTGATAGGTTGGCATAGTGTTTTTATTAATCTGTCCTATAGTTGTATTATGAGTAACAGTAACTCCGATACCTTTTTTACCCTTTGTTCCTTTTTTAGTAGTAATGAGTATAACTCCATTTGCTGCTCTTGCTCCATACAGTGCAGATGCTGCAGCACCTTTTAGGACGTTTATAGAAGCAATATCTTGCGGATTGATATCCATTGCAGCATTTCCATAATCAAACCCCCCTCTTCCGGTTTGTTGATTACTTCCGTTAGTAATGTCGTTATTAATTGGGATACCATCTACTACATATAGCGGCTGGTTATTTCCATCTATTGAAGAATATCCTCTAATTATAACATTAGCAGACCCTCCCATTGTTCCACTATTTTTAATTTGTGCACCAGCAACTTGACCAGACAATGAACTCATAAAGTTCACATCTTTCATGGTTGCCAGATTATCACCATCGATAGTTTGGGTTGCGTATCCAAGAGATTTTTTATCTCTAGAAATTCCCAAAGCAGTTACTACTACTTCGTCCATTATAATCCCCTCAGTCATAGTGACATTTATAGAAGATTTACCCTGAATGGCTATTTCTTGTTTCTTGTACCCAACAAATGAAAATACTAATGTACCATTAGCATCAGATTCAATTGAGTATTTTCCTTCTCCGTTTGTTACAGTTCCTGAGGATGTTCCTTTTACCTTTACGCTTACTCCAGGTAAACCAGATCCTCCATCATCTGAAACAAGACCAGAAATGTTTTGGGATTGTCCATACATTAATGTACAGGTCCCAATCATTAAGATTGTTATTAATTTTCTCATTTTATTATGGTTTGTTAATTATTGTTAACTAAACATAATAAAAATATATACACAATACGCAATATATGTTATATATATTTTAAATGTTGCTTTGTGTATTTAATACAATAATGTAGCGCCTTTTTAATTAAAATTTTTATATTTGATTCCTTTAATAAAAGGTAACTAAGTTTTTAAAAAATTTTAAATATGTATAGGAAATTATTACTCTCATTATTGGTTTTATCAAGCTTACAATTTGTTGGCCAGACAACTAAAATAAATGGAAAAATCATTGACCAAGCAACTTCCTTGGGAATTCCATTTGCTACAGTTCAAGTCAAAGGGACAGAAAAAGGAACTACTTCCGACATGGACGGCAAATTCTCTATAGAGGCAGAAAAAGATCAACTTTTAGTAATTAAAATGGTTGGGTATGTTAACCAAGAAGTTTTGGTAGAGAGTTCAGGAAGTTTTGAATTTTTTCTAAAGAACGAAACTCTGAAAGAAATGGTAGTAGTAGGTTATGGCTCTCAGGAATCCGAAGATGTTACAGGATCTATTGTACAGGTAGACTCCAAACAGATTATGCAAACAGCTGTTGCTGGTGCAGCAGATGCACTTCAAGGACGTGCAGCTGGAGTAGAAGTAGTTAATAGCAATGGAGCTCCTGGGTCTAATACAGAAGTTAGAATAAGAGGCCTAGGCTCTATTAATGGATCACCTGTTTTATATGTTGTAGATGGAATGCCCTTAGACGGGTCTGCCGTTAATGCTATTGCTCCCCAAGACATTGCCTCTATTGATATTTTGAAAGATGCATCCGCTGCAGCAATTTATGGAGCTAGAGCAGCTGGAGGTGTAATATTAATAACTACCAAAAGAGGCCAAAAAGGCAAGCCTAAGGTAACTTTTGACACTTATTATGGAGTACAATCTCTAATTAAAAAAATGGATATGATGAATGCTCGTGATAATGCTACAGCATTTAATTATGCGGATGCAGTAAGAGGAGAAACTCCAGATGCTGATTTTGCAGATCCCGATGCATTAGGAAATGGCACTGACTGGCAAGATTTACTTTTCCCAGGTGGATCTATGTACAATGCACATATTAATATTTCTGGGGGTTCTGAAAAAGCTACTTACTCTGTGTCTTTAGATTATTTTGATGAAAAAGGAGTGGTGCCATCTACTTTTTATAAAAGATATTCTTTTAGAAATAATCTAGACTTTGAGATTTCTAAAAAAATAAAAGTTGGAACTAGCATGAGTTTGGTTCGAGATGGAGGAAAAGGAACCTCTTTCAATGGAGACAGGCCAGAAAATAGTATTCTATTAGCTGCTATGTCCATGGACCCTACCATTACTCCAACAACTCCTTACACTACTTTCCCAGATACCTTGTCTTTAGTTTCCAACCGATCATGAGTTTTACAGCCCTACCGATTCCTTGGCGTGGATGAATACTCCAAGAGGAAATACTGGAAACCCGATGGCAGCCCTATACAGAAATGGCACTCAGTATGGGATGACTTGGACAGATAAGCTTTTAACCAACAATTATATTGAATTTAAACCATTTGAATGGCTAAAGTTTAAAAGCATCATTGGATGTGATTATTCCGTACAAAATGGTTGGTACTACAATCCAGTCTTTTATATAGACGCTACTGATAAAAACGATATTGATGGGTTAGGAAATAATTATAACAAATGGTTTTCTTGGAATTGGGAAAACACTGTTCAAATTGATAAAAGTTTTGGTAACCATACAATATCTTTATTGGGGGGAACTTCTGCATATGATTGGGACAACAGAAATTATGGTTTTAGCAAATCTTATTTAGGAGGGTCTGTTAATAATGAAGTAACCCCAAATATGCTTTTGAGTAATACTGGAACTATCAATACTGCTTACAACGAAGGCTATAGTGGATTTAGCTACAGAAGATATGCTTCCGTATTTGGAAGATTGAATTACGAATACAACGATCTTTACTTTTTTACAGGGACTCTTAGAAGAGATGGTTCTTCAAGATTTGGCTCTGCGGAGAAGTTTGGTATTTTTCCCGGTTTTTCTGCTGGATGGAAAATTCATAACGAGAAGTTCTTTAAAAGTCTTCAGGAGAATAGTGGCTTAGATTTTATAAGTTTTTTAAAGTTTAGAGGAGGTTATGGAGAAATAGGCAATAGTGAACCAGCTGGAGATTTTGCTTATAATGGCACTACATCTATTAACAGTAGCGCTGTGATTTTTGGACCTGATGGAACGCAAACTCAAATATCTGGATCTACTGTAGACTATGTCCCAAATCCATACTTAAGATGGGAAACTATAGGAATGACCAACTTAGCTCTTGACGCAGGGTTTTTTAACAACAAATTATGGGTAACTGCAGAATACTATGTTAAAACTACATCTGATATGATTATGGGAAATCCTAATATTCTTTCCGCGTGGGGTGTTGGTGGAGCTGCAAATACCAATATTGGATCTATGGAAAATAAAGGTTTCGACTTCTCATTAAGCTATCAAAAAATGGAAGGTGAATTAAATTATTCTATATCTACTAATATAAGTAGAGTGTCTAACAAAATTACCAAGTTGTTAGGAGACGACTCCTTTGTGATACAAGGTGGAAGTTTTCATGCTATGGAATACTACACTAGAACTATTGTAGGTAGTCAAGTTGGTGAATTTTGGGGTTATGAATCCGATGGAATTTTCCAATCTCAAGATGAAGTAGATGCATTAACTTATGTAGACGACAATGGAGTTACACAACTTACTTACGGATCAACTGTTGGGCCTGGGGATTACAGATATGTTGACCAAAATGGTGATGGTCAACTGAATGAGGAAGATAAAGTTAAAATTGGATCGCCTTACCCAGACTTTACTATGGGTGTCACTGGAGATATTTCCTACAAAGGTTTTGACTTCAATATATTTATGTATTGGAGTTATGGAAATGAGCTTTTTAATACTGTTAAAGTATTTACCGAAACCCCTTATGAGCAAACCAATATGTCAAGTTATATGCTAACCGATGCTTGGAGACCGGACAACACTACGGCAACTATTGCTCAGTTGGGTGGGGACAGACAAAATAATTATTCAAGATCCTCTGATAGGTTTATTGAAGATGGCTCTTTTTTAAGATTTAAAAATATTTCTTTAGGATATACCATCCCTGAAAATGTTTCTAGAAAAGTTAACATAGAAAAATTAAGATTTTATGTAGCTCTTCAAAACTACTTTACGATCACAAAATATTCCGGACGAGATCCCGAGCTAGGCAGTACCTGGGGAGTTTTTGTTCAGAAAGCAGACTTAGGGAATTATACCATTCCTAAAACATTAAATTTTGGAATTAACGCATCATTTTAATTAAATAACTATGAAAAACTTTAAAAAACTTTTATGCTTGATTATTGTATTTGCTAGTGCATCTTGCAGTAAAGAATGGTTAGAACTAGAGCAGCCTGGAAATAACAACAAGCCCTATTTTGTAGATGCAGGTAGCGCATATGAAGCGGTAATTGCAGCATACGATGTTCAAGCTTGGAGAATGAATGTTGTCTCTTTGTGGGCAGTAGGATCCATTATGTCGGATGATGCTGTTAAAGGCGGAGAAAGTCCAGGGGACCAGCAAGGAATGTATGACTGTATGAATTTTAATGCGACTCCAAATACAGATGTTCCATCTTGGATATGGGGTGATTTATATAGAATGATAGCAAGAGCCAGTTTTGCCATAGATATTATGATAGAACAGGATGCAAGTGGTGAATATAATATTCCTATGGATTTGGATTTGAGAAACAGATTTATTGCTGAATGTAGATTTCTTAGAGGCTATTGCTATTTTAGATTGGTAAGAAACTTTGGAGGTGTAATGCTCTATACATCTGCTGAAGACGATGGAACCACTCATGGTTCAGACCTTTCTAATGTTAGAGCAACACCAGATGAAGTCTATGCACAGGTAGAGGCAGATTTATTATTTGCATCTCAAAACTTACCTGCAACTATTCCTTTGACAGAACAAGGAAGGGCTACTAAAGGGGCAGCAGATGGGCTTTTAGCTAAAGCTTATTTGTATCAAGAAAAATGGGCACAAGCAAAAGCTCAATGTGAAACAGTTGTAAATTCAGGATTGTACGGGCTAGAACCTAACTACGGAGATATTTTTAGTTCTGCAAAACAATGGGGGCAAGAAGTAGTCTATTCCTTACATATGGTAGAGGATCCTGATGGAAATTGGGGAGAGCATGAAGGTTCTTGGTTAAGTATTTGGTTTGGAGATAGAGACATGGGTTGGGGATATGGATTTAGATGTCCAACTATTGATTTTGTCAATGCTTTTGAACCTGGTGACAGTAGATACGATGCTACCATTGTTGAAGATGGTGAATCCATTCCTGGAATTTTTGGTGGTGCTCCACATGACTTCACAGGAGGAAGTTGGAATCCACCAACTGGATTTATGGGACAAAAATACTTGATTCCCGATAGTGAAAGACCAGTTACAGCAGACTGTAATGGAAATCTAGATTATATTTTTTTAAGATATGCAGATATACTACTAATGCATGCGGAAGCTTCTATGGAAATTGGGGATAATGGAGCTGCTGAAAATTCTCTAAATCTTGTAAGAAATAGAGCAGGACTAGGGAACTATGATGCAAATGCGGCCGTAATTTCTACATATAAGGAAACTTCTCTACTTGGTCACGATCCATTAAGGGCAAGTATTTACCATGAAAGAAGGGTAGAATTTGGATTAGAAAGCGAACGTTTTTACGATTTAGTAAGGTGGGGAGATGCAGCTACTGTATTTCAAAATTTTGACGATAATGGTCAGACTTATGGTAAGAATAACTTTGTTACTGGTTGTAGTGAATTATTACCAATACCTGCTGGGGATATTAGTGCTTCAAATGGTGCCATTGAACAAAACCCTTGCTATTAAAGGATTTTAATATCTTTCCTACATGAAATTTTTTCTTAAAGTAATTGCATTACTCATTGGGGTCAATGTTAGTGGGCAAACATTATTACACACCAACGGAAGAGCTATTGTCAATGCCAATGGTGACTCTGTTATCCTAAAAACAATGAATCTTGGTGGGTGGATGCTGATAGAACCTTATCAATTGCAGGCCGCAAGTGTAGCCTCAGCCCAATGGGAACTAGAAGAAAAAATAGAACAATTGGTTGGGACAGCCGAAAAAGAAATTTTTTTAGAGAATTGGTATGCCAATCATGCGAGAAAAATTGACATCGATTCTCTAGCCTCTTGGGGATTTAATGCAATTAGACTTCCTATGCATTACAATCTTTTTACTTTATCTATTCAACAAGAGCCTATTCTTGGTCAGAATACTTGGCTAAATAAAGGCTTTGAAATGACAGATAGTTTGGTTTCTTGGTGCAAGCAAAATAACATGTATGTAGTTCTAGACCTACACGCAGCTCCTGGTGGTCAAGGGGGGAATTCAGGAATTAGTGATTATAATCCTGCTTACCCATCTCTGTGGGAAGATGTTAACAACCAACATAAAACTATGTCGCTTTGGAAGAAAATAGCTGAACATTATGTGAACGAACCTGCAATTGCTGGCTATGATTTTCTAAACGAAACCAACTGGAATTTAGGGACTAATGAGTTAAGAAATTTTTATACCCAACTTACCGACAGTGTTAGAGCGGTAGATACCAACCATATCATATTTATTGAAGGAAATTGGTATGCAAATGATTTTAGTGGACTGACTCCTCCATGGGATAACAACATGGTTTACAGTCCTCATAAGTATTGGTCTAAAAACTTTCAAGCAGATATACAGTGGGCGTTAGATATTAGAAACAGCTGGAATGTCCCAGTTTGGTTTGGAGAATCTGGAGAGAACTCCAATACTTGGTTTAGAAACGCAATAAGACTTTTTGAGGATTATGATTTGGGTTGGGCATGGTGGCCTATGAAAAAATTAGAGTCTATTTCTTGTCCTATGTCAATTACAAAAACAGTGGACTACGAAAACCTATTAAACTATTGGGATTCTGGGAATAATCCTCCTTCAACAGCAACTGCAATTAATACCCTATTTCAATTGACAGAAGACTTAAAGTTAGAAAACTGTACTTACCAAGAAGACGTTATAGACGCTATGTTTAGACAAGTAAATTCTAACGAAACTAGGCCTTTTGATAGTGTAGGTAAAATACCTGGAAGAATATTTGCTCCGGACTTTGACATGGGTGTAGTTGGAGAAGCATATCACGACAATATTGTTTCTGATTTTCATGTAACTACTGGTGTTTACACTGCTTGGAATGAGGGTTGGTCTTACAGAAACGATGGAGCTGATATAAGTGAATGTAACGATGTTTACTTTTTTCACAATGGTTACCAAGTTGGTTGGTTTGAAGAAGGAGAATTTTTACAATATGAAGTAGAAGTGGATTCTTCTGGGGTTTATGATATTAACTTTAGATATTCTGCAAATAATAGCAATTCTAAAGTAAGTTTTTCTGTGAATGATACTTTATTTACTCCATCTACTCCTTTACCAAATACTAATAATTGGAGCTTTTGGAATACTGCAACTATAGCTAATGTCCTAATGGACTCAGGTCATCATAAAATTAGATTGCATTGTGATGGAGGTGAGATTAATGTAAATTCTTTTGAGTTTGTTAGAACAGGAAATATTCAGGATATTAATTCTAGCTTTATTTCTGCTAAAACATTAGATAGGTACAGTGTTGAGATTTTAATGAGTAAGCCAATTGACTTTTCATCCATTCCGGCAAGCCTTTTAAATAATCCTAATTCTGATTTTACTCTTCACATTGATTCTACTAGTAGCATATCCATCAATAGTATTCAGTATGATCCAGCCCATCCAAGAATACTTAATTTACAGTTAAGTTGGGCTATTGAAGGTTGGTCTACTGCAAATTCATCTCCAACCAAAATTGATGTCTCCTACTCAGGAAGTCAAATCTATGCATTGGATGGCACCATTCAATCTACTTTTTCTTACGAGGATGTTGCAAATGGATTGTCTTGTAGTTATAACTGTATCCCAGGAATAATTGAAGCTGAGAATTACTTTTTTGAGGATGGAATTGGCGTAGAGGGATGTACAGATGTAGGAGGAGGAGAAAATATTGGCTACTTACATGCTGGAGATTATATAGATTATTATGTTAACGCTAAATTTTCTGGAAGTTTTCAGGTGAGTTATAGAAATGCTTCTGATGGTCAAAATGGAAGTCTTGAAATGCAATTAATTGACAGCTTAGGAAACAGCAGTATTTTAAACCAAGTAAATTTTACAGCTACTGGTGGATGGCAGACTTGGCAAACGACAAATACTTCTGAAGTATTCTGGCTAAACAAAGGAATTCACCATATACGAATACTAATTACTAATCAAGAATTTAATTTAAACTGGTTTAGATTTGACATTGTTGCTAACGATGACATAAATAATTCGCTAAAAAACACCATTGATGTCTATCCTAATCCAACCAATGATTTTCTTACTGTTAGAAGTTTAAATGGACATAAAATAAAGCAAGTAATGGTTTTTAACCTATATGGAAAGTTAGTGATTAACACTAGTGAAAATACTCTAGATTTAAAATCTTTAAATAATGGAATTTATTTCTTAAAAGTATTTACTGCAAATCGTGTAGAGGAACTTAAAATTATTAAAAAATCCTAGCTTTAGCACAGCATATCTGCTGCAGAAATTGCTGGTAGAATGGTGGGCTTAACGTTGGCAACAAACCCCATTGATTCTAC